>Ga0066448_1000154_pt1 | contig 29194 bp, 33 predicted proteins | sample LakWasMet70_HOW9_2_FD_59536 | JGI IMG/M metagenome (GOLD analysis project Ga0066448, IMG submission 59536) | Freshwater sediment methanotrophic microbial communities from Lake Washington under simulated oxygen tension - Sediment Metagenome 70_HOW9 | ecosystem: Environmental > Aquatic >...
GAAAAAGTCAATCGGCAATTAGGGGGGTTAGTAGATTTCTCAATGCCTGTACTTGTGTCAACAACTGTGCGGATTATTGGCATGACGATCTAAAAAGCCGGTAATATCGCTAAGTACTGTTGAGCTGTTTTGCAACGGCAAAGCCAGTGCACCGATGAGACCCGTATGATCCAATCCATCGTAATGATGCGCTTGAACACACCCGCCCGCCTGCTTAACTTTTCTGGTCAGACTTTCGATATTAAAAGGCCGCACTGTGTCGTCATCGTTGCCATAAAGCAATAGCAAGGGCGGCTTATTGCCCCCGACAAAATTGACTGGCTGCGATGCCGGATAATTTTGTTCTGGACCGAATACAACTCGCTCATAATCATCGGTAAAAGGCAGAAAGTCATAAGGACCGGCCAGACCAATAAATCCACGCACACTGTTCCAGGTATCCGGTAACAGATACCGTTGATTTAACGTCAATAATGCTGCTATTTGAGCGCCCGCCGAATGCCCCATTAAAAATAAACGCTCGGAGTCACCGCCGTATTGGCCTATATGCTTTTTAACCCACTCTACCGTTTGCGTTGCATCGTCCATAATCTGAGGAAATTTAACTTCGGGATGGCGTCGATAATCGGGAATAACAACCAGATAGCCCTTGGCAGTCAAAGCCTGAGCGACAAAAACATAGTATTCTTTAGTTAAGGTTTTACAACCACCCCAACATCCGCCATAAAAAAACACGACAACCGGCAGCCGTTCAGTTCGACCGGGCATTTTTTCAGTTTCAGGCACATAAACATCCATGACATTCTGCTTTTGGGAGCCATAGGATAAATTTTCGTACACATGATAATTATCAAAACTGGCCAGCAGGTTAACTACCAACAAGCCCGCACTGTTGCAGCCTGTCAAAAGTGACAGCATGAATATTAGTCCGAATGATCTGATTGTCATTTTCTTATTAAAGAGACTCGAAACGTTGGTAAAGTGAATAATTAGTTACAAATTCAACTAATTTTTAATCGCTGATTTCTTGGTGTTGTGAAGTGTATTGACTTTAGCTAGGATCTTACAACTTATAAATTGATAATCAGTTTCAGAAGCACCCAGTATCCCGGAGATGCCGTTTTGTAATAAAATTGCAAATTCGACCAACTTAAGGGATTTTGGAACCAGAACAAATTGGTTTGATTAGAATAGTAAGCTGGGCATGCTTGCTATTAACATATAGAACTGACAAACAACGTTGGTGCCTTGCCCAAGTTGCAGATATGCAATTATTAGCACATCTGCAACCTCCAGCTAAGCGTTTATACCGCTAGCCCTTGGCTAAAACCCTTGCCGCGTCTGCTAGTTAATGCAGCAAACCCCAACATTAATAACGATAAAGTCGCTGGAGCTGCGACCGCTTTTGCTGGTGGGTCGACCTCAATAGAGTCATTCGCACACGCCATAGTCCAATGTACCGTGAAGGCTTTGGCTAAATCAGCAGCCGCAAAAACCAGTGTTGGGATTTTAGCCTCAATTACATAATGCGAGCCTTTATAGTTACCTAGTTGGCCCAGTATGAGTTGGCTGTTATAGAGCGCCTCGGTATAAACCAACTCTGCATTGCCAAGTTTTGTTCCACTATTAACCGTTGTTGGGTGCGCCTGGGTTCCTAGTCCTGTGCCAACATAAGCACCGTTATCTGCCCATAACCCAACATTCCATTTGTCAACTTTATACACCTCACCTTGCCTGCCTATGCCACCATTTTGTGAGCTGTTAACGTCAGTGTTACGGCTATCAGATTTAACCACTACGCCATATTCGTATGAGCCATCATTACCAAAATCAAATGCCAAATCTCCGGCTGGAAACTCTTTGATATCCGGTGATAATCCAGTTACTACGGCTACATAAAAAAAGTTTGCATCACGTTTTAAATAGATGGCTTCAGCATCATAAGCCTGACCACCGTATCCAGGGCTTAAATAACCGCCATTATCTAAACCGCTTTGATCTTCGATGGCGTATTTAACTGAAGAATCCGTAGGTAACCAATCGCTGCTGTTACCGCTTGGTTGATTAATCCAGTCTTTTAAATCACCGTCGACAATCATGCCAGCCTGGGCTGTTGCCGTTACTGTGGCTAAAATGGATGAAAGCAAAATTCTTTGTTTAATGTTCATGTTAATTGCCCTTTAGTAGTTAAAATTGGATTCTTTGTTAACTACGTATCAATTTTGATGCCAAAACTTGCAAGCCTTGAAGAATCTGTTTATTCCACTAAACTCAACCTAACAATTCAGCCGATAACACTAAATATAAGACAGTTCTGTCATGACAGTGCTGTTTATGTCAGTTTGCCTGTCATCAAAATGCCGAAGGATGTATGTTGACTAATTCAGTTACACTAGAATCACTACTGGAATCACACGATTTACCATTCGTTATTTTTGATGCCTCATTAAAGATTGTTGCTGTCAACAAAGCTTGGGAAAACCAATTTACAGTACCCCGCATTCAACAAATCGGTAAAACCTGTTGCCAGAACAGTGGTCACTGTCGACATCAACGTCTATTCAGCAACTTGGAACCGTATGCGGGAATATTCCCCGATGAGCTAGATGACACCGGGCAAAGTATGCTTCGGGTTCGTGGCTACCCGTTGCTTGATTCGGATGGTGTGGTTTACCTGGGTGAGTCCATGACGGTTACAAAAGGCCGCGCTGTCCAGACAGACAAACATGCAATGGTTGGTGTTTCCCCCGCTTTTTCTGCCCTAAAAACCAAGTTACAACAAGCAGCCGACTCCGTGGCACCTGTTTTATTAACCGGTGAAACTGGAACTGGCAAAGAACTTGCAGCTGAGTTCGTTCATCAGCACTCTAAAAGAGCAGCTTCAGAGTTTGTGGTGGTTGATTGCACACTACTGACGGAAAACTTATTTGAAAGCGAGTTATTTGGGCACGAAAAAGGTTCGTTTACTGGCGCCGCAGGCAGCAAAAAAGGTTTATTTGAAATCGCCAATAATGGCACGCTGTTTTTAGATGAAATTGGTGAATTACCGATTTCCTTGCAACCCAAGTTATTAAGAGCCTTAGAAACCGGCCAATTTCGCAGAGTGGGCGGCACAACGAGCCTTAGCTCAAAAGTCAGGGTTGTTTGCGCTACGCATCGAAATTTGGCCAATATGGTTAAACAAGGCTTATTTAGAGAAGATTTATTTTATCGTTTATCAGTATTTATTATCGAAATCCCGCCGTTGCGAGAACGAAGACAAGACCTCCCAGCCCTGGTTGCGCATTTACTGCAACGGGACGCGCAAAATGACGAAAATCTAATCAGGCTAACGCAATCCGCGTTAACCAAATTGCTACAACATAACTGGCCAGGAAATATTCGGGAACTGCGCAATTGTCTGCAATTAGCATCCGCATTATGCGTAAACGGACAAATTGACGAGCAAGACATTATTTTACAAAGGACCAGCACCAGTCTGGCAGAGCTGGTAGCTCCGGCAGAATCGGTCCCGCAAAATGGACAAGCAACGGCGTTTACCAATCCTATAGAACAACTTGAGATTACGTTTTTACGCAGTTTAATGGAAAAATACAATGGTAGCCGTCGCATGATTGCGGCCGAAATGAATATCAGCGAACGAACGCTTTACAGAAAGTTAAGCCGTTTTAATTTAAACTAACTGTGGTTTGGTAAACAATGCAAACAGATTTAATTAATTGGACGCTAAGCAGCATAAGTCCACAGCTAGATTGCTTTACACCGCCTGTTGATATGCGTACCGCTGTTAGCAAAATAAACAAGTTACCGCCATTGCCTGGTATTGCGCAACGAATTTTGCAATTAGCATCTGACCCCTATGCCGGTGCCAGTCAACTTGCAGAAATAATTGAAATGGACCCGATACTTGCCGCACAAGTTACCCGCTGGGCCAGCTCTTCTTTTTTTGGTTATCGTGGTGCCATATTGTCGATAACTGACGCGATTGTTCGAGTTCTTGGGTTTGATTATGTGTTTAATTTAGCGCTGGGCTTATCGGCGCTTAAACCGCTTAGTGCTCCAAAAGATGGCATTCTTGGCACAAAAATGTTTTGGACGCAATCCTTGGCCAGTTCGCGTTTAATGAAATTATTAAGCGAAAAAATGCCCGCTGAGAAAAAGCCAATACCTCAGCAACTGTTTTTAGCTGCATTAATGCACAATATTGGTTTTCCATTATTAGGCGACCAGTTTCCTGAAGAGTTTGCTTACTTAACTAAACTGGTCAACGCAAATCCCAACTTAGCGATATTTAATATTGAAAAATTTGCCTTTGGTGTTGATCACACGTTACTCGGCACCTGGCTGATGAACAGTTGGGCTATGCCTAAAGCCATCACCGATATTGTCTATCACCACCATAACCCAAATTATCGCGGTGAAAATTATCTGCTGAATTTACTCACGTACCTGAACGATCACTTATTAGGCCAAATAGGTATCGGGGACGCATTAAGACAGGATTGTCCGGAGAAGGTGTTCTTAGAACTCGGCCTGACCGCGCAAGTTTGTGATGAGGTTCTGGCTAAATTTTCCGACAGTGCCCAGCTGATAATTTTAGATGCTGAAAAACTGACCAATTAATGATCGTTATTCTTTAACCGGCTTTTTATCCAATTTTCTTTGCAAAGTGCGCCGGTGCATATTAAGCGCACGGGCCGCTGCGGATATGTTGCCTTCGTGCTGCATTAATACTTTTTGCAGATGCTCCCATTCCAGGCGCTTAACAGAGAGCGGATTTTCACTGATTGAAACAGAGGTGTCACCTTCATTTTTAGTTAATGCGGCCACAATTTCATCAGTATTTGCCGGTTTTGTTAAATAATGGGTAGCACCTAGTTTTATGGCTTCCACTGCAGTAGCAATACTGGCAAATCCGGTTAACATCACTATTTGGGTATTGTCATCCAAAGAAATCAGTTTTTTAACCAATTCCAAACCCGAATCCAACCCGATACGTAAGTCAATAACAGCAAATTCGGGTATGTTTTGTTCAGCTAGCGCAATGCCATTTTTGACATCATTAGCTACTATCACCTCATAATTCCGCTTTTCCAGTGCATTTTTTAACACGGAACAAAAGGTTAAATCATCATCAACAAGCAATAAGCGCGGTTTATCCATTTCCTGGGTCATCATCGTTCTCTGTGTTTAAAAGGGGTAAAGTAATTTTTACGCAAGCTCCACATGGCGTAAGATTTGAAAAATTTATTCTACCGCCTAAACGCGTAATTGTGGAATAAGTTAAAAACAAACCTACGCCTAAACCTCGCTTTTTACTAACAACTGGCTGTTTTCCGGCAAAATCAACTAATTCTGGCGGCAAACCTGGGCCAAAATCCTGAATGGTAATCGTGATTTCCGATCTATCCCAATGTGCATGGAGTTCAACACCTCTTTCGGGGTTTGTTGCTTCGGCGGCATTATTTAATACGTTAATAATTGAATGCGTTAAGGTTCGCTCTGCAATTATTTTTGCGTCAGTGTAAACATCGGGTTCCACAAATAAACTCAGTTTGGTTGCGGATTTGTGCGTGCGCCATTGGTTAATGACTTCATCGATATACTCAATAACCCGCATCACACTGCCTGATTCAGCCCGCATTTCGCCAGCAGAAGCCGACATAACCGATAACGTTTGCTTACAACGGCTAATTTGTTGCAGCATAATCTGCATTTTTCCATGTATATCGGGATAATTATTGGACGGGTATTCTTGGCTTAATTCATGCGCAACAATGGCAATAGTAGCCAATGGCGTACCCATATCATGAGCCGCACTGGCCGCCAACGTTCCCAGAGCAACCACGCGCTCATCCCGCAGGGCATTCTCGCGTGCTTCCGCTAAATTACGTTCCTGATCTTTTAAGGTTTTTGATAGCTCAATAACAAAGAAAGCAACTAATCCAGCACTAAATACAAATCCAAACCACATGCCAAACATGTGCAAATTAAAATAATGCTGATCACTCATGGCATGAGCGTGCATTAAAATCTGATAATTTTCCTGATAACTATCCGCACCCTGGGATAGCATCTGTGGATCCGGCATATGCGGCTCCACTGAGGGCAATGGAATATTGTAGGTAATCAGAATGGTATAAATGGATGTGGTTAAAATAACCATATACCAGGCATAAGAAGCCGGCAGCATGATAGCCGTGATAATCACCGGTAATAAAAACACCCAGATAATCGGGTTGGATGCGCCGCCAGTTAAATACAGCAAGGCTGCTATCGAAAATACGTCAATGGTAATTTGCGAGAAAATTTCCGCCTCGGTGATCGGGTCGTCTGTTTGCAAACGCATCCAGGTATAGAGGTTGACAGCGGCAATCGACAACACGACCAGCCAAAGTTGTTGTTGTGGCAAGCGTATTTGCAAACCGAAGGTTGATAAGATGATGAGCATCATTTCGCTCAATAGCATCAAATTTCTAAGGATAAAAATCCATTTTAGATTTTGTTTGGCGGAAATCTCGGGTTTTGGCGATACGTGTGACAGCATTTTGGACTTCTGGCTTTAAATTAATATCGTTAACAAATTAATATAGATCATAAATGAAATAGTCTGTTTATTTAAATCTAATTATTATGTATTAACCAAAATTATTGAATATACTAAGCAAAATTTTACAAATAGTTAACCTGCGACAATATGTCACATTTAAATTTGCAAAATACACTGCTATTATTAACCTAACTTTTAAAGCCTTTAGTGGCTTCATAGCTGAAAGTTGCGTTATATCCTTCCTAATACTTTAAGGTGGTTTCCCAAAACCACCTTTTTTTTGCCTAAAATTTCTGTCTCTTCCACTAAATCTTATCAACGCTTGCTATTATTCCTTGTGAAACCAATTTTTTCGGTTTGGCACCTATAAACACATTGGTAAAATATCCAACAAACTCTGTGATGCGCTTTTTTTGCATTAAAGAATCCAGTCTGTGGTATTTTTAACGGTGGGTTAATGCCCTGTTTATGCAATCACATTACTATTAACTGCCTCCTAAATTAATCAAACTACTTATGATAGAAAAAGATCTTTTGCGCCGTTTTTTGTTTGCAGAGCTGGGCGTGCGTGGCGAATGGGTCAAATTAAACGACAGCTGGCAAGCTGCTAAACAGCATCAACAGGGTCCGGACATTGTGCAACAGCAATTAGGACAGGCACTAGCCGCCGTTGTTATGTTATCCGCGACCATTAAATTTAAAGGCTCTTTAATCATGCAAGCGCAAGGTGATGGCCAGATTAAAACGCTGGTTGCCCAAGCAACGGACGAAAAAAAAATACGCGGATTGGTAAGAAGTGTCGGTGAGATCAACGAAGGCGCGCTAGAAGACCTGTTTGGCGATGGGCGTTTGGTCTTAACCATAGGATCGGACAACGGACGACCTTATCAAGGCATAGTGCCGTTACAGGGCCAAAATCTGGCCGCCGCCATTCAAACTTACTTTGAGCAATCAGAGCAATTAAAAACCCGCTTGTGGTTATTTGCCAATGACACTCAAGCAGCGGGCTTGCTGCTACAGGAGGTACCACAACAGCAAAAGGATCCTGATGATTGGGAACGTATTGTATTACTGGCAAACACCATCACCTCGCAAGAATTGCTTGATTTAGACAGTGAAGCCATCCTGTATCGCCTGTTTAATGAAGACAAAGTGACCATCTATCCTGCAGAGCCAGTGGAGTTTGGTTGCTCTTGTTCCAGAGAAAAAATTGAAAACACCTTACGCACGCTAGGAAGAGCAGAATTAGAACAAATTTTGCAGGAAAGACCGCTCATCGAAGTCGATTGCGAATTCTGCAATGGCAACTATCAATTTGATAGCATTGATGTTGAAAAATTATTGCGCACGGATAGTTTGGTCAATTCAGATACCAAACATTAATTGGCAAAGTACAGGGTTAACCGGTTGATGGCACCGTTAAAACCTTCTTGTATTTTTATATAACACCAAATCATTGACAGGCGGGTTTTATGGCCGTTGAAGTAACCAAAGCTGAGCGAGCCAATCTGCCCTACAGAGCAACGGTCAGCTTGGAAGTCACTTTTCCAGACGGTGAAGAAATCCGCGGCACAGGTGCCATTGTTGGCATGAATGATTTGTTAACCGCTACCCACATGCTCTACGACCCCGAACACGGCGGCTTAGCCAGTTCCATAGCCATCTATCCTGGTGCCGATTACAATGACCGCCTGGGTAAATATGAAGACCCACAGCCATACAGCTACAGCTTTGCACAAGGGACCTGGACGGCGCAAGTTTGGGCTAACCAAGTATTTGCCGATGCCGATGACAGCACGCTGGTATTTAGTGAAAGTCAATATGACGTAGCGGTGGTCGGTTTAAATGTGGCCGTAGGTACGGCCATTGGCGGCTGGTTTGATTTAAATCCGGGATTTAATAATAGCCAATACGCTTATTCATTAGGCTATCCATCAGGCTCAACTGGCATGATGAAAGCAACCACCTGGATAACCAGAGATCCCAACACCAGCGTTTATTCATCCTATTTCGATCAAAAAGGCGACCTGATGGGGCAAGGCAGCTCTGGCGGGCCATTGTATGTCATGAGCAATGGCACACCGGAACTCATTGGCGTTAAAAGCTCAGGAACAGCAGGCTACTCAAATCACTGGGCCGATATTGGCTTACTTTATAACCAAATAGAAAACATTATCGCAGCCAACGATACCCAGCTGACCCAACAAATTGAAGATGATTATGCCGCAACCATTGGCACTCTAGGTATTTTGACCGTGTCACAACCGGCAACCGGCAGTATTCAGTTTGTTGGCGATTATGATTGGTTTAAAGTGATACTGGAGGCAGGCAAAACTTATCAATTTAATTTAACAGGCACCACGCTATCAGACCCATCAATGCGTTTAATGAATGGCATTGGCAAGCAATTGGCAGAAAACGACGACATCAACATAAATACTAATCTGAACTCCCAGATTGTTTTCACTGTTATTAACTCGGGCACCTACTTTATTGAAGCTTCCGCTTTTGAGAATACCAGCGGCAACTATAACTTAAGCATGCAAGAAATCGTCGATAAAACGGCACCGACTGTCAGTCAATTTAGCCCCGCTAAAAATGCGAATGCAGTGCCTGTTGACGCAAATATTGTGTTTAGCTTTGATGAGTTAGTTAAATTAGCCACGGGCAAAATCACCCTGGAGGACACGTACGGTCAAGTTATTGAAAGCTTTGACGTTGCAACCGGCAACGACATGACCTTATCAGGTGTAACCTTAACCATAAATCCAACCCTGGATTTGCAAAACAGCCATGATTATTTATTGCTTTTTGATACCGGCGCAGTAACAGACCTTGCCGGCAATGCCTACAGTCCAACAGAAAACTATGCTTTCGCCACCAAAGCCTCACCCCTATCCGGCACCAATAAAGCCGATAAAATGCTTGGCACTAATTACGCCGATACCTTATACGGCCTGGCAGGCAAGGACCGATTAAACGGCGGCTTGGCAGATGATTATTTAGACGGTGGCAAAGGCGCAGATACATTAGTTGGCGGCCCGGGTAACGATACGTACGTTATCGATAATGCAGGAGACAAAATTGTCGAAACCGGGTTAACCGATACCAGCGATACCGTTATCAGCAGTATTAGCTACAGTCTTGGCAGTAAACTGGAAAACTTGACCCTAACCGGCAATGCCAAGTTGAGCGCCAATGGCAATAGTCTGGCCAATCGATTAATTGGCAATGCCAATAACAACAGCTTAAACGGCAAAGCGGGGGCGGATGATATTTACGGTGGCTTAGGCAATGATAAATTAACCGGCGGGACTGGCGAGGACTTATTCGTATTTGACAGCACCTTGGCCAAAAACAACGTAGATACTATTACCGACTTTGCCAGAGGACAAGACTTGCTGGTGTTGGATAGTACTATTTTTAGCCAATTCAACGGTCAGGCCTCAGATTTTATTGCGGTACCAAAATTATCCACTGGCAGTTATCATGGTGAACACATGATTTTTGACAAAACCGCACACACGCTTTATTACGATGCTGATGGCACAGGCACAGGTGCCGCACCGGAAGCATTTGTCAAACTGGTCGGCATCAGTAATTTGGATGCAAACGATCTGATACTTAACTAAATCCGCCCAATTTATAACTAACACTATGAAAAACAAAACGATACGATTAATCGCCATAATGCTTTGCTCATTGCTGTTAACCGGTTGTATTTACTGGATACGCGCGTATCAAACCTACTTGCAAATGGGCGAGTTTGACAAGTTCTTTAGCGTGCAGGTAACCGATGACTTTACCCTGCAATTTAAAGAACCCATCATGTTCAGCCAGGATTTCGTCTCATTATCAAAACTCTATTCCAGCATGGATACCCCGAATGCCGAAGGCGGCAGGCACTGGCGCTACTGGTTTAGAAAATTGGATAAAAATGGCAAAATCATTAAACCTGAAATTAAATTTTATTCCGATTTAAACTTTAACAAAGAAGGCAAGGTTAACGCCTGGACGTTTTCGCATTTGTTCCTGGCTATTGCCCCGCCCGCCTTCTTGGAAGCGTCACTGCGTTCATTAGGCGGTGCCGAAATCAACAAAGACAAAATGCAGCTGCGGGCCAGTGCCGATTCATTAGATAAAATCACCGTACCACTACCGCAAAAATCAGCCGTACTAGCACAGATTGGCGAACCATTGGAAATTCAGGACGATCACGAACAAGAAATCTACATCTATAAATTTCAACTGGAAACCCATAACATCGAGCCGGGTTATGAAGAGCGCGCGTTGAGTGAAGTTAAATTAAGCTTTGATAAAAAAACCCAGGAAATGGTCAGAATGACCGGCCGCTTTGCAGGATTAAAAATTTCGATCAACTACAGAAAGTTTCTGGGCAAGGGGTTAACTGTAGAGCAAGGTTAAATAATTATCTTACAACTTAATGTGGCTAAAGATACAAAACGAGACCTTGCAGATGCGCTAAAGCAATAAGTTAACAAGCAATTTTTTTAAACCGGTAATGTAATTGATCCCCCAGTTCCAGAGGGGATCAATTATGCAAGGTTCTTGTTTGTAATATGTTCGACCATTCAAAACACAGGTTTTTTAACGCTTCCCGCCCAACAAAGACCCCAAAATCCCTCTAACAATCTGCTTACCCACATTACTGCCAATAGCCCGTGCTGCACTTTTCAGCAAGGCTTCTGTCGCTGTTTGTCCGCCCGACCGTTTGGGCGCTGCTTTGGCTTGTTGTTTTTGTTCTTCCGCTTCAGCTTCTTGAACCGCTTGCTGGCTGGCTTTTTGTTTTAGCAATTCGTACGCAGATTCACGGTCAATTTCCTGCTCATATTGACCTTTTAGCGGTGAGCGATCAATAATTTCAGCTCGCTGCTGCTCGGTAATAGTGCCGATTTGCGATTCTGGTGGTCGAATCAAGATCCGTTCAACTTGAGTTGGGCTGCCGTCTTTATTTAACACGGAAACCAGGGCCTCGCCATTTTTTAACGCTTGAATAGTGGCTTCAGTGTCTATTTTAGGATTAGCTCGAAAGGTTTCGGCAACACTTTTAACCACTTGTTGATCTTTGGGCGTGAAAGCCCGCAGCGCATGCTGAATTTTTAAGCCTAACTGGCCTAAAACGCCTTCCGGAATATCTAACGGACTTTGGCTGATAAAGTAAACCCCAACGCCTTTGGAACGAATCAAGCGCACGATTTGTTCAATCTTATCGAGCAACGCTTTAGGTGCTTGATCAAATAGCAAATGCGCTTCGTCAAAAAACAAGACCAGCTTGGGTCGATCGGCATCGCCTACTTCCGGCATGGTTTCAAATAATTCAGATAACATCCAAAGCAAGAACGTTGCGTATAAGCGTGGCGATTTGGTGGTTAAGTCAGTAGCATCCAAAATGCTGATCACACCCTGCCCCGAAAAATCGGTTTTGCAAAAATCGGCCAGCTTAATGGCAGGCTCGCCAAAAAAGTGACCTGCGCCCTGCTCTTCCAAAACCAATAACTGACGTTGAATAGCACCAATGCTGGCTGGCGCTATATTGCCGTATTCGGATTGCAGATCTTTGCCTTCGTCTCCCATCCAGGTCAGCATGGCGCGCAAGTCTTTTAAATCCAGCAGTAGCATGCCGTTATCATCGGCAATTTTAAAACAGCTGTATAACACGCCAGTTTGGGTTTCGTTCAGTTCCAGTAAGTTACTCAATAATAACGGACCGACATCGGAAATAGTCGTGCGCACAGGATGACCATTTTTGGCAAAAATATCCCAAAACAAGACTGGATTGCCGTGATGTTTAAAGTTGTCAATGCCAATCGCTTTAACTCTGTCTGCTACTTTCTCATTTGTCTGGCCTTCCAGGGCTATGCCAGTTAAATCACCTTTAATATCCGCCAAAAATACCGGCACGCCGATTTTAGAAAAGCCTTCGGCCAATATTTGCAGGCTAATGGTTTTTCCGGTCCCTGTTGCGCCAGAAATCATGCCGTGCCGATTGCCCATGGCGGCATCCATTAATACTTTAATGCCATCCTGTCCACCAATTAAAAGTTCCTGCATTGATTCGTCTCCAAAAAAATAAACAATCTCCATCGTAACATAGCGCATACTTGCAAGAAAGCCGAGCATATTCTATAAATAAACCACCGTCACCAATGGTTCTCAGTGGCTTTTTCATTCTACTGGAATTGACAGGAGTACAAGTTGGTGGCAAACAATATTTGACTATTTTCGTACTTTGCGAATAATAGCCACCCTTCATACTTTCCCACTTTTTAATTGTAAAAGGCTAAGCATCATGGCAACTATTGCAGACCCCATTATCGGCAGCTGGTATAAAGATATGGAAAACAACCTGACTTTTAAAATCATTGCGGTTGACGATGTCGATGACTCTATTGAAGTCCAGTATTCTAATGGCGATTTAGGTGAATATGATCACGAAAGCTGGTATAACTCCACTTTTGATTACATAGAAGATCCGGAAGATTGGTCGGCGCCATTTGATGATATGGAAACTGACGATCTAGGCTACACCGACACCGATTTGCACCACCGCAATCCGGAAGATATGGATTTTGAAGATTACTTGGATTAATTTAGGAACTGTTTTATGAGAATGACTAGCCAGGAATTTCTGGACTGGGAAGCAAAACGCATCACCCTGTTGGCAATGTCTGGTGCAGGCAAAACCACGCTCGCCAATAAATTACCTAAAGCCAAGTGGTTTCATTATTCCGGCGATTACCGTATTGGCACCAAATACCTGGAAGAACCCATTTTAGACAACATAAAACGTCAAGCGATGAGCGTGCCCTTTTTACGCCAGTTATTGCTTTCCGATTCTATCCATATCAGCAATAAAATCACCGTAGACAACCTGGCCCCGGTGTCCAGCTTTTTGGGTAAACTTGGCAATGCAGCGCAGGATGGCTTATCGTTGCATGAATTTAAACGCCGGCAAAAACTGCACCATCACGCAGAAGTTGCTGCCATGAAAGACGTGCCTGAGTTTATCGAAAAAGCCAAAGATATTTATGGCTATAACCATTTTATCAATGACGCAGGTGGTAGTGTTTGCGAGTTGGATTCTGCTGAAGTATTGGAAACTTTGGCCAAACATACCCTCATTATCTACATTAAGATTCCAACAGCCTTGGAACAAACCATTATTGAACGAGCCAAGACAGATCCTAAGCCGCTATACTATCGGGAAGCCTTTCTGGATGAAAAGCTTTCTGAATTCATGCACTTATACAATTATTCCAGTTCTGAAGTCATTCCACCTGATGATTTTGTCACCTGGGTATTTCCTGAGCTGTTTAAGTCCAGAATTCCGCGTTATCAAGCCATTGCCGATCAATATGGTTATACCATTGATGCCAATGATGTCGCGACAGTAAAAAATGAACATGATTTTATCCGCCTGGTTGCCAACGCTCTTAGCGCGCAATCCCTATAAATGAGGGCGTTAGACCTATGCCTTTGATTGCCCATACCAATTTACCTACTTTCCAGCGTTTACTGGAAGAAGGTGAAGAAATATTAACGCCGGATCGGGCTATCAACCAGGATATTCGGGAAATGCACATTGGTTTGCTTAATATGATGCCGGATGCGGCATTAGAAGCCACCGAACGGCAATTTTTTCGTTTAATCGGAGCCTGCAACCAAATTGTGCAATTTCATGTGCATCCGTTTACCATTGAAGGCCTGACTCGTAGCCCGGAAGCGCAAGCCCATATTGATACTTATTACGAATCATTTGAAAAAATCAAACAGGATGGCTTGGATGCGTTGATTATTAGCGGTGCTAACGTAATCCACAACAGCTTGCCGGAAGAAGATTTTTGGCAGCCGTTAATGGGTGTGTTTTCCTGGGCCTATGAAAACGTTACCTCAGTGCTATGTTCCTGTCTGGCGACGCATGCAGTCATACAATATCGCTATGGTATTGAACGCACGCGACTGCCTAATAAGCGCTGGGGCGTGTTTTACCATAAAGTCATTGATCGCACACATCCCTTAGTTGCCGAAATAAACACCCGCTTTGATGTGCCGCACTCACGCTTTAATGAAATATTTCAAGCCGATATGGAGCGTCATGGTCTAAAAGTACTGGCTGCCAGCAAAGAAGCCGGCGTGCATTTAGCTGTTAGCCCGGATGGGTTTCGGATTGTATTTTTTCAAGGCCATCCTGAATACGACGATATTAGCTTGTTAAAAGAATACAAACGCGAAGTTACCCGCTTCTATCGCGGTGAGATAGACCAATACCCACCATTTCCTGACAACTATTTTAATACCGCAGTTCAAGCCATCTTTACTGACTATGAACAACAAATCCGTACCGCTAAATTTACAAATGCGCTAATGCCAAAATTCCCTGAGGATCAGGTTTTGGAACATATTGATAACACATGGCGCGATACCGCCAAAGCCGTCATCAATAACTGGCTGGGCAAAGTATACAAAGTCACCAATCAAGATCGACGCCTGCCTTTTATGGAAGGTGTTGATCCCAACAATCCGCTTAATTTGTAAATGCACGAGCATTTTTTACAACTAGCCATCGCCCAGGCAGATGAAAATGTCCGAACTGGCGAAGGTGGACCTTTTGGCGCGGTAATAGTTAAAAACAACCAATTAATCGTCTCCAGCAGCAATCAAGTCACTTGTCTTAAAGACCCGACCGCACATGCTGAAATCATGGCCATTAGGCAGGCTTGTCAATTATTGAATGACTTTCAATTAACCGATTGTATCTTGTACAGTAGTTGCGAGCCCTGCCCGATGTGCCTGGGTGCAATTTATTGGGCTAGATTACAACGCGTTTATTACGCCTGTAGCCGTCAAGATGCAGCAGCGGCTAATTTTGATGATAGTTTTATCTACCAAGAAATTGCTATCGCGCCGGAACAGCGGCATATTTCCATGTTACAAAACCGGGTTCCAAACGCCACCCAACCGTTTCAATCTTGGCACGAAAAAATCAACAAGGTGTTATACTAAGCGCTTCTTATAAGATATATATTTTTCAATAAGTTGCGTTTATACTCAACCAAACATCCCAGGAGAACGAGTGTCTATCAGACCTTTTAACGACATTATGCCAATTATCGGCAAGTCGGTATACATAGACAAAACCGCTGTAGTCATTGGCGATGTCACACTAGGTGATGATGTTTCAATTTGGCCAACCACTGTTATCAGAGGCGATGTGGAACGCATTGTTATTGGTGCTGCAACAAATGTACAAGATGGCTCTGTTTTGCATGTCTCGCATGCTGGCAGTTTTTCACCGCACGGGCATCCTCTAGTTATTGGAAAAGGTGTCACCATAGGCCATAGAGCAGTAGTGCATGCCTGCACCATTGGAGATTATTGTCTTATTGGTATGGGTGCAATAATTATGGATGATGCAGTCCTGGAAGATAACGTCATACTTGGCGCGGGCGCGCTAGTACCTTCTGGCAGACGATTGGAGAGTGGAAATCTGTACGTTGGCTCACCTGCCAAACGAGTAAGGTCGCTAACGGAACAAGAACTGGAGTTTTTAAAATACTCCTCTGAGCAGTATATAGAGCTAAAAGATAACTATCTGAATGAAGGATCTGCCTGATTAGTTGTTTAGCTTCAGCCTGAAAACGCTTCGCATCGCGGTTATTATCAGAACACGATTGATGCTTCTTGGGCATCAATCGAGTGATGTTGGCAAGGACGAGTTTCAGGTCATGATGTTGATTGCGTCCGGCTCATAACTTTAACCATCCCCGATCCGTGCGCAGTGAAGTTCTACAAAATAATAGCATTCAAACTATTTTGAACTCGGCGTTATGTTGCATCTGAATTCAGCGAATCAGTCATGTATTAACCCTGGTCTGCTCGTACGATGCGCCTACGTTCATCGGCAGCATCCTATGTTTTGTGCATCATCCGGCCTTGGCAGCCAGCCGGTAACATCGATAATTTGGCTAGAGCTGCGACGTGATGGAATTTTTATTCTTCAAGCCGCCCAATCCAATTCAATCTTAAATTTTAGCTCTGCTCTGGCTGCCAGGGTTAACAGCATGTCCAAACTAAATTTTTTCCAATGTCCACGAACCAAGTCAGATATTCTAGCCTGCGTCACGCCAAGCTTCTCAGCTGCTTCGGTTTGAGTTAAACCGTTATCTTGAATCCATATTGCCAACCGGTTCATCAAGTCGGCGCGTATTTGTAATATTTCCGCCTCATGCGGCGGAAAACCAAGGGCTAAAAATAAATTTTCACCTGATTTAACCACATCATTCATATTTATTCTCCAATCTGCTTAAAACGCTGCCGAGCCAATTCAATATCTTGTTGTGAAGTTTGCCGGGATTTCTTTTGAAAGCAATGCAGTACATAAACCCCTCCTGGTCTTGATGCCAAATAAATTACACGGTAGGCACCACCAACCCGTATTCGAATTTCCCGCACACCGACACCAATGCTTGTCATTGGCTTCCAATCTGTCGGATCTAATCCTGCTTGCACTCTGGAGAGTTGGAAACCCCTCTTCTTGCCTGGATTCAACCGGAAAGTGTTTAAGATCATCCAGGCTGCCGCCCAAAAAAATAGCTTCTTTCATGCCCATTAATATGACTATAATTAACTCATTATATAAATATTTATATAATAGTTCCAGATCCCTCATTCTATTTAAAAAATGTTTTAGCCAATCAACAGTAACTGGTTTTTGGAAGGCAACCTTTCAGTGTTGATCTGCTTAGTAAATTCTCAATCCTTTTATAGTTTTGTCTTTGATTAAAACCGTAATTACCTAAAGCCAGTAAAAATACCTGATTGATTTGATATCGTTTGATCTATATCAAAAGCGCTTAATTTATTCCTGCCATACTGTTTACCTAGCCCAGACAGGCTAGTTTGCTTATTCCCAGCATACGATCCGGTGCGAAGAATGGCTTTATTAAAACTAAAATAAGAGAATAATTTTATGAAAACAATCAGCCAGATTTTATTAATAGTTGTAGCTGTAAGCACTCTTGCTGCCTGTGGCGAACAAGGTGTTGGCCCAAGCAAACCAGCGGCTACTCAAGAATTAGTTACTAAATAAGTAGCTTTAGCAGCTTTGATATTGTCGTGCTTCAGTTACGACAATATCGGCTGTTGCGTTGTTATTGGTTAGCGGCCCGATGCATTGCGCATGGGTTAACTATGTTTTCCAATAATTCTAGACTATTGATTTGAATACCTCTTTGCTTAACCTTAATAACATTTTGCTGGCTTAAATAGGTTAATTGCCGACTGACTGTTTCAATGGTTAGCCCTAAAAAATTAGCTATATCCTGGCGGCGCATGGTTAAATTAAATTGCGTACCTGAAAATCCCAGTGCGTTATATCGCTTTGATAGCATTAATAAAAAAGTAGCAACCCTTTCGATGGCTGAGCGATGGCCAAGCAGAATGATCTTATCTTGATCAGAACTGATTTCTTTACCTAAAACCCGCATCATTTGCGTTTGCAGGCTGGGTATTTTGGCACACAATTCATTCAGATGATTTAATGGTAACTCGCACACGGAAGCGGTTTCCAAGGCGATCATAGAACAGGTAAACCAGCCATGCTGGAATGAATCCAAGCCCATTAGTTCCCCGGGCAAATAAAATCCTATTGTCTGCTCCATCCCGTCAGCATCTGTTATAAAACTTCGGAACGATCCTGATTTTATGGCATATAAACTTTCACAAGTATCGCCCTGCCAATATAACAACTCGTCAGTTTGTAATGGCCGCTTACTTTTAACGATGTTTGCCAATTGCGCAACTTCGGTTTTTTGTAAGCCATAGGGCAGGCATAAATCGGATAACTTGCAGGTTGGGCAAGTTATGGAGGTTGGATTAGTTTCCTGCAAATCTATCCTTGGCTATGTGATTCTGTCGCGCACATAGTAACAGAGCTAGCTGTGATAAGGCTCGATTTATATTAGTAATCGTCGATATTGAAAAGCCACTAACAGGCAATTTACAAACGCTGCGCCGCCGCCACAACCGCTTGTCCTAGCGCCACGCCCCCGTCATTCATAGGATAGCGACCAGGAGTGAGCACTGTTTTTCCGTGTTCTTGTAATTGCTGCGAAACCCCTTCCAGCAATAGTCGGTTTTGAAAAACACCACCACTTAGCACAATTCGATTGGTGGCAGTGCGCTGACTGAGTTCCAGCAATAACTCAACAGTTGCAGTAATTAAGCTTTGATGAATACGCGCCGCAATCCTGGACTTATCAATGCCATTGCCCAGATCGCTCAGCACTGCCCGCCATAAGCCTTGCCAGCTTACTATTGATAATTCTCCACAACGCCTGATTGACCAAGCTTGCTGATAGGGTTGCTGTTCAGCAAAATCAGGTGTTGCAAGAATTTCTAATGCCATTGCAGCCTGGCCTTCATAATCAATGCGTTCCGAATGTAAGCCTAATGCTGCAGCAAAGGCATCAAACCATCGTCCACAGGAGCTGCTCAGCGGTGAATTCAGACTTCTATCGATCATTTTATCCAACATAGTCAATGGCTTACTTGACAGCAACTTCATGATATCCAAGTTGGCGAAGTCTAATTGTAAGTTTGGCCAATCAAAATAATGCCGCAATTGCGCGTACGTATTACGCCAAGGCTCAAGCATGGCTTGTGTACCACCGGGTAAGGCAATTGCTTCAAAATGGCCCAGTCGGGTACAGGTTTTGTAATCACCTAACAAAAACTCACCGCCCCACAGCTCGCCGTTTTCTCCAAAACCTAAACCATCAAAGATTGCCGCCAACACCGGCGCGGTATCTAAACCAACGCCATGTTCAGCCAGAACAGCAGCCAAGTGGGCATGATGATGTTGAACGGCTATCAGCTCTGCGCGTTCCTTTTCAGCCAAGACTTGTCCGTATTGCGTTGATAAATACGCTGGATGCTGGTCGACCGCAATGCACTGAAGCTTAAAATCATAGAGTTGCCGATATAGCCCGATTGCATGACGGTAATCCAGTTGCACCGCCGCATTTTCAAGATCACCGATATGCTGAGCGACAATAGCTTGGCCGTTTTTTAACAAGCAAAAACTATTTTTTAACTCCGCACCCATCGCTAAAATATTATCGGCATGCTCAAAACCAAGCGGTAATATCAACGCTTCCGGGCTTAAACCGCGCGCCCTGCGTAACAAGTGCATTTTACCGGCCATCTGGCGCATGACGGAATCATCCAAGCGGTTGACAATGGCTCGATCATGCAAGAGCAAATAATCGGCAATGTCTTTTAGCTTTTCCTGGGCAGCTTCGTTCTGAATACATTGGGGTTCGTCGCTTATATTGCCAGATGTCAGCACAATAGGCACATCCAAATCCTTTAATAACAAACTATGCAGCGGCGTGTAAGGCAACATAAAACCCAGTTTATCATCACCTGGAGCGACTTCTGCGGCAACCACCCTGCCCTGAGCAATCAGCAGAACAATTGGTGCAGATTTATCTTGTAAAGACTTAATTTCCAGTGCATCAATGCAGGCATATCGGGAAATTATTTCGATATTTTTTGCCATTAACGCAAATGGTTTGGCATAACGGCGCTTACGAGTACGCAAGCGCTGGACGGCTGCTGCGTTGCTTGCATCACAAGCCAGATGGAATCCACCCAAGCCTTTAATAGCCACAATATAGCCTTGGCTGATTAACTTAGCTGCGTGTTTAATTGGATTAGAATGTGCTAATGACTGGCCCTGGTTATCTGCTAACCAAACTTTTGGACCGCAATCTGGGCAGCAATTTGCTTGGGCATGAAAGCGTCGGTCGGCCGGATTATCATATTCTTGCTGGCACTGCGCACACATCGCAAATACTGCCATGCTGGTATGGCAGCGATCATACGGTACTTGTTTGATAATTGATAAGCGCGGACCGCAGTGTGTACAGTTGGTAAACGGATAACCATAGCGGCGATTGCCTGGATCAGCGATGTCGGCCAGACAATCCGGGCAAGTAGCCGCATCGGCTGCAATTGGCGTTTGCATGCCATTGGCTTGACTGGCGATGATGTTAAATTCGGTATTCGCCGGTTGGTTGTTTATCGTTTGTACTTCCAGGCTGTCAAGTCTGGCCAGCGGGGGTAATTGTAGTGGGATTTGCTGAATAAAAGCAGTCAGGTCTTCGTCGCTGCCGTAGGCATGAATCATCACACCTTCACCGTCATTCCAGACTTCACCGCTTAATCGATTCTGTTTAGCAAGATGCCAGATGGTCGGGCGAAAACCAACACCTTGCACAATACCGCGCACTCGTATGGCTTTACCTGACATTAACAGATGCGTGGTAACTGCTCGCCCACCGGCCAATCAACGATGCGGCGACCACCAAAACTGGTGGTCATCTGCACAAAACCGTGTTCGTCAGCAATCACTTCGCCAATGATGGCCGCCTCTTGGCCCAATGGATGTTGTCGCATTACAGTTAGCAACCGTTCTGCAACGGCGGCAGTGCAAATGCACACCAATTTGCCTTCGTTAGCAACATACAGCGGATCCAGGCCAAGAATTTCGCACGCAGCTTTAACTTCTGACTTGATAGGGATTTGGCTTTCATCAATCACCATCCCCACACTCGATTGCTGCGCCAGCTCATTAAGCGCGGTGGCCAAACCGCCGCGTGTTGGATCGCGCAAACAAAAAATGTCGGCAGGTGCAGCGGCAACCATGTCCGCGACCAGCGAATTCAACGCGGCAGAATCGGAAACGATGCTGGTTTCAAATTGCAGGTTTTCCCTGCTTGCCATAATTGCCACACCGTGATCACCGATTGAACCGCTGATTAAAATGGCGCAACCTGGTTTGGCAAGATTACCCGAAATATTAACCCCTTGCGGCACCATGCCAACACCGGTAGTGGTTATAAACACCCCATCACCCTTGCCGCGCTCTACAACCTTGGTATCGCCGGTAACAATTGGTGTGCCAGCGTGGTTAGCTGCTGCGGCCATGCTGATGACGATTTTTTCCAAATCGGCCAATGGAAACCCTTCCTCCAAAATAAAACCGGCCGCTAAATACAGCGGCTGTGCACCAGACATGGCCACATCATTTACGGTTCCGTGCACGGCCAACGAACCAATATCGCCGCCAGGAAAAAACAATGGCGAAATTACATGACCATCCGTGCTGATAACCAAACGTCCGGCCGGAACTGTAAACAGCGCTTGGTCGTTCCGCTGCCGGAGCAAGTCGTTGTCAAAATGCTTAATAAATAAATCATCAATCAGCTGAGCCATCGCCCGTCCGCCACCGCCGTGACTTAAGTCGACTTTACCGGTTTTTAGGTTTAGGGATGAGGTGTAGGGGTTTGGCACTAGATGTTATCTCGATTAGTAAAACACATTGCTTGTTGCGGACACTTTGCCTATTGAATTGTGACGATCGGATAGTGTGTTATCTTGCTATCGACAGTTATCAATGGCATCGACTCAACAATAGCTTGGGCAATGAGCAAGCGATCAAAGGGATCTTGATGAAAATTATCCAGTTCTGCCAAGGCATAAATGTGCGGCAACGTTATTGGTAAAAGTTTTAAGTTGTTATCACTTTGTTGCGTTGCAATCATCTCATGCAGAGGACTCTGTAAATCCAGTTTTCCCAATTTACTTTTAATTTGGATTTCCCAAGGCGACACATGGCTAAGATATAACGTGTTATTGGTATCTTCACACATTGCCAAAACATTTTCAGAAAGGCTTTCTGGCTGCTGATTAAGCCAAAGAAATATATGTGTATCCAATAAAAGATTCATGTTTCATCACCCAACCAAAAACTGTCAGCTAATTCATCGTCAAATGTCTCTGCAATGGTAATTTTGTTACGATACTGGCCAAACACCCGTTTCTTAGTAACCGGTTCGGCAATTTCGTTATCGTACATAACAATTACCCTAGCACGTGAAGCATGGATATATTCCGGCAACTGCAAATGGATTTCGTGTGATTCTGTGATAGTGGCTTCTAGTTCTATGGCTTGCATTGCGTAATCTCTGCAGAATTAAATACTTGGCTATTGTACTATTTAATCTTCTTTAGACGTATTCAGGAGCATGTCTACAAATAAGAATAATTGCAATAGCAGCAGCTATCCCCTAACCCGCCCATAAGACCAATAAGCCGCACAAGCGCCTTCCGAGGATACCATGCAAGATCCCATTGGATTTTCTGGCGTACACACCGTACCCAACAACTTGCAATCTTGCGGCTTTTTGGCACCACGCAAAATGGCTGGACATTCACAGCCTTTAACGTCTGCTGCCTTTATCGAGGGCATTGCAAAGCGTAGCTCGGCATCAAAATCGGTGTAACTGGCTTTGATCTTTAAAGCGCTATTAGGAATCAAGCCCAAACCGCGCCATTCAAATTCCGGTCTTAATTCGAAGATTTCTTGCATTAACGCTTGTGCTTTTAGGTTGCCTTGTTGGGTGACTGCACGACTGTATTCGTTTTCAACTACGTGGCGGCCTTCGTTGAGCTGGAGTATCAGCATTAACGCCGACTGCATAACATCCAGTGGTTCAAAGCCAGCAATAACAATGGGTTTGGCATATCGCTCGGCAAAGACTTCATAAGGCTGATTGCCGATGACGGTGCTGACGTGGGACGGCCCAAGAAAAGCATCAATCGCAACGGGTTGCGGCGCATCCAGTATTGCTTGCATGGCAGCGGGGGTTAACACGTGATTGCAGAATACTGAAAAATTAGTCAGCTGTTCGGCTTGCGCCTGTTTGATGGCAACCGCAGTGGGCGGTGTGGTGGTTTCAAAGCCGATGGCAAAAAACACCACTTGTTGGGTTGGATTGTCGCGCGCGATTTTTAAGGCATCTTGGGTGGAATAGATCATTCGTATATCGGCACCGTTGGCTTTAGCTTTTAACAGGCTATTGCGGCCAGAAGCCGGTACTCGCATCAAATCGGCATAGGTGCAAAGAATCACATCGTGCTGCTCAACCAACTGGATAGCATTATCAATGCGGCCAGTGGGCAATACGCACACGGGACAACCAGGGCCGTGAATGAATTCAACATTGTCCGGCATCAAGTCCTGCACACCGTAACGAAAAATGGCATGGGTATGGCCCCCGCAAAATTCCATTAGTCGATAGTGACGGTTGACATCGACGCTTTGGGCAATGGCATTGGCTAGTTGCTTGGCAAGGGCTTGCTGTCGGAATTCACTAATGTATTTCATGCCTGAGACATTAATCCAGCTTCGGCAAATAAGGCCAGGGTTTTTAAGGCTTCGTCTTCGTCAATTTTTTGTAGCGCATATCCGACATGCACCAACACGTAATCGCCAATTACAACTTCGTCCACCAAGGCCAGTGATACCTCAACCTTAACATTATCAACGGAGGCCGTTGCCATGCCCGTTATTGAATCGATAGCAACGATTTGAGCAGGCAGTGCTAAACACATAAATGTCGGTTTCCGGTCATGTTGAAAAAAATTGGCTCGCTAAGCATAGTCAATCCGCTGTAAATCCAATTCAGCTTTCAACCAGCGCAACCAACTTTCCATGCCTTCGCCGGTTTTAGCCGACAACGACAATATCTTTATACGTGGGTTAACCTGTTTTGCATATTGAATACATTGCTCGGTGTCAAAATCCAGATACGGCAACAAGTCGGTTTTATTTAAGATCATTAAATCGGCCGCATGAAACATATCTGGATATTTAATTGGCTTGTCTTCGCCTTCAGTCACCGACAAAATCACCACCTTGTGCGCCTCACCCAAATCAAATGCAGACGGGCAAACCAGATTACCGACGTTTTCAATGAATAACAAACTGTGTTTGTTTAATTCCAAACTCTCCAACGCATGGCCAACCCGATGGGCATCCAGATGACAACCCTTGCCAGTGTTGATTTGCAATGCTTGCACGCCGGTAGCACGGATGCGTTCGGCATCGCGCGCGGTTTGCTGGTCGCCTTCGATAACAGCAATGTCAATATCGTCCTTCAATCGGTTGATAGTTTCTGTAAGCAGTGTGGTCTTGCCGGAACCGGGACTGGACACCAAATTTAATACCAACATGCCACGGGCGCTGAAATAGCTTCGGTTTTCGGCGGCATAACGGTTATTTTTGGACAGAATATCCTGCTCAATCTGCACCATCCGAGCGGGTGTTAGCCCTGGGGCATGAGAATGCACCGGGCTAAGTACATGTTGGTGACGATGCTCGTGGCTATGGTCATGTGTATGTTCGTGATCATCATCGTGCGAGTGGGAATGGCCCTCGCCGCAGCCGCATACAGCACACATTATTCTACCTCTAACTCTTTAATACGCATTTGATCACCGTTGTTTACTTGCAATTGATGGCTACCGCACTTTGGGCACACATCGTATAACTGTTCCACAACCACATTACCAGCACAGGCCATGCACCACGCTTGACCAGGTACTTCAATAATCTCCAGTTTAGCATTTTCAGCCAAAGTGCCTATCGTAACCACATCAAAACTAAAGAGCATTGCTTCAGGTTCAACACCGGATAATGCGCCGATCTCCAGCCAAACGGTTTTAACTTTGGTGTATTGCTGAGCGGTTGCCTGCTGTTCCAATACCTGTAAAATGCTTTCGCATAGGGAAAGTTCATGCATATCAATACTCTAATGGATCAAGTTTAAGGCACCCAGTTCTTAATTTAACGATTATGACCATTAGGCTAAATGCCAACATTTTCCATTGAAATTTTTCATGCGTAAATTTCATTACCATTACAGCCATCGATCAAATTTAATTGGTATTCCACGCAGGGATCAATGGCGTTTATTAGCCATTCTGCCTGCTGATGCAACTCATCAACATCAGTCGCTCGTAATTGTTTCAGACTGGCTGCAACCACGCCATCCGGGTGAAAATTCCATTCGGTAGGCGCAACGATGTGGTAATCGTACACCTGTCCTTGCTGCAACACCAAGCGATGAATCAACAATCCCCGCGCAGCCTGTACTTGAGCTAACCCGATACCGTCATTGTAGGCGCTCTCAAAGCCAGATATTGAATTTCCTGAAACCTGCTGGCGCATGTTCGCGGTGATGCCGGCTACTTCAGATAATCGCCCGACCAGCCGCACCAATAAGCCATTGCCATATTGAATAAACAACCCGGCAATCAATGGCTGAGCTAACTGCCTGTTTAACAATGAGCTTTCACAGCAACTACCCAACCACTTTGGCAACTTTACAAACTCAACCAAGCCTTGTTGTTGCATCTGGTTATGCACTTCAATTGCGGTTAGCTCCGGTAAACAAGCCATGTTATTTTGGCCGATTGCGGCCCAATTTTTGTTATATATTTTTTTAAGCAACTGTGCAGAAACAGAATTATCAATTATCCAATCAGCTAATTGCGCTTCTGAAGCCAGCTTTAAAAATTCGGCAAGTCCACCATTAAAAATGGTCTCATTAATCAAGACTTCCAATTCATTAATAAGTTGCGTGATATGAGCCGACTCTTTATTAAGCTCACTATCCAACTTAAAGGCCTCGCCATGCTTAAACAGCGCTTGTTTAAACAGCCCATCAAACTTTAACAATGCGGCGATTGCAATTTTATTTGGGCTAAGCCCAACAAACTTCGGCCAATCCAACAAAATCCGCCAAGCATGTTCACGTAAGGTTTCCAATTGCACTAACAACTGCTGCGCCGCATCAACTTCAGGCGCAACCACTATCCCCAGCGCTGATCGACAAGCCAACAAGGCGGCATAAGCCTGCGCATTAGCACATAAAGTAAATAGCAACGGCACCATGTTTAAAACCTGTTCCGGCGTTTTACCTAAGAAGACCCGTGTGGAAGTGACTGGCCTTGTAGAAGTAATGTTTACTTGCGTTGAATGACCGGCATGATGAAACAAATCGATTTGAATGGACCCGGCTGGCGTCACATTGCTTTTCCTGCACCTAAATTACCGCGCAGCAAATCCCGTCGACTAACTACCCGCGCAGCCGGACTGGTTAACAATCCTTCCAGTGCCGCTTGTGCAGCAGCAAGGGCGGCGGCTTGATTTTCAAACTGAAACATGGGCGAAAACAAGGAGCACATCGCATAAACGCCAATTTGTGCTTCATGCGCCACGGTAAATTCAAATACACCATAAGGAAATGTTTGGTTAAATTTGCTGCCGGTTGCTTGTGATTGCCAGGTGCTTTCTGGCTCAGGTAATAACAGTAAATTCATAAACCAGGGTGTGATCATAACACCCAGCCAATCTTGGCGATACCGGCTAAAACCCAGCGCCCGCACTGACAAAGCTGAATTTAGTATCGGCACATCGCGCATTCGCGTGAGCATGATGTCGGAAAACGCTGTTTCCAGGGTATGGTGTATTTGTGCGCTATCCTGACTCGCCATCTCAATCATCCAATATCAGGAAATCCTGCTTTTTGCTGCCACATTCAGGGCAAGTCCAATGGTCCGGTAATGCTGAAAACGGCGTGTTTTTAGCAATTTGCCAAACTTCATCACCTTGCGCAGGATCATAAACATGCCAGCAAATCTTGCATTCCAGGCGCGTTGCCGGCGGGAGATTGGCAAAGTTTCCGCCATAAGCGCCAGCAAAAAACGCCTCACTCATAAATACACCTTTAAAATCTCTTGCAAGCGTTGTGCGCTGTCAGCAATGTCTTCCGGTGAAGCACAAGCCACAGTCGGCACATCACTCACTTCCAGGGTATTTAAAATTAAGGCATCTTGGGAATTAAAATACTGCACCCACCAGACGTTTTTTGTGCCGGTTGCGCTTATCCGGCAATTGCCATAGCCCCTGGATAAAATAGTGATCACACCTCGGCCCAAGCGCTGTTCTAAAAATACCAAATCTTGGTCGGTTTGCGGGAGCAGACTTAAGTTTATCGAATGTGCCTCTGTACCAACTTTATAACTGGCAATCTTGGCATTCAGTTCTGCCAGTATCGGTGGCGCATTCATTATGCCTTCCGGCAACGTGGCCCAGTGCGTATCAATTTGGCTGGCCGCATCGGTAAAAGCGGATTGGATAAGTAAGTCAGGAATAATCGCCACTTCCAAGCCATCGTTAATAACCTGATTTTGCTCATTGAGTTGTTGCAAGCGCCACACACCGGCCAGTACAGACTCTTGAATTCGAAAACGTGTTTTGCCGGAACAAATAATACTAACCTCGCCCTCCCCTAAAACTTCATCAATAAATTGCCGATTGACGGTATCCAAGCTGGTTAAATCATTGGCTTTTGCCGTGGCGGGGTAAGCAAACAGATCTTGTTCCAATCGCAGTAAAACCTGTTTTGCTTGTGCCAAATCTGTGCCGTTTAAATCCACCGACACTTCCGGCATGCGGTAAACGGTCATTTCTTCCGGCATTTGTAGATAATCCAGCTCAGCGCCGTCTTGTTCCGGCGGCTGGCTGCCTTGACCAATGATGGGCAGATAGATTGAATTTAACATGTTTTAATGCCCTGCCTTGCAAACTTTATCCAAATCAAATCCTGGCGGCGCACTAACATTAGCAGCCAAAATTTGCGTAATTTCTACCAGATACTCCTGCCAATTCTTAATGCCGGTAATCACACCCAAATATTCACCGCCGCGCAAGAATACCAATGCTGGCCAACTGGTAAAGCGAAACCGTGCCTGCAGTTCGCGTTCAATAGCGCTGCTGATAACTGCGGCTTGCAACTTGCTGTTAAATGCTTTCAGCAGCTCTGGCAGAATCACCGCGACATCATGACTTTCTGGAAACATGACCGGATCATTACTAAAAAACAGCAGCACGGTATCGTTGCCGTAAATAAATTGATCGTAGTTGTCTGCATTAATTAATGGCAGGCCATGCTTGGTTTGTAGCTGCTCTAATAAGGTACTCATGGTTTTAAAAACTCTGGTAATTGCGGTTCACGCCCGACCAAGTCGGCAAATAAATGATCTAACTGTGTTTCGCCTTGCATGGCCAAACTCATGGCTTCAAGCGCATTGGCGATTTGTGTGGCCTTGTGCTCACTGATGACTTCGCGGGCAGCGTATAGAAAGACCAGCAACCAGGTGCCGACCGGCTGCTCGCCAACCAACATCATATCAACCAGTGTTGCGTCGCCTCTATATAAACACAAAGCCGATTCACCGCGCAGTTCCACAACTTGCATAGGCAGACCAATGCACATCAGTACTTACCCCGATAATCGACATCCACTTGCAGACTGGGAGTTTCTGCGGACTTGGGAGGTCGCACTTCAAAGGCATCAGATAGCAATATGCGCTCGTCCCCAACCCGGCAGGCTAATTCGGCTGGCGGGCGTTCTTGTTCGTAGCGTTGTATGTTTAATATCGGGTCGGATAATTCAGTTTCTTGCGCAATGACTTCCGCTGCTACATTGAATTCTTTTAAAAAGTTAAGCGCCAAATCAATAGCCGGTTGCATCTGTGCTTTTACGCCTGGCCGCAAACTGCCGCCGTAATCATCCAACTCTTCGGGTTGCACTCCAATTAGCAATAACTGCTTTGGATAAGCACCGAGCATTTGCGCCATTGCCAAGACTTCTTGAAAGCCGGTTTGATGCAAACTCATTTTCTTGGCGCCTAAGAAGTTAGGTACAT
>Ga0066448_1000174_pt1 | contig 27620 bp, 26 predicted proteins | sample LakWasMet70_HOW9_2_FD_59536 | JGI IMG/M metagenome (GOLD analysis project Ga0066448, IMG submission 59536) | Freshwater sediment methanotrophic microbial communities from Lake Washington under simulated oxygen tension - Sediment Metagenome 70_HOW9 | ecosystem: Environmental > Aquatic >...
GCTAAACTCAAGTACCTGGTCAATCATGATGAATTGACGGGGCTATATAATCGCACCTATTTAGAACAATGCATTCGACTATCGCTAAATAAATATTACAAACATGATCTTAAGCAAGATAGCTTTCTGCTGTTTATTGACCTGGACAGATTTAGTTTAATCAATGAACTGGAAGGCTATAACGTCGGCGATAGATTGCTAACCGAAACGATAATTATCATCAGAAAAACTTTGAACAATCGAGGATTGTTTGCACGCATCGGTTCTGATGAGTTTTGTCTGTATTTGGAAAATTACCCGGCCTCGGAAGCACGCTCAATTTCCGAAGCCATCCGAAAGGGGCTGGACAGCTTTCGATTTATTAGTGGCGAAGCAACCTATAGTATTACCGCCTCTATCGGCATTGGCTCAGTAAAATCCTTACCCACAACGTTACATCCGCATGAACTTATTTCCCTGGCCCGTCAAGCTTGCTGTATGGCAAAAGCTAATGGCCGTAATATGATTTGGGAATTTAACAGTACCGATTATTTTATCAAAGAACGCCATCGAGATTTATTTTGGGCGCCCGTTATTCGCGATGCCTTGATCAATAATGATTTTTATCTGGTGTTTCAGCCAGTCGTTAACTTAAGTGATGGCACTATTTCCCATTACGAAGTTTTAATCAGACTGCGTGGCATCACCGGCCTGGAGATAAACCCGAGTGAATTTATTTTGGCAGGCGAGCGCATGGGGCTCATCCACGGCATTGATATTTGGGTAATCGAAAAAGCTATTGATTTTTTGGCAGAGCTACCTGATGAATTTTCCGATGTTTCTTTGGCAATCAATCTATCGGGCCTAGCTTTTTTAAATGAAGCATTATTACCCTTCATAAAACAAAAGCTGGAACTAAGTTGGATTAGGGCCGAGCGGATTACTTTTGAAATTACCGAAACTGCCGCTGTGGATAATTTTGAAACCTCCAGAAACATGATTAATCAGATCAGAGCATTAGGTTGCCGCTTTGCACTTGATGACTTTGGTGCCGGTTTTTGTTCCTTTAATTACTTAAAAAAGTTTCCAGTTGATTATGTCAAGATTGACGGGCAATTTATCCAAAATCTGACCACCAATCAAACCGACCGATTGCTGGTCAAGGCCATGCACGACATTGCCAGAGAACTAGGCAAAAAAACTATTGCCGAATTTGTAGAAACCGCAGAAACCTTGCAGGTTCTAAGAGAAATTGGCGTTACCTATGGTCAAGGCCAGTATTTCGGCATGCCCAGCCCCACCATCTTAAAACACGGTTTATTCAAGTTTGAATCACCAATCACCAATCACCAAGTCCGATGATAAAATGTGATGGCTTAATGCCAAAAAATCACCTTTATGTATAATGCTAAATCAATAGGTGATACATATTTTAAAAGACATAACAGACTATGGCTGAAAACCCCAAAACGCGCGGCTCCCGATACGTAAAAAAACCAAGTTCGACAAAACCAACAAAAAAACTAAGCTTTGGCTGGTTTAAAAAAATCAGCTTTTTGGCATTTTTAGTGTTTGGCTTTGCGCTTGCCAGTTATTTGGGCTATCTGGATTTTAATGTCCGTAAACAATTTGAAGGTAAACGCTGGGCTATCCCCGCCAGAGTTTATGCAAACCCAGTAGAGCTCTACGCTGGCTACCGCATTAGTGAAGACCGATTTGAGGATTTACTGGCCGACCTGCATTACCGAGAAGACAGCGAACTTCAGTCTGAAGGCACCTACTATTTGAGTGACGGCCAAATTACCGTAAAAACTCGCGATTTTGTTTTTTGGGATCAAAAACAGCCTAGCATGGTTTTACGCATCAGCTTTAATGAATCCGGCATAGAAAATATTGTAGATACTGAAAAAAATAAAGATCTGGCCCTGGTTAGAATGGACCCCGTTCAGATTGGCAGCTTGTATCCCACTATCAAAGAAGATCGTATTTTAATTAAATTGGAAGAAGCGCCCAACGCCTTAATTAAGGGTCTGCTGGCTTCCGAAGACCGCGATTTTTATTCTCATTTTGGCGTGTCCTTCCGTGGCATCGCCAGAGCAATATGGACTAATTTAATGGCTGGCGGTATGGTACAAGGCGGCAGCACCATTACCCAACAGTTGGTCAAAAACTTTTATTTAACCTCAGAACGTCGCTTATCAAGAAAAATTAAAGAAGCACTGATGTCCTTCATTTTGGAGTACCGCTACACTAAAAATGAAATATTGGAAGCCTATCTGAATGAAATCTACTTGGGACAAGATGGCGCCAGCGCTGTACATGGCTTTGGTTTAGCCAGTGAATTTTATTTCGGCAGCACCTTAAAAGACTTACCACTGGAACACATTGCCTCGCTAGTTGCTTTGGTGCGCGGACCGTCCGAATACGACCCTCGACGTTTCCCTGATCGCGCCCTGCAACGCCGTAATCTGGTCCTGGATGAAATGCAGTCCGAAGGCTATATCACCTTAAAAGAAGCAACTGAAGCCAAGGAAAAAGACTTAAACGTGATTGAAAACACGCATCGCGCCAGCAACCGTTATCCTGGTTTTATGGATTTGGTTAAACGGCAATTGAAACAGGATTATAAGGAAGATGACTTAACTTCCGAAGGCTTACGCATTTTTACCACGCTGGACACTTTGGTACAAAATGATGTTGAACAAAGCGTTGCTGCTAAACTGGCCCAACTAGAAAAGCTCCCAAAAACCAGCGACTTGCAAACTGCAGTTGTGGTAACACGTCGGGATAACGGTGAAATTGCTGCGTTAATAAGCGGTCGGGACAACACCGCCTCTGGCTTCAATCGGGCGCTGGACGCTGTCAGACCCATAGGCTCACTCATAAAGCCCGTTATTTATCTAACAGCATTGGAATATCCCAAAAAATATACCATTACTACCCGTGTAAACGACAGTGCCATCTCCGTGCACGGTGCCGATGGCAAAGACTGGATTCCCAAAAACTACGATCACAAAGAACATGGCAGCGTTCCGCTACATACCGCATTGGCCAAATCCTATAATCTGGCGACAGTACGCGTAGGCATGGATATCGGCGTAGCCAGAATTGTTAAAACCTTACGCAGTATGGGCGTTACCAGAGCCGTTGATTTGTATCCATCGTTTCTTTTAGGTGCCGCCCAATTAACACCGCTGGAAGTCACCCAAATGTATCAAACACTCGCTGGCGACGGGTTTTCCACGCCTATCAAAGGCATTCGTGCGGTACTAGCCTCAGATGGTAAACCACTGCAAAGTTATCCATTAACCGTCAAGCAAGCGGTTGATCCGGCTGCTACTTATATCGTCAATACCATGATGCAGGAAGTCATGCACAATGGTACCGCCAGTGCCGTCTATAAAACCTTTCCAAAGGATTACGACCTAGTAGGCAAAACCGGCACCACAAATGATGCTAAAGATAGCTGGTTTGCAGGTTACAGCGGCGATTACCTGTCTGTGGTTTGGGTAGGTAGAGATGATAACAAACCCGCAGGATTGACTGGCGCAACCGGTGCATTGCCCGTTTGGACATCGTTAATGCAACAAATCTCCACGCAGCCTGTCACACTCAACGAACCGGACAATATTAGAAAAGTTTGGGTAAATCCCTACACTGGCGCAGTCACAGGCAAAGCGTGTGGTGGCTCCAGAGAATATCCCTATATTGCAGGATCTCAGCCTAGTGTTACCGCATCTTGTGTGGCGGCTCCGGCTGAAACAGATAATGATAAATCATGGATCGAAAATCTATTTTCCGAATAACTTTTAAAAGGCACTAATGAATCTAACTAAATTTTTACGCTTAAGTGTTATTGCTCTGGCCTTCCTTTGCAGCCATAGTTTTGCCGCAGGCCAACCCGTTGAACAACTTAAAACCTTTTTGGCAGCGTCAAAATCACTGACCGCTGATTTCAAACAAGTATTGATTGACGAAGCTGGCACCCCAAAACAAACCAGCTTTGGCCAGTTTTTTCTGCAACGCCCAGGTAAATTTCGTTGGAATTACACTAAACCATTCCAACAAGAAATCGTCTCCAACTCCGGCAAAGTCTGGTTTTACGATACCGATTTAGAGCAAGTTACCGTTAAGAAATTAGATGAATCCGTCGGTTCAACCCCTGCCCTGTTACTTAGCGGTGATGTATCGCTGGAAAAAAACTACAACATGGAAGCTCAAGGTAGTGAAGGCGATATGCAGTGGATAAAACTGATTCCAAAAAGCCAAGAAAGTACCTTTAAATATGTTTTGATAGGCCTGGAAAAAGGCAAACTGGCCGGCATGGAACTGAATGACAACTTTGGTCAGCTTACCCGCATTTATTTTTCCAATTTATTAATTAATCCACCGATTAAACCCACATTATTTGAATTTACCCCGCCAAAAAATGCTGATGTTTTTTCTGAATAAACACGATAACAACGTATGGAAGTAGGTTTGGAAAAACCACTGGCAGAACGCATGCGCCCACAAGTTTTAACCGACTATGTGGGCCAGCAACATATCCTTAAACCAGGCAAACCGCTATACGAAGCAGTTATGTTTGGTCGCTTGCATTCCATGATCTTCTGGGGACCGCCAGGTACAGGCAAAACCACTTTGGCTCGGTTAATCGCCCATCATTCAGATGCCGAATTTATGCCGATTTCCGCTGTGCTGGCTGGCGTTAAAGAAATTCGTGCAGCTGTTGCCGAAGCTAAGTATTTACAACAAAGCCAACAAAAGCGCACCATCTTGTTCGTGGACGAAGTGCATCGCTTTAACAAATCTCAACAAGATGCTTTTTTGCCACATGTGGAAGATGGCACCGTCTATTTTATTGGCGCAACCACTGAAAACCCCTCGTTTGCTTTAAACAACGCCTTGCTGTCACGAGCGCGGGTTTATGTGCTGAATGCCTTAACTGCTGAAGATTTGTTGCAGGTAATCAATAAAGCTTTAACCGACACCAGCCAAGGCTTAGGCCATGCTAACATCAGCATGGACGATGCTATTAAACAACAGTTTGCCGAAGCGGCTGATGGCGACGCCCGTCGCTTGCTTAACTTACTTGAGATTGCAGTCGAACTGGCGTTAGCCAAACAATCCGACTGCATTGATGAAAACATTGCGCAAGAAGTGCTCAGTGGCGGCGTGCGCCGTTTTGATAACCAAGGCGAAGAATTCTATAACCAAATATCCGCATTACATAAATCTGTGCGCGGCAGCTCGCCTGATGGCGCTTTATATTGGCTGTGTCGAATGATTGATGGCGGATGCGATTTAACTTATTTGGCCAGACGTGTCGTACGCATGGCCTCAGAAGACATAGGTAATGCCGACCCGCGCGCCTTGCAATTGTGCATGAATGCCTGGGATGCTCAAGAACGCTTAGGCAGCCCTGAAGGCGAGCTGGCACTGGCCCAAGCTGTGGTTTATATGGCTTGCGCACCCAAAAGCAATGCCGTGTACAAAGCATACAATGCTGCCATGCAGCATGTTAAACAAACTGGCAGCTTAGGCGTACCGGTACATCTGCGCAACGCTCCCACAAAACTGATGAAATCATTGGACTACGGCAAGCAATACCGCTACGCCCATGATGAACCGGAAGCCTATGCGGCTGGAGAAAACTACTTTCCCGAAGAACTCACAGGCACTCAATATTACCAACCAACTCCGCGCGGTCTGGAAATTAAAATCACCGAAAAGCTGCGACATTTGCAGGAACTGGATAAGAAAAGTAAATAAGTTTGCTGACAAAAATCGACCCAAGCAGCTGAGATAATTGCCGATAACGGCAGCATCCAGATCGTTGATTTCCTGTTTCCAGGAAAGATCCTATTTCAACTCACACGGTTTAACCATTTTTACGCTATAATCGGCAACTTTCAATTTTCCTTACCATTGCCGCCGTGACGAGTACAAACCACGATTTATCAACTTTTCAGGGTCTTATCCTGGCCTTACAAGAATACTGGTCTGAGCAAGGCTGTATTTTACTGCAACCACTGGATCAAGAAGTTGGCGCAGGCACCTTCCATCCCGCAACCTTTTTGCGCTCGATTGGCCCAGAGCCCTGGAATGCAGCTTATGTGCAACCATCACGCCGCCCAACCGATGGCCGATTTGGTGAAAACCCAAACCGCTTGCAGCATTATTATCAATACCAAGTCGCCTTAAAGCCTTCACCAGATAATATCCAGGAATTGTACCTGGGTTCACTGCGTCGATTGGGTTTTGATTTGCTGGAACATGACATCCGATTTGTCGAAGACAACTGGGAATCACCCACCCTGGGCGCTTGGGGCTTGGGCTGGGAAGTCTGGTTAAACGGCATGGAAGTCACTCAGTTTACTTATTTCCAACAAGTTGGCGGATTGGAATGCAAACCAGTCACTGGCGAAATCACTTATGGCCTGGAACGTTTAGCCATGTATTTACAAGGCGTTAAAAGCGTTTATGACCTAGTTTGGAATAAAGGCCCATTTGGCACAGTTACTTACGGCGACGTATTCCATCAAAACGAAGTGGAAATGTCTGCCTACAATTTTGACCACGCCAATGTAGATTTCATGTTCCATTGTTTTACCACTTACGAGCAGGAATGCCAGAAGTTGATTGCATTGGACCTGCCATTGCCAGCTTATGAAATGGTGTTAAAAGCTTCGCATGCATTTAACTTGCTGGATGCCCGGCATGCGATTTCTGTTACGGAAAGACAGCGCTATATTTTGCGAGTAAGGAATCTGGCTAAGGCCGTGGCTGAGGCTTATTATGCACGGCGTGAGTCATTGGGCTTTCCTATGTGCAACAACCAAGCCGGATAAGATGGATAGCTTTTTCAACTCGGTTCATATTACTAATTTTAAATCGCTTAAGGATGTTACTTTAAGCGATTGTAAGCGCATTAATGTGCTGATTGGTAGGCCGAATGTTGGGAAGTCTAATATTTTGGAGGCGATTGGATTGTTTGGCGTGCATTATGCTCACCTAACCGAAAATAAATCATTGTCGCAATTTATAAGATACAAAAATATAAGAGAGTTATTTTTTGATGGCGAAACTGATAAACCAATCAATATCTCGATAAATGGCAATGATACTAATCCTGCTTGTAATATTGTTTATCAATCATCAAATTGGGAAAATCCATTTGATGTAGAGTTCCCTGGTGAATATGAGAGAATCTTACTAACATTTTTAGTTGATAACACCCGATCCGAATTTATTTTTGATGCTTTTAATCAAGAGAAAATTGAAATAGTTCAGAGAGGGGCTTTTTATAACGTTAAACAATATAGATTTGTAGAAAATACCAAGCTGGAAAATTTACTTTTTCCGTCTTTGATTCCTCCGCTTGGAGCAAATCTCTTTCATGTGTTGCTTGAGCATAAGGAACTAAAAAAAGAACTTATTGCCATTTTTGCTGATTATGGTTTAAGGCTAGTGTTCGATACAGTAAACCAATCATTGCAAATAATGAAAGAATTGAAAGATGATGAAGTTTTTTTACTTCCTTATGATTCGATTGCTGATACCTTGCAACGCATTATCTTTTTCAAAGCCGCTATTGCATCCAACCAAAACTCAATTTTGCTTTTCGAAGAACCCGAAGCCCATTGTTTTCCGCCCTATATTGCTCAAATTACCCAAGAAATCTTAGATTCAGAGAGCAACCAATTTTTTATAGCAACCCACAGCCCATACATACTTAATGACTTTTTAGAGTATGAGCGGGACGATATAGCTATTTATATTTCTGATTTTAAAAATGGGCAAACAGTTGTTAGACGATTGTCCGACACAGAACTAGGCGAAGTTTACCAATACGGCATTGACCTGTTTTTTAATATTGGGCGCTTTACAGTTGATGGATAACAATATTCTTCCAGAATGCTATATCGACACTATCTTAATCGAGGCATTGGTTCCGACATCAAAAGGATATAACCATAAAAAAGGTTGCCCTGCTGGTGCTAAAGCCATGCAGGAGGAATTTAACGATACGTTTGCTTTAGGCATTTGGGACAGAGATAAACGAGTAATCCCATATCTAAGTCAATTTGAATCTATAAATAAAATACACGATGTTGAGTTGCTAGTGCATCCAAACAAACATCACTATTTAATTTTGCACCCTGTTATTGAGAAGTGGCTTTACGAACAAGCTGAACAAACTAACTTATTACCTGAAAACTTCAAGCTGCCAAAGGAATGGAAAGACTTTAAGAAAATTTCTAAAAAGACCACTGACAATAACAAGCACACGGATGATATTAAAAAACTTGCAAAAGCATTGAAAAATAATAACGCCCCAGGAATTACAGTTTTAACCAAATGGACTGAGTATTTAAAAATACATCATCGTAATGCAGACAAAAACGCGCTAAAACAATTGTAACGTTTCAATTATTAAGGTCATGACCGTGTCAGAACAACACTTACTTTTCGAATTAGGTTCAGAAGAACTACCCCCTAAAACCTTGCTAAAACTCAGCGATGCCCTGTTAAACGGTATTGTGCAAGGCTTAAAAGAGGCGGAATTATCGTTTACCGCAAGCAAGGCTTATAACTCGCCACGGCGCTTGGCTGTGCTGATTGAAAACCTAAGCACCTCGCAACCGGATAAAACCGTGGAAAAACGCGGTCCGGCTATCCAGGCGGCTTTTGCTGCGGATGGCACGCCCAGCAAAGCCACGCAAGGCTTTGCGGCCAGTTGCGGCACGACAGTTGATAAACTGGAGCGATTAAAAACCGATAAAGGTGAATGGCTCAGTTTTACCCAACAAGTTAAAGGCCAACCTACTGAAAACCTGATTCCTGACATTATTCGGCAAAGCATTGCCAACTTGCCAATTGCCAAGCGCATGCGTTGGGGCAGTTTTACCACTGAATTCGTCAGACCGGTACATTGGGCAGTGTTATTGTTTGGCAGCAAAGTGATTGATACCGAAATTTTAGGCTTAAAAACCGGCAACACATCATTGGGCCATCGCTTCCATGCACCAAAATCCATTAGCTTTAACCAGCCTACCGACTACCTGGATGCCTTGTACAAAGACGGTAAAGTGATTGCGGATTTTGAAAAACGCAAAGCCATTATCAATGAAGCCGCCCAAAAAGCCGCCTCAGCCGTCAACGGCATTGCCCATATCGAAGAAGATTTGCTGGAAGAAATTGCCGCGTTAAACGAATGGCCAGTGCCCGTGACCGGTAATTTTGATCCGCGTTTTTTAGCATTACCTGCTGAAGTGTTGATTACCACCATGCAAACCAACCAGAAATATTTTCCGGTTAAGAAAGCGGATGGCAGCTTATTGCCGCATTTTATTACCTTTAGCAACATTGAAAGCACCAATCCGGATTCAATCCGCCAAGGAAATGAGCGCGTCATTACCCCTCGTTTAACGGACGCCGAATTCTTCTGGAATCAGGATAGAAAGAAAACGTTGGCTGACCGTGTTGAAAGCCTGGGTACAATCGTGTTCCAGGAAAAACTGGGCACTGTGTTAGCCAAAACCGAACGTGTGCAAAAACTGGCCGAATTCATTGCTGTAAAACTTAATGCCAATGTCGATTACGCCAAACGTGCTGCCTTATTAGCCAAAACCGACTTAATGACCGACATGGTCGGTGAGTTCGGTAATCTGCAGGGCATTATGGGGCGTTATTATGCGTTGGTGGAAAACGAACCCAAAGAAGTCGCGTGGGCGTTGGAAGAACAGTATTTTCCAAAACAATCCGGCAGCCCCACTGCGCCCAGCCAAATTGGTCAAGTGCTGGCGATTGCAGAAAAAATCGACACCTTAACCGGCATTTTTAGTGCAGGCTTAATCCCAACTGGCGATAAAGATCCGTACGCATTAAGACGAGCGGCATTAGGTACATTGCGTACCATTATTGAAAACAAGTTAAATCTGAATATCCGTGAATTAATTGATTATTCATTAACTCTGTACAGCCATGAATTTAAGTTGGAGGACACTCGCAGTTTGGTCACTGATTTTGTGTTTGATCGTTTAAAAGGTTATTGCCTGGATCGAGGATATACAGCCGATGAATTTGATGCTGTAATCTCTGTGCACCCTGCCGAACCCTATGACTTTATGCAACGCTTGGCGGCGGTAAAAGCCTTCCGGCAACTGCCGGAAGCCGAGAGCTTGGCTGCTGCAAACAAGCGTATCCGTAATATCTTAAAAAAATCAGAAAACAGCGACAATCAAACGCATGCCGCTCCGGTTGCCGCCAAACTGGTTGCCGATGAGGAATTGCACTTGTTAGCTGAAGCAACTCAAGCAGCATCGGATATTCAACCCCTCTTGGCAAATCGTGATTTCCAAGGCACACTAAACAGATTAGCGCAGTTGCGCAAGCCAGTTGATGCATTTTTTGATAATGTGATGGTAATGTGTGATGATTTGGAATTGCGCGCCAATCGGCTGGCATTGCTGAATTTGCTGTCGGAACAATTTTTAACTTGTGCTGATATTTCGAAATTACAGCCTTAAACCAAGATGGGCATGGATAACGTAATCTCAGCTTTAACTACCAAACGCTATGTTTTGGTAGATAGGGATGGTGTTTTAAACCATGATTCGGCTGATTTCATTAAAAACCCTGAGCAATGGCTGCCAATTGACGGTAGCCTTGAAGCGGTTGCACTGCTCAATCAGCACGGCTATGACGTTGTGGTAATCACCAACCAGTCCGGTTTGGCGCGGGGTCTATTTGACCAATCTACTTTGGATAGTATTCACGCAAAAATGCAGCGTTTGGTTAACGAAAAAGGCGGTAATATCAGTAAAATCTATATTTGTCCGCATGGTCCAGACAGCGAATGCCAATGCCGGAAACCCAAACCCGGATTATTGCAAGCTTTTGCTGAGGATTTCCACGTTAATCTAACTGATGTATTTTTTATAGGCGATGCGCTGCGTGACATTGAGGCCGCAATAGCTGCAGGTGCCAAGCCTATGCTGGTAAAAACTGGCAAAGGCTTAAAAACTCAACAAGATAATCCAGACCTCAACGTTCCTGTTTTTGAAAATCTTTATGACGCAGCAAGATACATTACTTCAAGACAATAGACCAAAAAACTATATTGGCTCTGCCCTATTATTTGTTGGCATATTTTCCTCGGTCACATTAGCTTCTATTTTAATTTTAGCAGCAAGGCTTTTTAGTTTTCAATGGGCTTACAAAGTTTCAACCATCTGGTGCTGGTCCGTTATGGCAATGAGTAAATTGTTTTGTGGCTTGAGTTATCAGGTTGAAGGTCTTGAGAATATAAAAGGCATTTCAGCTGCCATTATTTTAAGCAACCATCAATCCGCTTGGGAAACCTTGGCGTTACGCTACCTTTTGCCGATGCAAGTCGTGTTGTTAAAGCGTTCGTTAACTTGGTTTCCGCTCTGGGGATGGGCGTTACTCTCACTAAAACCAATCGATATAGACCGAAAAAAACAACGCTCGGCTATGCGCACTTTGCTGGATAAAGGTGCCCAATCTTTAAAAGATAACTTATGGGTGCTCATTTTTCCCGAAGGCACGCGCACTGCCGCCGGTGAAGTCAGAGAATTCAGCGCTGGCGGTGCCATGTTGGCCCAAAAAACTGGCTATCCAGTTATACCTGTCGCCCATAACGCCGGCAATTTCTGGCCACGCTACAGTTTTTTAAAATACCCTGGCGTGATTAAAGTAAAAATTGGAACTGCCATTGAAACGCAAGGCAGAAAAGCCGCTGAAATTAACGCTGAGGCGAAGGCCTGGATTACCCAGGCAGTTCACGATATGAATAAATCATAATAATATCAACGCTATCAATACAGCGTCGGTATAATAACCCCGATCACTACTGTCTACATGGTTGAAAATTACATGAAAAAATTACTGCTGATTTCATTATCTGCAATGCTGCTAACCGCATGCTCCGATAAAAATCAATTTAAAGAAGCTGTGCTGGAGCAAATGCAAAATGAACAAGATGTAAAAGATTATAAAATCGATCCGGAAAAAATGGCTAACTGTGTAGTTGAAACTACTGAAAAAGATATGCCCGGTTTTTTTGCGCTTGATCCTTACCGCTTGGCCGCTTACAGAAACTACACCAAGCTGTTAAACGTGCCCAAATCGCAAGATCCTAAAAAAACCTTATCTGAGCTTAGTGTTGATTTTGGTTCTGGTAAAAAAATGTCCGAAGCACATTCCATTTACACTGAAAGCATTTTAACCTGTTTGGATGCAGTTATGCCGCAGCATGCTGGTGACAACGAAAAAGCAAACAAACTCATACCATAGCAGGCGTATTAAGCGTTGCTATCCGAACTACCGCAGCAACGCTTAAATTTTTTGCCGCTACCGCAACTACACAAGGCATTTCTACCCTGATTTTTGGGAGCAATGCCTGCGGACTTAACCACACCATCAAAATAAAACCAACGACCGTCCACTCGAACAAAACGACTGCGCTCAGTCATCACTTGTTCCTGATCGTCTTGCACGTAGTAAGCCTTAAACTCGACTATCCCTTCGTCATCTTTAATGCCGCCTTTTTTACAGGAAACAATCACTAAACGCTCCCAAACTACGGACTCTTTTGAAAAATCAATTGTTTTAGGCCTGGTGCGAGCATCCCATGTTTGCAATAAATAATCAGAATTTTGCAAAACATAAGCCGAATACCGTGAACGCATTAAAGCTTCGGCAGTCAGTGGCCGCTGTTCTTCCAAATGATATAACCCGCAGCAAGCAATATAGGTCTTACCAGAGCCACAAAAACAAGCTGTTTGTGTCATAAATCCGTCACCAGAATTTTTTTATAATAGATAGACGACAATAAAATATTCACATTATCAATTTTATTTGTCAGAATAATCAAAATATTGTTCAAATAAAAACAGTATTGTTAACAATAGTATCAATAAAGATACCCAAACAAAACCAGGATTAACTATACCCGACAACCAATAAGCGCCTAAACAGGCACACAACATGCGCTTAAAACCAATTTTTTTTACCACAATCATAGCAACTCTCCCTTGGCGATACGTTTTTTGAAACCAATTGGAGTATATGACTTAATATTGCCTGTAACTCACATGAAAAACAAGAATGTGCTGCAATTCACAAACGATATAAGTCGCTTGTACTATTCTTTCATCAGTATTGTTAACTGGCTGTATATCGGCAAATCACAAGGATTTCCAAAAATGCCCAACTCCTCATCACCAAAAGGTTTTACCCTGATAGAACTTATGGTGACTATTTCTATAGCGTCTGTCGTTATGGGGCTGGCTATACCCAGTTTTATGGATTCTATCAACAGTAATCGCCTAACAGCAACAGCTAATGAATTTGTCGCCGCATTAAATTATACGCGCAGTGAGGCCGTGAAAAGAGGCATACAAGTGACCATGGCGCCCACCAGTGCGACTGCAGCTCAATGGGAAAGTGGCTGGACTATCTTTGTTGATATTAATGAGAATGAGGCCTTCAATGATGATGGTGACTCTAACTTATGTGAAACTAACGCAACAAACGGCTCACCAACCGAAGACTGCCTGTTACGTAGCCATGACGTGTTAGCCGGCGGGGTGACTTTAAGATCAAGCACGGCGACAAACTATAAAAACTACGCTGCTTATAGACCTAGTGGAGATAGTGTAAACCATGCTGGCGAAACTTTCAGAGTGTGTGATGTCACCGCCGCTACCACCAAATCTCGGACTATTGTTATGAACTTTATGGGGCGCTCGAGCGTGCCTGGAACTAATGCGGCCACATGCCCATGAATCAAAATCTAACTTCACAATTGTCTAATAGTAAGGGCTTTACTCTGATTGAAGCCTTAATAGCGGTGGTAATACTCGCTATTGGACTGCTAGGTATAGCAGGACTACAAGCAACCAACCTTAAAAACAATCAAAGTGCCTATAACCGCAGCCAAGCAACTTTATTAGCTTACGACATGGCCGATAGAATCAGAGCCAATAGCTCGGAAGCAAATAAGTTTTCAACCAGCCAGTATATAGCTACATCTGCACCGGCCACGCAAGCGACATGCAGCACCACTGCTGGTTGCACACCTTTACAGATGGCTCAAAATGATCGCAAACAATGGAATGACAATATCAGCAGTTCCTTGCCCAGCGGTGCTGGCACCATTACGGTGGTTGCAGGAACCCGCACCTATACCATAACCATCACCTGGGATGACAATCGAAATGGCGACCTCACAGATGACCCTAACTTTAATATGAGTTTTCGCTTATGAGGCATCATCATGTTAAGGGCCAACAACAAGGCTTCACCCTAATTGAGATAATGATTGCGCTGCTGCTGGGTGCATTTCTAATCAGCGGTGCAATACAAATTTTTATAAGTACCAAACAATCCAACCGTATGCAGGAAAACTTATCCAGACTCCAGGAGAATGGGCGGTTTGCCATGGATTATTTAGAGCACGATATCAGGATGACCGGCTACTGGGGTTGCCAACTGCCAACCTCCCCTGATGTTGATCTTGCCGGCACTGATGGTGCGGCAGGCGCTGCAGATACAATAACCATCCGTGCGGCTGTCACAGCACCCACTGGCGCCTGTGGCACGGCGATGGTATCAGCACCCGTAGTTTGCCCGCAATTGGTTGATCCTGCCAATGTATACGCTGATAGCAGATCGACAATTGCATATTCCATTGTCAATAGCGCACTTAGAAGAGCAACTAACTGCACAGCCACTGCTAACGCTGATATTGTTGAAGGCATTGACAACATGCAAATTTTATACGGTGAAGACACGGATGCAGATGGTATAGCCAATTATTATGTTGCAGCTGGGAGTGTAGTCAATATGGCGAATGTGGTCAGTGTTCGGGTTAGCCTGTTAGCCAGCACACTTGATGATAAATTAGCAACTCAACCTATACCATACACCTATAACGGCACAACGACGACTCCAACTGACCGCAAAATTAGAAGAGTTTTTACCTCAACCATTGTGTTACGTAACCGGTTGCCATAAAAAGTATTATGTCTAAAAACCACCTGCCCAGCCAATTTAATCAACGTCACCAACAATCCGGTGCCGTGCTGATAATCAGTCTGATAATGTTGTTGTTAATGACCATTATTGGCATCAGCAGCACCCAATCGACCGGCCTTGAAGAAAAGATGGCTGGCAATACGCGCGACAAAAATCTGGCTTTTCAAGCGGCAGAGTCCGCGCTTAAAGTGGCGGAGGCTAGGTTAAATCAATCGCCGCCTCCCGCTGGTGAAACCACGCCACCCACTTTCGATGGCACCAAAGGATATTATGCAACTGGAGCCAATCCGGCGGTTACCGATGATGCTTTTTGGGCTACCAATGCCAACAGTCATGACATAGGCGTTGATATACAGGGCATCAACTCAAGACCACGCTATATTATTCAGGATATGGGCGCAGCTACAAGCATTACCTGTCCCGCCGTTTGTTCACGACATAATTATCGAATTACAGTCAGAGCTACGGGGGGCACCAGTAATGCTGTTGTTATTCTCGAATCAATTTTTGAATTGTAAAAGCCAAGCTCAAACTTATTTGCATTTTCATGATCCTCAGAGGACGTAACAAATGAAGACTAAATTTATTAAACATCTGAGTTTCTGCCTGATCGGTACACTTGGCATTCACAGCGAAGTGTATTCAGGGACGATTGCTTCGGTTCCATTGTTTTTAACCACGCCAACCAAGAGTAACACGTTAGTTATTTTGGATAGCTCCAACAGTATGGATGAAGACCCATCAGGCTCAGCGGTTGGCAGTAATAGCGCTGAAAGTAAATCAGAAATTGCGCGCAAAGTAATTCGGGAGCTGATTACTACCTACACGGGCCAAATTAACATGGGATTGATGAGTTATCAGCAACAATCAGCTGTGGACTCATATCTGCATAATTCCCCTTACGATGTTACGTTCAACTCTGCCAATTACAATCCAGCTTTTACTGGCGCCCGGGATTCACTGACCAAACGCTTTAGAAAACAGAACCCAACGAATTTAAACAATTATGTTTATTACAATGTAGCATTACCGTTTTATAACAATGGCGGAAGTCAAGGCAATGGTTTTTGCTATGCTCCCAGTGCAAAAGCATTCAAAAATGGTGAAGACCCGGCTAATGGACCCTGGGACACCTATCGATGCTTCAGTTCCAAAACGGCAACCAATGATATTTGGGATGTATTGCCTGCAAATACCTGGGGCAACGGATTCCAGGAAAACGCATTGGGGTTATCTGGCCTATTTTACAATGGTTTATTAAACCCAACTGACAGTGATTATGCTCAGGGCATTCTGGATTTCGGGAAGCAGATCACTTGGTATTACGTGGGAAGAACTTATTTTTCTAATTCCTCTCCTGGTCGTGGTTTACTCAACAATCCGATTAGATTACTTGATGCCACTCAGGCCACTGCTTTAAACACCAAGCTGGCTTGTAATATTCCAACAGAACCCGCACCTTGTACAGCTAATGGTATAAAAAATGCCGGTCTGACGCCAATAGAAGGAACTCTATTAACAGCTAGGGATTATTTTGCGGGCAATCTGGCCAGCGCTGCCGAAGGATACGCTTCATCAGGTAGCAATATAACTTACCCGTTACCACAATCATGTAATAAAAACTTTGTTATTTTGATCACCGATGGCTTGCCCTCAACTGATAAAAGCGGCAACCTTGTTGCTGATCCAGCAAACGCCATAGCTACTGCAGCAAATGCGGCTGCCAATTTAAAAACCGCTGGCGTACTAACTTATGTGGTAGGTTTTGCACTACCTACCGGCACCGATCCTAATACCTTAAATACCATAGCTCAAGCAGGTGGAACAACTGAAGCACTAAAAGCGACTGATTACGCATCACTCTCCAGCGCTTTAGATAAGATCTATAAAGACATACTAAGTAAACAAAATTCATTCTCAACACTTGCCAACAACGGCCCACAAATCAGTACAAGCAGCTTACTTTATCAAACCACTTTTGATGCTACTGACTGGAGCGGTAATGTTAACGCATTTATTGTAAATACCGATGGCTCACTGAGTGCAACGCCTACTTGGCAAGCTGCAAGTAAGATTCCAGCAGCAACTGATCGTAATATTCTTACTTACAACCCAAGCGCTCCAAGTAATGGTGTTAAAGGAATAGCCTTTCAATGGGCAAATTTAACAAGCACACCCAGTGGTACATCACAGCAAGATTATTTGAATACCCTCAACAGCCTAAATGACAGTAAAGGGCAAGATCGAGTCAATTGGTTACGGGGAAATCAAACTAAGGAAAAATCAAACGGCGGCACTTTAAGGAATCGCGTTAATGTGCTTGGAGACATCGTAAACAGCAACCCTGTCTATATTAGTAACGCAGAAGATTACGACTTTGGCAAACTTGCAGGAACGGAAGGCTCAAGCTACACAACATTTCGCAATAGTGCAGCCTATACCAGTCGAATCCCCATGCTCTATGTCGGTGCGAATGACGGCATGTTGCACGGCTTTGATGCCCAAAAAACCTCAACTGGCGGGACTGAAAAAATGGCGTATATTCCTAATGCGTTAATTCCTCAATTAAGCAAATTAACAAGTCCTAATTACAGTAAACAAGCCTATGTTGATGGAAAAAATGCTGCCAGCGATGCTTACGTAAATACCGATGGAAATGGTGCGGCATGGCACACATTATTAACTAGCACGACTGGCGGGGGTGCCAAAGCACTATTTACACTGGATGTTACCAACCCTTCTGCATTTGGCAATAGTAGCGTGTTATGGGAATTTAATAATAGCAATGATGCTGACCTGGGCTATACCTTAGCACAACCAGCGATTGTAAGAATGCACGATGGTAGTTGGGCGGTTATTGTTGCAAACGGTTATAACAGCACTAATGGCAAGGCCGTACTATTAATTCTTAATGCCGCAACAGGTGCTGTAATTAAAAAAATCGATACAGGTACAGGCTCAGTTGGCACTCCTAATGGCTTATCCAGTCCACTAGCAGTGGACATTGATAACGATCGAATTATTGACATAATTTATGCGGGGGATTTATTGGGTAATTTATGGAAGTTTGATGTGTCTTCCAATACAGCCAACTCTTGGGATGTAGCGTATAAATCTGGAAGTACTGCACTTCCATTGTTTGTTGCTTGCGTTAACGCAGGAACCACCTGCTCAACAACTGACCGCCAACCCATTACTGCCAAACCAACTTTAGGGCCAGTGGGTAGTGATCAGGGCTCGGGTATTATGGTTTATTTTGGTACAGGGAAATATTTTGAGACTACAGATAATGTTGTTGGTAGCACACCTCAACCTCAAGCATTTTATGGGCTATGGGACAAAAATACTAAAGTTGCCAGCACTGATCAAATCACTGACTTAGCAAACTTACAATCGCAAACGATAGACCTCGAAGGACATCTGACTTCTGCGGATGGCATAGTAAGTACCCAAAATTTACGGGTTGTTTCAGCAAATGATTTTTGCTACACAACAGCAAGCTCAAGTTGTACAACCGTTACCGCAAGTAACTTAAAAAAAGGCTGGTATTTAAAACTGCTATCGCCACCCGCTCCTGGGACTGCAAAAGGTGAGCGTGTTATAAGTAAAGCATCACTTTTTCATAAAACAATAATATTTTCCACTGCCATACCTAAAAGCGATCTATGTAGTGCGGGTGGAAATAGCTGGCTTATGATGATCGACTCAATCACCGGGCAGCGAAAAAAGAAAGCCGTGTTCGATGTTTTTGGAAAAGGTACATCTACAGAAGACGGGCAAGTAGATAATTCCGATATGATTACAAGTAACAATGTATCCATGAGCCCATCTGGCATCGATGAAGAAATTGGGATTACTGGTGATCCAGATCTAATGATTTTTAAAACAGGAAGTTCAGTTACGATTTACAATGAAAATACAGAAACCTTTAGCAGCACTGATGGGGCTAGTCCACAACTAACTAATTCTAACAGCAGCGGAGGTGAAGCTACCTCATTCACATCAGGAACTAGTGGCAATAGGAGTAGAAAGAGGATTCGTGATCAAGATGATCCTAATATTGGCATTCGAAGATCATGGCGACAACTACGTTAAAATACCCTCTAGCAAAGAGGGCTTAATAGTTACAAGAGCTCTCTTTGCTTACAATCAATAATTTTGATAAACGCCCAGTCATTCAATTAACCAATTAAGGCAAACATGAAAAAATCCACCGGTTTTACCCTAATTGAACTCATGATCACTGTTGCAATCGTTGGTATTCTGGCCTCTGTTGCATTGCCCAGTTATCAAGATAGCGTAAGAAAATCCAGGCGTTCAGATGCCGAAGGCGCTTTAACCAATATGGCAAATGCGATGGAAAGATATTTTACAACATCCAATACCTATCTGGGTGCCGCTGGAACGACAGCTACTCCGGCTGATACTGGTGCGTCCAGAGTTTACAGTACTCCTGCCGAAACGGCCCAATATTACACATTAACGATTAGTGCGGCGGCGGCAAACTCTTATACTTTACGGGCAACCCCAGTCAGTCCGGGGTCGCAGGCAACCAATGGAATCCTTGAACTAACAGACACAGGAGTTCGCCGGTGGGATAGAAATAATGATGGTGATTTTGCAGATGCCGATGAAACCAGCTGGAAATAATTTTGTTTAGAACATGGTCGAGCATAACTAAACTATTTTTTTGTAAGGTGCGATGTTAATAGCTACAGGTGAATGAATTCGCTCCTACAGGTTTTTCATAAACCGAGATGTTTTTTTACCACACTGCGTCTATAAACACTTTTTGATAAAAGCATCAACATCCTCCTCAGTAAACGGCCAACCTAACACCTGTTCAGTATCAACATGCAATAACACCGGAATACGCAACGCATATTCCGGTTGCCACTGTTCCTGTTCAGCAATATCTATTAGATCAAGCGCTAGCTGAAAATTACTCAATATCAGCTCAGCTTCTTCGCATAAATGACAACCGGCAGTGCCTAGCAATAAAAACTTCCCGGTTGCCATAAAATATCAACCTAACAGTTAATGATGCAAATGCGCCGACAACCAGCGCGCGGCCACATCTTCGGCCATGCCTTTGCGTCTGGCGTAATCGGCCAGTTGGTCTTTATCAATTTTGCCAACATTAAAATATTGCGATTCTGGATGAGCAAAATACCAACCACTGACAGCAGAGGCCGGGTACATGGCAAAACTTTCGGTCAGTTCTATGCTGGTGTGTTCGGTTACGTTCAGCATTTCAAACAACTTGGCTTTTTCGGTATGGTCTGGGCAAGCGGGATAACCTGGCGCAGGGCGTATGCCTTGATAGGCTTCATTCACTAACTGATCATTATCGTAGCTTTCATCAACTGCATAACCCCAATACACTTTTCTAACTTGCTCATGCAAGTATTCGGCAAACGCTTCTGCCAAACGATCAGCCAAGGCTTTCAGCATAATGGCACTGTAATCGTCATGATCTTTTTCGAATTCCTGTAATTTTTCTTCAATGCCGATGCCCGTAGTCACGGCAAATCCACCGATATAATCCGTTTTGCCACTAGCTGCTGGCGCAATAAAATCAGATAAGCAATAGTTAGGACGACCAGGAGCTTTCATATTTTGCTGACGCAAATGGTGCAAGGTTTCTGTCTTTTGTTGACAAGTTTCATCAGCGTAAACCAATACATCATCATCCTGGCTTTGCGCAGGGAAAAAACCTACCACCGCTTTAGCACCTAACCACTGCTCCTTTATGATTTTATCTAACATCAGGTTAGCGTCTTTAAACAGTTTTTTGGCTTCAACTCCCACAACAACGTCGTCCAATATTTTGGGATAACTGCCCGCCATTTCCCAAGTCTGGAAAAATGGCGACCAATCAATGTACTTGGCCAAAGTGGCCAGTGATACATCATTAATTACCTTTACTCCCAAAAACTGGGGCTTTACCGGATGATAATTACTCCAGTTATATTTGTTGGTTCTGGCTTCTTCCAGTGAGTGTTGCTTGGTTTTTGCTTCACGGCCCTTATGACGCTCTCTGACTTCTTCGTATTCTGCCCGAATGCCACTCATAAATTCCGCTTTTAAATCATTGCTGAGTAAATTACTGGCCACACCCACACCACGCGAAGCGTCAGTCACATACACAGTTGCGCCTTGGTAATGCGGGGCAATTTTTACTGCGGTATGTGCCCTGGAAGTAGTCGCGCCGCCAATCATCAATGGAATGGTAAAGCCTTGCCGTTGCATTTCTTTAGCAATATGCACCATCTCATCCAGCGATGGCGTAATCAGGCCGCTTAATCCAATGATGTCCACTTTTTCCAAACGGGCGGTTTGTAAGATTTTTTCCGCAGGCACCATAACGCCAAGGTCAATAACATCGTAGTTATTACACTGCAACACAACCGCAACAATGTTCTTGCCTATGTCATGCACATCACCTTTTACGGTAGCCATTAGAATTTTGCCATTGGTTTGACGATCACCGGCCAATTTGTCGGCTTCCATATAAGGCATTAAATAGGCTACGGCTTTTTTCATTACTCTTGCAGATTTAACCACTTGCGGCAAAAACATTTTACCGGCACCAAACAAGTCACCGACCACATTCATACCGTCCATTAACGGGCCTTCGATTACGTGCAATGGTCGCTCAGCTTCCAAGCGGGCGGCTTCGGTATCTTCATCAATATAATCTGCAATACCTTTTACCAGCGCATGCTCTAATCGCTTAGTCACTGGCCAACTGCGCCATTCTAAATCTTCGGTTTTAGCGATGCCAGTTGTGCCATCGCTACGATAGCGTTCGGCGATGTCCAGTAAGTGTTCTGTGCCGGAACCATCATGGGTATTCAGCACAACCGCTTCGACGGCATCGCGTAAATCTAATGGAATGTCTTCATAAATTGCCAATTGCCCTGCGTTAACAATACCCATGGTCATACCAGCCTTTATGGCATGGTATAAAAAAACCGCGTGTATGGCTTCTCGCACGGGGTTGTTGCCACGAAAAGAAAACGATACATTCGATACGCCGCCGGAAATCAAAGCATGTGGCAAAGTTTGTTTGATTTCGCGTGTTGCCTCAATAAAATCAACGCCATAGTTGTTGTGCTCTTCAATGCCAGTGGCAATAGCAAAAATATTGGGGTCAAAAATAATGTCTTCGGGCGGAAAGCCGACTTGTTCCGTCAAAATTTTATAAGCACGTTGGCAGATTTCAACTTTTCTGGCTTTGGTATCGGCTTGGCCTTGCTCATCAAACGCCATCACAATAACGGCTGCACCATAGCGGCGAACCAGTTTAGCGTGCTCTACAAAAGCGGCCTCACCTTCTTTTAAGGAAATGGAATTAACGATACCTTTGCCCTGGATGCACTTAAGTCCAGCTTCCAAAATATCCCATTTGGACGAATCCAACATGATCGGCACTTTGGCAATATCGGGTTCTGCGGCAATCAACAATAAGAAGCGCACCATGGCTTCTTTGGATTCCAACATGCCTTCGTCCATGTTGATGTCAATAATTTGAGCACCGTTTTCCACTTGTTGCCTGGCCACGTCTAATGCGGCTTCATAATTACCATCGATAATCAGGCGTTTAAATGCGGCAGAGCCGGTGACGTTTGTGCGTTCGCCGACATTGACGAACAAGGAATCCGGGCCAATATTCATTGGCTCCAAGCCGGACAAGCGACATTGTTTTTCGATATCTGGAATTTTTCTGGGAGGAAAGCTTTGTACTGCCTCGACAATGGCTTTTATGTTGGCCGGTGACGTTCCGCAACAACCGCCGATAATATTCAAATAACCACTAGCTGCCCAGTCGGCCAATTCTTGGGCCATTTGCTCAGGGGTTTCGTCATACTCACCGAATTCATTCGGCAAGCCAGCATTGGGGTGCGCTGAAATATAGGTATCCGCTATGCCTGATAGTTCTGCAATGTATTGACGTAATTCCGTTGCGCCCAATGCACAATTAAAACCAAAAGAAATGGGTTTTACATGTTTAAGTGAATTCCAAAACGCTCCCACTGTTTGTCCCGACAATGTTCGGCCAGAAGCATCTGTGATAGTGCCTGAAATCATAACGGGCAAAGCATAGCCCAGGGCATCAAACACTTGCTCAACCGCAAAGATGGCCGCTTTTGCATTGAGTGTGTCGAATACTGTTTCAATCAGGATGATGTCTGCGCCGCCATCAATTAGACCTCGGCTGGCTTCACTATATGCGACCACTAACTCATCAAAGGTAATATTGCGAAATCCTGGATCGTTAACATCTGGCGACATCGATGCCGTGCGGTTAGTTGGCCCTAACACACCCGCAACAAAACGCGGCTTATCCGGTGTTTTCTGGCTGAATTCATCGGCGGCCTGTCTGGCAACTTTTGCTGCAGCCACATTCATTTCGTAAACCAGCGACTCCATATGGTAATCAGCCATCGCTACAGTTGTGGCATTAAACGTATTGGTCTCAACAATATCCGAGCCCGCTTCAAAATATGCACAATGAATCGCTTTGATAATGTCCGGCTGCGTTAAACACAACAAATCATTATTGCCTTTTAAGTCCACTTCCCAGTTAGCAAATCGTTCGCCGCGATAATCCTTTTCTTCCAGTTTGTAGCCCTGGATCATGGTACCCATCGCGCCATCGAGAATTAAAATTCTTTTTGCAAGTTGCTGGTGTAGTAAAGCTGTTTTATTCATGTTGTGTGCCACAGTGTTTTTGGATGTGAAATGTTGCTGATAAAGATAGTGTTGCCTTAACCGCTGGCAGCCTATATCATTTTCCAAATATTTTACGGGAGTTTATCATGTCAAAACCAACATTGATCGAAGTATTCAAGAGTGTATTTTCCGCAGCTATTGGCATTCAAAGCGAGGAAAACCGAAAAAAAGATTTTGAAGCCCAAGGTTCATTACCTACTTACGTGATTGCCGGCTTCGTTTTTACCGTTTTATTTGTGGTTGTACTAATCTTTGTTGTTTCTGCGGTTATGTCGCCGATCAATTAACATAGCAAACTTTCCCGCATAAAAAAAGGCTCAAGTAAACTTGAGCCTTTTTTGTTTAGGCCGTAAAAACTTACTTTTCAGTGGTCTTAAAGCTGTACTTAATGCTAACAAACAACTCTTTCAAACCGCTAAACAGATTTGGAATTGAGAAGGATTGTTTAGTAATAAATTTTAATCTGAGGAACGCAACCGCTATAAAAGCCAAAATTTGTGGCATTAATTCAAAATATAACGATTCGATAACGCCGCCGAAGCCTTGAAAGCCTCCTTCATTTTTTCTATCGCCACCATTAATGGTCTCGTAGTTATCTCCGCCTTCATTGCCACGAACGGATTCCAGGAAGTAGATGTTAACGTCAATCATTAAGGTCTGGAGAATGAAAAAAGCGATGGCCGCTGCTCCAACCCAGAGTATTACGTTGTTTAATTTTGCTTGCATAGCTGACTGATAAATCCAGAGAGCTACTAATATCATTACAAATGCACCGATCATAAAATTATACCCTTTCAGTTATTATCATAATTTTTTTAGAAAAAAGAAAAGATTAGAACAATTTAACACTAAATTTGCGCCATCTTTTTCCACCGCTTTACAATCATCGTATTTCTCCCGACCTGGCGTTGATTGTTTTTTTAATACACCGTTTTCGACAGAATACTTAACTGGAATAACCATTTCTTTGGTTCGTCCGACAGAATCAGTTGATTTTGTCATCAAAACACCGTCGTTATGGAAATCCCATTCAACTGTAATCGCTTTTTTTTCACCGTCCAGTTTAATTGATTCTGCGTACAAATTCCATTTCCCTAACAGCTCATTTTTGTCAATTGAGAGAGTGTCTGCATTTGAGGAAAACGCCCCGAATGCACCCACTAAAAATAATATTTTTTTGTAATTATTTTTCATTTTTGCCTACCCTTACCGATACCAGAGCAATCGATTCTAAACTATACGAGACAGGGTATCGAGCATTATATTTCAACCATAAATTTTAAGTAACTTTTCAAAACCACACTACAATTAAGCCTTGACTTTAAGACTGCCTACAGTATCATAGAATTTCACTTGCTGATTATATTAGCGATTTTCAATATACAAAATAATTATAGGTAGGAGACTCATGGGAGCGATCTTAGATTTGACCGAAATGTTAAAAGAACCAGCCGGTATGGTTGGTGCAGTTGTTGTTATTGCAGCTGGCTACTTCCTCGTTAAATGGGTATTCGCAGAGCATCCAGACGACGAAAAATAAAGTAAGCTGTTTAACAGTCTTATGGTACTTAGGCCGTCAGTTCATTTTAAGAATCACTAACGGCCTTTGTTCCACTCGCCAGTTACAATAACCTTACAATTACTATATAATTTATACATTTTCAATTTAGAAAAATGTATAAAGCCTTCCTTGCAAAATTAGTTCAACTTCACCAACAACAAGTTCCCGCAACAGGTATTGGACTATTCCGAATACTTTATGGCCTTGTAACGTTACAAGAAATACTTTTCTTACTCTTTTTTAATCACCTTATTTTCGACCCTGTCCCGTTCATAGATGTGGAATTCCCCATGATTCCGTTTTTTCTATGTGCCTGGGCTGTCATCGCAAGCTTTGTTACTGTCGGTTATCGGTATAATTTCGCTATTATCAGTAACTATATAATCTGGATCGTTTTTGTCAACTTTACGCCCATGCAACGGGATTTTGATGGTGGATTTGACTTGTTTATGATTGGTGCGGGCTTTTTCCTGCTGTTTATGCCAGGTGACCGAGCACTATCTATCGATAACTTAAGGCGAAAGCTTAGCTTACCCTTTACGCACTACAGCCAATATCCTGCACAAACCGTATCCAGATTAGCGTACATCCTTCCCGTTGCCATCTGCCTGGGTTTTTTGTATTTTGACTCTGCTATTCATAAAATGTTTGCCGAACATTGGCGTAATGGTCTTGGCTGCTGGTTACCAGCAACTCAACCCTATTATGTATCAGCCTTGGACATGTCTCCATTCCTGAACAATGAAATTTTTGAAAAAACATTTGGCTATGCGATTCTAATCTTTCAATTTACCTTCATTTTCTTTTTTACAAAGCGAAACTTACGAATTATTTACCTGTTACTTGGCATGAGCTTGCATTTAGGCATTACCTTGTCATTTAACATATACCCGTTTGGACTGGGCATGCTTAGCTTTTATGCCCTGTTAGTGCCATTTAAATACTGGCGGGCATTTGGGAGTGCGATTTCAGCTAAACAGCCCGCCTTGACCATTTTTTACGACAAACTATGCCCGCTCTGTAATCGCACTGTGCTAACTCTTAACCATTTTGACATCTTCAGTCGCCTGGATTTCAAAAACGCCCAAGAATACGCACAGCAATATCCCGCACTTAAAGCAATCGACCAAAAAACCTTATTAACAGACTTATATGCGCTGGATCGGAACGATCAGGTTTATTCTGGTGTAGGTACTTATATCGAGATATTTAAAGCGATGGGCTATTTATATCCTATAGGTTTGGTGATGAGCCTGCCTGGCATCAAAACGTTCGCAGAAAGCAAATACAGAGCTATCGCCGATGCAAGACAACGCGTTCCTTGTACGGAATCATGCAGCGTCCCGCAAAAGCAGGAAGATACCACGCTGTATCATAAAGTCTTTGAACAATTCAGCAGCCAAAAACCGAAAGCGTTTGCCACCAAGCTGTCAAAAGTTTTAATTGTGTTATTTATTTTGCAATTGAACAGCTCAATTCACTACGGAATAATTTATCGCTTAAAAATGCCCACCAAGCAAAATCCAATTACTAATGTCATTTCCCAAGCAAGTAATTCCCTGTTGTTGCTGTCAGGATCGTTTCTGGGCATAACCCCGCACGCACTATACCTACACGACCATTTCACCGGCTATGACCGTATTTTGGCGATTACCTACACCGATAAAAATGGCATGGAGCAATGGCTACCGTTTATTAATGAACAAGGACGCATTTTAGCGCCCAACTGGGGACGCGTTCATTCCATGTGGGCCAACATTGCAGTGACACCAAATATTGATAATCGACGTTTAAAGAAATTTATTATGAAAGTGACTGCTTTTTGGGGGACAAAAATTGGACTGGATATTAACCAAACGCAATTTCAAATTAAATTGAAGAGAATTGAAGCCCCGTCTTATTGGGTAGAAGACCTGCTACATAAAAACATGTCGGCACCATGGACAACAATCGGGACGGTCAATTGGACTAACAATACAATAGACTATCAGCTACCTGAAGACATCAATAGCTTATAACCGGAATATAAAAATGGTTTTTTTAATATTGCATCCCTATTCCAGTCATGATATAAATTGCGCGTGCTTAGAAGCACACAATTAATAATAAATTAAACCCGTTGGAGGATAACATTATGAAAAAAATCTTAACGCTTTTAGCTATGTCTTTAATGATCATTGGTTTGGCTGGCTGCATGGATGATCCAGATGGTTCAAAACAAAAAATTTCCAGCTCTATCCAACTATAAATTAGGCAACTGATTTTACGAAAAACC
>Ga0066448_1000176_pt1 | contig 27477 bp, 27 predicted proteins | sample LakWasMet70_HOW9_2_FD_59536 | JGI IMG/M metagenome (GOLD analysis project Ga0066448, IMG submission 59536) | Freshwater sediment methanotrophic microbial communities from Lake Washington under simulated oxygen tension - Sediment Metagenome 70_HOW9 | ecosystem: Environmental > Aquatic >...
GTTTTGCGGATGTCGCGATCAATTAAGTCAGCTGCAAAAAAAGCCCTGCCTGGTTTGGGCAACTCCTGGCAATACGGTGTCAATAACGCGCGCTTGTCGGTATCCTGAGTTTCCTGGGTTGCCGCAGGTTTTAAATAAGCACTAAAGTGTACGGCGTAAAAGTCATTAGTAATCAGGCAACCAACGCTGTTGATGTCTTCAATTTGGGGTTTGCCACCAAATTTGTCACAGCCAACAAGGCTGATGCTAAGCAGAAAAAAGCTGACAATCGCTAAACTATTGCGAAACGGGTTATTCATGTAATTACCTGTTGTTTGTGGTTACGGCGCTTTAACGGTGAATTGATATTTGCCGGTAACAATATGGGTATCGGCAGAAACGACCCGATAACGAACGGTGTAAACCCCTGGCACCAAGGGTTTTAGGGTGGAATATAAATGTGAGCCGTCAAAGGTTTCTTGGGTCACATCTTCATTGTCCAGGCGGTTGCCTTTGTCATCGATTACAGCCAGTGCTTTGTGTTCGCTGCCCACTTTATCATTAAACCAAACATCAACTTGTTTGGGCGCTTCGGTGATTACTGCGTCTTTCTCCGGCGTGGATCGCACCATGATGGCGTGCGCAAACACGGTGACAGGAGCAATCAAGCTACTTAACAGCAATAAAGTCAGGTATCGTTTATAGGTTTGTTTTTTCTTATTATTCATAAACTCAATCAAAAGGCGTTATCAGGTTATAAAATCGCGCTTGCCGGGCTTCGTGTCTCAGCCCATCTTATGCAAATCTACTATCAGGTAATCAGGCGCTACCAATAATTTTGTACATTATATAGAAACAAAGGAAATTCTGTTGCTAGTCGCTAATCAATCACAGCAAAAGCCCACTGACTTAGTTGCTTGCTTTGTTTTTCTGTCCATAAACCCAATACACCATTCGGTGTGGCGACAACTCTGGGATGCGTAGCGCTATTGCCATTGTGCGATAAGCGTTTTGGCTTGGTCCAGGTAACGCCGTTATCATTTGATTTAGCCGTAAATATACTTGCACCCTCCGGCTCGCGCTCATCCCAGATAGCCACCAGCGTATGATCCGCAGTAACAGCAATATCAGCATGTAATGGTTGATTGCCCAGTTGATAAGGTTTGGACCAGGTGGCACCGTTATCGCTGGAATGCAGATGATATAAGCCTTGCTGCTTGGGCTCACCTGTCCAGACAATGCTATCAAAAGCAGTATTGCCATTTTGTTCGCTAACCGCCAAACCGCCGCCGATATGCGGGCAGCCGTCAAATTGCCAATTAAACTTCCCGACCAAACCGAGCTGCTGCCAGTTATCGCCATGATCTTTTGATTGAATCAAGGCCATGTCGCGTGGCTTCATATCGCGGTAGAGCACATTCAACTCGCCATTCGGGGTCAGTTTTAGGGTATTCCAGCAGCAGGAACAGGTAGAATCATCCAGTTTTTTGCTGGCTTGCCAATGCTTGCCCACATCCGTTGAGCGCGCATAACGTAAACTTTGATAACCGTTTTCTTCGGGATCTGCTAACCAAACGGCATGGAAAACACCTTGTCCATCCACAACCAAATCACTATGCGCTTGATCACCAGTGACTTCAGAAGGATTGCCACCTGCTTGCCAGGTTTTACCAGCATCCAAAGAATAAGCACTGGCTAACGGCCCCATGCCGGGCAAATCACTGCTGGTTTGCCATACAGCCACCAGGTTATTGCCATCGACTGCCAATTGCACGTCATTGCCTGCTATATTGGTGGTTGCCACTGGCGTGTGGGTTTTGATGATGACAGGTTCGGACCAGTGTTTGCCGCCATCGGAAGAATGCAAATAACGTAACTGGCTATCTTTGTCTTCCGCTTTGGCCGTACCGGCAGCCAGGATATGCAAGTCCTGCTTGTTTTGATAAACGTCAAAGCTTTTCACATCAAGCATGCCTAGTGATGTTTTGGCATAGATGGGATAAAACCCCGCAACCTCGCCTGTTGGCTGGACATTTTGATTGGCGCATCCCGCCAAAAACAATAATAAAGCCAAGAATGGCCTGGTTTGACCACTGTTAAATGATTGCATTTAATACCTTCCCAAAAGCTGGCCCTGTTGTTGACCTTTAATTATTATGGCTCGCACCTTTCACCTAACTTAATCTTTCTGGGTTCATGCGAAAATAGCACTATAAATCAGTTTACCAGCCATAGCATTATTGCAAGAGCTTAGTGATCATTTCATCATAATCGGCTTTCTGCAAAACCCCACTCACGCCTTGACGTTGCTGGCTTTTATCAAAAAAATAGGTTCTGGGCAATTCACCATACCATTTAGGATCGATTTCATATTGCAGTTTTTGGCTGTTTTCATCGGCAAAGCGCCAGTTTTCTAAGCCAGTTAACTGATTTTTAGTCAGAATCTGCTGGATTTGCTCATTTGCAGACGCATCATCGGTGGCCAACATGATAATCTTGAACTTTGGGTAGTGCTTGTGCACGGTGTTTAATAAAGCCATATCCTTTAAACATGACGAGCAGGTAATCGACCAAATCACCAGCATGAATGGCTGTTGTTGATTTGCGGTCAACAATTGCTGGTAACTGCCTGGTTTAAATTCTTTTAAGGTCGGGGTTTCGGCCTGCGCAGCGGCGCTTAGCATCAGTAAACCAAGTAAATAAAATCGAAACGCGTTGAGCTTTACCAACATAAAACAATCCCCAAGTAGTCTGGATAACAACGGCGGCACAATAACCTTAAGTTTAGGTGTAAGTTGGCCCCGTAAATGTAATATTATAAGGCCTGCGTCTGGTTGTGGCAGCATTACATCCACGAATGTTCTAATAATTAAAATCAAGGAGCCATTATGATACTGAAAATCAATATGACAAATGCAGCGTTGGCGGCTGTCGTATTATTTGTAAACGCACAACCTGCCTTAGCCGCCAATGTGCAGACGTTTATGGGTATTCATTTTGTGGAAATACCGGCGGGGTGTTTTCAAATGGGTCAGGATAAAGAAGTGAAGGGCAGCACTGAAGCAGAACTACCCAGCCACCAAGTTTGTATTGAAAAACCATTTTATCTGGCTGAAACCGAAGTCACCCAAAAACAATGGGAAGACGTTATGGGCAATAATCCCAGCAAATCCAAAAGCTTGTATAAACCGGTAGAAAAAGTCAGCTACGACGATGTACAAGCATTTATCCAAAAGTTAAACAGCAAAGAAGGCAAAAACCTGTTCCGGTTACCGACTGAAGCCGAATGGGAATATGCAGCCAGAGCAGGCACAACAACCGCCTATTCATATGGCAATGATCCATCAGACTTAGGGCATTATGCCTGGTTTGGCAATGAGGGTTACGGCGGTTCCAGCCATGAAGTTGCGCAAAGAAAGCCCAATCCCTGGGGCTTGTACGACATGCACGGCAATGTCTGGGAATGGGTACAGGATTGGTATGACGGCACTTATTATAAATCCAGCCCTAATAAAGATCCAAAAGGCCCGGATTCCGGTCAGTTCCGTGTTTATCGTGGCGGCAGTTGGGTAGCCAAAGCCGTTAATTTACGCTCGGCCGCTCGTTACAGTGGCTTGCCCGGTAGTCGCACGCGAGACTTGGGTTTTAGATTACTGCGGCAGATGTAATCGGTAAGCAACATTGCGATATGATTTTATAAACCAAGTTATAAACTACACTGATTTTTATTTAGTTAAGGAGATTGTATGAAAGCTATTAAATTTACCGGACTTGCATTGCTTGCAGCAGCCAGTTTAAATTTTGCTGGCTGCGCCAGTGATGCCAAGGCACCTGAAGTTGAAGCCTATGTACCAGGCCTGGGTGAGATTATGAGTTTAACGTCCATGCGCCACGGTAAACTTTGGTTTGCCGCTCAATCCGAGAATTGGGAGCTGGCAACTTATGAACTGGAAGAATTGCGCGAAGGCATGGAAGATGCCGCAAAATACCATCCAACTCATAAATCCATCAAAGCGCCAATTCCAACCTTAATTGCCGGCACCATGGATAAACCAATGGCTGATTTGGAAGCCGCCATCAAAGCACGGAATGTGATCAACTTTACCAAAAGCTACGATGCTGTCACCGCTGGCTGTAATGCTTGCCACCAAACCACCGATTTTGGTTTTAATGTAGTGGTTAGACCTACCTTTAATCCCTATGCAAATCAGGCATTTAACTTAGGACATTAATTGCTTAACACGAAAGTTTGCAACATAAAAAAAGCCCCGAATATCGGGGCTTTTTTGTGTCTCTAAATTAGCTTTAGATCAAGCCGCTGGCTTGGCATTCAGCATGTTCGGCACCCATTTGCCCAGCACAAAAGCAAACGCGGCAATTCCCAACACAATCATCAAAATATTAAGCAGCGAAGCCGATGATCCGGCAGTGACTAAAGCCACAGTAAGCGGAATATGCAATGCGCTGGTCATTTGATTTACGTGCATGTCGCTGTCATCAACAAACACGACCGTCTCATAGTTACCCGCCACCGGAAAATTGGCATTAACAGTCACAACGCCTTGTTTAGCAACTGTTGGAGGCGTTTCCGCCAAAACCTTACCCGCTGCATCCAAGACTTTTACCACGACCGGTTTGTTGCGAACGTCACGATCGAGCAGGTCAACTGTGATTTGGGTGGCACCCGTGCTGGGGATTTCCTGGCATAAGGCAGTTAACAAGGTCTTTTCATTTTTAGGCTGCTGTGGATCAGAATGATAAGCAGCAAAATTGGCAATGTAATATTCGTTACTTTGCATGCAACCGTACATATCCATTTTGCCGCCAGCGCCAGCTCTGGGTGCCAGGGGCATTGAGGCCATTACCAGCGAACTTGCCATTAACAATGGAAGCACTTTAGCCAGAGTCGTTAAAAATTTCATACAAATGCTCCGATAAAAAGATTAAGGCTTAACGGTAAATCGGCTTAAACCGCTCACCACCAAACCATCTTCGGTCACCACGCGATAGCGCACAATGTAGTTGCCTGCCGCCAAGGTTTTGGTTGTGGCCGATAACTCACTGCGATCATCAATGTCCAGTTTCATATCATTGTTATCGACCCGATTACCATTGCTGTCCAACACAATTAATGAGGGCGAGCGATCACCGACATTGCCGCTAAACCAAAGTTTAACCTGGCCGTCAAAAGCGCTAACGACCGAATTATCCTTGGGCTGGGCTTTCATCAGCACACCTTCCGCGTGACTAAACTGACAAAAAATAGCTAAGAAAGCAGCTAATAAGATTGTTTTTATGTTAAATAATTTCATAAGTTGCGATAAATATTCTAAACAATTGAATACGGTTTAACCAAACAGCCCGGCAATCAGCAGCACAATAGGATCAGCCAGCGGATGGAAAAAACCCAGGGTAACAAGCACGATTAGCCCTAAAAAAATCGGTAACCATTTTTTTATGGAAATATTCTGATTTTTCCACAACACATGAAATACCGCCCAGCTAACCAACCAGATGATGATAGCCAAGGTTTCTTTGCCGGAATAAGAGCCAATACTGCCATCCGGCCCAACACCAGTTGAACCAGGAATCCAATAGCCATATGAATGAATCAGTTTATCCAAATCTTTAGTTAAACGGGAGATGTGGTGTGTAATCATTAAGGTAAAAAAACCCAACACTGGCGCCAAAGTGGCGGCTATGGCTGGGCCTGAGTAAACGGCTTCGGCGGTTTGGTCGGTTGAGCTGTCTGACGGATTATTGTTAATTTGTGTAGACATAATGATTTACCCGATTAAACAAAACGTAATTTGGCCAAAACCAAACCAGCGACAAAACCCAAAATCAGAAACAGCCATGAAACCAGGATAATTATTCCAATAAACTGACTTATATCACGGCGCACATGGATGGCGTTGCCGTAATAAAACATCATAAAGGCCGCAGACACCATCAAGGCAAACGGAAATAAAGAGATAAATTCCTTAAATTCCATCATCACGTTATGGAACGTGGGCACATTGGCCAAAATCCAATCACGCGGGCCATCCTGGCCGCGATAACGCATATAAATCCAGTTACCGCTGACTACGCCCAAGAAATTTAAAGCTGCAGATGCCAATATCCATCGGCGCAGTGAATCAATATGGCAGTGTATGCCACGAATTAACGGGTAAGCGCGATGGGTAAGAAAAGTGCCTACCACCAGCGCACTAATCGAGCTCATCCCATGTATTCCTGCCTGCACTCGGTAACTGGTCGGAAAAAAGAAATCTAAGCCCGCAAGACCTAAAAGAATCAGTAAAGCCAGCCCTGCTTGTGTTCTGACCAGGATTTTAGACCAGTTATCGGGCAATGCGTGTTCAGTAGACATAAACCTGTATTCTCCTCACAATGGATTTTTTAATAATTATTATGACCATCTCTGGTTACCAAACCCTTTTGCAACTTTGCAAAACACAGCATTTTACAAGAAAAAACGGGGTTCTGCGCTTTTTAAAACAGCCGATGCGTTACATCTACGCAAACTTAAAATCATTAATTTATTAAACTGCAACTATCTTGACCGGCTGTTGCCAACACACTACCCAAACAAAATTGCCAAAATACCGATAAATTTAGCTTGGACAGAGAAAAAAACATAAGTTGTAATCAAGATGCGATATAATAAATTCCGATTCTTTCACTCGGATTTTTTTACCCGCGAACAGAATTTCTGTTGTAACTAATGGTATGTACAGTCCTTTAAATGGCTGTAAACCTATTGGAGCACTTACTTTTAACCCAACTCAAGGTACTATAATAAATGAAATCATTTAAAACAATCGTTGCATCAATCGCTATGGCAGCTTCAATGGCTATGGTTTCTTCAGCTGCTTTCTCTGCTGAAGACCACAATGCAAAAGTAAGAGCAGCGTCTGAAACTACTATTGCTAAATTGCAAGAAGCGAATGACCTAGGAGCTGATGCTGCAAAAAACAAAGAAGCGATCCAAGCAGCTTTATCTGCAGCTCGCCAATCACAAAAAGAATTTAGATATGAAGCTACCGAACGCGCACGTCAAAATGGTAACAACCACTTAACTGCTGCTCGTGATGCATATGACAAAGGTGACTTTGCTGCAGGTAAAGAACACACTGCTCAAGCATTAACTGTATTTTCTGATATGAAAAAAGTTTACGACGCAGCTCATTAATTTGATCTGATTCGTTTCAGCCTCAGTTAGCCATTAACTGAGGCTGTTTTTTATGCCCTGCCCGCTAGTTTTCAGTTTTACTGATATAAATCTTCATTAAAGTCATCCCCGTCTTCCGTAAGTGGTTCGCCTGGAATGCGTTTTTCTTCAAATATCCATTCGCCAAAATCAGCAAACTTACATCGCTCACTACAAAATGGCCTGAACGGCTGCTCAGCGGTCCAAGGTACTGGCTTGGCACATTTTGGGCACTTTACAATTAAGGTAGTCATTAGAACAAACAGCTGGTTAATTCAAAAGGAATGGCGTCGGCACTTTGTGTAGGACGGCCATCATCCGGAGAAGGTTTTAAAAACCGGATGGAACAACGATGTTTGCCACCGCTAATCTCGGCAAAATAAGGCAATGATTTATCCAGACTCACTTTAACCAATTGGTAGGCTAAATTACTATCCAAGGTAAATTGAAAGAAACCGGCTTCGGCAACTTCCTGGGTGGGTGAATGACTGTTGCGGATAAAGTTTAAAATCAAATCAATGGCTGTGCGCGCATCCTCAAAAGGCCTAAACCAGCGGTCCAGATCTTGTTGTCTGGCTGCCTCGGCTTTTTCCAGCCAATAATGAAACTCCGGCAAGTCAAAAGAACAACTGCCCCCGGGAATTGCTGTGCGCTGGGCAATACTTAGAAACAAGTCGGTTTCCATAACGTGTATGCCTATTTTGCCGCTTGATTCATACAGCCGTCGACTGGTTTCAGAAACGACACTTATCAACTCTTGTAGTTTTTCTGAATTAACCGCTTCGTTGTTGGATAGCTTTTTTAACACTTTAGCGTGACGTTCCAACTCTTTCAGAATTTCTGACTTTAAGTCGTTACGCCTAAATATCATCATAATATCCAACAAAGCCCCCACAGCGGCCCGTTTATCAAATACAGTATTACCCGCAGAAAAATGGCTAAATTGTTTGAAAAGCTGCTCTAACCTGATGAAAACTCGGATTCGTTCGTTTAGTGGAAATTCATAAATGGTTTGGTTGTTCACAAACAGATTTGTCCTGGCGGTCGCTTATTGAGAGGTAGAAATTGTGCAGTTTTTTAACTTGTTCTGCAAGCGCAGAATCAGCGTTTGAGTTATCAATCACTTCATTAGCATTTGCCAACCTGGTTTCTCGGGACACCTGGCTGTCTAAAATGGACTGAACCCGTTCCAGGCTAATAGCATCGCGTATTCTGACTCGTTCAATTTGCGTGCTAACAGGGCAATCAACCACTAGCACTCGGTCAACAAGATGCTGCATGTTGGTTTCAAACAATAATGGCACGCTAACCAAGCAGTAAGGCGCTTGCAAACGGGTCATTTGAGTTTGCAATTCTTGATAAACCAAAGGGTGCAATATGGCTTCCAATTGTTTTTTTTGCTCTGGATTGGCAAAAACGATCTCGCGCAACTTTGCTCTATTGAGTGAGCCATCCGGATTTAGAATGCCATCTCCGAAGTAATGGGCAATTTTAAGCAGCGCCGGTTGCCCCACTGCAACTAATTGATGGCTTATGACATCCGCATCTAAAACCGGAATGCCTAAACCAATAAACAAGTTGGCTACCGTGGTTTTACCGCAGCCAATGCCGCCAGTGAGACCAACTTTTAGCATGGCTTAAAGTCCTGCAAAATTGGTATACCATTTAATAATATCATGCCCCCAAAGCATTGCCAGCCAGCCGGCTGCAGCTAAATACGGCCCAAAAGGAATCGGCTTTCCGCGCTCATGCCCACCAAAGACAATCATGCTGACGCCGATAACAGCGCCAACCAATGATGATAATAAGATAATGACCGGCAATACCTGCCATCCCAACCATGCGCCAAATAACGCCAATAATTTAAAGTCGCCGTAACCCATGCCTTCTTTGCCCGTAGCCAATTTAAATAATTGATAAACCGTCCATAAGCACAGGTAGCCAGCAACTGCGCCAATAATACTGGTATTGGCATCTACAAACACAGAAAATACGCTCAACAGCAATCCTAACCACAGCATGGGCAGCGTAATAGAATCTGGCAGTAATTGGTGGTCAATATCTATAAAACTTAAGGCAACCAAAGACCAGGTTAACAACAGCGCAAAGCCAGCTTGCATTGAATAGCCAAAATGCCAGGCCACCAACATGGAAAGAATGGCGGTAAATGCTTCTATTAAAGGATAGCGTTTTGAAATCGCCAGCCCACAATTTGCGCACTGGCCTTTTAACAGCACATAGCTTAACACCGGAATATTTTGATAAGGCTTAATCGGCGTTTTACAGGATGGACAACGCGACAATGGCCTGGATAAGTTAAAAACCTCGTTATGTTCTGCATCGGCAGGCAATTCCAGATAATTCTGGCAATCTGAGCGCCACTGACGCTGCATCATAACCGGCAAGCGATAAATCACCACATTCAGAAAACTGCCTACTAATAGCCCGATAATGCCAATGAGTAAGATGAACAAAACCGGCGTATTAAGCAGTAAATCGAATTGTTGAATCATAGTGTTATTCTGTGGCGCCCAAACTAAGGGATATGAAAGAATTGGTTCAGGCTAACAGTTTAGTCTACAACCGGGCCAAACAGTAGAACTTAGCTTGGAAAAAGCAATTAAGATTTAACACCCAACCCCGCCAAATTATTCGGTATGAATAATTTGTTCTTTAGTTATTTTCCCTGTCTTTAAATCGCAATCAATACTCCATTCTGAATTATTTTCCCCTTCAACTTCAAATAAAATGTGAAAATCATCGGATTTATGCAGGATCAGCTCTTTTTCAACCATGCCTGGATGCAGGCTTAACACCTTTTGTTTACAAATAGCAATATTCGCCTTGCTGGAGGGTAGTTTATATCGATCCGGATTATCTATCTCTTTAGCAGATAGCTGCAAAGACAAGCCCAATAATAAAATGGTGTTTATATATTTCAAAACGAACTCCCAAAAGGAAAAAATGCGGTTGCCAATATTGCACATAAACTGAAAACACTGGTTTATTGTATGGTGCCGGATATAAAAAAATCGTAAAGATTTATATTAACGGAACGACAGCTTTAACCGTGAGCAAGCTTGCATCCATTAAGCAGGACAGGGAGTTACGCGGAGAATTAGCACAAATACAAACCCCAATAAGTTACGTATTTAAAGCCCTTATCCCAACCATCCCGACTACTGCGCCTGCTTAGCTGTAGTAATGGTATCCCATTGAATAGGGGAATTTATTTGGATAGTCATTAATCGAGATTGCCCCATAGCTGGTCAATTTTTTTTCCATTATTTTGGAGCAAGAAAGATTGAAGCTAGCCTCCGCCAATAATGTTTCCATTGTCTTAAATCTACATCAAAAATGTCGCGTTATATTAACAATTAGATATATAATCGCGAGAGTCGCGTGATTATAGAACCTAAATCTTAAACAATGGTTAGCTACTTAATAACCATTATAAATATGATAGTCTGGGAATGCCTACTCCACTGCTAACACCCTTTGTCATTGCGTCCCGAAAACTGGTTTTATACCTCTATCCTCGTGTTGTTAAGACTAGTGTAATCAAGCCTAAACATGCCCAGCATGACTTATCCGTAATTCATTTTGATGACGGAAATGAACGTTTATTTTGGCAAGAACGTCATACCGAATCACTTTTTACCTTAAAAATAGCGTTACTGCTTGGCGCAGCCGGATTTCTGGCTTTTATTGGTTTAGATATCTATTACACCGGTTTATCAGCTACAGAAATTATCGGTAGATCGCTGATTTTATTGGCTTTAAGTATTTTATTGCTGCATCTGCATCATCACCCCCAACCAGAAAGCCAAATTAACTTGGTCGCAAAACTGAGCGCCTGCTTGTCAGTGGCTGATTTAATCGGCATCTTGATTGCAGAACAAAACCCGATGATATATCAACAGATTTGGATTGGCTTATTTCCGATTTATCTGTTCAGTTATGGCCAATTATTTATGACATTGGCCGACACTCTACTATTTGGCCTGTTTTCAATGGCCTTGATACCCTTAACAGGCTATCTGATTGGTGTGGACATAATTATTTTAATCCCTTCAATCTTAATCCTGTTAATAGCCAACGCCTTCGGTTTTTGCACACGCTGCCAATTGGAAAATCATTCTCGTAATTCGTTCCATGAACGTCGAAAAGCAGAAATCGCCGCTGAAGACAAAACCGAATTTTTAAAACAACTTAGTCACAATTTACGCCAGCCCTTACAAGCACTTAGCTGCTACACCTCCGTATTGGAAACGGACTACCAACAAAAAACCAATGACCAACTACAGCCGATTGTTGGAAAACTTGGATCAACCGTCGATGAGCTCAATAACGCCTTTAACCGCATCCTGGATATTGTTAACTTGGAAAGTGGCAAGCAAATCCCGTTACTGACTGCGGTGGATGTCAACCTGCTGCTATCAAACCTGATCACCCAATTTGCTCCCCAAGCCAACCAACGTGGTATCAGGCTTCTGGTTAAAATGCGCACCCAACCACCCTACAACATCTATACCGATGCCAGCATCCTTAACCAAATTATCAGCAACCTGATCGACAACGCCATAAAGTACACACCCAATGGCTGGATAATTGTGGCCATGGTAAAAATTAGCTCAACACAACTAAAACTTCACGTGCGCGATACCGGCATTGGCATTTCCGAACCGCAAAAAGACAGCGTTTTTAAAGATTTTTACCGTGGCCATCGCCGCCGCCAGGATCCACATGTTTATGGATTAGGCATAGGCTTAGCTTATGTGCTGAAAGCCGTGGAACTGTTACCACGCCATAGCCTGGATTTTTACTCCCATCCCGGCATCGGCAGTGACTTTCAAATCCGCATACCCATTGCCATCGAATCGGCTTTTTGCACTAAACAACAGCCCCTGATAAATAGTGATTTAGCCGACAGCTTTATTTATATCGTCGACGACGACCATGCCGTTTTGGATGCCCTGGCCAAACAGCTGCTCACCCAAGGTTGTCTAGTGCAAAAAGCCAGCTCCAGAGCAGAACTTGAAATAGCCCTGATCGACACCCTAAGACCACCCGACTTGCTGATCTGCGATTTCTACTTGGCTGATAATGAAACCGCCCATGACATCATCGCCACACTGGAAGCAGATTGCGGTCCCGTACCCACGTTAATTCTATCCGCCCATGCCATCTCAGATGCCGATAAAGCCCGATGGTCCAGCAATACTTTATTACTGCGTAAACCAGCCAGCGCCGCGGTGTTGTTTGAAACTATTGCTAAAGCGTTGGGGCGGTGTTAAGGCCAAGCTAGTAGCATCGGTATCTAAACAAATCCTAAACATCGTCATTTCGGCATGGATTACCGGCATGACGCGCTTTAAAACTCACGTAAACTCAAAACGCTCTAGTATTCGGTTATTGTAGGTTAGTCCGTTCGTGGTGAGCCTGTCGAACCATGAATGGACTAACCGTCCCGCCTTCGAAAAAGCCTTTTGTCCTGAGCGCAGCCCAAGGATCAGATGAACGGTTAATCCTAACACCGAAAACTTGACCGATCAGAGTAGATAAACTTTTAAGCGAGTAGCTAACCTTCCGGCAACGGCAAACCAGCTTCATCAAAATGCAATAACGTCAGCTCATCATCAACATCAGTAATTTCAGCCAAACTCAATGCACCATTGTCATGATAACTATACTTATGCTGCAACTCGACTTCGCCATAAACCAACTTCTGGCACAACAACAGCCGCTGCTCCGCATCAAAATAGCCCCGAAAAAACGTATTCCGATTCTGCCGCTCAGACTCATTAACCAACTCGTTAACCAATTGCAAAGGTAACTTCACCCCGCTATAACTAACAAAATAACGACAAACACAGTTTTCAATATCCACAAAATAAAGCTCCTAAAGTTAAATCTAATAACTCCAGCAAGCATTATGCCGTTATCTAACCATTGCAAAAACAACAGCTTACATATAAAACACTGTGACAAACCCTGCTTTCATAAATATTATTGTTGGATTTACGACAAGTCAAAACAACCTGTAGTAGCGACAAAATCACACAATCTCAAAGCACCGTCATACCGGCAGGGAATGCCGGTATCCAGCTTACAAGGATGTAGCTCTCTAGTGATCATAACTTATTGAATGACATCCATGTAACCAGCCCCAGCACACTCCTGAGCGTGCAACAAATCCCCAAAAGCAAGATACCTTCTCTAGTATTTTATGTAACGGTGATCGATTTGATTTTAGCTAAAGCTTACAAGCAATCAGAAAAAACCTAAACCAAACCAACTCACCTGGTTATATTCCCAACCCCAGGCCGACCAAACACAATCCCCCGCTCAAACACCTTAACCAGCAACTCGGAACGCTTAGTAACGCCAAATTTCTGAAAAACCGGACGCAAATGATTTTTCACCGTCTGCTCTTCAATACCCAACTTGCGCGCGATTTCCTTATTACACTTGCCCTGCACCAACCAACCCAACACCTCAAACTCGCGCGGAGTTAAACCAAAATCCGCAGGATCTGACACCGGCTGCATGCCTGCTATTTTACCTTCCACCAGCCTAGGCTTTTCCAAAGGCTTACCCACAACGGAAAAAGGCAAATACACCCGCCCAGACATCACATCCCGTAAAGCCTCAATAAACTCCTGCCTAGATAGTGTCTTGGAAATAAACCCCATCGCCCCCAGCCGCAAAGCATCAAACACCAGATCTCTGTCATCCAACCCGGAAAACATCACAACAGATAAATTAGGAAACTCCGCCCGCAAAACCTCCAGGCCAGCCAAACCATCCTTATCAGGCAATTGAATATCCAATAAAACCAAATTTAACGCCATCTGCCTGACAACCCGCATCCCTCCCTCAAAGCTATCAGCCTCCAATACCTCTACCTCAGAAAAAATCTGCTTAAGCAAACAAGAAATCCCCTCGCGGGCGCAAAAGTGATCGTCGATAAGGAGGACGTTCATAGCTGAAGCCTCAGTTTGAAGGGTAGTGGTATTTGTATTGTACTGCGGATGGGTGGGTTTTGGATGTAGTACTTTGGTACTGGTACGGACGTACGGATTGGCAGTGGAACTAACTTCTTGTATTTTGGATGTCAGCATGAAGAACCCTATCCGCATAGGGATTTTCATTAGCTATACATAAAAAGTGCGCTATTACAGAAACTATTTAATTACTTACTTAGTAGCCCATGGCTTTGGACACTTAATTTCAAATAAAACCTTTAAATCAATACCTCATTACATTATTCCCACAACACTATTAAGGAAGGTCTCATGCCTTATCTGTCTCGTTCAGTTCTCTTTTCTACTTATTTATTTGCCTATCTTTTCATCTGTGTTCCCGCACAAGCAACTCTTATTACCTTCGAGGGACTGCCGGATAACTTGTCAATTAGCAATGAAATTCCTGGCCTAACCTTCAACGGTGCGACCGTTCTAACAGCAGGTTTAACGCTTAATGAGTTTGATTTTCCACCCAATTCTGGTGATAACGTAGCGGCATCCTTAACGAACCAACTGGAAGTCAGTTTTGCTAATCTGATGGACACGGTAAGCGGCTATTTCACTTATGCAGATTCATTGACGTTTTCGACCTACGACACAAACGGCGCCCTATTGGCCAGTATACAGTCAGCTGGGGCTAGTAACCTAGGAGGCAACGAACTGATTGCCTTGACTGGTCAAGGAATCGCATCGCTAAGGATCAACTCTAATAACGGCTTCACGCTTGACGATCTGTCGTTTAGTAACGCGTCAGTTCCTGTCCCTGAACCAGCTACAATCTTGCTTTTTGTAATTGGCGCACTGGGTCTAGGGTCGTCTTGGTGTACGCGGAATGGTTACAACTTACTGTAGTTATTTCTTTTGTCAGGACTGATATAAGCCCTGGTGCACCAATAAATCATTAAGGTAGAGGACTATGAAAGTATTTAATATCAAATCTGTACTGGCTTTAGCCGCAACGGTGTTGTTTACTTCAACAGTGTTTGCTGGTTTTACGAGCTTTCAGTCACAACCCAATTCTGTGTTCGTTAATACGCCGACAAAAGTCGAGTTCACTGCGATTATTGCACAGAGCCCAAGCTTAATTAAGCAAAGCGTTCAGCTCCAAAGTCATGCACCTAGTGGGTGGAAAATAGTTGGCACCATGCATGACGATGGATTGTTAGGTGACACGTTGGCTAATGACAATAAATTCACGCTTCAGGTTAGTTTGAACGAAGCAAATGTCGATAAATTAAGCTTTCGGGTCTCGGCAGCTTATAAAGGCGTTGTTAAACGAGACCAGTCCCCCATAATTCAAATCGATGTAAAGCAATTATCTCCTGAAACTGGCACCGAAGATTTATCTACCGGTTTGAAAGGAACGGATGCAAATTCTAATGGCATAAGAGATGACATTGATCGATTGATTGAAACAAAATTTTCTCAAACCCCAGCTGTCAAGAAAGCTGCTGAGCAAAAAGCATTGGCTCTTCAAGCCATGCTGGAAGCCACTACTAAAACGCAAGTTTTTACGGCCATTGAAAAAATAAGTCGTGCTGGGGAGTGTGTGTATAAGGTATTGCCAGAACATACTATAGAACAAGAAAAAATACGGGATGGTATGTCCAAAGAAATAGAAGCATTGACAGCCAATACACGTGAGCGGCTAGTAAAGTATCTTGATTCAAACAAACTGGCTGGCGGGGGCTATTTCCCGGACCCTATTGAACCTGTGTGCGATTAAGGAGAATAAAATGAAAAAAATCGTCATCCTATTTATCTTATGTACTTTCAGCTGCAATAGCGTATTTGCTGAGCAGAGCTGCCAAGCAGCTCCTGAAAAATTCCATGTGGTTTTTGGTAACGGAATCCTAACTACAGTTCAAGGCGCATCGGACTCAAGAGACAAATTGAGATTTAATCTCGGCACTTCATATGCAGGACAAGACATTGATTACGACTTAGCTTATAACTTCACCATCGGTCCATTTTCAGACTTGATTCAGTCTCTGGATCAACAGCTTGCTCAATACACAAGCCAAGCTTTGCAGTGGTTGTATGGTATTGGCGTTATACCTAATTGGTTCAATGATTTACAGCAGCAATTATTAAATGCGGAATATCAAATCAACGCACCAGAACTAACAGCGCATGTGGAGAAATATCGCGAAGCCATTTTGCAAGGGCAGAAAGTGTTAGTGGTATCGCACTCCCAAGGCAATTTTTACATCAATCAAGCTAAACAGATTCTTTCCTCCGAACAGCCCAGCGTGCCGATGGAAAGTTTTGGTGTCTTTGGCGTGGCCACACCCGCAAATAATGTGGGCGGCGACGGTGGACCTTATTTGACTAACCACCGCGATGTTATTTTATTTGTGCCGAGCAGCCTTCCATCAAACTGGACCCTTAGAAATACAGCGGATAGCTCTATAGCAGATGACCGTGGACGTGTTTTAGCCCACAGTTTTGTTGACACCTATATGTCTGGTAGTTTCGATGTACGCCCTGCCTTACTTGACGGCATCAAGCAAGGTTTGAACTCGCTACAAGACCCTCCATTTGTAACTGGTAGCGGCCCTATTGCAGCTCTTATGACTTGGAATCTCGGTAGCAATGATGTCGATCTGCATATATATGAACCAGATGGTGGTCATGTGTATTATAGTAACCTTCAAGGCACAAGTGGCTTTTTAGATGTCGATAACGTTACTGGCTTTGGACCAGAACACTACTTCACAGACTGTAATCAGTTACAGGTGGGTGAATATATATTCGGCGTTAATTATTACGATGATCATGATGATGAAAACAATACTCTACCAGCGCGGCCGGTTACGACTGTTGTTACCCTTACCACGCCCACTGGTACCAGAACATTTACAGTAACATTAAATGATGACATTCAAAGTGCAGGCAATAATTTTTCCAAAAAAGTAGGGAAAATTATTGTTGAAAAAATTGTCGACCGAGTTAATCCAAATCGAGATGGTAAATTGAAGTACACAATTGTACCATTGTAATTTTTAACTCCTTTCGAACGGGACTTGCAGTTTCGTTCGAAAGGGCCGTTTGGATGATTTAACGAACCCCAACACTTTGGAACTGAGCCAAGAACCTCAACACTTTTGGGTGATTGGTTGTTTATCAAGGCCATAAGATGCGCATAGGATGTGCTGAACGCAGGGAAGCGCATCGTTCGCGTTCCATCAATTGATGCGCCTCGTACCTCGGCACATCTTATATTTGGCGCATCTTATGGCCTTGCCCGCCCTACATCGCTCAAAATTTTGACCTGCTTTTTCAAATTCAATCCTCACGATTATTTTGATTAAATTGTCAAAACCGTATTTAAAATTGATAATAGTAACTTCTTTCCTGCAAACAAGCCTTTACACTTCAGCCTAAGGAAAAATCATGAATGCTCAACCTCAATTTATAACCACATCGGATGGAACTAAAACGGCAGTCATATTAACTTTGGACGACTACGAAGAATTATTGGAAGATTTGCAAGACTTGGCGGCTATTGCAGAGCGTAAAGATGAGTCTACCTTGCCTTTTGTTGGTGTTTTAAAAGACATGGGTTTGTAAGCGTGTATTGCATTGGAATTAAATAAAGCGCAAAAAAGGAATTGTTACAGCTACCTGCACCGATAGCAAAAAAAATAGTTTCAGAAATTAAGTTATTGACGGATAACCCTCGCCCAAATGGGTGTAAAAAGCTGGTTGGTACCGAATATAGTTATCGTATAAGAATTGGCGATTATCGGGTGGTTTATTCAGTTTTCGATAAGCAGCTACTTGTCCGTGTTGTTAAACTTGGTCACCGGAAAGATAATTATAATTAACGCGTGTGGTTTTTTCATGTAGCAAAACACCACACAGCATTAAATATCTGTGGATTGCCGAAAAGCCAATCCACCATACAATCTACAACCTAGCCAACAACTCCGCCTTTTTGGTACTGAACTCCGCATCAGTCAATATCCCTTTATCCTTCAATCCGGCTAATTTCTCAATTGCGCCGAAAACATCCGCTTCTTGCGCTGTATCTTGCGTAGTTACATAGTTTGGTTGATTGCTGGCAGGTGCTGGTTGTGATTGCACCACTGGTTGCACTGGCTCATTGTCGATTGAAATGACGGGCAGTGTGCTGATGTCTACCAGTCCGTATTGGCTGGTAAAGGTTATAGACCCGCCTACTGATTGTTGTTGGGAAAATCCGCCGATTTGATGATCCTGGGTATCGTATAGCGTGACATGGCCGTTGGCTTCTATAGCCAGGCGTCTAATGGTGGCAAAGTAAGCGTAGCGTACGTTATTTTGGGCGCCGGTGCTGTTAGGAAACTGCAGGCCTGCGGGCCACCAGTTTCCGGAGCTGCCAGCGGGTGGCGGAACAAACAGGCTAACTGGGCCTGTGGGGCCGGAATTGTTTTGTTGTTGCCCACTGGTGTTTGAATTGTTGCCGGAGAAATTAGTTTGGTGCTGATTGCCCTGGTTTTGTGACTGAAAGCTGCCTGATTGAATCAGGTTTGGCTGGTTGGCAACCAGATTGGACAACTCCTGGCACAATCCGCCTACGCTGTTTTTTAGGTAGTTATTAAACATATCGCCTAGCATAATCATGCCGCCCTTCATCCATTGGCCGGAACCGCCAAATTCTGGATGACTAAATTGCGCCATTGATCCGTTGCCGTTGATGACCGACTGCAGCATGCTGTGTACGGCATCAGTACTAAAGTTATAGCGTTGCGCAAGGTCGTTAATTACTTGCTCGCCTTCGGGTGTTAGTTGTCTCATTAGAAAAATCCATTCGATTAAGGTTTAGGGGGATGATTAAATAGTTGTTACGAGCAAATGGGGGTTGTCGTTTGTCGCCAGATTTAATTTGATAATGCAGCTTAAATGAATAGGCGATTAAAAGCATTATGTATTCTTGGTTTGGTTGGTTAATTAGCAATTAATCGTTGGTTGCGTTTTAAATAATGGCTAAGTTGGAACTTATTGCAGTTTTTATATGCTGTCATCGCGGCATGGATAGGTTTGAGCTCACCATTCGGCAATGGATTCGGCAAGCGCTCCTGCTTTGCTCTATCTCCTGCGTCCATGCAGTCGGCCCGCATCTCTGCTAGCATGGCGTGCTTTTTTACTTCATTTGCTCATCAAGCTCGGTAGAAGAAGAAACTGGTAATATCGCTGAATGTTTACAACCCGCTTAACATTCAATCAAATTAACTGCCAAGCCGCCGCGTGAGGTTTCTTTATACTTGGTTTTCATGTCGGCACCGGTTTCGCGCATGGTTTTAATGACTTTATCCAGTGAGACAAAATGGCTGCCATCGCCACGCAGGGCTATGCGCGCTGCGTTAATGGCTTTTACAGAGCCCATGGCGTTGCGTTCTATACAGGGTACTTGCACCAAGCCGCCGACTGGATCGCAGGTTAATCCCAGGTTATGTTCCATGCCGATTTCGGCGGCGTTTTCAACTTGTTCGGGTGTGCCACCTAATACTTCTGCTAACGCACCGGCCGCCATTGAGCAGGCAACGCCAATTTCACCCTGACAGCCAACTTCTGCACCAGACAGGGATGCGTTTTCTTTATACAAGATGGCGATTGCGGCAGCGGTTAATAAAAACCGGATGACGCCTTCTTCATTGGCGCCTTCAACAAAACGCCAGTAATAATGCAATATGGCCGGGATGATGCCTGCCGCTCCGTTGGTGGGTGCGGTGACTACCCGCCCGCCAGCGGCGTTTTCTTCGCTGACGGCCAGGGCAAACAGGTTTACCCAATCCAATGTACCCACAGGTACACCGGGGGTTTGCGGTGGAATTGTGCCGGTTAATTGTCCGTATAGATTGGCAGCGCGGCGCTTAACTTTCATACCACCGGGCAATATACCTTCGCTATGAAAGCCATGCTCCACACATTCTTGCATTACTTGCCAGATATGCAGCAGTTTTTGGCGGATTTCGTGCTCACTGTGCCATGCTTTTTCGTTCTGCAGCATGATTTCACTGATCGGTTTACGATGGGCTGCACACAGCTTTAACAAGGCTTCGCCAGACTTAAATGGATAAGGCAGGCAGGTGTCGTCGTCAGTTAATCTATCTTCAGATGCGGTGTTACCTGTAACCACAAAACCACCGCCCACCGAGTAATAATCGGCTTGTAACAATTCGGTGCCATTGGCATCAAACACCTTAAAGCGCATGCCATTGGAATGATAGGGCAAGACTTTTCGGTAAAACTGCAAATCGGTTTTTTCATTAAACGGCAGTGGAAATTGCTTAAGCAGATTAATCTGTCCAGATGCCCTGATGTTTGCCAATCTATCCGGGATGATGGTTGTATCCACCAAATCTGGCGCCTCCCCTTCCAGGCCTAACAAGATAGCTTTGTCTGTGCCGTGCCCTTTGCCAGTGGCGCCCAGTGAGCCATATAGCTCAATGGTTATGCGCTGGGCTTTGCTAATTAAATCAGATTGGGCCAGTTTATTGGCAAATTCCAAGGCAGCCCGCATTGGACCAACTGTATGCGAGCTGGAAGGACCGATCCCGATTTTAAAGATTTCAAATACACTGATTGCCATAAGAAAACCTAAATATTGTTTGCAGGGTTGCTCGACCAACGAAAGTAAACACTGCGGTATCTACAAATCGAGTTGTATTCGCTTTAGTATAAGAGTTAATGCAACTAAAGCGAGTGACCATTTAATGAATGGATCATTCACTATTTTGTACTTTGATCTGTGTGGGGCATGGCTGGAAGTCACTGCTTAAATTTCTGTTGTTGCGATTTTAATTGCCGTGGCTGAATGAATTTGCCCCTACCGGTGTGGTCGAATTTTTAATAGGCAATACCGGATCGCTATTATGAATTGATAAGGGCCGGTACAGGCGATATTGTAGAAAGCAAAAATAAGCATGCGCGCGGTGGAAATTGCCACTGGATTTACTGTATAACATATTAACGGCTTCAAAAAGCTCAGCTTTAACCTATAAAAATCAGTTGGACGAGAAGAAAACCGTTCAGAATGTTTAGTGCATAGGGTGTATATTTTAAATCGGCATGCAACGCATTTGGACTGCGCTCATCTTTGCAAGAATAGATAACTTTTATAGTCGTTTCCTATAGCGAATTAAGATTTTACACTTACCTTAAAATGATGGAATTAATTTGGATTAGCGCCGCGCTTATTTGCGGCTTGATTATGTCACTGCTGTACATGCCGCCCCTGGTTGGTTACCTGTTGGCCGGCTATATTCTGCATGGCCTAAATGTAGCGCCATTAGAAAACTTAAGCCACCTGTCGGATTTTGGTATTGAGCTGCTGTTGTTTTCTGTCGGTTTAAAGCTCAAGCCAAAATCACTGCTTCGTCGTGAAGTTATCAGCGTGGGCGGATTGCATTTACTGATCATGGCCGTGGTTTCAACACTGGTTTTTCTATGGCTTAATAAACACTTAACCGGCGGCCTAGTACTAGGCATAAGCTTGGCGTTTTCCAGCACCGTGTTGGCTATTAAAATTTTGGAAGACAATGGCGAGCTGTCGTCATTACATGGCCGGGATGTGCTGAGTATTTTAATTCTGCAAGATATTGTGGCAATTGGGCTGCTGGCGTTTGCCGATGGTAAACAACCCAGTCCGTGGGCAGCCATTGTACTGCTACTGCCCTTGCTAAGGCCAATTGCTCATAAGATTTTATCCGCCGCGCAAGCACCTGATCTTAAGTTACTTTTAGGTGTCGCTTTTGCGCTGGCCGGTGGCTTATTGGCAGAAAAAGTTGGTATTGCGGCTGACATTGGCGCATTGTTAACTGGCGTTATGTTAGGTGGACATGCCAAAACTGAGGAACTGAGCAACCGATTATGGGGATTGAAAGAATTCTTTCTGGTGGCTTTCTTTCTGCAAATCGGACTGGCTGATTTGCCCAATCGGGAGCAGATATTTCAAGCATTATTTTTGCTGGCACTGCTGCCAATCCAGGGCATCATGTTTTTTGGATTATTTATCATATCCGGCCTGCGCTCCCGCACATCTTTCATATCTTCTTTAGCGCTGATGACCTATTCTGAATTTGCTTTGATTACTACTGGCGCCGTGGTGAATGCGCATTTATTGCCAGAAGAATGGAAGTCTATCATTAGTCTTGCCGTTGCCGGTTCCTTGGCAATAGCCGCTCCGCTTAACCGATTTTCTAACCGCTTGTTTTTTTTAGTCGAGCCTATATTAATCAAGTTTGAAAAAAAATCCGACCACCCGGATCGTTTACCTGAATCATTTGGGCTGGCCGAGTGGTTGATTATTGGTATGGGCCGCACAGGCATTGCCGCTTACCAATCGCTTTGCAATCAGGATCAACGCGTTGTGGGGCTTGATGCCGACCCAACCGTATTGGAAAGTTTATTAGCATCGGGCCGCCGGGTTTTTTATGCCGATGTTGGAGACATTGGCTTATGGAGTAGCTTGCCACTCGATCGAATCAAAGGCATCATCCTGACTTTGCCATCCTTTGATTCACGGATTAATGCCATTAGCCGACTGCGCAAGAGCGGTTATTCTGGATTGATTGGCACGATTTGCTACCAAATTGACGATGAGCGACATCTTAAACAACAAGGTGCCAGTTATATCATCCATCCATTAGACGAAGCCGGAAATCAACTGGCCCAGCAGATGCTGGTTTTAAATATCGAACAGGAAATACCCAAAACTGACAGTTGAACATGCTTGGTAAGCATAAATTAATCAACTAACACCAGGAGCGCCGCAATGAATACAAACTCAAGCTGGGTTAGAATCAAAACTGCAGCCGTTTTTATTTTGTTTATGATTTTTAGCATTGGACCCATACCCATCACCAGTAGCATCGGGTTGTTTGTGGTTCTTTTCAGACCGATTTGGTTTAAAAAGCTGGTCGAACGGATTTATGCGGATAAAGAGGAATAAGCATTAACTGGAATGCTTCGCAGTTATTCATTATCGGTGTACCGACTGCCGTCTGGTAGTCCAACATTTATTCACCTGATTACGGCCATACCTTGATTGGTCAAGCCTTCGGTTTTTGGCGGTTAATCCGTTCGTGATGAGTTTGTCGAACCATGAATGAATTAACCGCCCACCCTTCGACAATCTCAGGGCGAACGGTTAACTCTAAAACCAAAACTTGAACGTTTGCAGTATAACTTTCAGCTAAGGTGCACAATCTCAGAGCAATCTCATACTGGTATTGCCGGTATCCAGATGACAAGGACGTAACTCAACAATAATCATATTAAAACCGTTTAACCTAAATCCAAGTAACCGTCAAAGCGGGCAGAGAATCACTTCTGGCGTAACGATGGCAGAAGCGCCAGTGTAACTTTCGTCTTTTGATTTAAGTTAAAACTTGCGGTTAATCAGGTAAAAGCTTGCGTTAGATAACAGTTTTATAAATCGGCTGAGCATAGTTATTAGAACTTGGAGACTCCTCACATAATCGGCTTAGCCTAATCGGTAAAATGGCGGCTGCTATTTAGCAAACACTGTACTCCCCGGAGTTCAGTTTTTTAATGAGACCGCCCCGGGTGTTCTCACTTCACAAGTTGGCTCGGTTGGTTTGCTTGTAGAAGTTAACTTTTAAAGGTGACCGAATGAAACAATATTATCTTAAAAAAACGAAGCTAATGGCTAGCATTATTGCCATTGGCCTGTCATTTTCCACCGCAGGTTATGCCTCCAATGTTTCTGGTTTGATCGGTAAAAATCTGGATCAAAATAAAGATCTAGTGGCCGAGCTTATGAAAGGTCGCAACTATGTTGTGGAAGTGGATTCGCAAGGAAAAATAACTCATTTAATCGATACCGGTGCCAATGGCGATGGAACCGATGCACCAGCGTCAGCGTCAGCGAAATCAGCAACAACAGTGACCGCTCAAAACTCAGCTGTAGTGGATTTGCCTGTTAATTACCAAGGTCAGGATGCTATCAACTTTCTGGGGGCAAATCTGGCCAAAGTTGCACAAAACACGGGGTTGACGCCGGAAAAGTTAAAACAGATGTTGCAGCAGGATAACACTTTGCGTGTTGATGCCAGCGGTAAGCTTCTTTATGTTGATCACACAGCTGATTCACAAGTTGATGTTCTGGCTGGCAATACTGTTACTCCAAGTAATACTGGCACTGCGACTGGCAGCACACCCGTTCCTATTGCAACAACGACGGCACTTGCCAATGCGTTTACATTGCACAGCAAGCCCGGCGCCAGCAAGACAATCTATCTGGATTTTGACGGACATAGCGCTGTTGGTACTGCTTGGTCAAGTTCTACCATTACCGCGCCAGCTTTTGATTTAACGGGCACGCCTACCGTATTTGATAACACGGAACGTAGCAACATCATCAGCATTTGGAATCGAGTGGCTGAAGATTACATCCCCTTTGATGTCGATGTAACCACCGAAGCGCCTACTGCAGACGCGTTACTGCGCACCAGTACGGCGGATGCCACCTATGGTACTCGGGTAGTTATCACTAAAACCGTGATTAATTGTGGCTGCGGCGGGATTGCTTATGTGGGTGTGGTTAACCTGGTTAACAATCCTAATTACCAGCCAGCTTGGGTGTTTCAAGATGGCTTGGCTAACAATGAGAAAAATATCGCTGAAGCAGCCTCGCATGAAGCGGGACATACCTTAGGTTTGCTGCATGACGGCCAAAAGCCCAGCACTGGTTACTATACCGGTCATGGGGCAGGCGTTACCGGCTGGGCACCTATCATGGGTGCGGGCTATTATCAAAACGTAACGCAATGGAGCGCCGGAGTTTATCCAAATGCGAATAATCAGCAGGATGATATTGCCACGATGGCCAGCTACGGCATTATGCCCAGTGCAGATGACTATGGCAATACCACAGCCACAGCCAGTTCGTTAACCAATATCGGTACAGCCAGTGCGCCAAATATCCAAACTTATGGTGTAATTGGTACGGCAACTGATATTGATATGTTTGTCATTAACTCCAGTGGTGGTTTGATTAACTTAACGGCCAGTCCGGCGGCAACGGGTCCGAATCTGGATTTAAAGTTAACGCTGTACAATGCGAGTGGTGCTGTTGTGACCACGGCTGCGCCGGAAGCTACTCTGACGGCTAATATCAATCAATCGGTAACAGCTGGTACTTATTATCTGGCCGTGACAAACTCAGCTCATGCGGCCTCTGGCACTGATGCGGGCTATCCAACCTACGGCAGTTTGGGACAATATCAAATTACCGGTAATTACCTGACTGCCACAAACACGGCAGTGCCACCTGTCGCCAATATTTCTGCTACGTCAGTGACTGGTTTAGCGCCGTTGGCAGTGACTTTTTCAGCATCGGGCAGCGTTGGTAACGGTAATATCAGCAGTTATCAATGGAATTTTGGCGATGCGACCGGAACCACTGCAAACACGGCAACTGGAGTAAGTGCGGCACATACATTTACTAAAGTCGGCACGTATACGGTAACTTTAATAGTAACCAACCAATATCAATTGACCAACACGAAAACCCTGCAAGTTACCGTAACAGCGCCACCACCTGCTGTGAGTGCAACCATGTGGGAATCAAGAGTTGGTATGATGGTTGGCATGTCCAGTACAACCATTCAAAGCGCGGTTACGATTATTGTGACCGATTCAAATGGTAAACCGGTACCCAACGCAAAAGTGGATGGTGCATTTAGTGGTTCCGTAACTGGCGCTGTAACCGGTACAACGAATGCCAGTGGAACCATTGTACAATCGATTACCGGCAATGGGTACACGGGTAGATCGGTTACCTATACGCTTAAAAACTTAACTGCTACAGGTTATGTTTACGATCCAACCAGAAATGCCAAAACTGTTATTACACTAAGTTGGTAAAATCACTGTAACCACAAAGGGGGCTTAATAGCCCCCTTTTTTTTGAACCCTAAAAATGAAATTGTTATCTTATCGGGTTTAAGGTGAGCTTAGGATATTATCGCAATTTAATTTCCTGTTTCAGCTGATAAAGATTCCCCCGTTCGTCCTGAGCTTGTCGAAGGATGGCCGGGGAAATCCGGGCTTCCACGGCCCGCTAAACCGTTTATGCTTCGACTGATCTCTCGGCAATGGCTCCTGCATTGCTCAACCGCCTGCATCCCTGCAGTTGAGCACGAACGGTTTGGCGGGAAATATCATTTCGGGAAGTTATTTATAGCGAAATCCTTAGGATGGATTAAACAACGCGCAGTTCTCACTAAATGCCTAAGCGCAATTTGCTCAAATTCCAAAATAAGCCTCTTTGAATGGTAATTAAATCAGGAGTTACTGACATGACCGTATCGCTTATAGTGGAAATATTCATGTTCGGCTTGGTTTGCTTATCATTGTTGGAGGTTTTAATTTGCATTTAGTTGTTAAAAGCAATCCCTTGCTATTTATATATGCACACTCGAACAATCTGGCATTTTCGGACCATCGACATTGATATAATGGATAGCGGTTTCAAGCTGTTTATCGATAATAGATAATACACGCAGGCAATACCGATTTTTCTTTAAATTTATCGCCATCATAATCAATGCGGTTGGTGATGGATTTTCAACTTAAAAAATACGCTCAGGAGAGCCAAATATGGCTTTAGTTTCATTGCGACAACTTTTGGATTATGCGGCGGAGCATAGTTTTGGTATTCCAGCATTTAACGTCAGTAATATGGAACAAGTGCAAGCCATTATGATGGCAGCTGACGCATGCGATAGCCCTGTCATTATGCAAGGTTCAGCCGGTGCTAATAATTATGCCGGCGAAGTTTTTTTACGACATTTGATTCTGGCCGCTATTGAACAATATCCCCATATTCCTGTAGTCATGCATCGTGATCATGCCCCCACGCCTGACATTTGTGCACAAGCCATTCAATCTGGATTTAGCTCGGTAATGATGGATGGTTCATTGCTAGCAGACATGAAAACGCCTGCCTCTTTTGAATATAACGTTGATGTAACAAGCACCGTGGTTAAAATGGCGCATGCCTGCGGCGTTTCCGTTGAAGGCGAAATCGGCTGTTTGGGTTCATTGGAAACTAAAGAGACTACTGCCCAAAATCCAACCGCACATGTAAATTCCAGCCAATTACTGACCGATCCAGATGAAGCTGTGGAGTTTGTCAAACAAACTCAGATTGATGCGTTGGCAGTGGCAATCGGTACCAGTCACGGTGCGTATAAATTCAGCAAGCCACCGACAGGCGAAGTGCTGGTGATTAGTCGTTTAAAA
>Ga0066448_1000180_pt1 | contig 26985 bp, 23 predicted proteins | sample LakWasMet70_HOW9_2_FD_59536 | JGI IMG/M metagenome (GOLD analysis project Ga0066448, IMG submission 59536) | Freshwater sediment methanotrophic microbial communities from Lake Washington under simulated oxygen tension - Sediment Metagenome 70_HOW9 | ecosystem: Environmental > Aquatic >...
TTGTATTTGTCTAACGGCATGCTTTGTACGCAATGCGAAGCAGAAGGCTTTAGAAAGATAACGTATTTTCTGGATCGCCCCGACGTCATGGCCAGATTTACCACAACGCTGATTGCCGATAAATCACGTTATCCAGTGCTGCTGTCCAATGGCAACAAAGTTGCGCAAGGCCAGTTACCCAATAATCAGCACTGGGTTAAATGGGAAGATCCGTTTAACAAACCCTGTTACTTGTTTGCATTAGTCGCAGGTCAACTGGAATGTGTAAGCGACCAATTTAAAACCGTGTCCGGCAGAAACATCAGTTTGCAAATTTTTGTGGAAAAACATGATGTAGACAAATGCGACCACGCCATGCAATCGCTTAAACATGCAATGCGCTGGGATGAGCAGGTTTATGGTCGGGAATACGATTTAGACTTATACATGATTGTTGCCGTCGGCCACTTTAATATGGGGGCTATGGAAAACAAGGGCCTCAACATTTTTAATACTAAATTTGTACTAGCCAGACCGGACACGGCCACTGATTTTGACTACGAACACATAGAGGGGGTGATTGCGCACGAATACTTCCATAACTGGACAGGCAATCGCATCACCTGCCGCGACTGGTTTCAGTTAAGCTTAAAAGAAGGCTTTACTGTATTTCGTGACCAGGAATTTTCCGGCGACCGCACATCGCGCGCAGTTAATCGCATTGAAAACGTCAACACCCTGCGCACTCGACAATTTGCCGAAGACGCTGGCCCGCTGGCGCACCCAATCCGCCCAAATTCCTATATCGAAATCAACAACTTTTACACCTTAACCGTGTACGAAAAAGGTGCAGAAGTGGTACGCATGCTCCATACCATTGTGGGTGCAGACGGTTTTAGAAAAGGCAGTGATTTATATTTTAACCGCCATGATGGCCAGGCTGTCACCTGCGATGATTTTGTGAATGCGATGGAAGCCGCGAATGGCATAGACCTAAGCCAATTCCGCCGCTGGTATGGACAAGCGGGCACGCCCGTTTTAAACGTGCAGCAAACCTATTCTCCAACCGAACAAACCCTAACTTTAACTGTAAAACAAAGCTGCCCGCCCACACCCGGGCAAATGCTGAAAGAACCGCTGCATATCCCCATTACTATCGGTTTGTTAGATACGGACGGCAGCATTGCCCCCTGTCAGATAAACGGCGCAACCAGTGCTGAAGCCATCCTGCAATTAACACAGGCAGAGCAGCAGTTTGTATTTGAAGGATTAGCCAACAAGCCAGCTGTTTCAATATTGCGCGGCTTTTCAGCGCCCGTTAAATTGGAAATGGAACGCAGTCCAGAAGATCTGGCGTTTTTGTTAAGTTACGATACCGACACCTTCAACCGTTGGGAAGCTGGTCAACAATTGGCTGGGCAAATCATCACTGGTTTGATTGGTGACATCCAAAACCGCAGGCCACTGGTATTAAATCCGGTAATTATCGACGCCTTCCAGCAAATACTTACGCATGACTGGGATGACTTATCCTACTTTGCCCTACTGTTAAGCTTGCCATCCGAAACTTATCTGGCCGAGCAAATGCTAGTCGTTGATGTGGAAGCTATCCATCAAGCCCGTGAGTTTGTTATTAAAACCCTGGCCGAAAAACTGGAACCGCAATTTAGAAGCCTCTATTCACTGCATCATCAGGATGAATCAGGCAAATTTGATGCCGGTGCCGTGGGTCGCAGACGCATTAAAAACACCTGCTTAAACTACTTAGCCACACTGCAGCAAGCAGACATTGAAACCTGGGCGGAAAAGCAATTTGCACAAGCTAAAAACATGACCGACCAAATGGCCGCCTTAACCGCCATCGTCAATAATCCACACCCCGCCAGACAACAATGCTTAACCAGCTTTTATGTGCAATGGCAGGCGGAAGCGCTGGTGATTGACAAGTGGTTTGCCCTGCAAGCCTCCAGCAGCATGCCGGATACCTTTGAGACGGTACAAAAACTCATGCAACATCCTGCATTTGATCTAAAAAATCCAAATCGGGTACGTTCTGTGATTGGCGCTTTCAGCCAAAACAATCCGCTACATTTCCATGCTGCCAATGGTCAGGGCTATCAATTTCTGGCTGACCAAATCATCGCCTTAAACGAATTAAACCCGCAAGTTGCCTCTCGCATGGTCAACGCCCTAACCTCCTGGCGCAATTATGATAACAACCGGCAATTGTTAATGAAAAACCAGTTGGAGCGCATTATTAACACAGAAAATATATCGAAGGATGTGTTTGAAGTGGCTAGCAAAAGTTTGGGGTAAGCCAGATTAGATGTCGGGTAACAAGCGTACAGTTACCCGACATCCAACCCACTTGGAAATGCTATTTTAAATATCAATCCCATAAGGAATGCGCAAGGTTAATTGCACATCAGGCGCATCGCGGGTAGCGCCTACAGCAACGGATAAATTGGCGCTGGTTTTTTTAGTGAAGGCGTAGTTAAGTCCAAAAGTAAACTGTCCGATATCAATGTCTGTACCGTCTATATTGACTCCGTTTTGTTTACTTTTAAAATAAATGGTATGCGAATAGCCCAAACTGAATGAGGCTTTCTCGTTATAAGCTAAGCTGGTACCAAAGCTAAAACCGATGGCATCGCCCGGATCAACTTTGCCGCCTGTTCTATATGGCACTGTAGTGTAGACCACTTTACCTTCCGGATCTTTTTTAACATCAAGCCTTAGAAAGGTTTGTTGTGGCACTGAGGTACCAATATTCATTAAATAATTCACATTGGCATAAAATACGGCGGGATCAGTTGGAAAAATTGCTGTGATGCTGGGCTGTATTGACCAAAATCCCGAGCCGGTATTCAGTTTTTCTGGAAGATTGTATTTTAAATTTATGGGCACCTCGAATGGACTTGTACCTGTGACAGTTTTAACGCGTAGATTGCCAATCAAAAAGGGCCAGCCGTTTAGTCCTTTGTTTATTTGATAATGCCCTGCAAGTTCTATGTCGCCGATATCCGTACCTGAAGCATTAAAAAACGTGTCATTGGCTGATGGGTCGATGATCGGGCGAGTCTGAGAGGTTTCTTGCCTGCGTGAAAACGGAACTCTGGCTTCCAATTCAAGTCGTTCTGTCAGTCCATATCGCCCGGTTAGGGCAACGGTTTCGGTTTCATGCCGCACGTCCCTAACATCAACATTACCAATTAAAACCGGTGCCACGTTAAAACCAACCACCGCCACCCGTTGCGCTTTTGAGTAACCGTATTGAATTGTGGGCTCAACAACCAGTCGCCCTTTGGGTGTTAACACCCCGCCAACATCGGCAGAAACCCGTGGTATTTCTGGCGGTTTTGTGTCTTTTGGCATTTCTTTAAGCCGCGTTTGAACTGGCGCAGATTTTTGTGGCTCGGCAGTTTGTTTGGGCGCCTGAGCCACTGTAGCTGGTGACTGCTCAGGTTTGGCATTTTTATTTTGTGCAGTTGTTGCAGCCGTGTTGGTTACATTTTCCAGAGGAAGTAACTGATCCAGACGCGATTGCAGTTCATTTAATTGCCGATTTTGAGCATCAAGGGTTTTTTGCTGAGCGGTCAATTGCTTGGCCTGCTCCGATAATAGCTTTTTAAACTGATTAATAACCGCGCGTTCAGATGCACTTGCATTGGTAGCCAATAGCAATACTCCAGCAACAAATCCAGTGTAGACAAAAGCGTTATATTTTTGCATGTTGTATGTCTTCTTTTCTTTAAACAATTGATTAGGCTAGCCTTTTAATCCCACATGAGATATTCCACGCTAAATTGTTAAGTATTACTTTAAAAACTGCGCTTCCTGTGAAGCCCTTAAGTCCTGTGTACTGCGTAAATCGTGCATAAAGCTTTGCATATGGCCTTGGTAATTTAAGACATGAACGTTTAAGGTGGTTTGAGCATCTATGGCTCTATTATCAAGCTTGTTCTGAATGAGGCTATTGGGTGAGCTGTACAAGAAGGCCGCTCCATTCACTTGAAATTGATTGACTACATAGGAACCTGGATTCTGAAGCACTCCATCAATGGAAATCGATCGACTAATTCCGATATCAACTTTGATGCCTTCCGGCGACACAAAACCGCCACGCATTTCTGCTAAAACCGAATCTTCAACAACCTGCCCCTCAAACATGGCAGAATCAAAAGCTTGAGAGCTATTGTTATGCGCCAATAGCAACTTGGGGGTGCACACCAGCACTATAATTAAAATTCCATTTCTAAAGGCTTTAGTAGTCATCGTTATTCTCCTTAATACCTGGAAGGCACTCTAAAATCGGGCGTAGGCGGCATAAACAAGCTGAATGCTCCTAAGCTGTCTCTACTTATCGCAGCACCCAACGGAGATTTTTCTCTTACTTTCCAATCACTGTTTCTGTTAAAAGCCGCCAAGGCAATTGATTTTTTATCGTGAATAACAAAAACCAGCTTATTGGTCCAAATGGATTCAAATTCTGTTCTAGGCAGGGTTCGAGTGCCTGTGGCTGGATCCCCTATGAGTACTTTTTCTTCATCAATGCCTTTAATAACAACAAAATGCAAATAGCCGCCGTTATTAATTAACACAATCACTGGAATCCTAACCTCAGCAACTTTGTTAAGGTTGGCAAAATAGCCATCAGCGTGATAACCGTTTCTTTCTAAATAGCGTTTCATATCCAATAACGAAAACCCTTCTCGCTCAATTTTTTTCTGATCACCAATCTCAAACATGGCATCAAAAACTTGTTTCTCGGTCACTGGATCTTCGTAATGATAGGTAAGCAAGGTTGCCAGGGCCGCAGAGCCACAACTAAAATCGTGCTCTTGCCGAATGGTGTTTTTAAAACGCAGCTCTTTTAGGCTAGTTACTTGAACATTGTTAAAACCGCCTCCAACATCAATAACTCTGCTGGTGCCAGCGTCTGAAACTGAGGACAAAAGCATACTTAAAATGAGGGATAGACAACAGCTAATCGCTTTGCTCTGAAACCGGATTGATATTTTCACGCATCCCCCTTAGCTTTTCTTATCCTGCAAACTACTGCAAATTTACATTCACAATGGTTGAGTTTTGTATCAGCACATTATTACCCGTGTTTTGAATAACAGTGGCGATACCGCTGGAATTGGAAAACGCCTGTCCACTGATCACATTATCACCACTGGTTAAAGATCCACCTGCACCAACATTGATCGCATTGCCATTCAAATTGCCATTATTGCTTGAATTACTACTTACGCCTTGTCCGCTTTGGCTGGCCAATTCCGTATCGTAAACTTGCTGATTGTCTTCAAAAAACTGGCTGGTCTGATCAGGCTGATTTGCCAAAATAGGGGGAGCAATTAACAAACCTAATAGCACTGCAACAATTGCACAACTACTCTGTTTTGGTTTTTGGTTTTTCATATCGACTCCTTATAAACTAAGAATTTCAACATGAACTATCTATGGGTTTGGATTTAGCGACTTTGTTAAAATCGGCGAGAGAAATAGTCCCTCGCCGATCCACTCAGTCAAGCTTAACTAGCCCGTAAAACTTAGTTCACATTCAAAGTTGCTTGAGTTGACACACTTTGTTGAGTAAGTGAGTTTTGTCCAGTGTTTTGACTGAAGTTAACCACGCCATTGGCACCAGCAACTGCACCGCCAGCATTATTATCAGCTGTGTAACTGAAGTTGCCAGAACCGGGATTACCATTAAAATTAGTATTGTTATAGGTAACAGTGCCAGTTAAAGTACTTTCAGCAACGGCCATGTGTACTTCAGCTGAGCCATGATTAGCCACAGCGGAATAAGAGCCAGTAGCATACGCATAGCTGTTGTCTACGTTGTGTGAATCAGTAAAATTTGCTGTTCCAGTACCATTAACCGCAGCACCAGTACCAGAAACGCTAGCATAGCTATTGTCTACTGACGCATTACCAGTATTGGAGGAAGCTCCTTTTTCACTGGCATAGCTGCCATAGGCACTGCCAGCATTTGATTGAGCAACGCCATCGCCGCTTTTATTGCTTAAATTTACTGAACGGTCAGAATATGCTTGGCTACCATTATTGGCTGCCGCATCAGTTGCGGAAGCAGTATTGGTAGATGTTGCAGTGCCTCCACCGTTAACTGATGCAGATTGTTCCTTCGCTTCAGCTTTTCCATTAGCAGCAGTATTGTTATCAGAACTGGTATAAGTGCTTGTTGCACTGCCTGAACCATTCACAGCGGCAGAATGTTCAGTTGCCTTGATTTTGGCATCCCAACCTACACTGCTATTTGATGTGGTAGTTGAGGCATTTCCAGTACCATTGACAGCAGCTGCTTGATCCTGAGCTTTGGCTTTGCCGTCATTACCAGTGCTGCTGTTTGTATCAGTTTTTGAAGTGGTAGTAGAAGCATTGCCAGTACCGTTAACAGCGGCAGCTTGATCTTCTGCTTTAGCTTTGCCGTCATAACCAGTACTGCTGTTTGTATCAGTGCTGGTTTTTGAAGTAGTAGTGGACGCGTTGCCAGTACCGTTAACAGCAGCAGCTTGATCTTCAGCTTTGGCTTTGCCGTCTGCAGCTGTATTGTTATCAGTGCTGGTTTTTGTATGCGTGTCTGTAGAAGTTGTTGTAGTAGATGCGTTACCAGTACCATCAACCGCAGCAGCTTGGTCTTCAGCTTTGGCTTTGCCATAGTTACCAGTGCTGCTATTAGTGTCTGTGCTTGTAGTAGTATCAGTAGTGGTAGTAGTATCAGTTTTTGTCTTAGTATCAGAAATTGAACCAATAGTTGATGTACCACCTTCGCTGATAGATGAGTTACCTTTACCTTTACTATTTGCATCAACGCTTGCTGATTGTTTTACATCTGAGTCGGTTGCAGTATTAGTAGGATTTGCCCAAGCAGCGCCTGAACCTAAAGCCAGTAAAACACTGGCAACCAAAACTTTTTTAGGGAATTGTTTCATTGTCGTTACTCCAATAATAAAAATAGAAAAATCGCTTCCCAATAGCATCAATAACTACTGAGTGTGAACCAACTAAACAACCCGAATTTAATTGATGAGCTGGAACCACGGTGACACTATCCTCCGATCAGAGCTTAAAACTCCATAGAAACAACATCAAAAATTCATCTTATATTCAGGTTTGGTAATAGTTCACATAATTTAAGAGCGCAAAAAATGCCGCTCAAAATTGAGTTGTTTACCAGCCAGGATTACAATTATTTAAGGGCGCGAAAAACGCTAGCGAAGCATTAGCAACAGAGTGCTTTAAACTTGATTTTTTTTGGAACGCGGGGATTCAGTTTTTTATGTGCTACATAAAAATGAGTTTTTAAGGGCCGCACGACAGCTAAAATTACATTTCTGGATTGTATTCAACTATCAGTAACTAACTTTTTAACCCAGCCTAACCCTTATGACGCAGGTGATAGCGTAACAAATCAGCTACTTCGTTAAGAAATTCTGAGCATGCCCATACTGACAAATATCACTGTTATTCTGAGCTTCCAACTCCGAAAAAAGCGGATTTTGAGCACTATCAGCTGCATTATGATCGTAATTTGATAATCGGTAGCCAAACCCTTTGATATTCATAACCCATTGCGGATTATTGGGATCTGTCTCGATCTTTTTCCTTAACAAGTGCATGTATTGATAGAGATCGGATTTTGTTGCCCTACTGTTCTCTGGCCAAAGACAGGAAAGAATCTCATCGGTGGTAAAAATGCGCTGAGTATCAGAAGCCAATAACTCAACTAATTCAAATTCTTTTCGGGTCAAATCAACTTTATGTTCATTAACAAATACCCGTTTATTGGGCCGATCGATCCGAAAACTTCTTAATTCCGTCCGTCGATTTTCTTTAGGGCTATCGGTATTGATACTACTGAGCTTAAATGCGTCAATGCGCCTTTCCATCATGGCGCGCCGGTCTTTGTTAAACCGCTTCTCAACAAACACTTGCGCTAACTCATAATTTTTTTTAATAAAACCGTCAATTTCACTCATATCAAATGGATCACGGATAATGACATCAACCAAACTGAACAGCTTGGTTGATGCTATGTTGAGTGAGCTTTCAAACAAGCCACAGATTTTCATTTTTATATGCTCAGCTAGCCGCAGGAATAAATCCGCTTCAGAGCGATTAAATTCACTGTTTAAAAATCTCAGGGGAATAACTGCAATATCTGGTTTTAACGCCTCTATTTCATTGATTTCTTCTAAATTAAAGTCAGCAGTTATGAGCGTAATATGGCTTGCATGGCAGTAACCTCTCAACATAGCCAAGAAATATTTGTTACTACCAAAGACTATAATTGAATTGATTGTTTTCATTTGCTACCTCAATAGAAAATAAATTGCTTGATCTGCTCTTATATGGTATGAAACTAGTAACTATTCTATGCTTTTCTATGTTTTTACAGTTGGTAATATTTCACACTGTTTTCAGCAATCATTCTGTTGACTAATGTTTATTCGCCAGCCCGTCAATGGCTAACCTAGATTATTAAATTCGTTTATTTCATAACAACACGCCTGTTCAGGTGTGTTTCAATCCTTGAAATTATTGCTGCTATTTTTTACACACAGAACTTGGCGACATTTTCTACTAACGTAATATCTACTTTTTTACGCCGAAAATCTTCGGTTCAAAGCTATTCAGTCAAATACCGAATAACCTAAATTAATCTTAGTTTAATTATATTTTATTAATGTTTATTGATTAATTTGTTATAAAAATCTAAATATTCTGTTATTGTTATTAAAAAATTGACCGCTTGCAGCAAGCTAAACGGATCTCTGCATCAGCCAAAATTTGATGAATTCTGCCAATAATGAATTTGACTAACCGTTAGACAATTACGTCTTGCTTAAAAAAAGTTGTTACTTTTATTGCACAAATAGCCATCATGGGAGTTAATGAAATGACACAAGATGAATTAAGAGCAGCGGTGCTGGCCGCGCTAATTGATTACGATACCCTTAAAAAAACTCGCCGTATCAAAGCCGTCAAAAAGGCGTTGCATGGAACAGTTATGGCAACTGTTATTGGCAGCACCAGCATCAATGCAGCTGACTCTGAGCGAAATCAACCAGCCCAAAATACATCGGCACCTAATTCTGCGCTTCTGCAAGCTAAGACTGAAAAAGTAAGATCCAGTGATGAAAAATTGCATCGTCAGACGATTGCCGGCGTGGCTCATTTTGGTTTAAACCATTTTGCATTGGCTGCCGCACATAAAGACCGACTAATGGATTTGGTCAGACAACTTCCGGAAGGGGCGGAATTAACCGTGATAGGATCAACAGACGCAAGCGGAAGCCATGCGCATAACATAAAACTGGGCAAACATCGCGCACGCTCTGTTGCTCAATTTTTATCTGCACAAGGCGTTAAGATACATGCAATAGGCAGTCAGATTTCCAATGCCAAGCACGGTGGCTGGATGGCTAGAAGCGTGGATATTGTAGTCAGCTATTCGGCCGCCCAGGCAGTTGCCATCAACCTACCTCAGTTAGCAAAGCCACACGCTATTCGCAGCCATGAAAATTTGCACCATTTCGAAACCCAAGTTACTGTAAATCATCAAAATAAACTTGCCACACCCATTAAAAGCGACTTATACCAAGCTCACCGTATTCAGCAAATAATTCCGATTAAGAAGCTTGATAATTCACCAGTAGAACCTTCGGTGCCAAATCATTGGTGGGATGAGAAAACCAAGGTGAACGAGGCGAGTCTGGAAAAAGTGTCCTGGGCTGGGCCACTTCAAACCAATCAGAATATTGATGTCCAGACAATTTACAAATAGGCTGACGGCTTTTCTTGAAAAAACCGTGAAAAACTCGGCTAGTTCTTTGCTAACACTGGCCGCATCAAGGTTGATAGGAATATATCCTGTAATTATCGATAAAGCTTTCGGATTGTATTGACATTAATCAACACAGCTACGTTCTCTGCCAATAAGGCCGGCCAAGCTTGCCAGTAAACATCATTGGCTATCCATGCAAAACTGGATGCCACTAACGCAATGCGCATGGTGCGGTTATCCAGATAAAATAACGCCAAAGTGGTATTGATAACCGCAAAAGCCGGCAGCAAAGAAACCAGGCCTTGCCACGACAAGTAAGTTAATAAGCCGAACAACGCCACAAAACCTGTCGCCAACGAGTGCTTAACAAAAGCTTTTTCCCATCCATCCGATAACATGGTCCGAAAAGCGGTGCAACCCATAGTTAATCCGGCTGTCACCGCGTTTAACAGCAAATATTGCACCGCCCAAAGTAACGCACCAAGCGCAGACCATCTGCGAAACTGCTGTCCACTTTGCAAAGCATAAGCCCGCCACTCGATAGCAATACCCAAGCCACCAATCACATAGGCAATCGTATCAACTGCGACAGTCACCCCAACGCTATTTCATGAAGAACAATTGCCTTAACAGCTCAATGCCCGCCATGCGAATTTGGTGCATCGTTACCTACCATTTCTTTTCTGTGCAGAATATAGCGTTCAGCATCTTTACCAGATACTTTATTTCCGTGGTTATCAAGCTGAGTCAACGTATTATCGCCAATCAAATAATGATGGGTAGTTGCGCCATCACGTGATGTTAGCACAATCGTATTTGCATTCTCTGCCCAGGTAAATTTGCCTTTTTCCACAAAATCTCGAACAGACTTGCCAGTGTTCTGGGTAATCAGGATATAGCTGTTGTTTGCGTTTAATGCGAGCGACGTTTTAATCCCCATGCAATCAGCACACGGCAAAAAGCCCTTGTAAATGCCTGACCACATCGTGTTGGTTTGAGCATGGTTCATATTACCGTGCTGTGCGTCATCTGTTTCGGCATAACTTGGGTTAGCAATAAAAAAGCATGCCGTGCACAGTGCCATGACCAGATTTTTTTTAAATTGATTAACTGTACGCATATTTGATCCTTAGAAAAAACGACAATAACCCATCTCGAAAGATGTAGTGAGTTGTTAGTTACCTGCCAATTCCGCTTTAAAAACGGACTAATGAATATTATGACATAGCTGCTTGATTATAAGTGGCCTAACGGCAATTATTCGACAAACCGATTAGCAAAACAGCTAGTAACAGCGGCTCATTCATCGAGATATGAGACTCCATCTCTAACAGTTATATGTTAAAGTATGTTGATATTTGTTGTTGTTTTGTTAAAGGTGTTTTGATGGATATGAATCAAAAATCAGCGCAGTTTTTGAATGCGTATAGCCGCGATGAAGAAGTTGAAGGCGGCCTGGTGTTTAACAAAGCATTAGCGCAAGCCAAACTTGATTTTTCTCAGGCTAGCCTGCTGCGTCTGGATGTCATGTTAGACCAAATGCGCGTAAAGGTTAAACCCGATATTCAGTCATTTACAGAAGATACGGCTAAACAAAACTTTTGTTTGATGCTGGCATTTTATCTTGGTGAGTTGATCAGCAAATTGGCCAACAAACCGGTAAATTGGTATAGCTATCCGGCTGTATTAAAAGTATTACCTTCTGATAGTGGTTTGCCGAAAGCGTTTTTTTCTCAGATTGCGGCAGTGATTGAAGGCAACCTGTGCTTACCCCTGAGCATCATTCAAGAAAAGCTGTTTGCGCAGCAGCCCGGGTTAACATGTCAGATTTATGTAAATGATTTTCTAAAAAAAATTGCCTCAAGTAATCAAGACAACAACAAATTATGCCAGGAATTTTTAACCAAGCTTGCTGCTGACGCTGAATTTGCTGGTGGCATAGCTTTTAAAAATTCGCTAAAACCTTTAAATCTGGATTATTCACTAGCCAGCCTTGGCCGCATTGATGTTTTTTTAAATCAAGTTAAAAAGAATCTGCCTTCGGATTACGAAGCCTTTGTAAATAAACAGGACAGTCATAATTTTCTGTTACTACTGGGGTTCTATTTAGGTGCAACCATCGCGAGACTGGGCCAAACCTCCATCAAATGGCTGGATTTTAATGAAGCCAAAGTAATGGTACCCGAGCTGAATTTCCATTTTGAGAGTGCTTATGCCAGTGTCATCGGAAATCGAATTTACTTTCCATTATGGGTCATCACTGAAAGTCTGTTTGCCAATCAAGCAGAAAAAACCTGCCTCAGCTATGCCGAGGAAATTTTGGCAATAAATCAACCGACATTGCTATCCATCCGAAAACCACAGACCGCAGTCATTACAAAATTCACCAACCCGTTATGGGCAACTGCAATACATGAGGCTGGATTTTTTGCGGCTTACGGCATGTATATGGTCGCCGATGGCGAACAACTGGCACCAACTATTCTTAAGCCAACCGTTAATGGCCAAAAAACCTTAATTCAATACCCCGACAGCTCAAACGAGACCATCAAACGCGGTCAACAAGTGTTAGTAGATAACTCGGAAAATCTACCGTTCCAATTATTTTTACGGGATGGTTACGCCAATTTAGCCACAGGACGTACTGATTCTCTAGTGATAGAACTACGCGCCTACGTTGAGCCAACGCTTAAATTAACATTGGCTTTACCCTACCGGCATGCAGAAAATCCGCTCGGCTTTGCTATTTATAGCCCAAAACTACTGGAATCCACAGCCCCAGAGCATAATCAACCCGAATTGTTTCAGGCATTTTATGACGGCATCAGAAGCTATCAAGGCTTTGCCTGGGATCGTTATTTGGATGAGAGCATTTAGTATGAAAACAGACATCGTCTTAACCGGGTTAAACGGTGTCTAGCTCACAAATTCAACCTCCTGCGCTAGACGCTTAGAATAGCCGTAAACAAAACCGGACCAAAATCACAGACAGATTCAGTTGCAATTAATACACTAATCCCAAGTTAGACATTGATACGATACCAATCCCATTAAGTTCACATGCAAGCCTTTCTTCAACGGAATGTCGGTATGGATGCGGGTAGTAGAGCACCAACAATAGGCGCTTTAGGCGATGCAGGTGCAGTTGCGAGGAAGATTGGGATGAGGGTTTTAAATAAAAAACTTATCAGGATTTGTACTATTTAATTGTCCCATTGTTGATTTGCTTAGCAAAGGCAATCACTTAAAAAACAGTGTATTAACTATTTAAAGATTTTTATCACATACGTTATTGAGTTGGATCGGTTGGAATGCTCAGTAACTTTTACCCCCAAAGGTGACCGATATGCAAAAATGCAATTACTTAACGCGCACGCTTTTATTGGCAATAGGATTTGCGTTTGCTCTTTTGAACCCAGCGGCGGCAACTACCCAAGTGCCATCAGAACTTTTAAAAGTCAAACCAAGCACGATTTATCACGCCATTCGCGGTAAATCGCTCGCAACAACGCTAGATCAAGTAGCACAGCGTTCTGGTATTGTATTTAAGATCAATACCGACCTTAGCAATGATATGGTTAGCCAATCCATTGCAGCAGACAATTGGGCCAGTGCTATCAGATCATTATTAGCAGGCTACAACTTTTCCACTATCCAGGATGGCGATATGATAAAAACCGTCATCATCAGCGGGCGTAACAATGACGGCCCGAGTGTGGTTACGGCACAAGCCACCCATGATCAATCTGGCATGTTGGTCATTTCACCAAAAGTAAAATCCTTACCTAAAAAATACCGTGATTTACCCGCAGACTCAGTTACGGCTATCGACTTTCCGATTTCAGAATTAATGGCGAAGAACGATAGCAGTTCATTTAGCGTGGATCTGCCGATAGGGCAATATAACGTTGCACATACCCGCACCGTTAACGAGGATGACGGCAGTAAAACCTGGATTGGCTATTTGTCTGATCAAGGCGAGGGCTACCGGGTATTTTTATCTAAAGGTGCTGGCGGCACAATGGGGGTCTTAACCACACCCGATGGCACCTACAATATCGAAACCGATAAAACCGGCACTTATCTTGTTGATACCAGTAAACTAACGCACGCAGGTTTTGAAGGTGATACCAGCATACCTTCCGAAACAACCATGGATGCAAAAGTAGCCAAGGCGGCACAATCACAAATAAATCAATCGCAAGCAGCTGTTACTAAAGCTAAAACGCTACTTGATGCGGCAAACGCCATTGTTACCAAATACACCAATACATTAAAAAAATATAAGCTTGCCTACACCGCAGCCTCAACAGCCCTTAATACTGCCAATACTGCAGTAAATACGGCCAAAACCGCTTATAACAATGCAGTAACCGTCTTTAACACCAGTAACAGCGCAGCAAATTCAGCTAAAGTGACCACAGCCTCCAATAAGTACTCGTTAGCCATTAAAAAATATAACGCCGCCGTGCTTGTCTTAAATAAAGCAGCTTATAACGTTAACAGCATGACCAGCACTTTGGCGATAAAAACTAGCGACGCTTTAACAGCCAAATCGACTTATGACTTGGCTGTTAAAGCGTTGGCCGATGCCAAAGCAGCCCTCGTAAAAGTACCAGAAAACACAGTTACCACAACTGCAACTAATGCCGACACACCTATTGTCGATATCATGGTGATTTATACCACGGCAAGCTATAGCGCCGACTTTGCCAAACAACGTATTGCCTTATTAACAACAGCGAGCAATCAAGCGTATTTGGATTCGGGCATTAATTTAAAACTGCGACTGGTGTACACCGAAGCAACCAGCTATGTCGAAAACAACAGCAATAATCAGGCATTATCAGATTTAGCAAATGATCGCGGCGCATTTGCTGGTATTGCTCAAAAACGCGCCCAATACGGCGCTGATTTGGTGTTTTTATTCCGGCCGCTCTATGCACAAAGCAGTGGTTCTTGCGGCACGACTTATTTGGAATTTGAAAATGGAAAACCAGCCAATAGTTCATATGGCTACGGCGTTATCAGCGATGGAAATTCAAAAGATTCATCAACATCCACCTATTGTGGCGCCAACACCTACACCCACGAAATTGGTCATAGCCTAGGTTTGGTTCATGATCGAGAATATAGCCAATCGACCGGTGTTTTCCCGTATTCCTATGCCTGGGGCGTTTCAGGAAGCTTTGCCACCATCATGAGCTACAAACAACCCGTGTTAATGTATTTCAGCACACCAACACTGGCTACACAATGCGCTGGCCAGCCATGCGGTTATGCCTCAACAGATCCAACTCGCAGCTCTGATCAAACCAAATCCGTTAATTATACTGCGCCCATAGTCGCTAACTTTATGCCTACTTTGGTTAATGCGCCAATTTTAAAATAGGCTTTATTGTTTCCTGATTACGTTCAGGCTTGATCTAAAACCAGATTGATGAAAGTGTTACAACTGCTAATCCTGGTCATAAAAAAGAGATTACAGGGATCCAGATTACACGGAAGTTGGTAAGTTACTTCCCTGTAATCTGGATACCAGCAATCCTTGCCGGTATGACGTTGCTTAGAAATTGTAAATCTCTGCTGAAATTATACGCAATCAGAAAAACTTATTAGGATTGGTATTACTTTGACATTGCGCAATGGCAGCTGAAAGTTATACCTAATCAGGTTTTGTTTTGAATGTTTGAACTTATTTAAGCAATTTATCAAAAAAACCACGATGATCTGCCAGAATTTCTAATCGGTTTTTTGCCGCCAAGGCAAACTCTGAGCCGTCTTCTTTATCTTTAATTTGCTGCAACACCTCAATGCTTTTACTATCCAGCAATTCGATAGCTCGTAACCTTACGCTTGGAAAATGCGCCCGCAAGGCCGCCAATTCTCTAAGGTAACTATTCGATTCATTAAGCAATTTAAGCAGCACTTTTTCTGGATTATCCGTAAATAAATCCCGCACTAAATCGCCATAATGGACTTGTTCTCTGACTACATCCCTGGGATCAACTCTTTTAGGATCAGTCGGGTCATCACAACAGCTCATAGAAAGCCTCTCCTTAGTTCAGATAAAAGATATTTTCATGACGCCATTAGCAATACGGTGCGTTTTGAAACTATGATGGCGAACGCTTTTAGTTGCAAGTACTCATTTATTCAGTCCCCATCATCACTTTCCAGCCCAGCCTGATCACTAATATGCTTAGGGAATGTCTTCTTAACCTTAACGCCCAAATCCACAAAACTACTGGCTTGACGGATTAAATTGCCATTGCCTTGGGTGAGTTTATTCATCACACTGTCGTAGGTATTATTGACGGTACTGAGCTGTTTGCCCAGTTTGTCCAATTCATCAACAAAGCCTCGGATTTTATCGTAGACGATACCGGCTTTATCCGCAATGGCACGGGCGTTTTCGTTTTGACGTTCGTAGCGCCAAATGTTTTCGATGGTGCGCAAAGTTGCTAGCAATGTAGTTGGGGTGACCACAATGATTTTGTGTTCAAACGCATCGGAAAACAAACTTTCGTCCGATTGAAATGCCGCGATAAATGCCGATTCTATGGGCATGAACAGCAATACAAAATCCAGCGAGCGAATGCCTTTTAAACCGGAATAATTCTTATCACTTAAGCCTTTAATGTGCTCGCGAACTGCCGCGGTATGTTGCTTTAGGGCAAGTAAGCGTTCTTGATCATCTTCGGTTGAGCTGTAAAGTTCATAAGCTATCAGTGACACTTTAGAATCGATGATGACATCTTTTTGCTCCGGCAAACGCACAATGACATCGGGTTTAAAGACACGATTATCTTCATCGCGGTAGGCGTTTTGAATTTCATATTCAATGCCTTTGCGTAGTCCCGATTTCTCCAGCACTTTTTCCAATATCATTTCACCCCAATTACCTTGGGTTTTTTTGTCGCCTTTTAGCGCCTTGGTCAGGTTTAGGGCTTCCTGGTTCATTTTGGCAGTGTCACGGCGCAAGGAAATAATTTCTTCTCGCAAGGAAATGCGATCTTTATTTTCGTTATCGTAAACGGCTTCAATGCGCTGTTTGAATTCACCCAGTTGTTCACGCAAGGGTGTGACAATATGTTCCAGACTGGTTTTGTTTTGCTCGGTAAATTGTTTGCTGCGTTCGGTAAAAATCTTACCAGCCAGATTTTCAAATTGGGTGTTTAAGCGGGTTTCGGCATTTTGCAGCAATGCCAGTTTTTCTGCGGCATTTTTGCTTTGCTCCTGGATTCTGGTTTGCAGTTCAATGGTTTTGGTTTTAGCATCAACAAGCTGTTGCTGTAGGGCCTTGCATTCTTGTTCGCTGTTTTCCAACTGCTTAAGCTTTGCTTCGGCAACGGCTAGTTCAGTGCTCAGTTGCTGCGCTAATACTCTGGTTTTATTGCCAAAAAAGAACATGAGCAATGCGCCAAGCAATATGCCCAAACCCGTCAAAATCAAAGGGGGGATGGTATTGATAAATTCCATAGAAAAAACGATAGATCGGTCATTGGTCCGTTTGCTAGCTGGTTAAACGCACGTAAACGGTTGAGTTAACTATGTCATAGTTTCATACTGCGCCGCTTTAGGCAATGGGCGGAAAATATAACCAACTAAACAATGACTCACAACTCCGATTGCATGTAGGCATGCAACTGCTCTAACTTTTGAAAATACTGCGAGCGAATTTTAGCAACCACATCAATGGCTTTTTTTTCATCATACGTCAGAGTGCGCAAGCTTCTGTCTTCCAGCGAGGCATACCAGAGCTGGTCGTCTTCTAAAATCGTGGCATTAAAAGCTTGTTTGATGGCATCGCGCGGCGAATTGACTGTAAAACCTTGCCGTTCAAGATAATCCTTCATCAGTTTCCAAGCCAATTCAAAAGCCATTTCATAAAAATGAATAATGCCACCACGCTCAACTTCAGTAGGTGTCTCAATAGTTAGCGATCGTTTCAATAATAGAAACGCTTTATCATAATCTTGAAAACGATGTCGCCAACGTATTGCTCCAGTCATATAAAATTCCGGTTATCGTAATTGGTAAAAAATGTTTTGGGCAATGGTTAGCGTTGCATCCAAATCCTGCTCGCTATGTGCCGCTGAAACGAAGCCTGCCTCAAATGCGGAAGGAGCAAGATAAACGCCTTGATCCAACATGGCGTGGAAAAACCGTTTAAATAATTGCTGATCACATTGCATGACTTGCGCAAAGCTAGTGATTTTAGGTTCAGGGCTAAAAAACAACCCAAACATGCCGCCAACGCTATTGGTGGTTAAAGCTATGCCTGCATTTGCGGCACAGGCTATTAAACCGTTGGTTAGCTGTTCGGTTTTAGCCGTTAATTTTTCATAAAACCCGGGTTGCGCGATTAACTCCAATGTTTTTAAGCCTGCGGCCATTGCCACTGGATTTCCGGATAATGTGCCAGCTTGATACACGGGCCCTAACGGCGCTAAATGCTCCATAATTTTTCTTTTACCACCAAAGGCACCCACAGGCATACCGCCGCCAATGACTTTACCCAATGTGGTTAAATCTGGAGTAATTTGGTAAACGCCTTGCGCGCCAGTTAACCCAACTCTAAATCCTGTCATTACTTCATCAAAAATCAACACGCTTTGGTATTGGTCGCAAACTTGGCGCAGTGTTTCTAAAAAACCTGGAACCGGCGGAATGCAATTCATGTTGCCTGCAACTGGCTCTACGATGATGCAAGCAATCTGTGAGCCGATTTCTGAAAATAATTGTGTGACTGCAGCGCTGTCGTTATAGGTCAAGGTAATGGTATCCGCCGCAACGGTGGCTGGAACACCTGGTGAACTGGGTACGCCGAAAGTTAATGCGCCAGATCCGGCCTTCACTAGCAAAGAATCCGAATGCCCGTGATAGCAACCTTCAAACTTAACGATTTTATCGCGACCGGTATAGCCTCTGGCCAAGCGAATAGCGCTCATGGTGGCTTCGGTGCCGGAACTGACCATTCTGACTAAATCAATGGATGGGATCAACTCGCAGACCCGTTCGGCCATCTGGGTTTCAATTTCAGTTGGCGCACCAAAACTTAAACCTTTTTCAGCCGCGTTTTTTACGGCGGCAATGACTTCAGGGTGCGCATGACCTAATATCATTGGCCCCCAAGATCCGACGTAATCAATGTATTTTTTGCCAAAACTATCGTAAATATAAGCGCCTTGGGCGTGGTCAATAAACACTGGCGTGCCGCCCACACCACTAAAAGATCGTACGGGTGAGTTCACACCGCCAGGAATAACTTGTTTAGCATTGGTAAATAGAGCAGTTGCGTCGGTCATAGGTTATATTGATAAATATGGATGATTTTTGATGGAACTTGCACCAAAAACTATCCATTGGTACAAACTGACTAGTTACTCTATCAGCCCATCAAGCCCTGATTCTATTTCAAGAATTTCGGCTAATTTATCGGTAATAAACTGCTCCGTCAAACCCTGTTTAGCTGCCACTGCAAACGGAAAGCCTTTCAGAATATCTGGAGCTGTCATTTGTTCAGAAAAGCATTGGCTAAGATAACGGGCTACGTGTAACACATAAGCAGTAGAGCATGCTGGTTCAAACGCCAGTGGATCACCGCATTGTTCAATAGCTTGAATTAATTCGGGTGAAAAATGCCAGCGTCTGCATAACTCGGCACAAACCTGTTCACTGGTAAATCCTAACAGCTTTAACTCTTGTTCAGTGCGCGCAGCACCAGTTTGAACAGCGGCATCAATTTCGTGCGCCTCTTGCGGTGCGCCCATATAAATCAAAATATTACCTAATCGATTAATTAGTCCGGCAGTAAACGCCAAATCTGGTATGCCTTGGGATTCTGCGGCCAACCATTTGCCATAGGAAGCGGTGCGAAAACTATCTGCCCAAAAATGCTTAATATCAACATTTTCCAATTTTGGTATGGTACCAATCATGCCACTGGCAATCACCAACGTTCTTAGCTGATTCATGCCCAGCATAATCACGGCATCTTGTATGGTGCCAATTTTTTTTGATAAGCCAAAGTGTGCCGAATTAACCAATCGCAGCACTTTTAACGAGATCATTTGTTCTTTTTCTACATCTTTTGCTACAACAGCAAAATCTATTTTTGGATCATTAAAATACGTGATTAACGTCCTAACCACCTCTGGTATGCGGGGCACATTATGGATTTGATCAAATAACTTGTTCATATTAGCTGACATCTTGCATTATCTCTCTACTGAGTCGAATGATAATTTCAGTTTAGTTGATAAATAAAATATTTCAGCCGTGTTCAGTTCAAAGTTATTTAAGGTTGCTATAAAACAAAGTCGCGTAACGTTTGAAGAATACTTTTTTGTAAAGTTGACAGAAGTTATGCTCCAACCGCTATCTTACAATCTTAAGGAAAAGTCAAAAACATATCTTAATTTTTGACTTAGTCTTAGGTTGCCGATAGAGTTTGCATCACGTCAAAGGCATCAGTCGGTGACGTCATTCCATCTATAAATCAGGAGTAAAAACATGAAACAATATGGTGCTGAATTTTTTGGAACATTTTGGCTAGTACTTGGGGGCTGTGGCAGCGCTGTTCTAGCGGCGGCTTTCCCTAATGTAGGTATCGGTTTATTAGGTGTATCGTTAGCTTTCGGTTTAACTGTGCTCACAATGGCTTTTGCTATTGGTCATATTTCCGGCTGCCACTTAAATCCAGCGGTTTCCATTGGATTATGGGCTGGCGGTCGTTTTCCAGCTGAAAAACTTTTACCCTATATCATTGCCCAGGTTCTTGGCGGCATTGTGGCTGGCGGTGTTTTGTATTTGATCGTCTCTGGCAAAGCGGATTTCGCTGGTGTGGGTGATTTTGCATCCAATGGTTATGGTGAGCATTCACCAGGGAAGTTTTCATTAGGTTCTGCATTTATTACTGAAGTGGTCATGACGATGATGTTTTTATTGATCATTTTAGGATCAACTGACAGCCGTGCGCCACAAGGCTTTGCACCTATTGCTATCGGCTTAGGTTTAACTCTTATTCATTTAATCAGTATTCCTGTCACCAATACCTCTGTCAACCCTGCCAGAAGTTTAGGCACTGCAATTTATGCAAACGATTGGGCTATAGGTCAAGTATGGTTATTTTGGGTTGCACCAGTTATTGGCGCATTATTAGGTGCTGTCGTTTATCGCTATCTGGCAAAAACTGAAGATTAAAAAAACTGCTCTGAGCGCACAAACTTAAATAACAATAAAAATGCATTCCCTCTAGCGGTATCTGGGGGAATGTTTTATTTTTTATCGCTACGATCATCAACCCACTCTTTAAAACTCTCCTGCTGACGCAACACAAAATCTTTACCCTGTTCAGCAACTTTATCGCTAACTGAAATTATCTGTTTGCGGTATTTGTAAGAAAAATAACCCGTCGCAATCCCCATACCGAACATCACCAAGGGCCTTCTAGCCAGAGCTTTGACTATACCTTGTCCAGCCAGCATGATAATGGACGCACCAACGCCTGTGACTATACCCGTTGCAACGACATCAACTTTGGAACCGGACTTGCTATTTTTAAGCTCGTTTTTAACGGCAGTTAATTTGGTCACATTTTTTGTTTCAGACATAAAGTTAGCTCACTGTGGCACATGGAGTAAAACAAGTTGGATCATGAGATTGTATTTTAGCCAAAAAGTTTAACCTTTTTGTATTTTCAACTATTTATCTGCTTCTCCAATTGGAGCTGCGTAGGCATCGGACACCAATTTTTCAATGTTATCGCCAGTTAAACTTTGTAAAAATGCAGTTAAATCATCCAGTTCTTGCTGGTTTAAATGCAATGGCTTAATGCGCTGATCCAGGTTTTCATTAGCAATACCACCGTCATTATAAAATTTAAGCACTTGTTCTAGCGTGCTAAATCGCCCATTGTGCATATAGGGTGCGGTTAAGCTGATATTACGTAAAGTTGGTGTTTTGTACTTCCAGCGATCTTGCGGATTTTGACTGATCTCATAGCGCCCTAAATCGTTGGCTTTTGTATCAGCCACCGAATTGATTAATGCGGTAGACGCTTGCACATAAACACCGGGAGCCACTTGTATTTTCTGATATTCCGCTGGTTTCGCCATCGCATCGGCATAGCCAAGCCCTGTATTGTGGTTATCAAAATCGGAAAATAAAGCGAATTTCTTGTCTATGACATGGCAACTACTGCATAACGCTTTACCGGTAAACAGCGCAAAACCACGCTGTTGTTGTGCGCTCAAAGCCTTGGCATCTTTGCCAAAATACCAGCGATCGAAGGGGGAGTTTGCGGAATTCAATGCGCGCTGATAACTAGCCAATGCCATGCCGATGGTTTCCATACTCGGTTTTTTGCCGAACGCTGACTTGAATAAAGCGTTATAGCCAGCGCTCTGCTGAATTTTTTCCACCACATAACCCACCGAAGGATTGGCCATTTCATTATGCGCCAGCAATGGCCCCCAGACTTGTTGCTCCAGGCTGGTTTCACGGCTGTCATGAAACAAGTACCTGGCGTAGGCAACGTTATACAACGTTGGCGAGTTGCGTCTTACACTACGCCCTTCAACGCCAACGGCAGTAGCCATTTCATTGTTGGTAAAACCCTGTTCTGGAATATGGCATATTGCGCAGGAAAACGTGTTGTTCAGAGACAATCTGCGATCATAAAACAATTTTCGACCCAATTGGATTTTCTGTTGCGTAATGGGATTGTCATCCGGCACGGGCACGGGCGGCAAACCCAAGGGTGGTTTGCGCAGAGTGGCCATTAAATCTGTTTGCTTGCCTTGTCGTTCTTTTATGGAAACAGCATGGGTTTGGTAGTTACTGTCTTCGTAGTGATTTTTGTTATCACCCGCTGAATATAGATCTGCCGCTTTCAGCGCAGCTGCGGGCTCCGGCTTTGCTGGCTTCACTAGCAAGGTTTTAATATCGCTGATTAACGTATCGGCATGCAAAAAAGACACGTTATAAATGTTACGAATTTGCTTGTGCTGATCAATTAAATAAACACGCAGATTGTGCGAAAACGTGCCGGTATCGCGGCCTTTATCATCGAAAACTTTAGTTATATTTTGTTGATATTGATCAATGAGCGGTTGCAGTTGTTGCTCTGAACTGGTGGTTAAGAACTGCCAATCAATGCCCGGACTTTGAAAAGCCGCGCCAAATTGTTTCATAAACACCGGCGTATCGTGAATAGGATTAAAGCTTAGCGTGACTAATCGTAATTGCTTGGATAACTCTGGCTCCTGCTGCAAACGGTGGTTGATTTTGTGCAACACTGCCGTTGCCAGCGGACAGCCATTGACGTCCGTGCAGGTGGAATAGATAAAACTGAGCACCAATACCTTATCGCCCATAAAATCATGCAATTTTCGGGCTTGCCCAGCCGTATCCAACACCACACCATCACCGGCAAGCCCTAAAACCGGAAGCGCATAAGTCCCTGGTTTTGGAGCTGTAAAGGTTAACTGGCCATAACCAGGGGCTAAAGGTGTTTGCTCGGGTGGATTGCTGTCAGCGTACAGCAATCCACTCAACGATAAACCCGACCATAGCAATAAGGGCTTAGCTAGTTTCATCATTAAACGAAAAAAACGTTTAGAGCATTCATCAGTTATTTTTTCGGCTCTGGCGTATTGCCATTTTGGTAAATTGAATAAGCATTTAATACCATCTGATGCGCACGACCTAATTTTTCTTTTGTAAAATCAATGGCAAAGTTTTCTTTTAATTGTTTGCCATCCCAGCTATAGGCTTTAAAAAATTGTTCGTTGTCGTCACCTTTTTTATCCCAATTAGCCAATAGAGATGAGGTGTAATACAAACGTTTGCCATCCCAACTGGACGAAACCATGTTCACTTGCGCACCAATTTTTTGTTCAAACACTTGTTTAGGTTTAAACGGGTCGCTGATGTCGAAGGCGCGGGTTTTGCCGTCCATAAAGGTGTTTACCCACAACATGTTGTCATCGCTTTGGATCGAAATATCCACTGGCAACGGAATCTTGCTTGGATCACCAATGTCCGCAACTTCTTTAGCTTGCCAAGCGCCGGATTTATCCGCATAAATCAGCCAGATTTTTGAAGTTAAGGCGGTAGTGGTAAAGCAGTAATCGTGCTCAGCTTTCCAGGCACAACGGATTTCCAGTGGCGCGCCAGGCACATCAAACACTTTTTTGGGTTGTTTGGTGTGTAAATCCCATTCCACCACGGTATTTCCAAAGCGCTTCATCGCTTCTGGATCTTGCAGCATTTTGCCAAAATCCATCATGTAATTGGACCAACCGGTAAAGGATGAGGTCAACATGAGATTTTTTCTTGGCAAGGCCCGTAAATCGTAGCCATAACCGTCGGCAAATTTTCCGGTTTTAACAGCGCCGTCCAATTGACTATCTGTTGGTGTCCAATGCGTGGCAACATAATCACCGTCATTGGTATATTCAACAACGCCAGTGCGACCGCCATGATCTTTATTGTTGGATAAGCCAGTAATCATCATTCGGCCTGGTAACGCATAAGTGGTATGTGGGCCAACTACGCCACCACTTTTGGCGGCAAAATCTGATATGGTTTTAACCAGCTTTGGTTTAGCCGGATCGGTGTGTACATCAAATATAAACAATTTGTTGGTATCCAGACCACCGGCCCATAAAAATTTACGGTCATCGGTAAATCCAGAGTGATGCGCTTCATTACGCCCACCAACCGATAAGGTATTAACTACTTTGCCGTATTTGGGCGACTTGGGATTGACGTCAACAGTAACCATTTTATCCTGTTCATCGCCAAGACCTTCACTACCCAAGGTCCAGATATACACAAAATCTTCCTGGCCGGTTATTTTTGGGATATAGGGTGACAAGCAGGTTTCATCTGCCTGGACCATCTTGACACCAACACTGGCAACTCCCATTGCAACAATGGTATAGACGCAAGCGTGAGTTAATTTGCGCATTAAACGTTTTTGATTTTGATAGGTATGCATTTATCCTTCCTCTCTTATAGTTATTTAACCTTTCGGTCATGGGCATCGCTAGATATGTACACGGGTAGATCAGCGCGAATAAGCTGTTTTTACAACCTATCCGTTTATACTAAGTTTTAAAAATTTAAACGGATAACAATTGATAGTCCCTTATGAATCTTAATAACAATTCTCCTCGGTAACGTTTTGATGAGTTATGTGGAGGCAAGATAGGCTACTACCGGTTGATTAGCCGCTAACCTTCCGCAGTGCTTGGATCAATAATGCTTTTGATTTGCGAAATCCGGTTGGCAGGAAATCCGCCTTGTTCGGCATGGGCTTTTATGCTTGCCTCATCCGGTGCAATGTAAACGCAATACACTTTGTCATCGGTTACATAACTTTCTAACCACTGAATGCTTGGCCCCATGTTTTTAAGTATCCCACAGGATTTTTGCGCTATGCCTTGCAATTGTTCAGTGCTTAAGGTGCCGGCATCGGGAATTTCACGTTCAATAAGATATTTTGGCATTGGTCACCTCCAATTTAAATATGACTGGTCGTCTATAGTAAGGTTAAAAAATCAGGCTTTTATAAAATCGCCCAGCAGGTTGTCACAAAACTGCCTAAGTGGTGTGGCAGACTTTTCAATTTTCATTCTTAACAAGACACCTTGCCACGTATTAACCAGCAAATCCGCTATCTCTCGAGCTGATTTATCTTGCCTTACCGTGCCTTGCTCTTGTGCTTTTGCAATCGCTTGCTCTACTAAATTCCGGTACCGGTTAACAGCAATCTGCAATGACTGTTGGCAGACATCACTGGTATCGCCAATTTCACCCATTAAATTGCCAAGTAAACACCCACCCTTGAAATCCGCTTTTTCCAGTTCTACGATCAGCGCATTAAAATAAACCTGTAAGGCCAGCAATGCATCATGCTCGTATTCATGTAGATAGGCGCTTAATTGTTGGATAAACGGCTCTATATAATGCTGGATAACTTCAGCGCCAAAGTTTTCTTTACTACCAAAATAATTGTAGAAAGAACCTTTTGGCACTTTCACCGCATCTAAAATCTCTTTCAGCCCGGTTCCGTGATAACCCTGTTCCATAAGCAAAAGCACGCCTTGGCTTAATAAATTATCACGGTTGATTTGTTTTTGAATGATTCGAGACATGATTATAATATATGACTGGTCGTCTTAAAAATCAAACTATTTCTACACTTAATTGAAAAAACAATATTAAAAGTTATATCGCTTGGTTAAGCCTATCAGGCAAAGCGACTGTATCCTGGTAGTAGGCATAAAAAAATTCATTATTTACCAGGTATCAGATTAAGTTTTTGCAAATAAATAGCCTTAGTTTTCAGCCACACGCTTACTGGTCGCGAACAAGAGATAGTAAACCATTTAAAATCTTTTTGTTTCGCGACTACCAAAAGCAGGTGATTTAAGCATCCCACCCTAAAAACCAACGGTTTAAAGTCAGTTTTAGCTTATTATGGTTTTATACCTGTCTAAAAATTCAATGTCAGCAATGCCAATCAAGGACGCACATCACCATTGGACAAATAGGTAAAGACCATTGGCAAGAATACAAAAATTGAATACAAAAACGCAAAAACGCCAACTACTTTAAGTGCCATAATCAACTTATCCATCACATACCCCCGTTTTATAGTTATTATTTAGACTTACTAAACCGATTTGTAACTACCGTACGCCAAGCTTTAATGCCAGACGTTATCCAATCGCTAAATACAAAAATCTTTAGTTTTAATGACTTAGCAGGTGGCTGGTAGTTATTTCAATCTATCGCAAATCTTCCAAAGGGCAAGTGGAGATTCGTTTACTTAGCGCTAGTAGTCATAATACCAGCCGCCATTTCTCCAGTTGCCGCGATAGGCATAGCCTGAATACCAATTGTTATAAAACATTTGTTGCCAATTTTTGCGCCATTGAAAATCATCCAGTTCGGATTTTCTGGCGGCATTTGCTGTTCTTAATAATTCCAATGCGTCTTTATCGCCTCTACCGGCCGCCATGTTTAACCATTTTTGCGCTTCACCATAATCGGCGCCCATTTCACCTATACCAGTCAGATAAACGCGACCCAGGGCTTTTTGAGCTTCAAAATCGCCTTTTTCTGCGGCTTCACGCATCCACTTAATAGACCGATAAGTGTCTTGGCGTACGCCA
>Ga0066448_1000197_pt1 | contig 24460 bp, 13 predicted proteins | sample LakWasMet70_HOW9_2_FD_59536 | JGI IMG/M metagenome (GOLD analysis project Ga0066448, IMG submission 59536) | Freshwater sediment methanotrophic microbial communities from Lake Washington under simulated oxygen tension - Sediment Metagenome 70_HOW9 | ecosystem: Environmental > Aquatic >...
AGCGCAATGCCCAGCCGCTGCGCGCGAGTGGCCAGGCGCGCCGCACTGCGCAGCAGCACAATGTGCGTGGCACGCGCCGCGTGCGCCGTGGCCAGCAACAGGTCGTCCACCGGGTTGCGGCATTGCGGGCGCCACAAGGGGTTCAATTGCACCGGCTGGCACAGCGCGGCCAGCGCGCTGGCAAAGGCGCGCGTGGCGGCCGTTCCTTGGCTCGCGCTGCCGCGTGGTGCAGCGGCCAGCAAGGCGGACTGCCATTGCAGCAGCAGCGGCAGGCTGGCGGCGGCGTCGCACGCCTGTGCGCGCAAGGCGCGCAACAGGGCGTGGGCGTCTGGCTGGCCCTGCGTGGCGGCGATGAGGGTGGAGGTGTCCAGGACAAAAGTCATATCGCTGATGGTATTGAAATGGTCTGCAAAAGTCAAAAAATGGTATTTGAATGAAAAATAGGCCTCTAGCCCTCGTGAAATATAGGTAGGCTGCTATCAAATTGGGAGTAGTTGGCCGTTCAACGGGACGCGGCAAGCCACACCTCGTGATGGTCAAAATCCCTTGGCCTCAACTCTGGTGCGGTTCTAGGGCCAGCACCGTTGCTGGGTCAAGTCATGCGGGCGCAACGCAACGAAACCGGGTCGCCGTCGTAGCGTTGGTATTTGGCCTCGTCGATCCGTGCCATGCGCGTTCCAGTCATTGGTCGCACTCGTTGTTTTTTTCGGGATGTGAATGACGAGTGGGGTTGGTGGGCGTCATCCCATACGGTGCGCGCAGGCTCTTGTTGGACTATCGCAATTGGTCCAACGCTCCCGATGTCAAGGCGATGGTGCGTGCCCGCGCCTGCGTTTCCCGCGCCTTGGCCAGTTTGCCGTTAACGGCGTAGGCAATGGCGAGTTTGCGCAAGGCGCGTGCCATGTTGCCGCCGTCGGACTTGCCTTGCATCCGCTCGACACCCTCTTCGCAAAGACGCAAGGCCCGACGCAATTGCAATGAATAAATGCATGCAAAGCCCAGCTCCACCATTGAACCGCCAATCGCTTCGGAGGGCGCGTTTTGGCTGTGACGAATCTGCAGCGATTCTTCATGATCTTTCAGGCAGGCAAACACATGGCCCAAGCTGCGATGGATGCTGCCCCGGACTGCCAGAATGCCAGACTTATCTTCTGCTGATTGTGTGTAGGCGAGCTCGATGTCTCTAAGGGCTTCATGCAGGCGTGTGCGTCGGTCACGTAACGACAAAAGATTTTTTGCCGCCGAGTACTTGACTGAGGCCAGCTCTCCGGCAGGGTAAGGCGTTGCAGCTAAGGGCAGACTCCCGAGCTCGCGCCGCCGGAGACGGATGGAGTAGATCGTATTGACGGTCGCCTCACATCCCAGTGCTATGTTGGCGTGCAGGCCGTGCCAGGCGCCCGCCCCCGACCATTTCCCAAGGACCTCCTCAAAGCGCTGAAGTTGGTCTGCATCCTTCATCTGGTTGATAGGCATGGTGTTCAGCTCACGCACGGCTAGCCAGAGCCGCGATAGGCGGTACTGCTGGTTCTGCATGACGTTGTCTGCATGTAGCAATTGGTCCACCAGTTCCAGTCTAGGTGTGTGGCCCTCGGGAGCGGTTACTCCATTGAGAAATTGTTGTCCCGTGCCTGTCATACCGCGACCGATGTAAAGCGCCTGGGCGATTCGCTTGGCCGGTGTCCATATCCGGTCCATCGGTCCAGGTGGATTGACGGTGGTGACGCTATCGGCAATGCGTCTGGCGGTGTCAATGATCTCAGGGTCGCTTAAGCGCTTCTGGTTGCGCCAATTTGGAAACGCAAAGTGGAGCATCTCCAGCAGTGCTTGTAGGCTGGGCTCGGGCTCAAAGTCGTCTCGCACCAGCACGTGAATCGCTTTGCGGCGAAAGGCCGCATAAAAAAGCTCAAATTCAAAAAAAGAAACTACTGATCGAGTGTCTCCCGACTTGACTGGCCATCCGTGCCGCCTGCCCGCGAAGACGCACAAGAATGCGTCCGCCTGGTCAATGCGTGCCATCAGCTCATCCACTAGTGAAAGGTCAACCTGATTGGTAAGGTCACGCCGGTGTAGCAACTCATCGACGTAGATACGTTCACCCCGGCCTGCTTTCCAAAAAATGGATTCGCGAAGGCCAAAAAGCTCTTTACCGAGTGACGAGAGGAAGACGGGAAACGGCATTGCCATCGCTGGACCTGTTAGGCCTATGGCACAAGCTTCGCGATTCCCGGTGCGCCTTCCTTGAGCCGAGCGTGACGAAAGAGGGTCGGGTTCAGAACGATTATTTCATTGAGCTGCTCATTGGTGAGTGACTCATCAACTCTCTTTCGTATCCGATCAAAACTTACCATTTGGTATCCGCGCTGGTTCAGGTAGGCGAGTATCGCCTTGGCGTATGCGCCTTTTCCAGTTACGGCCTGAGCGGCAAAGTCGTCTGCATTGGCTTCACCGCCGGACTCTGCATCTGTTTCGATTTCTAGAATCCGTTCGATAAGCGATGCCCACGGCAATGCACTTGGGACCGAAAAGTCCAGATACTGAATTGCTTCGAGCTTGGGATGAACCCCGCATGCGTTCAACTTAATCGGGATGATCGCCTTACCTTTCCCCAGTGCATACGCCCATTCGTATGTCACGTACGAGGACTCTGACGAGTTGTTGCTAAGCGCTACGAGTACAGCAAGGGAGCCAGCGATGCCCTTCTCAATTCCCTGCCGCCAGTCGGTACCGGCACGAAGCTGGCCGAGATCACGCCATAGTTTCACCCCGGCCTCTTCGAGTTTGATGGCCGCCAGTTCAGCGAAGAAGTGATCTTTCGAGGAGTAGCTGAGGAAGACGGTTGACATAGTTTTTTCCTTCGCCAAGGAGCGGTAACGAATGATCATGGATAGCCGAAGTATTTGCGGGGCCTGCTATCCCTGGCCAAGGTCACTCTATTCGTGCACAAAGAAGACGCTGGAGTTGCTGATGAAGATGGGGTCTTCCCACCACTTACGACCGATTGTGGAGTACCGGTAGTTCAACGCTCCGGCTTGGGTTTGCAAAGGCAGTGTGACCTGGTTGGCGGCGTCCCGTTTCGCCCGCATCGTGGCCGTTTCAGGCACGACGACGGTGATGTGACCCGGCTTGCCTGCAGTTTCGCGGTCGGCGCAAATGATGCCAACACCTCCGCCGTTGGCGGCGGCTTGCAGTGCATCCAGATCGAACACGCGGCGCCAGCCGAAGCCCGCGCCAAATTCAAGCAACCACTGGTGCAGGTCGTCTGCGCGCATTTCGCGGATGGTCGTGCCGTAGCTGATCGGCGGGACTTGGCCAGCCGCTATACGCACCAATGCCGGTCCGGTCCACCACGTGCGCGGCAGGTAGACGCCGGCAAGGTAGCAAAAGTCGGCAGCGTAGACGTTGCAATAGGTGTAGTCGTCGCGCTGGTAGCGCCGGCTGGTATCCACCGCGAGCCACTCGACCATGGCACCGAGTTGCGCCACGCGTTGTGCTGGCGTGGCCGCTGGATCACGGGTGGGGTACTGCGCTTCGCCTATGGGCTGGGCGCGCCTTGCTGCGGAGGCGCGCTGCGACTGCGGGTCGTTCTCTCTGTAGTGCACCGGTGGTATGGCTGGTGCAGAGTTCGGCGTGGTGGCTAACGCGGCCACTGCTGGTGCAGCAACGCCGGGCACTGGCGCAGGCACCGCGGTCAAATACTTGGCGCTGGCGTAGCCGGTAACGTCGGTACCACCCAGGCGCACACGCACTTGCAGCCATGGGTCGGCTGCGATGGCCAGCACCTGAACCTGCGCGCCCTCAGGCATTTGCGCAATGGGCGGGTTGGCTGCAGGAGAGGGCGCTGAGCGCAGATTCAATTGTGATGCGGTCACGCGCATCCAAGTGCCGACCGCAGTGCTTGGGCCAGGGGCTACTGCTGCATGGGTGCCAATGGGTTTGAACTGACCAAAGTCATTGTTGGCCTCGCAACGCTCCCAATTGCTGCCCAGGCCGCACAGCGTCACTCCATCATTGCGGTGTTGGAGTACATCTCTGGCGGCGTAGTTGTCAGACCCTCTCCAGCCCGTCGCTTCCGCCAGCCAGGTGTATTTGGCCAAGGCGTAGTTTTCGCGGACCAGTTGGCACGTCAGGCCTGACCCATAGACGCCAATGGTGTACTGGCTGGTGCCGCCAGCCGCTTCGTCCATGCCGGCCTTCACGCCTTTAAAGTAGGGCAGTACATATTCTTTGATCTGGGCGGCACTGAAATCGACATCGACAGCAAAATAGATCGCGCTGTTGGCCGGTTGGCCGATCTGTACGGCATAGGCCTGTGCCCAGGCGCCATCCAGACGGCCACGATCCTGGCCAAAGTCATCCGGGGTGCGCGCGTTGTCCTGGTACACAGCGGCAATGTCCAGGCCTGCGCGTGCCAGACCAATGGCCTCTAGTGCCGACATGCGTTTTTGCGGCATCGTGGTGGTGCGCGAGTAATACCGGAACACAAACTTCTTGCCGGCCGCGACCAGGCACTGTGCAAAGGGAAGGCAATTGCGGCTGGTGGAAATACCTTCTAGCATGGTGGGTGCTCCTGTTGGTGTTGGTGTGGTGCGCTTCACTGCGCTGGGAAGCGTGGCGTCATCTTTGTCGTGCCAGGCGGCAAGTAGCTCCAGTTGGTAAGATCAAACAGCTGCCAGGCAGGGATGACAAACGCGTTGCGTGAGGAGCTTGTGGTGCTGCCAATGAACATTCCAACCAGCGTAAAGCTGCCGTCAGCGAGCCAGGTGACCACCGCCGCGCCGCTGTCACCGTCTTCTGGCATTGGGCAGCCCTGAAGAACCGACAGCACCAGCAGCTCCCGATGGAAGATGTGTGCGGTAGTCGCCCCAAGTGAAAAGCGGACCGCATAGTTCAGGGCCAGCTCGTTGTAGCCGTAGATGCTGAACTGGGCCAGCATGGGTTCGCGTGGTGCTGCCAGATGTTTGGGGTGGTTGTCGGGTGCCAGGATCATCATCCGCCGCGTTGCCGCCAGTTTGTCAAACGCGGCGCGCTTGGCGATATAGGGTTGGGCTGTCGAAAGTGAGAGGCCACGGAACGCGGCTTGCAACCATGCACCGTCTTGGATTGCGCACAACTGCGCATCAAAACTGACGGAGTTGTTGCGCAGAGATCCGCCCCAAGGAGTGGAGATGCCTACTGCATTCGAGTTGCCTACGGGGCTTAGTGGTGCGCCGTCTGCCGGGATGTCACGGTCCAGCGCGGGAACCGGGCTCAGCACATGCATGGCGCTCAGGCACAGGTTTGTGCCGACCGCTGCGCCCCCAAGGCTCACCATGCAGGTCAACGCGCCGTCGCCCGCAAGCCGGGGGTCTTGATCATCGACGTGCACGGCACTGGCTGCGCGGGCGACCCCGGTGCGAAACCAGGCAGCGGGTTGAATGTCGGTTGGCACTCCATAGAGCACGCGGTGGCCTTTCGCATGGCCGAAAGTCAGCAGGTGGGGCGGTAGGCGCTGGTGTGTGTCGTTGCGCGCATGCCGGGTGCTCGCCCATTTGCGCCGGACCACAAAGACGATGCAGGGTTCTGCGTGCATCTGATACACGCCTTGCGCATCGCGCCGGCTTTTGTAGCCAGCGGTCACCATGACGAGATTGCGAAATGCCAAGGTGAGTTCTTGGCGGCGGGTTTCCACGATCTCACGTACCAGCGCCATCTGCGCGACCGGATCGCCGAGCTTCACATAACGCTCAATGGCATCCGCCTCGTCGGGGTGCGATTGGTCCAGTGAAGCCTGCTCCGCGCGGTGTGCCCATTGCGCGGCAGGCAAGTGGCGTTTAGCCGCAGGCATGCTGGTCATCCCTGGTCAGTCAGCGAGGCAGTTGCCGAGCGCCTTCAGCTGAAGGTTCCATGTTCGCTTTGGCGGTTGTTCTGTCAGCCCTGCCTCGGCAAGCAACGAATCTGATAGCGCTTTACGGGTGTACTTGGTGGCGTTGTTGTCGGGGCAGTTGATGCCGACATCAATCAAAGCCGAGGTTCCCTTTCTTGGGGTATCTGTGATGGTAAATTTTTGGCCTGCATGTGTGAAGGTTCTCAGCTCGCTCAACTTTGCGACTGCAGCGTCGATCGGCGCTGGGACCTTCTTGTCATTGCCTGGTTTGTTTTTTTTCGGCTCTGATGCGGTGTTTTGAGGGCTGGAGGCCGCGACCGTGGGGGCTGCGGCAATGGTCACGGCAATGGGTAAGCCGCGGGGCGATGGCGCGCTGTCACCAATGACTACTTTGAAGGTCTGTGCAGTTTTGACGACCGCGCCATCAATGCTGATTTCTGCACGGTTTTCAAAGCGACCTAAGCGCACCCGCACGCCGTCAATCACGGGGCCGTCTATGTCGGCGGTATAGGGCTTCACACCGCCCGTGATGTCGACCAGTCGCCTCTCGGTTACACCCCCGGTGAAGGAGAGCGTTGCTGGAGATACTGCAAAAGGCGCAACCACCTGCGTGACTCCGCAGTCACGGAACGTGTCTTCCGGCCAGGCGGTTACCCGCTCACTGATCAGGTTGTTGAGCTTCGAAACCGCGGGTTTGCTTGCCCTGATCAGCGCTTCCAGTTCATTGGCAGCAAGCTGGGCGACATCGCCTGCTTTGGTCAATGCCTGGGCGTTTCCAGCGACCTTGGTCAGACCCTTCGCGATGAAGTCTTCCAGCCCGGCACCGGGTGCAATCGACCCGATCATGCCAGCCAGACCGGATATGACCTTGGGCACGCTGGAGAGATCCGGTGTGGAGTCTATGAGCGCATGAACCACGGCGCTGTCAATACGATCAACCGCGGCCACAACTTCCTGCGACACCCGACCCGATGTATTGAGATAGTCACCGCCGGACTTCAATGCGCCGTCGGCTGCGTCGCGCAACACAGCGGCCTTGCCCAAAGCATTGTGCAAATTGACCGCCGAGTCGGCTGCCTTGTCGGGCAATTCGTCATACACACGCTGCTTGGCGGCAATCATTTCTGCCAAATCATCGCGCACAGTGAAAAGGGTGCTCATCGCATCGCTGATCTTCTTGCTGTCATCCGGGTGGACGTTGAACGGAATAATGGCGCGGTGTGCGCAGTTCAGGGCCTCAACGCCCGCCTGGTAAACAAGCACCCGCTGGCGACGCAGGTTCGTGCTGCCCAACGCGTAGGTCGTGCCGCCAATGAAGGAGATCCCCAAGATGGCGTCCCTGTGCACATTGCTCGCCGCCAGTATCGTGGTCAACGCGCCAGCACCAATGATGGCATTGGTCAAGGTCGCTTCATTGGCCATCTGGTCCGATACGGCAGTGCGATAGGCGCTGCGTGCGGTGTCCAGATAACAAAGAGCATCCTCCATCGATTTGGCGGAGTTCATGGTGTCTTTGACGGTGCAGGTTGTTGCTCTGCCCGTCGGTGCAGCCACCGACTGCGTGGAATAGCGCCAGTTCACGATAGGTGCTGTGGAGCACGATGCCGTGAGGAGTCCAAAACAAACCGCGATGGACACTTTGGTTTTTGCGAAAGGCATTTTGAATTCTCCCGAACAGCGTGCTCAACTCTCTAAACGTCTGGGCAGCTTAGCAAATGCATCGCCGACGGGCATCCCACAAATTGGGGATGCGGACCGGTTCTTTTTGCCGTAGACCGGCTGTGTTTGCGCAACTTTTGTGCACGCCACCCATTCCGATCCCAAGCGCGGGAATACCCTGATGGCCATTAAACGCCCAAGGTGTGAAATGCGTGCTGTGTGGCGTCTCCGTTCGCAATCCGGGCGCTGCGCTGGGGAGGGCTTTCACAACGATGGCCCTTGGGCATCCCGCACCGTGCGGAGACAGAAAGGGAAAACATCATGGCTGTAAAAGCTATTACTACCATCGCGCCTGCTGGCAAAACCAAGGCTCTTTCACTACACATCGGCCTGAACGCAGTCAGCGCCGCCGCATACGAGGGCTGGGACGGCCCGCTCTCGGCCTGCGAATTTGATGCCAAAGACATGGCGGCCATTGCCAAATCCAAAAACATGAAATCTAGTGTCTTGCTCACCAAGAAGGCTACACGCGCGAACGTGCTGGCCGGCATGCGCGCGGCGGCCAAGGCTTTGAAATCGGGCGACCTATTCTTGCTCACCTATTCCGGCCACGGCGGTCAGATGCCCGACATCGATGGTGAAGAGCTCGACCAGAAGGACGAAACATGGTGCCTGTTTGATGGTCAGTTGATCGACGACGAGCTTTACTTCGAACTCAGCAAGTTCAAGACCGGCGTGCGCATCCTGGTGCTGTCGGACAGTTGCCACAGCGGCACGATTACGCGGGCATTGCCGACGCCCAAGGTTCCATCCGGGCCGCGCGAGAGGCTGATGCCCGCTGAAGTGGGGCGCCGCGTGTATGACGCACACCAGGCTTTTTACGATGGTCTGCAATCTGACGTCGCCAAGGCTGCCGACGGCAAGTTTGTTGACCCCGATGCCGCACTGGCGCAGATCGGCGCCGCCGGCCACGCCACGGCCTTGGTAGGCAAGTTCCATCCGGCGGTGGTGTTGATATCGGGCTGCCAGGACAACCAGACCTCCATGGATGGCGAGCACAACGGCGCATTCACCGGGCAGTTGCTCAGCGTGTGGAACCATGGCAAGTTCAAGGGCGGTTACGCTAGCTTTCACGCGCGCATTCGGGCGGGATTGCCAAGCACCCAGTCCCCCAATCTGTTCACGCTGGGGGATGCTGGGGCGTTCCTGGCGCAAGTGCCGTTTAGTATTTGAGGTAATTGTTGGTATCTGTCGTCTCACGCAAACGTGTTCGTGCTACTGATAAGACGACGGCAGGTCAAAAAATATCCCTTACCATCGCCCGACCATGCATTGCGGCAAGCGCATTGACCTTGGGATCGGTAGCAACAAGGGGGGGTAACAGTGACCGCAGAGCGGCAATCCAAAGACGTCTTCATCAGCTACCTGCGCACGCAGTCGGCGCGGGTGATTCCAGCCGTGGCCGCACTGGAAGCTGCGGGCATTCGCTGCTTTCTGGATCAGCACGACATCAAGCCGCTGGAGCCCTTTCCGCAAAGGCTGCGCCAAGCCATTGGTGATAGTCTGGCTCTGCTGGCGTGGTGGTCTGCCGACTTTGCCGACAGCGACCATTGCCTGGAAGAATTTCGCACTGCCTGGCAACATGCGCGGCGCCAAACGTCAGCCTTGCACACGCGCTTGTGGGTCATCAACCCGGGAAGCACCGTCTCCCACATTTGTGCCGGAGAGTTGGACGCGCAGAACTTCTTGCGCGCCCCTGAGCCCGGCCTAGAGGGCACTTGGGCAAAGGCGTTGGCGCTGCAACTGGCGCCCCGCTTGGCCGAACTGCGTCCGTTAGGCACTTTGGCGCAAGAGGCGCAGGCATTGTTTGCTGGTGGCCTGCACGGCGTGCCGCAAAAATCACCGCACTTCACTGGTCGCAACGCGGCCCTGATGCGTATCCATAGCCAGTTGCACCCGCCAAAAGTGGGCGCGCAAGCGTGGGCCGTTGCGGTGCAGACCCACGGTCTGGCCGGTATTGGCAAGACCGAACTGGCCACCGCCTATGCCAACGACTTTGCCCACGCCTACCCTGGTGGCGTGTTTTGGTTGCGCCTTTCGGCGCTGGACCATGTCGCCCAGGTGGACGAAGCCCAAGGTCAATTCGCCTGGCTAAGCGCGGTGGACCTGGCCTTGCAATACCACCCCCTAGCGGATGCGCTACGCGATGACAAAGGCCAACTGCTGGGCCCGATGGAGGCACGACGGCGCCTGGCCGGTCTCAAACTGCCGGGCCCGGCGTTGTGGGTGCTGGACAACGTGCCCGTGCTGACCCCCGAGCCGCTACGCGACGCACTGCTGGCCTTCTGGCGCGCCCCGTTCACGGATACGTGCACCTTGGTCACCACGCGCGACAGCAGCGGCATTGCCGGCTTTTCGCCGGTGCATCTGGACGTGCTTTCCCCGGATGACGCGCTGCGTTTGCTGGCCAAATACCGGCCCATCTCTGGCTTCGATGAAAAGCGGCCCGCAGAGGATATCGTCACGCAAACGGGCGGCCATACCCAGGCGCTGGTGTTGTTGGGCGAGCATGTCAAGCGCAGTGCGCTCGGCTATGTAAACCTAATGGCCGAAATGAACGCTGTTGGCACACTCGAACGCATCGAAACCGTCTCCGCATTGCTGCGCAGTAGCCTGGGCGAGCGCGCACGTGGGGTGCTGGCCGCGTATGCCATCAGCCTGCGCCCACTGAACGCCAACGCCCGCCAGTTGCTGACCCTGGCCGCGCTGTGCGAAAGCAACGGCGCCTTTCCGGCAGCGCTGTTGGTAGATGCTGCTGGGATGGATGGGGACGCTGCCAGTGCCGCACTCGACAGCTTGACCCGTAGCGCTCTTTTGACGCAACGCAATTCGAAAGACTGTGCCTTGACCTTGGTGGAAATTCACCCATTGACGGCCCAGGTGTGCTTGCAATTGCTCCCGACTATGGATGGCGGACAGGGTCATCTGGGCATTTCACCAACCACTTGGCCTGCGCTGCGGCAAGCTCTTGCACAGCAGTTGATACAGTTATTTAGAGAAGCGGGCGATATTCGTACCCACGACAGAATGAAGCCCTATTTGGCGCAGGCAAGCTACTTTGCTGGTGCTTTGGAAGGGTGGGATTCTGTGGGCTTGTGGGGTGCCGTGGGTCGATATTTTGACGCTGAGGGCGCACACTCTTCAGTGCGAACAAGCTCTGCAAGAGTGACACAGCGCGTGTATGACCCCGAGTTCTCCGTGACGTTGAGCCGCCTGAACAGCCTTGCGAGAACCCTGAAAAACAATGACCTTCTGCCACAGGCAATGGGTGTGTATGAGCAACGGCTGGCGATGGCACAACGCGTGCTTGGCCCCGAGCACCCCGACACGCTGGTCAGCATGAACAACCTGGCGACTACCCTGTATTCCATGGGTGATGTGCTCGGTGCACGGGCGATGCTAGAACAGGCACTTGTCATTTGCCGACGGGTTCTAGGCCCTGAGGACGTTCAAACTGTGGTTACTTTTGGTAACTTGCAAGAGTTATTGTTTGCGTCAGAAGACTGGCCAGCGGTGGCACGGTTGACTTATCGCTACCCGAAAACCGACAAGCGCTTTGATGGGTTTTAACCCCGCCCCAATAAAACCCAGCCCCCCAAGGAGACCAACCATGGCCAACCCAACCCCCATCACCTTCCTGATCCCCGGCGCAGTTGCCAGCCCGGCAGACACCACGCAGCCGCACGTCCGCTCGGTGCGGCTGGCTGCCACGGCGCGGGGTGCGGGCACCCTGCAGCGCTTGCAGGCCATTCCCGGTGAAGACACCGTGGTCATCACCCTGGGCAATGGCCAGGGCCCGGACCTGAAGCTGCGTTTGCACCCCGAGAACGCCCGTGCCCTGTTGCTCGCCCAGGCGGGCCCCGCTGGCGCGGCCGCGCGCGGTGCGGGCGATGTGGCCCTGGAGCCGGGCGCGGTGCAAGTGCCCATCAACGCGCAGTGGCAGGGCATGGGCGGGGCGAACCGGGGGGGAGTTAGCGACCTTGTGTTCAAGGCACTGGACCTGGTGGGGCTGGACCCCAGGGATACTCTCGCCAAGCTGGCTGCGGCAGAGCTGGGCAAGCGCCTTGATGGACAAGTGAATGAGGGCGTTTATGCGTTGAAGCAGACCGAACTGGGCAGCCTCAACAAGTCAAAACCCGTACCGATACAGGCTAGCGCTGAGCCAACATTGGTACTCATCCACGGCACGTTTGTGGACACTGATTCGACCTTCGGCAAGTGGTGGGTTGGGCACTCGGGGTTAGTGGCGCAGTTGTTTCAACACTATGCCGGTCGCGTGTATGCGCTGGACCATGGTACGGTGATGCGCAGCCCGATTGCCAATGCGCTGGTGCTGGCAGAAGCACTGCCGCAGGGCGCGCGGCTGCATTTGGTGACCCACTCGCGGGGCGGCCTGATGGCCGAAGTGTTGCTGCGCGCCAGCCGGGGCGTGACCGATGCCGACCTGGCCGTGTTTGAAGGTGCTGCCTATGAACAGCACCGTCTGGATTTGGCCGCGCTGGGCCGCATGCTGCACAGTAAACAGGTCACGGTGGAACGCATTGTGCGTGTGGCCTGCCCGGCGTATGGCACGCTGCTGGCGTCCAACCGGCTGGACGCGTATCTGAGCGCGCTGGCCTGGCTGATGGAGCGGGTGGGGTTGCCCGTGCTGCCTGAGCTGGTGCGCTTTGCCGACGCGATTGCGAGGGAGCGTGCCAAGCCCGAAAGCCTGCCCGGCATAGAGGCCATGCGCCGTAGCAGCGCCGTGGTGCGGTGGATCAACGGGGCCGCCACCGCGGCGCCCAGCACCCTGCGCGTGGTGGCGGGCGACATCGCAGGTGATTCGCTGGTGTCTTGGGTCAAAACCCTGCTGGCCGACAGCTACTACTGGACCGACAACGACCTGGTGGTGCAAACCAGCTCCATGTATGGCGGCATGGCGCGCGTGGACGAGGCCAGTTTTTTGCTGGACCGCAGTGGCAGCACCGACCACTTCAGCTACTTCAAGAACGACCGCACCGCCAATGGCATTGCACAAGCGCTGATCCAGGAGCACCCGGACGGCTTCTCGCCCATTGGGCCGCTGTCTCGCGCCGGTCTGCACGCCAGTGGCACGCGCGGCGCACCGGTTGCGTTGGGCGATGGGTCGCTGCCAGCGGTGATTGTGTTGCCTGGCATCGTCGGCAGCAACCTCAAACGTGGTGACACGCGCGAGTGGCTGGCATGGTGGCGCTTGTTTGGCATGATGGAGCGCATCGACATTGATGAGCCAGGCGTCAGTGAAGACGGCCCCGTCGAAAGCTACTACAACGACCTGATAGACCACCTGCGTACCAGCCACGAGGTGGTGCCCTTTGGATACGATTGGCGCGTCTCGCTCAGCGCTAGCGCGGCTTTGCTGGCCCAGTGCGTGCAGCAGTTGCTGGACAGCCGAGCAACCAGCCATCAGCCGGTGCGCGTGTTGGCCCATTCCATGGGCAGCATGGTGCTGCGGGTCATGCAACTGGAACACCCCGCCGTGTGGCAGGCCATGCTGGCCATCCAGGGCGCACGCGTGCTGCTGCTGGGGCCACCCAATTCGGGCTCATGGGCGCCCATGAGCATCTACACCGGCGACGACAACTTTGGTCGTCTGCTGTCCACCGTGGGTGGTGCCTTTCATGAGCAGACGGCGCGCCAAAAAATGGCGAAGTTCCCAGGCCTCTTGCAGTTGCAAGCGGGTCTGACCGATCCTGCCGCGCAGCTGAGTAGCGAGCAGTGGTGGCGCCAAATGGGCGACAAAGACTTCAACGCCGCACTTGCCTCGCGTACCTGGCACGACACCGATGAGCAAGTAGCCGCCTACCGTTGGGCAATACCCTCACAGGCTGACCTCGATCAGGCCGCAAGCCTGCGCCGCCAGTTGGATGTGCAATTGCCGGCCTTGCTGGCCGACGCCAGCAAGCTGACCATTGTGTTGGGGCAAGCGCCAGATACCCCGTGTGGGCTGGCCTGGGACGACCGGGGCATGCATTACCTGAGCACCGCAGAGGGTGATGGCCGTGTCACCTGGGAGGCCGCCTGCCTGCCCGGCGTGGCCACGTGGAAGACTGATCAGGTTCACGGCGATCTGCCCAAGGTCAAAGCCAATTTTGATGCGTATGTGGAGTTGCTGACGACCGGTCGTACGACTTCGTCAAGTGTGACCAGTTGGACGACACGCGGCGCGCAAGGCACACCCACGGCGCCACGCGCCACGCGCACCCTGCCACGCCTGCGTGACAACACCCAGCCCGGCGATGCAACGCCGGTCAGCGAACAAACCCTGCTGGCTGCGGCTATGGGCAGCTTGCCCACCGGTGGTGCTGTGCCTGACTTGCAGCCGGGCGGCCCGGTCCTGACCGTAGAAGTGCTCAACGGAGACCTAAAGTTCATCCGCGAAGCCCTGTTACTAGGGCATAGCCGCTCGCTGGCACTGACCGGTTCGGAGTGGGTTGTGAATGGGCTCATGGGCAACGCCCTTCAAGAGGCACTGGCCTTGGGCCTGTATCCTGACCAGGTGGGTCAGCACCAGATATTCATTAACCAATACGCCACACCCGAAAACCCCTTTGCCCTTCCACGCCCGCAGGCTGCCATTGTGGTGGGGCTGGGCGACGAAAGTGAGCTACAACCCGCCCTGTTGGCGGCGGCGGTGCGACAGGCAGTGCTGGCCTACCAGCGGCACCTTGCGAAGCCAGCCGATGGTGAAATTGGCGTCACGCTGGCCGCGACCACCCTAGGTAGTGGTGGCAACTTGTCGATTGGCCAGTCGGTCACGGCCCTGTTGCAGGGCGTGCAGGAAGCGAATGCCCGTTTGGCTGATGCTTCCCCGGCTGTCCGCTGGCCTCGGGTTACCCGCTTGCAGGTGGTGGAGCTGTTTCACAACCGCGCGCTGGAGGCTTGGCATACCTTGCGTGCTGCAATCAACGCGGGTGCTGTGTCCGCCGTATTGCTACCGCATGTTCGTGCCCAAAATGGCGCACGCAGCCAGCCTCCGGGCGGGCATTATCGGGGCACAGACTATGACCTGATCCGCATCAGCCAGAAGCTTTGCGCGCTAGGTGCCAGCCAGGTGGAGCTGGAGTTTTCCGTCAACACCATGCGGGCGCGTTCCGAGGGGCTGGACAAGGTTATCCAAAGAGGGTTGGTGGCTGCCCTGGTGGCCGCAGCCGAGAGCAATACGCGGTTTGATGCGGACTTGGCGCGCAGCCTGTTTCAGCTCTTGCTGCCCCACGAGCTGAAAGCCCATCTGGGCATGGCCAACACGCTGGTTTTTGAAGTGGATGCGGACACAGCGGGTTACCCGTGGGAAATGGTGGACGATAGCGACGGTCAACAGGCCCTGGTGCGCGAGCCGTGGGCGCTGCGCCTGACCGGTGCCTTGGTGCGCAAGATGTTTATCAAGGAATTCCGGCGCCAGCCGATTGACGCACAGACCGACGACGTTCTGGTGGTGGGCGCGCCCAAGCTAGACGCCACGCAAGGCATGCCCGATCTTCCTGGTGCGAGGGCTGAAGCAAAGGCCGTGGCAGCGCTGCTTGCGTCGCGTGCGGAATACAGCGTGGAGTTGTTGTTGGATAGCGATTTTTTGAACATTGTGAAGCCTGCACTGGCGCGACCCTGGAAAGTCATCCACATGGCAGGGCATGGGGTGTATGACGCGGCTGGTGGCAAGAGCGGCATGCTGATGTCGGGCGGGCTGGTGTTTGGCCCCACTGAATTTGAGAGCATGCCGACGGTGCCCGAGCTGGTGTTTGTGAACTGCTGCCATCTGGGCAAGACCGAGAATGTCAACCAACCCCGGCACACCTTGTTTGCGGCCAATGTGGCCGAACAGTTGATGCGCAATGGCGTGCGATGCGTAGTCGCCGCCGGCTGGGCCGTGGATGATGACGCGGCGCAGGCGTTTGCGGAGGGATTCTATGGCGCGCTTCAAAGCGGGCGCAACTTTGCAGAGGCAGTGAAGGCCGCCCGGCGCAAAGCGTACGGACGCAACTCGGCGAGCAATACCTGGGCCGCCTACCAGTGTTACGGTGACCCGACCTGGACTCTGCGCCGCCGCGCTGCAAAAGATGACCCGCTGGTCCAGTCCAGCAAAACACCGGTCGTGCCCACCCAACGCGACTTGCTGCTGGCGTTGGAAGCCATCAAGTGCGATGCCCAAGGTGCCAGCGAGGCAAGGGGGATGGAGTTGCGCGACAAGTTGAACCAATTGGTGGAGGTGTCGCCCGCGGAATGGAAGGCCTGCGGTGCTGTGGCCGAGGCACTGGGCCTGACTTGGCGCGATGCGGGTGACAAGGCCAAGGCCATAGCCTGGCTGGAAGTCGCAGTCAACGCCGCGGACGGCACGGCCAGCCTGGTGGCTCGGGAGCAACAGCTCAACATGAAGGCGCGCCAACCGCGTGTGAAGCGTGCCGAGCTGAAGGCCGTGATCAAGGATATCGAGGCGCTGATGCACATGGCGCCCACCGCGGAGCGCTACAGCATTCTGGGATCGGCCCACAAGCGAATGGTGATGGGTGACGACAAGGTGTCCACGGATCAGCTCAAGCGCGATCTGGACCAGATGCGGCAAGCCTATGGCGCAGCCGAGCGCATGGAACCCAGCAACCTCTTCTATGCCCTGATGCAACGCTGCATGGCGCAGTTGCGCCTGCACTGGCTGGATCCTGCCAACCCGGCGCCCAGTGCGCAAGACATGGCTACGGTGCGCCGCTCACTGGCCCTGCAAGATGCGCAGAACCCCGACTTCTGGAGCGTGGTGGGCCACCAGGAAGTGCAACTGCTGGAAGGCCTGATCGCGGGCAACGTGGCAGCGTACATGGACGGCATTCTGGCGGGCTTGAACGATCTGCATCAGCGGGTGCGCAACCCGCATTTCTGGGCGTCGGTGCATGACACGGCCAAGTTCTTGCTGTCTGCCTACGTGAACGGGGTCACGACGAGTGAGGCGGAGCGGTCAGCCGCCCGTCAATACCTGGAGCGGGTGGCTTCGTACATGTGAGACGAAGATGCAGCGGGCACGCAACAAAGGTGAAAGTCTGACCAACTCACAAGTTGAATCTCGTGAGTTTGTAGTCTTCGTCGTGCTAGTTCTCTGGATGACATCGCCGTTCACGCTCATTTACTTCCTTGATTTTCCAGGTCTCTCATGGCCTGCGACCACAGTGATTGCGATGGCGCTATTCGCGCCCATTCGTGATGCGCTAAACAGGTACCTGTTCGGATCGTCGCAGGCTAAACGCCAGGATGACGCGAATGCAATAGTCGATATCTTGATTCACGGAAAGGTTGGGCAACTTCCAGACTTGTATTTTCTTTTCTTGCGCGGAACTCGTAGCGACTCCATTGAATTGGAGTGGTACACGAGGCAGCCGGGACGCAACACTTTGGAAAACGGCAAACGTTTTGATGATGAAATCGCTCTTGCTCTGAATGAGGACTGCTTGCTTCTAGGCCTCTACCCGTCGCGCGCGCAGTCTTTAATTGGCGCAGCCAAGATTGAGACAAGTGACGCCAACTGGCGCTTCGTTGTTCAAAGACTCGCTGCGGAGTCCTTTGGCATCGTCATGATTCCGGGGTCGTCTGAAGGCGCGATGGAGGAGGCTGTGCTTCTGCTGTCCAATGAAGTTCTTCTTGCAAAGACTGTTTGGCTTATGCCTCCAGGAGACTACCTCGGACCTTGGAATCTAGCGCGCCAGCTTGCATGGGAGCGCTCAGCAGAAGCCGTCCGATCCCGCACCGGATACGAACTTCCTGCGTTTCGGAGTGAGGGCTTGTTGTTTTCCTTGGATCCTGTTACGCGCCAGCCTCATCGGTGGATTGAAATAGCTGGCGGTATACATGATCGTGATGGGTTGCGATCAGCGCTTATCTTTCTGGTTGCCCATGGCTTTCAGCCAGAGAAGAACGGGCGAATAGACCTCAAGAGTATTGCTGGTCTTCGAGTTGTGAAAAAAGTCATTCATACAGACTGATTTGCGGACTTCGGGAGCTCCGCGATCACTTTCCTACTGCGACCTTATTGTCCTGCCGCGCCGGTAGCCTTGAGCAACGCGTCAATCTCCGCCTTGGCGCTGGCAGGTGAGTCCGTTGCCCGCGCTGTGGGGTTCCAGGGGAGGTGTACAAAGGACTCTTTGTGCTGGCTGGCCCGGCGTATGCGGGCAAGTTCCAGCTTGGTCGCAGGCGACTGGCCGTAGGTTGCGGTGTGCACGGTGATGGCGTATTGGGCCCGGTCGACGGAGCTTGTCAGTGCGGTTTTTAGGGCGCGCTTGGAACAAAGTGCCATTTCCTCCGCAATCTTTCTGGGCATGGCCCATTGGTCCCACCAGGGCGCGACTCCGTGGTGAGACAAGCGTGCAGCCGCCTGCATGGCCAGCATGGGTGCATCTCTTCGGCGGTAGCTGACGAATCCTGGTGGCATCGCGCGCACCGCCGTCGCATAGGCCTCAAGAATGGCGACTTTGCCCGGAGCAACGTGTCGCGGTGTCTGGAATTGCTGCAGCAAGCGGGCATACACAGAGAAGGCATCAACCTCGGGCTCCACCGCCGGTGTGGGTACACCTTCAATAACTTGAGTTAGGGTGGGGCCAAAATGGTTCCACGGCAGGTAGTAGGAGCGTGAGCTATCGAGGCTCGCCTGGAATGCGTATGGAAACCGGGGCTTACCGAGAAGCCATCGCGTATCCGGTGGTGCTGCCTTTTTGTTGGCGCGTGTGAAAGCGTGGGTCACTTCGATGCGCGCGTCCAACGCGGGTGGTAGACACAAGTCTCTGTACCGCAAGACGCTGAACAACCAGATGACAACGGGCTGGTCCGCGCTGAAGAGATGGTATAGCCACGCCTGACCAAAGCCGTGGCCAACGGGGCGCTGTAGCGACGCGGCCGAGTGACCCACAAGTTTTTTGGGTGCGCCACGTCCATTGCCCAGTTGGCGTTTGGTGTAGACGATGATGTGGATGGGGGCCGTCATGATGCAGCAATGGTTTTCCAGGTCACAGGGCGTTAGCCGACCAGACGGTTTTTCTCACTAGCTTGCTGCGCTGCAAGCTTTGCCAAGGCCGCAGGGTATTGGGAGGCGAATTTGTTGAACGCCGCATTTTCTTTCGCACCATTTAAGGTGCTGAGCAAGTTCCCCAATGCGATGACTGTGCCCGGATGTTCTGGGCCTAGTGTGCGGTGACGAATCGTAAGTACCTGTTCTTGCATGGCGCGGGAGTCAGATGTATGACCCAGTGACCCCAGAGTGACTGCCAGGTTGTGCATACTGGTCAACGTATCTGGATGTTCAACGCCCAGTACACGTTGACGACTAAGCAGTACGAATTCTTGCAGGGTGCGTGCCGCTGGTAGGTCTCCGATCGCGTACAAAGTGCTCGTCAAATTGTGCATAGTGCTCAACGTGTCAGGATGCTCGGAACCCAGAACCCGTTGTCGCATGCCCAGTACCTTTTCGTGCATGGCACGGGCGGTTTGTAGGTCGCCCATAGTGCGCACCGTTTCCGCCAAATTGTTCAAGCAATTCAATGTGTCAGGGTGATCGTCACCAAGAAGACGTTGGCGGATGGCCAGAACACGCTCTTGCGTCGTGCGCGCGGTCTGCAATTCGCCAGCAGTGCGCAGAGTCTCTGCAATATTGCCTAGGATGGTCAAGGTGGTAGAGTGTTCTGTACCCAGAATGCGTTGGTTGATTTCCAATACTTGCTTTTGCATGGTCAGCGCAGCAAGGAGGTTGCCCATATCGCTGAGTGTTACTGCCAAATTGTTCATGCAGATCAAAGTGTCTGGATGCTCGTGGCCCAACATGCGCTGACAGATCGCCAGTATCTGTTCTTGCAAAGCCTGCGCGGCGGCGAGATTGCCCATAGTCGTATGGCTAAGGGCCAGGCTGTTCATGCAACTCAACGTTGATGAGTGCTCGGGACCAAGCACTCGTTCAAAGTGCTTCAATGCGATTAGCAGCGCGTCTTTTGCTTGGGCGTAGTAACCCTGAGTGCGATCATGATCGGCAATGGCCGCAAGCAGTATCGCTTGATTGACTGTGTCAACCTTTTCACACAGGTGGCGCGCGTGTGGCACTTCATGCAACAGCACGTTATTTCTACGGATATTCTGAGATGTCCTTAAGACTTGCAGTAGGGCCACTGATGTTGATTTGTGCCATGCCGTTGTTCCTTGAACGTATTTTTCGTCGCCAGCTAAGTGCCAGCGGGCCACACGTGCGACCAGCGTGTGCACGGCGATAGCGTGAGTAGGCGGCACGCCCGGCTCAGAAGACTCGGCGTCGATGAAGTCGGCTAGCGAGAGCGAAGCTAACTGCTGCATACTGAGGTCGGCCCAGTCCTGCGCCGCTAGGTTTGCTTTGTGCCTAGCTTCGAGATCCGCCAAATCGAAGTGTTCAATTTCAAAAAGATGACGGGTCAACTTACAACTGGCGATCAAGTTGCGGGAAATAGGCGCGTTGCTCAACTGCGCCACCAAGATAAGCAGATCCAATCCCTCTGGCGTCAGTCTGTCGATGCTGCTCAGAAACGTCTTGGCAATATCGCGCTCATGCCCGTTTGGCAATTCACCAGCAAGTTCCCTTGATAACGCCAATGCGCGTTGATCGTCCACATCAAGCCGTTGCAGAAAACCTGTGAAACCTTGGACTGCGCAGGCCGCGCGGGCTTGATCAACTGCCATGGCGTGTCCACCCAAGCGTTGCACTATGCTTCGCGCGGCAATTTCTTCGGAGGCGTTACGGGGCGACCGCTCGCGGCACAGCAGTGCATACGCATCATCCGGCTGCAAGATGCCCAACTCCACTTGGGTACCCAATGCATCGTGTTGGCGTGCCCGGCTAGTGATGAGGGTGACGCCATTGCTACTGGGGGCTAACCAGTCGTCTAGAGTGGTGCGGTCACACGCGGGCAGGTCATCCACCAGCCATAGGTACGGCCCACTGCTTTGCTGCAGGTGAAGGCCTATGCGGGCCAGCACTTGTTTGGGGTGCAAGCCCCGGCTGTCAATGCCCAATGCTTCCGCAAAGACGCTCAACTGCTCCTGTTGGTAGCTTGCGCGTCGGCTGATCAGGGCTTCAGGTGCTTCTTCAGGTCGATCGCTAACGCCCAGAGCATCAAGCCAAAAAATACCGCCAGGCCAGAACGCGCCGAAGCGCAGGGCGTATTCCTCAACCAATAGTGACTTTCCCATGCCACCGCTGCCGCGCACATTGGCCAGCCCTATCGCCGCGCTGGGAGTGGATTTGCCGGAAACAATGGCGTAGCGTCCACTGGTCAAGGCGTTTTGCAGGCGCCACAATTCCTCAAGCCGGCCTACAAACCGACTTGAACCCAGCCCTTTCCTCTTGCCGTGCCAAGGGGGGCGGCCGAGCTGGCGAATATCGCCCAGCAGACCCCTAACCTGTGCACTGACTGCGAGCAGCTTCTGGGCAATGGCAGCTATCACCGTACCGTCGTTGCACTGGATCAGTTCAATATCCCGCACCATGGTCTGGGCAATGTGGGCGACACCGGTTTCAGGGTTGACCACAAGCACGCGCTTGGCGGCACGCTGCTCAGTCTGCGAAACGATCAAGCCTGCCGTCAGCTCCCACTGGCAGGCGCGTGACTGAGCGTAGGCCTTGGAATACCACGCTACCAACACTTTGCTGCAAGCCAGGCCAGTTTCAATGCTGTGTTGGATGGACGTTGCGTCGTCAATGCGCTCCGTGTCCATCCACACGCTCATGCCTGATGCTTCCAGCGCCGCTTTCAGCGCAGTGGCCGGCGCGCGGTCAACGCTGGGGTAGCTTAAAAAGATGTCGTATTGATCGGGCATGGTTTAGTGGATCAGGATAGCAGCGGATAGTAGGAAGGTGTGATTTGCTAGTTGCGCGACGTTGACGTGCCGTAAACTCGTGCAGAGGCCAGAAGCTGCAGCTAACAAATGCTATCTGGGCTAGGTGTAGTTTTTCATTCAATCTCGCTTATCGCACCATGGCTTTTGAACATGCATGTTTTCTCAGTTTTCCGCGTGACGCGGGTAAAGCTTCGATGTTTGCACAGGAGTTTTACTGTGAGTTGAAGGAACACATGGCGGTCTTTGGAAAGAACGAACTTTCCATTTTTAAGTATGACCAGTGTGAAGATCGTCGTCGGGGCGATGATTGGACGCTATGGATTCAGCGCGAACTGTGTCATAGCGCGATGATGGTTGCTGTCTGCGCTCCCGCCTATTTCAGTGGTAGCCCGGGTTGTGTTAGCGAGTTTGACGGAATGGAAATGCTTGCTAAGCAAAGATGCAATTCGCTGATTGCACCCGATCAAGTGCAGGATTGGATCATCGGCCTTCGCCTTAAAGCGCAGGTGCCACTGCCTCGCCTGAACAAGGGGTACCACGTAGTAGATTTTTTTGACTGCTGCGCAAACCCCTCGCAGGTGCGGAAGAATAGGAAACATAGGGTTACTGTTGAAGGTTTGGCGGACCGCATTTACCAACACTGGCAGTGGATTAAGGATCACCCAAATTTGGCACAACTTCAGCAAGCGAATTTATGTGCAGCGTTTCAGTTGCCTGGCGGAGATGTTGGCGCTGCTGACCAGTTTCCTCACGTTGGTGGGGTGCAGCGATGAACTTGGGCTCCATCAATTCGAGCGCGATAAATTCAAGCGCAGTAAATTCCGGCGCGTCCTATTCCAACAACACGTATGGGTCGGGCTTCGGCCCTGAATGGCGAACGCGTTTTGCGCAGGCAGATGCGGTGGGCGAGGTCATTACTTTTTACTCTTACAAAGGGGGCACTGGCCGCACTATGGCGCTAACCAGTTGCGCCGGCTTAATAGCGGAACACTGGCCAAGTAGCGCAAAACCCATATTGCTGATCGATTTTGATTTGGAAGCGCCCGGCCTGCACCAGTATTTGCGCGACCACGTCCCTCTCTCAGCATCATTGGAAGATCGTCCTGGCACATTGGAGTTATTTGAAGCCCTGAAGCGGCAGGTTTTGGTTGCATTGCGGGACGGTGACGCGTCAGTGAAATGTTTGGACGATGAAGCTTGCTATCAACTGATAGCAGAGTTCGATTTCACCCCTTACTTGGTGCAGACGACGTTGGCCCCAATATGGCTTATCAAAGCAGGCTGCTTCGACAAAAGTTATGCGAAGCGGTTGTCGCGCATGCGTTGGCAAAGTCTGTTCAAAGCTGCTCCGGGAATTTTCAGGGCGCTGGCCGCAAGGTGGGCAAACGACTATGCTTTCACCATGATCGACGCGCGCACCGGTCTTAGCGACACCAGTGGCATTTGCACGATGCTATTGCCTGACGTTTTGACCGTGGTTTTTACACCTAATAGGCAAAGCCTGTCTGGCGTGACACATATGGTTAGAGAGGCGCAAAGCTACCGCGCCAAGTCTGCGGATTTGCGTCCGCTGCGTGTTTACCCCTTGCCGTCTCGTGTGGAGCAAACCAGCGAGGATGCGCGCGAAACATGGCGGCGTGGTGTAGAGCAGCATCCAATCTTTGGCCAAGTGGATGGCTATCAGCCTTTGTTTGAACAGATATTTTATGTTGATGGAAGCGCGGACTTAACTCAAACGCTTGATGGATATTTTGACGCGGTACAGGTTCCGCACAGTCCTGACTACGCATATGGCGAGCGGCTTTGCTTTGGCCCGCAGACGACAAAGGATCGGTTGTCGCTGCGCAGCGCGTTCGAGGCTTTTTTGCCGTGGTTGACCAGCGGCGCGCAGCCATGGGAGTCACCATTTGCGAGTTTGGAAAAGCTTTACTTGACGCAATGGCTGCTGGAATTGGCGCCACCTGCCAGTGACGATGCGGATGCGTTCGAGGCCTGGCTAAACAAAGTAAGAGTGAATACTGAAGGCGGCGCAACAGCGGGCTACTTTGTGCTTCGGGACGCGCTGTCGAAATTGGGCGGGCAGGCAAGTGCTTTTGTTGATTTAGAGCCATTGCTCCCGCAAGGCGTTTTGATTAAGGCTTTGGCTCTAATGCATGGGGAGGAATGGCAGGCCGCGAGCGCCCTGTTCACCCAGGCTATTGATAACGTCAGAAGCCATGGATTGCCTGCTAACTGGGAGCAGGTGCCGATGCGTTGGTTGGCGTATCAGCGAGCTACCCAACCTCTTTCGCATTTGGAACCTTGGTTGAAGACTGGCTGCCAAACCTCGATGGAGGACTGGGTCGATGCCGCGAAGATGAGTCGTCACGAACGCTGGCAGTGGATGGCCAAGTTGGGTGAGGTGTTGGGTGAACTTGGCGTGACTTCCGAAAAGCGCAAAGCGCTGGGCACTGAACTGCTTATCCAACGGCAAGCGGTTCTGGGGTTGGAGCACGCCGACACCTTGGTCAGCATGAACAACCTAGCTGAAACTTTGCGTGCCGTGGGTGATTTGACAGCTGCACGTACCTTGCAGGAACAATTGTTGGCCGTCCAGCAGCGTGTTTTGGGCCCAGAACACGCCGATACGTTGACTTGCATGAATAACTTGGCGGGAACAATTTCTGATATGGGTGACCTCCCTGGCGCGCGGACTATGCAGGAGGAAGTACTGGCTATTCGTCGACGCGTGCAGGGAGATGAAAATTCCGACACTTTGACGAGCATGAACAACTTGGCAGAAACCTTGCGTGCGATGGGCGACTTGTCTGCCGCACACGCCTTGCAGCAGCGAGCGTTTGAGATCAGTCGACGTGTCCTTGGTCCAGTGCATTTGGATACCGTCAGATGCATGAGCAACCTCGCGGCTACTTTGCTCCAGATGGGCGAGTTGCCAGCGGCGAGAGTCATGCAAGAACAAGCCTTAATAATTTGTCGTGAGGCCAAGGGATCTGAGCACCCCGATACACTGACTGTCCTGAATAATCTCGCGAGCAC
>Ga0066448_1000199_pt1 | contig 24438 bp, 28 predicted proteins | sample LakWasMet70_HOW9_2_FD_59536 | JGI IMG/M metagenome (GOLD analysis project Ga0066448, IMG submission 59536) | Freshwater sediment methanotrophic microbial communities from Lake Washington under simulated oxygen tension - Sediment Metagenome 70_HOW9 | ecosystem: Environmental > Aquatic >...
TGTTTCAAAACTTTCATCATTTTGACTTTAGCTGAGACTTGTCAATATCTGGGGCAGGAGAGTGTATGCCGTGAATCCCAGGATGAGGATTCTAAATAAAAACTTATTGGGATTGGTTTAACTCTCCTGTGATGCTAACTCATCGAATTATCATCCGCGCGACACCAATCTCAACCCCCTAGGCCATAAGGATCTGCCCAAGTAAAATAGCACTCATTCCGGGATTGCCGGAATGACGCTTTTAGAATTTTTGTAGAAACCTATACCTCTACTTCTAATAGCCCTAACTTCTTCAGCATGTTTAATAACTAAACTGCAAGCCAAGTTCGATTTACCTGCTTAATCTTTCAGCACACATTACCTTGCAAATCAATTATTTGCCAGCCATCTCATGTAACTGGATATTAATCAACTTTACCGTTGCCAAAATTGCAGCAAATACTTGATTTACATGCACGCCACGGGTTTTGCGCAATTCATGACCGCAATCCCAGGTTATCACGCATTCAGTTAAGGCATTGGTATGGCCGCCTTTAGGGATGCGGATTTCGTAATCGGCCAATGTGGGTAGATTGTAGTTATATTTGACCAGCACCTTGCCAATAGCCTCAATAAAAGCATCAAAACCACCACTACCCGCGCCGGCAGATTGTTGTTTTTCACCGTTAACATCCACGCGCAGGCTAACGGTGGATTGCAAATGCATGCTGCTGTTAATTGAGCAATCCAGCAGTTTAATGTGCTGATAACTCTTGCTTTCCAGCACGTCCGCAATAATAAACGGCAAGTCGTCGGTGGTAATGGTTTGTTTGGAATCACCAATGCTAACAATCCGCGCCAAGACTTTCTTTTGGTCTTCTTCAGAAAGATCCAACTCCAGTTGTTCCAGATTTTTCTTTAACGACGCCTTGCCGCTCATTTTGCCCAGCGCATAACTGCGCGTGCGCGAAAAACGCTCTGGCCCCAGGCGGGTTTTGTATAAACCGCCTTTTTGATCGCCATCGGCATGAATTCCTGCCGTTTGCGTAAACACATCCGCCCCCACAATAGGCGCATTGGCAGCAATACGCTTGCCGGAAAAATTTTCCACCATATCGCTAATGCGCACTAAATGGCTTTCGTCTATGGATAACTCCATCGCCATTTTATCGCGCAACACCACGGCAACTTCCGCTAAAGACGCATTCCCCGCCCGCTCGCCCAAACAATTAATGGTGCAATGAATGGCGCTAACCCCAGCCTGCACTGCCGCCATCACATTCGCAGTAGCCAAACCATAATCGTTATGCGGATGGAAATCGAATTTTAGTGCCGGATAGCGCTGACACATATCGCTTAGTCCGTTAAAAACCTCATCCGGCGACATCACACCCAGCGTATCCGGCAACATGTAATGATTAACCGGGCTGTGCTGCAAGCCATTCATCAATCCATACACATACTCTGGGCTATCTTTATGACCATTAGACCAGTCCTCCAGATAAACATTAATTTTTAAACCTTGCTCGTGCGCATAAGCAATGGTTTGCAGAATGTCAGCACAATGCTGTGCCAGTGTTTTACCTAACTGCTCCCGACAATGTTTTTCACTGCCTTTAGCCAGCAAATTGATGACCTGTCCACCCGTTTCCAAAATCCAATCAACACTACGGGTATGATCAACAAAGCCCAGCACCTCAACTCTATCCGCAAAACCTTCCAGTTTTGCCCAGTTGTTGATATGACTAACCGCTTCTTTTTCGCCTTCAGACACCCGCGCAGAGGCCACTTCGATACGATCAACCCGCAACGACTGCAACAAAGCCTTGGCAATGCTGACTTTTTCCATGGGCGTAAAAGCCACGCCTTGTGTTTGTTCGCCATCACGCAGAGTGGTATCCATAAGCTCGATCTTTCTTGAAACGGCGGCGACTGGTTTTGATTGAGTATTCATTACTGACCCATTGTTTAACTAAGCGGGTATTTTCGCCTAAATGACGGCCGGTTGAAAGGTTGATGGTTTATTTTTATGGCAGTGTCGGTAGAGTAAAGTAAAATAACCGGTTTAGATTTCTCCATTTCCCTTAAAAGTATAATAATGAAACATTATAAAATTGCAGTTTTAGCCGGTGATGGCATCGGCCCTGAAATTACTCAAGAAGCCATTAAAGTTCTTAAGTTAATTGAAGAACGTAATGACGTAAAATTTGAACTCATGCCCGCCTTATTTGGTGCCTGCGCTTACTTTGCCACCGGCGATGCTTTCCCGCAAGCAACCATAGACATTTGCGACCAAGCCGATGCCATTCTTAAAGGCCCAATTGGCCTAAGCCACGAAGAATCCAAAAAAATCCCCGTTGATAAGCAACCAGAACGCGGTGCATTACTGCCCATGCGCCGTCGCTACAACACCTACGCCAACTTCCGTCCGGTATCATTGCCAAAATCTTTAGCGCATTTTTCCCCATTAAAACCGGAAATCATTGGTGAAGGTATTGATTTAATCATGGTGCGCGAGCTAGTCGGCGGCCTGTATTTTGGCAACAAAGAACGCGGCATCAACGACAAAGGTTTACGTTATGTGCGCGAAACCCTGGAATATGATGAAGAGCAAATCCGCCGCATCATGCACGAAGCATTCAAACTGGCCAGCAAACGCCGCAAATTGCTGCATAACATTCATAAAAGCAATGTATTGATGTCCAGTGTCTTGTGGAATGAAGTCATGGAAGAAGTGGCTAAAGAATACCCAGATGTTGAAGTCATCAATTATTTGGTCGATTCCGCAGCAACTGCACTGTGCTTAAAACCCACCCAGTTTGATGTCATGGTCATGGAAAACATGTTTGGCGACATTTTAAGCGACCAAGGCGGCGGTATTTTAGGCTCACTAGGCTTAATGCCATCCGCTTGCGTTGGCCCAGACAAAGCCTACTACGAACCATCACACGGTTCTGCACCAGACATCGCCGGTAAAAACATCGCCAACCCTTATTCCATGATTGGATCTGTAGCGATGATGCTTGAAATCAGCTTTGGCATGGAAGCGGAAGCCAAAAACGTTTGGGCCGCCATGCAAAGCGTGTTTGGCGATGGCTTCTCAACGGCGGACTTATCCAAGCCTGGTAGTGGCGTTACTATGATTAGCACCGTTGAGTTTGGTGATAAGGTCGTTGAAAAACTGCGGGCTATGCCGAAGGTTTAAAGCTGATTTGGTATCGTTTTAAATTTAATACATGCCGGGCGACAACGAAGTAGATGTTCAATAAGTGTCTTAACATAATTATTATTGTGGGAGCGGCTTTAGCCGCAACAATCGCGGCTAAAGCCGCTCCCACAAATGTTAAAAAAATTATTACCAACAACTGATTCTTGCCCGACATCTCGTGTAGCTCCGATTAGCGCCAGCGTATTCGGAGGCATGTTGAATATCATAAGATATGCTTAGGCACGAAGCGCATCACTTGTGTTACATCTCGAACAACGATGCGCTTCGTACCTCAGCATATGCTATTTTTAGTGCACCTTCTCGCGTTGGTTAAACCAATCGGATGGCGCACCGAGCAGAAAGTTACTTACCTCTTGTTTGAGGCCGAGCCAGAATTTAGCATAGCTAATGACGCTTGTTGTGTCAGGGTGATAACCTATAAGCATTGAAATCGTTGTTTTCTTTATATGCTGGTCAAGTACCCGCTGGACTATATCACTCATCACTCATAACTAAACAAGACAATAAATGAACGAAAACCAAGGAATTGACTTCAGACAGAAAGGCATCGAAAGAGTACAGATTAAAATACTGGATGATGATAAACACATCGAATATGTTGGGCAAAAGAACAGCCGTTTAAACACCAATCCCGAAGAACAAGTACAATTCGAAGTTGAACGCATGATTTTGGATGAGTGAGGAGACATGCAGATACCAACCTGTTGGATTATTGCGGGACCAAACGGAGCTGGTAAAACCACCTTTGCGCTGGAATACTTGCCCACGGTGGCGGGATGCCGACGTTTTATTAACGCCGACTTGATCGCTGCCGGATTGTCGCCGCTAGCGCCGGAACAGCACTTGCTGGCTGCCAGTCGTTTGTTCCTGCGTGAACTTGAGGACTGCATTGCCGCACATCAGGATTTTGCTTTTGAAACCACGCTATCGGGACGAAGTTACCTTAAACTGGTAAAGCGTTTACAAGCAAAAGGTTGGCAAGTGGAGTTGATCTATCTGGCTTTACCCAGTGCAGACATGTCGCGCCTTCGGGTGGCTGAGCGTGTTATCCACGGTGGGCATAATATCCCTGAAGCTGATTTAATTCGGCGTTTTCCGCGTAGTCTGCACAATCTGTTAACTGTATTCGCGCCTAAGGTCGATCAGGTAAGATGTTTTATGAATAGCGGTGCAAGACCTGAATTGGTATTTCAACAAACTGGCGATGTTCGCACCGTCCTACACCCTGATTTCTTACTTCTATTACAGCGGGAGGCTCAATCATGAGCGAACACACAAACCCACCCTTAAGCCCAGACACGCAGGCTATGCTTGATTGCTTGCGTCAAGCCGTTAGTAAAACTCTGGAACGTAAACGCCGCCTTGGACAATATTCAGTGCAATGGACAGGCAAAGCTCCTTTCGCCGTTGGTGATGATGCCCCAGAATCTTTGCAATTGCCGCAACAAACCGATCAATATTAAAACACAGTCACAAATCATAAGGCCATAAGATGGGTAGAGGCCGTAAGCCGAAACCCACCTAAACCATGCCGATAAATTCGTCTGTACAAAAATGAAGGACACCATCCTTTTCAAAAATCTCCAACATCAGCATTTTGACCTCTCCTTCGCTTGTGATCGGTTCCGCTTCACTCTACTCATCTTACGACCTTAATCCCCGTTGCATTATTGCTGCGGAAAGATGAATAGTAATCGTCCGGCGAAACCATCTACAAAGCTTACACCAATGCTGGCACCCTAAGATTTTTTCCTAGCCAGGTAGAGTGGGCAACGCTTTTCTGCCCACCAAATATATGCACGATGCTAAACTTACGGGATCAATAGCCTAGTTTGAATTGAAATAGCTGAAGACTAAACAAAAAAACCGCTAGGCCATTGCTCATTAGATGAGCTCTGCCCTAGCGGTTCCAGTACGACACATTTTTGTCGCTTTAAAATAAACTATCATACTAACAACAAACAATAACACATTGATTTATATGAATTTCTATATTTTTATTTAAAATAAACTATCATACTAAAAATTCAATTTCCAAGAAAAAACCCCTAATTTTTTAAAAAAAACTATCATACTATCTTATTAAATCAATAAGTTATGATTTATCAGACTCTAAAATATTCCTAACGTAAGCGAAAAATTACCCGCGATTACAAACTGAAAACAAATTACAACAATTGGCCGTAAACTTGCCGAACCTATTTTCAACGATTCGAAGCTAGCAGTGCAAAACGGCGTCTGAGTTTTGCCAGTTTTTTTAAAAAAGAGCGTTTAAATTTACCATTACGTATTATTCATCCCATTGATAATACAAGATTAAATAACCTGTCGACTGGGAAAGCAGGTGCTGAATACTGGTAATTAATGAACGATGTTTTGCAATTCCTTTCTATATCGACTATGAAATCAGTTGTAACTACTTGATCACATCCATTATAACTTGGATGCGCAATCCCCATTTGTTCAGACAACGATCTTGATTCACTTAGAGGTATGGGAAATTGCTCACGAATATCTTTCACATTGGGATGCCAATCCAATTGGTAAAATATATGGAGCTCAAGATCTGATAGTAAATGATGGACTCTGCCAACCGTTGCGCTTGGCAATCGATGAGATCGGCCTTTTGAAGAAATATCTCCAACAGTCAGATAAGGCTTATAAGTAAGACCGGCACCTGAGCCACGCCCTTCCTTGAATCGCTTGTCTATTGTTTTTTGGTTCTGCGATTGCTTTTTATCTGCGGTTGAGACTTGGCTATTTGCCATACTGACTCCTTTTGGCTTTCTAGTCAGCTGACTATAAACCAAAAGGCGTTAGTATGATAGTTTCTTTTCAGTATGATACTTTCTTTTCAGTATGATAGTTTATTTTAAAACGACAATTTTTGCCTATAACAGACAGTTATTTTATTCGACAGTTACCGACTTAGCTAAGTTTCTAGGCTGATCAACATCTGTACCTTTTAAAACAGCCACATGGTAAGACAATAGCTGCAACGGAATTATGTACACAATGGGTGCAATTTCTTTTGCAATTTGCGGCACTTTAACTATTTGTACATTGATGTCGCTTGAGGCTGCCAGGGTTTCATCCATAAATACGATTAATTGACCGCCACGAGCGCTTACTTCCTGGATATTGGATTTTAGTTTTTCCAATAAACTGTTGTTTGGCGCGACTGTTATGACTGGCATGTCTGCATCAATTAACGCTAGCGGGCCATGCTTTAATTCGCCGGCTGGATAGGCTTCTGCGTGTATGTATGAAATCTCTTTTAGCTTTAAGGCGCCTTCCATTGCAATTGGGTAATGGGTGCCTCTGCCTAAAAACAACGCATGCTGTTTGTCTGCAAACTGCTCGGACAGGGTTTTAATTTCTTCGTTTAGCTGTAAAACTTTTTCAATTTTGCCGGGCAAACTGAATAATGCTGAGGTAATTTGTTCTTCCAATTCCTCGGTTAGCTTAAAACGTCTGCCGATAGCAATCACTAATAACATTAGCGTGGCTAATTGTGTGGTGAATGCTTTGGTTGAGGCAACGCCAATTTCTGGGCCTGCACGTGTCATCATCACTAAATCAGATTCTCTGACTAATGAGCTTTCCGGTACGTTACAAACCGCCAATGAGTATTTGGCACCCAGTTTTTTGGCTTCTTGTAGCGCGGCAATGGTGTCGGCTGTTTCTCCAGATTGAGAAATGGTTATCACCAAGGTATCCGCTGCCATGATGGGGTTTCTGTACCGAAATTCACTGGCTACTTCGATATTGCAAGGTACACCGGCCAACTTTTCAAACCAGTAGCGCGCTACCATACCGGCATGATAGCTGGTGCCGCAGGCTAGGATTTGGATAGATTTGACGCTATCAAATATTTTATCGGCATCATAACCAATTGAGCTGGTTTGTAACTTATTGTTTACAAAGCGGCCTTCTAACGTTTGGGAGATTGCAAACGGTTGTTCGTAGATCTCTTTCAGCATATAGTGGCGATATTCACCTTTTTCTACTGAATCTGCGGTCAGTTGGCTTTCCTTGATAGGTCTTGTAACTATTTGGTCATTGACGTCATATATTATCAATTCGTCAATTTTTATGGCTGCAATATCGCCATCTTCCAAAAAGATAAAGCGCTGGGTGACTGGCAATAATGCGGCCACATCAGAGGCGATAAAATATTCGCCAATACCAACACCTATGACCAATGGACTTCCCTTGCGGCAAGCCACTAGCAGATTTGGTTCATCCGCGCACACAATACCAAGCGCATAAGCACCTTCCAGCTTTTTAACTGTCTGTTTGACGGCATTTAATAAGCCATCGGTGGTTTCCATGGTATGGAAAATTTGGTGAACGATGACTTCGGTATCTGTTTGTGAAGTAAATTCAAAGCCATTTTGAATCTGTTCACCGCGTAAATGCTCGTGGTTTTCGATAATACCGTTATGTACAACTGCAACTTTGTTACGGCTGATATGCGGATGCGCATTTTCCGTACTGGGTTTACCATGCGTAGCCCATCGGGTATGTGCAATACCAATGTTACCTGCAATCGGATCGGCGTCTAATAATTCTTCCAGGCCTTTGACTTTGCCTAGTGCACGTTTACGATATATTTCTTGATCATGTACTACAGCCAAACCAGCCGAGTCATAACCACGATATTCCAAACGTTTTAATCCTTCCAGCAATATAGGTACAACATTGCGCTGAGCGATTCCACCTACAATTCCACACATGTTATTTTTCCTCGATAATTAATCTAGACGTTCCACAAACGGCTAGCCGTTTTTAACGGGCCGTTGCCAGCCTGGTAATGAAACTTGCTTAACTCTGCTGAGAGTGAGTTGGTTCTCAGGACTGTCTTTTGTGATTGTTGATCCAGCTCCAATTGTAGCATTTTTACCGACTGTTACCGGCGCAACTAACTGCGTATCTGAGCCGATAAAAGCACCATCTTCAATGATGGTTCTAAATTTGTTAACTCCATCATAATTACAGGTAATGGTACCCGCGCCTATGTTAACTTTGCTGCCAACAGTAGTATCACCAATATAGCTTAGATGATTTATCTTACTGCCATCTGCAACAGTTGATTTTTTGATCTCAACAAAATTGCCGATATGTACATCTTTAGCCAATACGCTTTCTGGTCGCAATCTGGCAAATGGCCCAATTTTGCTGCCTGCGCCGATCTCAGCATTATCAATAACGCTATTGGCCAGGATTTCTACGTTATCACCAATTATGGCATCTTTGATTTGACAATTAGCGCCAATTTTTACATTGTTACCTATGTGATTTTTGCCTTCCAGAATGACATTAATGTCGATTTCAACATCTTGACCAACGCTTTCAACTGAGCCCCGCAAATCAAATCGACTAGGATCAATTAAGGTAACGCCTAATTCCATTAGATTAATTGCTTGTTCCAGTTGATAAACACGCTCAAGATGCGCCAATTGTTGACGATTATTGACGCCAAGCACTTCATCTGCTGAATCTGGTTGATTCGTAATGACGGTGATCTGATCGGCCACAGCCATTTCAATAATATCCGTTAAATAATATTCACCTTGGGCATTACTATTACTTAATTTGCTTAACCATTTTTTTAAATGCTTGCCTTGTACAGCTAGAATGCCGGTATTACCTTCATTGATTAGCTTTTCTGCATCGGAAGCATCTTTTTGTTCTACGATTTTTACAACGCCACCTGCACTGTCCCGAACAATCCGCCCATAGCCAGTTGGGTCATCTAAAATCACAGTCAATAAAGCCAATGTGGTTTCGCTTACATTCGCCATCAATGCTTGTACGGTAGCCAATTTTAATAAAGGCACATCACCGTAGAGTATTAATACGTTATCATTATCTTCAATTTGATCAACTACTTGCTGAACGGCATGCCCCGTTCCCAATTGTTGTTTCTGTTCAACCCAACTGACATCAATATCTGACAAGGTTGATTTGACTAATTCGGCGCCGTGCCCGATGACTATTTTGACGCTGTTATTCGACAGCTGCGCGCTCATGTCATAGACATGCTTGAGTAGAGGTTTTTTTGCAATCTTATGTAATACTTTTGGTAATTCCGAGCGCATACGAGTACCTTTACCCGCTGCTAAAATAACTGTTTTAATGTTCATTTTTTATTTCCAATGCAAAAAAAAGCCCGATAGCGTACAAACGTTATCGGGCTTTTAGTAAGGCCTTAGCCCATTGTTAACCGCCGCGTTTTCTTAGTCGGTCTAATGTTCTTAACTGCATGACTGCTTGAGCCAATTGCGACTGAGCAGTTGCATAATCAATTTTACCAGACTTATCTGCCAAAGCCTCTTCAGCTTTAGCTTTAGCTTCTAATGCTGCAGCTTCGTCTATATCGTGCGCCCTGATTGCAGTATCTGCTAACACTGTAACCAAATTCGGTTGCACTTCTAAAATCCCACCTGACACATAGAAAGGATAGATTTCTTTTTCATTTACTTTAACCCGAACTTCACCAGGCTTTAATCTTGTGATTAAAGGAGCATGCCGTGGGGCAATACCGACTTCACCTAGCTCCGCCGGAGCAAATACCATTTCAGCCAAGCCAGAGAATATCTCTTTTTCAGCGCTAACGACATCTACATGTATGGTCATGGTCATTGCTTTACCTATCTAGTTGATTACAATTAACCTTTCAGTAGATTTGCTTTTTCCAACACTTCGTCAATGGTACCAACCATATAGAAAGCCTGTTCAGGAATAGCATCATAATCACCAGCAATAATACCTTTAAAACCGGCAATGGTGTCTTTTAAAGAAACATACTTTCCAGGTGAACCGGTAAATACTTCAGCAACAAAGAAAGGCTGCGATAAGAAACGTTGCATTTTACGTGCTCTGGATACGGTTAACTTGTCTTCTTCAGACAATTCATCCATACCAAGAATAGCAATAATGTCGCGCAGTTCTTTATAACGTTGCAAAATACCTTGTACTTTACGGGCAACATCATAATGTTCTTGGCCAATAACCAAAGGATCTAACTGACGGCTGGTTGAATCCAGTGGATCAATCGCAGGATAAATACCTAACTCGGCAATTTGACGTGACAATACAACCGTGGCATCCAAATGCGCAAACGTGGTTGCTGGTGATGGGTCAGTTAAATCATCCGCAGGAACGTAAACCGCTTGAATTGAAGTGATTGAACCTGTTTTGGTTGAAGTAATACGTTCTTGTAGAACACCCATTTCTTCAGCCAATGTTGGTTGATAACCTACCGCAGATGGCATACGACCTAACAATGCAGATACTTCTGTACCAGCCAAAGTATAACGGTAAATATTGTCAACGAAGAACAATACGTCACGGCCTTCATCACGGAAGTATTCAGCCATAGTCAGTCCAGTTAACGCAACGCGTAATCTGTTTCCTGGCGGCTCATTCATCTGTCCGTAAACCAATGATACCTTGTCAATAACGTTTGAATCGGTCATTTCGTGGTAGAAATCGTTACCTTCACGAGTACGTTCACCTACACCGGCAAACACTGAATAGCCACTGTGTTCAATAGCGATGTTACGGATCAGTTCCATCATGTTAACGGTTTTGCCTACACCGGCACCGCCAAACAGACCAACCTTACCACCTTTGGTAAATGGGCAAACCAAGTCAATAACTTTGATGCCTGTTTCCAATAGTTCATTAGCAGCTGCTTGTTCAGCGTAACTGGGTGCTTCACGATGAATACCCCATTGGACTTTTTCGCCAATTGGTCCTTTTTCATCGATTGGCTGGCCTAGAACATTCATGATCCGACCTAATGTCTCTTGTCCAACCGGAACTGAGATCGGTGCATTGGTGTTGATTACAGCCAAACCTCTACACAAGCCGTCTGTACTACCCATAGCAATGGTTCTTACGACACCATCACCTAATTGTTGTTGCACTTCAAGAATCAAACCTTGTTTTTCTACGTTAAGTGCATCATAAATTTTAGGCAGTCCTTCACGCGAAAACTCTACGTCTACTACTGCACCGATAATCTGAACGATTTTACCCGAGCTCATTTTGAGTATTCCTCTTTAATTATGTCTCTTTAACTTATTCTTAAACAGCTGCGGCACCGGCAACAATTTCTGAAATTTCTTGTGTGATTGCAGCTTGTCTGGCTTTGTTATAAATCAGCTGCAATTCACTAATAAGATTTCCAGCATTGTCTGATGCGCTCTTCATTGCAATCATACGTGCAGCTTGCTCACAGGCGTTGTTTTCAACTAACCCTTGGTAAACGATGGACTCAACATAGCGAGTTAAAAGATGATCCAAAACTTCTTTGGCATCTGGCTCGTACAGGTAATCCCAATGCTTATTTTGACTGTCATCAATTTCACCGGCACTAACTGGTAATAACTTTTCGACTGTTGGCCTCTGGGTCATCGTGTTTACAAACTCATTGCTAACCACGTACACTTCGTCAATTCTGCCTTCAGAATAAGCATCTTGCATGACTTTAATGACACCCAAAATATCTTTTAAATGAGGGGCGTCACCTAATTTTCCAGCATGACCAACCAGATTGGTTTTTAAATTACTAAAAAAACCTGAAGCTTTTGTTCCAATGGTGCAAACATCAACTTCAATCTGTTCTTTTTGCCATTGCATTAAGTAGCTTAATGTTTTTCTGAAAAGATTCGAATTTAGACCTCCACATAGGCCGCGATCCGAACTTATCACAATGACACCCACACGCTTAACTTCACGCACAACTAAATACGGATGTTTATACTCTGGGTTTGCATTAGCCAAATGCTTAATAATTTGGGCAATTTTTTTAGAATAAGGTCGTGTTGCTTGCATTCTGTCTTTTGTTTTACGCATCTTGCTCGCGGCAACCATTTCCATTGCCCGAGTGATCTTTTGAGTATTTTTAATACTACTGATCTTAGTGCGTATTTCTTTTCCAACAGCCATTTAATGACCCTTCGCCTAGAGGCGCCTACTTTTGGTTACCAACTATGAGTTTTGATGAAAGATTCAATCGCAGACATTATGGCCTGCTTAATATCATCGTTAAAATCGCCTGTTGCATTAATTTTATTCATCAGCTCTGACTGTTCAGATTTCATATATGAAAGCAGAGCAGATTCGAAATCCAGTACTTTATTAACTTCGATATTGTCCAGAAAGCCTTCGTTAGCTGCAAACAATGACACAGCCATTTGAGCCACTGACATAGGCGAGTACTGGTTTTGTTTCATCAATTCAGTAACACGTTGACCGCGTTCCAATTGTTTACGCGTACTTTCATCCAAGTCAGATGCAAACTGAGCGAATGCCGCTAATTCACGATACTGGGCCAAGTCTAAACGTGTACCGCCACCCAGTTTTTTAATGATCTTCGTTTGCGCAGCGCCACCAACCCGTGATACTGATAAACCAGCATTTACGGCTGGACGAATACCCGCGTTGAACAAACTGCTTTCCAAGAAAATCTGACCGTCAGTAATCGATATTACGTTGGTTGGTACGAAAGCTGATACGTCACCACCTTGGGTTTCGATAATAGGTAATGCAGTTAGGGAACCTGTTTTACCTTTAACTTTACCACCGGTTAACTTTTCAACTTCGTCAGCGTTAATACGAGACGCTCTTTCTAATAAACGTGAGTGTAAATAGAACACGTCACCAGGATATGCTTCACGACCTGGCGGACGACGTAATAACAAGGATACTTGGCGATACGCCCAGGCTTGTTTAGTTAAATCATCATAAATGATTAATGCGTCTTCACCACGGTCACGGAAAAACTCACCCATTGAACAGCCGGTATAGGGCGCAATAAATTGCAGCGCAGCTGATTCAGAAGCGGAAGCTACGACGATGATGGTATGAGCCATTGCGCCATGTTCTTCTAATTTGCGCACCACGTTAGCAATAGATGATCTTTTTTGACCAATTGCTACATAAATACACTTAATGCCAGTGCCTTTTTGGTTGATGATCGCATCAACAGCAATTGCAGTTTTACCGGTTTGACGGTCTCCGATAATCAACTCACGTTGACCACGACCTACTGGGATCATCGCATCAATGGACTTAAGACCTAACTGAACGGGCTGATCAACTGATTGACGAGCAATTACACCAGGTGCAATTTTTTCAATCGGTGAAGTTTCAGTCGTTTCAATCGCGCCTTTGCCATCAATTGGATTTCCTAATGCGTCAACTACACGTCCAAGCAAAGCTTCGCCAACGGGTACTTCTAAAATCTTACCGGTACATTTGACTGTGTCACCTTCAGAAATATGTTGATATGAACCCAACACAACTGCACCGACAGAATCTCTTTCAAGATTCAGCGCCATACCAAACGTATTGCCAGGGAACTCAAGCATTTCACCTTGCATAGCTTCAGATAAACCATGCACTCTCACAATACCGTCAGTAACACTGACCACGGTACCTTCTGTGTGGGCTTCAGCCGTCAGATCGAAGTTTTCGATCCTTTTTTTAATCAGATCACTTATTTCAGATGGATTTAATTGCATGTTCTATTCTCACTCTTATTGTAGAGTTTTTTGCATGTATTGAAGCTGGCCTCTTATAGATCCGTCCATTACTCTATCGCCTGCACGAACAAGAATGCCACCAATTAATGATTTATCCACAGTAACATTCATGTGGACTTTTTTACTGAGTTTCTTTTCCAATGTTGAACTCAAACTTTTCTTATCTTCTTTGGAAAATTCGAAGGCAGAATATACCTCAACATCAACATAGCCTTCATCTTCAGCTCTATATGCTTCAAATAGTTCTGCTATGGACGGCACCAAAGGCAACCGGTTGTTTTCAACAATCAACCTTAAAAAATTGGCACCTTCAGCATCGACTTGATCCTGACATACTTCCAACAACATTTCAGTTGCTTTTTGTTTACTTAATTTAGGATTATCAACGATAGCTGTTATATCTTTATTTTTAAGTAATGCAGACAGAAACGCCAAACTTTCAGACCATTTTCCTGTCGTTTTCCCTTGCTTTGCCAGTTTGAATACTGCCGAGGCATAAGGTCTTGCTAAAGTGGCTAATTCGCTCATTTATGCTTAACCCAATTGGTTTGAAACTTTTTCAACAATGTCCTTATGCTTGGCTTTATCTATCTCTGCGCCAAGAATTTGTTCCGCCGCAGTAAAAGCCAAAGCAGCCACTTCAGAACGTAAGTTCTCTTTGGCTTGCTGAATTTCTTGTTCAATTTGTGCTTTTGCAGAAAGTAATAAACGTTCGCCTTCTTTCTTGGCGGCGTCTTTAGATTCTTCTACGATCTCATTTGCACGTTTTTGCGCCAGGGTAACAATTTCAGAAGATTGTTCCTTTGCTTCTTTTAATACATTTTTGGCTTTCTTTTCAGCCAATTGCATTTCAGCCTGACCTTTTTCAGCCGCAGCCAAACCTTCGGCAATTTTTGTTCTACGTTGTTCTAAAGAGTCAAATAAAGGAGGCCAAATATACTTCATGGTAAACCATACCAGAAGTGCAAAGGTTATCATTTGCCCAATCAGAGTAGCATTGATACTCACGATGCGTTCCTCTTGTTGCTATTTAAATTAATTGGCTTAACCAGCGGCAGCCGCTTGTACAGCTGACAAGAACGGGTTTGCAAAAGTAAAGAATAATGCCAAACCAACACCGATCATGGTTACCGCGTCAAGCAAACCGGCAACAACGAACATTTTTACTTGCAACATTGGCACCATTTCTGGCTGACGTGCAGCACCTTCAAGGAATTTACCACCTAAAAGGCCGAAACCAATAGCGGTACCTAAAGCGCCCATACCAAGCACCAAACCAACCGCGATAGCAGTCATGCCTTGTACATCAGCAATTAATTTTGCAATTTCCATGAAACCTCCAAAGGTAATATATCAAGTTATAAAAAACAGTAAGAAAAACTAGTGGTCTTCGTGTGCCATGCTTAAGTAAACGATGGTTAATACCATGAATATGAAAGCCTGAAGTGTAATAATCAATATGTGAAATATCGCCCAGGGAAAGCTAAGAGCGGGCTGTATGTACCAAGGCAGCAAGGCGATTAATATAAATATCAATTCACCTGCATATAAGTTACCGAATAACCGCAGTGCCAATGAAATTGGCTTGGCAATTTCTTCAACTAACTTTAATAATAGATTGAAAGGCATTAACCAAGGGCCAAATGGTTGCAACAATAATTCTTTGGCAAAACCCCAAGGGCCTTTGATTTTGATGCTGTAAAATATTATTAAACAAAACACCGAAATAGACATGGCAAAAGTGGCATTCAAGTCTGTACTAGGCACAACGCGCAGGTAACTTATGCCCATCAAGGAGCCAATAGCAGGAAAGATGTCCACTGGGAACAAATCCATGAAGTTCCACAAAAACACCCAGCAAAATATAGTTAATGCCAACGGGGCGATTAATTTGCTATGTCCATGAAAAGTGTCTTTAACTTGTGTGTCCACAAATTCAATCAACATTTCCGCAAAACTTTGCAATAAACTGGGAACACCTGCGGTGGCTTTTTCTGCGGCGCTTTTGAAGAACCATATAAACAGGCCGCCCAGCAATGCGGAGAAAAACAAGGTATCAAGATGTAAAGTCCAAAAACCCTCGCCAGCACTCAGCGGAGTTAAATGGTGAATAATATATCCGGTTGCACCTTCGGCAGCATGAGCTTCGGTTGCCATTCTTCCTCTCTTAAACGGTAGATGTTATGTTAGCGCATTAATAACGCAAACCAAAAAACTGATATGACTGCGATATATCCGACAAATAAAGGCATTACTTGTATGTTGGGCACTTGAAGAATCAGCATAAACAAAGCTGCGGTCAAAATTAGCTTTATTGATTCTCCTGTATAAAAAGATCTTACGATCTTTTTTGGCTCCTGCCCTTTTGAGCGGACTATCTTTATTGCCAAATACAGATTAGGAATGAAAGCGGCTAAACCGCCCAAATTTGATGAGATGGCATTTGTTGTGCCACCCATAACCGCGAAAAACAATGTCGTTAGAATAATTACCAAGATCTGGTAACTCAACACTTTAGTGACTATTGTTAATTGTTGGCCCACCACATTTATCACCAAATCTTTCTAGGAGGCGATTATATATAGCCAAGGCCATAAAATCAAGGTCGAATAGATGCAATCCAATGTTTTCAATGTACTTCTTAAGCTCAATTGTCTTGAAATTTACTTGATTTGCCCCAGTATTCCATCCAACTCTTCCAAACTTGCATAGCTAATTGTTACCTTACCGGCACCATTAACCTTATGATCTATGTGGACTTTTGCTCCTAATTTTGCTGTCAACTCCTCTTGCAGACGCAACACATCCTTATCCAATTCTTTTATTTTACTAATTTTTGGCTCCGCTAATAATTCTTTAGCTAAACGCTCGGCATCTCTTACCGTTAAGCCTTCTTTTGCGATTTTATTGGCTATCAGAACTTGTTTTGCAGGATCCAAAGACAATAATGCTCGCGCATGACCCATTTCAATTTGTTTGGCTATCAACAACTTTTTAACATCGGGATGCAGATCTATCAGTCTTAATAGATTAGTTACAGTTGCTCTTGATTTCCCGACGGCCTCTGCAATTTGCAGATGCGTTAATCCAAACTCATCCAATAAACGCCGCAAGGCCTCCGCCTCTTCCAGTGGATTTAAGTCTTCACGTTGAATATTTTCGATTAAGGCAATGGCCATCGTAGCCTGATCGTCTATCTCCCTGATAACCACTGGCACTTGTTGTAAGCCAGCCAACTGGGCAGCACGCCAACGCCGCTCACCTGCAACGATTTCGTATTTTTCTATATCCAGCTTACGAACCACTACTGGCTGAATAATGCCCTGCGCCTTGATGGAGTCAGCCAGCTCTTGCAGTTTTTCTGGATCAATATCCCGACGCGGCTGGTATTTTCCGCGCTGTAAATATTCAATTGGCAAGGTATGCAAAGCTTCCGGGGACTTTTCTGCCATCACTGACATTCCGCCCAGCAAAGCATCAAGGCCTCGATTTAATCCGCGTTTTTTTACAGTCATATAATTACTGATTTCTCAAAGTGCAAAACTAGTCATGCCCACGAAGAAGTTGTTCAAACTCTTCGAGTATTTTTTTAAACTCCATTGCTTCCTGTTGCAGCAATAAATTTTCTCTTTGAATATTTTTTATCAGCGCGATAGTGACTTCTGGCTGTTGTTTCTGAAACCCATCATCGATTGAATGCGGCTTTAGCTCCTTAACAGGTTCTTGACTCAACGAATTCGAGTGCTCAGAACGTTGTTCGACTGGTTTTATGGCATCGACCTCCTTGTCCGGCACATCTGCCAACAGGGCTTCCAAGCCGCGCCCTAGTCCGCGTTTTTTTAAATTCATGATTTGTGACTTTTTTCTTTTTTAATCATTTCCGCTGCCAATGCAATATAGGCCACAGCACCTCTGGATGATTTATCATAACTTAGCACAGGCAAACCATGACTAGGCGCCTCTGCCAGACGCACGTTTCTTGGCACACAGGTTCTAAACACTTTGTCACCAAAATATCGAATTAACTGCTCCGATACATCTTTTGTCAATCTGTTCCGGTCATCGTACATAGTTCTAAGAATGCCTTCCAAATACAATTCCGGATTAACGCTGTCCTGGATATTTTTAAGCGTATCCATTAAAGCTGACAAGCCTTCCAACGCATAATATTCACATTGCATTGGAATCAATAGGCTGTTTGCCGCAACCATTGCATTAACAGTCAGCATATTTAATGACGGCGGACAATCTATAAGTATGTAGTCATAGTCGCTTTTAACCTGCACCAAAGCATCGGCAAGCCGCATTTCTTTTCGATCAGCCTGCATCAACTGCACCTCAGCAGCGGTTAAATCCGAATTACCCGGAATTACCGAAAAGCCAATTTCAGTTAGCTTAATAGCCGTTTCCGCAGCAGGCACATCTTCCATAATCAGATCGTAGCTGGAATATTTAACGTCCTGTTTATCAATGCCACAACCCATAGCGGCATTGCCTTGCGGATCAAGATCGATCAGCAGCACTCTTCGCTTGGCCGCAGCCAACGAGGCTGCCAGATTGACACTGGTTGTGGTTTTGCCAACGCCACCTTTTTGATTTGTGACAGCAATTATTCTTCCCAAAACTTTAAACCTCTTTAAACATTTCTATTCGCACCAAACACCTTTCAGCATCAATACCTGGCACTCTGATAGGCAACACGACAGCCTTTCCGGCTAGCGCTTGTAATTCCAACTCTGGCGCATGCCCTTTCATAGCCAGCAATACCCCGTTTTTAGCCACCAAATGCGCGGTTTTATCAACAATCTCCGGTAAACTGGCAAATGCCCGGGTTAGCACACAATCAAACAAGTTTTCCGGCTGATAATCTTCGACCCGGCTATGCTGCACAGATACATTAGCCAGCTTTAATTCCAGGATAGCTTGTTGGACAAAGCGGGTTTTTTTTGAGTTGCTATCCAGCAAAACAAATTGCACATCCGGTAAGCAGATGGCTAAAGGTATGCCTGGCAAGCCTGCGCCAGTACCTATGTCAATAACGCGACGTCCGTGTAAATGCGGCAATACAGCCAAGCTATCCAACAAGTGCAAGCGCACCATCTCCGGGCCTTGCTTTATTGCTGTCAGATTATAAGCTTTATTCCATTTTTGGATTAGCTTAATAAACGCCAATAGTTTTTGCTGATCGCTCTCAGAAACTGTTAGCTGCAAATTCTGCAGCCCATCAATCAAGATTTGCTGACATTCATCCAAACTTTCGCCAACGCCAGCTTGATTTGCTCTGTTGCTAGTTATCATTAAGCAGTTTTCTTTTTTAAATAGACCAATAACAATGAAATTGCCGCTGGTGTGATACCAGGAATTCTGGATGCTTGACCAAGTGTTTCAGGCTGCTGCACGCGCAGCTTTTCGCTCACTTCATTTGAAAGCCCGGGCACATTTTTATAATCAAAGGTTTGTGGCAATCGAAAATGATCATAGCGCAAGGTTTTGTCGATTTCAGTTTGCTGACGATCGATGTAACCGGCATATTTTGACTGGATTTCAACTTGCTCAGCAACATCTTCAGCAACTAATTCGCCGCCTTCCATAAAGGACAGCAAGCGTTTTACGTCCACTTCAGGACGGCGCAGCAACTCTGTTAAATTGGCTTCGCGAAGCAAACTGGCACCCCAGATTTGCTCAACAGATTTGGCTTGCTCCGATTCTGCCCTGATCCAGGTTTTCTTTAAATCCGTTTGCAATTGTTCGATAGCTTCCCGCTTCTCAGAAAAAGCCTGCCAACGTTGATCATTAACCAAACCTAATTCGCGGCCTTTTTCAGTTAAACGTAAGTCGGCATTATCTTCACGTAATAACAACCGGTATTCCGCCCGACTGGTAAACATTCGGTAAGGTTCTTGAGTGCCACGGGTAATCAAATCATCAATCATGACCCCGATATAGGCTTCGTTGCGTTGCGGGCACCAGCTTTCCAGGCCTTTAACCAATCGGGCCGCATTTAAACCGGCAATCAAGCCTTGCGCGGCCGCTTCTTCATAACCGGTTGTGCCGTTAATTTGTCCGGCAAAAAATAATCCGTCCATGTGCTTGGTTTCTAATGATGATTTTAAATCGCGCGGATCAAAAAAATCATATTCGATGGCATAGCCAGGACGCAAAATTTCGGCATTTTCAAAACCGCGCATAGATCTAACTATCTGATATTGCACATCAAACGGCAAGCTGGTTGAAATGCCATTGGGGTAGACTTCGTGAGTATCCAGGCCTTCCGGCTCTACGAAAATTTGATGAGAATCCCGTTCTGCAAATCGAACAACTTTATCTTCAATAGAAGGACAATATCTTGGCCCCACACCTTCAATAATACCCGAATACATAGGCGACCGGTCCAGGTTGGCGCGTATAACATCGTGGGTTTTATTATTTGTGCGAGTGATGTAACAGGCAATTTGTCTCGGATGTTGATCACGAGTACCTAAAAATGAAAAAACCGGAATTGGATCATCGCCACGTTGTTCTTCCAGTTTGCTGAAATCAATAGTGCGGCCATCAATGCGCGGTGGAGTGCCTGTTTTTAAGCGATCAACCCGAAATGGCAATTCTCTCAATCTTTCTGATAGCGCTATTGAAGCTGGATCGCCAGCGCGTCCACCACTGTAGTTTTCCAAGCCTATATGAATTTTACCGCCCAAAAAAGTGCCCGTGGTCAACACGACGGCTTTGGCCATAAAATCCACGCCCATCTGGGTTTTTACACCAATCACCCGGCCGCCTTCAACAATCAAATCGGCTACGGTTTGCTGAAATAAAGCCAGATTCGGTTGATTTTCCAATACCGTTCTAACTGCTTGTTTATACAATTTACGGTCGGCCTGAGCTCTGGTTGCGCGAACTGCGGGGCCCTTACTGGCATTTAGAATACGGAACTGAATGCCGCCGCGATCAATAGCTTGCGCCATTACGCCGCCCAAGGCATCAATTTCTTTAACCAAATGGCCTTTGCCGATTCCGCCGATGGCTGGATTGCAGCTCATTTGCCCCAATGTATCGATGTTTTGCGTCAGCAGCAATGTATTCGCACCCGATCGTGCAGACGCCAAGGCTGCTTCTGTTCCGGCATGACCGCCACCAACCACAATCACATCAAAAGATTTTGTAAATATCACCAGTATTAACCTATTTAAAAATGCTATAATTTTGGCGCATAACGCACAAAAGTCTTCTCTATTATAAGAGGTAAATCATGAAAAAACGTAAAAAAACACCAGAACTGGATTTTGTTCCCATCCAAAACCCAGTGGCTAAGTTTGCTGCTCAATTTAATAAAGCGGCCACATTCAAAGATAAAACCAAATACAACCGCAACAGCAAAGGTAACAAGCAGGAGGCTTGGTCAATCATCCCTGGCAGGGTAATTGACCAAACTTCTTGTTTAATGATCTAATATATCCCGATATTCTCGTTAACTTTTTAACAGTTATCATCAAAGCGTTTTCGCTTACTTTCTGGCAACATTTGCTTAAATCCAAACACTAAGCTGATGGCCGTCTTGCCTCCTGGTTGTTGTTTAATCACGCCTTGCGTGTGAATTTTTAACCCAACCCATTCTCAGACTATGCTGTAACCGATGCTAGATCGGTATAGCTGTTAATGCTTTTAGTTTATAAGCGAAAGTTACTTCAACTTTTAATCATTAACAACAGGAACACTTGAAGATGAATAAAACCCTAGCTATTTTGGGCCTGGCATCAGCATCCATTTTATTTACCAACACTGCCGCGGCTTCCATTGCCTGCACCCCAACACAATCATTTACACCAAACAGTGATTATTCAGCCAGCTATACAGTCTGCGGTGGCGCATTTTTAAGCATGACCATCACTGCAAAAACCACTGGCTGGGTTGCCGTAGGCTTCTCCAAAGACCAGTTCATGGCCAACACGGACATGGTTACAGGCGGCGTTAACACAGACGGCACGCTCTATTTAAATGACCGGTTTGCAAGCAATCACAGCGCACCAGCCGTTGACGCCACTCAAAATGCCACTCCGATTACCCAAACGTCCAGCGAAAGCAATGGCATAACGACATTAACCTTCACCAGACTATTAAACACTGGCGATGCGACTGGTGATTTTAACTTGGCCGATGGCAGCTATTATTTATTGTGGGCTTATGGCTCATCTGACACGTTCGGCAGGCACACCGCAAGAGGCGCGTCAGCCACGCAAATTAGCTTTGCCGCTCCAGTACCCGTACCAGCAGCTGCCTGGTTATTTGGCTCTGGTTTATTAGGTTTGTTACGCTTTAAAAGCGCCGCCAAAAAAGCTGGCATTTAAAATAAACTAAAACCGATAGGTTTTGCATCTATCGGTTTTTTAACATTAAGATTAACAACCGGCCTGATTTGCGCACTTAATACACAACGTTGAATACGGCAGCACTTTTAGTCTTTCAGGATTAATTGGCTCGCCACAGGCTTCACACAAGCCATACTCACCACGATCAATCCTGGCAATGGCTTTCTTGATCATTTCAATTTCATTGACTGTTGCATTTCCAAGATAATCAATGACTTCATCATTTTCAGCCTGGGTAGCCTGCTCCGCAAAATCATGCTCCAACGGGGTATCAGTATGCCTGATATCGGCAGTGATTTTACCTAACCGCTCATTGAGTTCTTCAAGCATTTCGAAGAGCGTTTTCTTTGTTTCTGCAAATTCCATGACCCTTCCCCTAATTAAATTAGCAACGCACCTAAACTAAAGCTATCTTTAGATAGATTATACTTATTACTTAACACCTCGTCTTAATTATGCAAAACGCACTTAACCAGCTGTTAGAATCCGCCAACCAGGTTATCCTGGGCAAATCCCATCAAATCAATTTAGCACTTTGCTGCTTACTGGCAAGAGGTCATTTGCTGATTGAAGACGTACCCGGCGTTGGCAAGACGACACTATCGCATACTTTAGCCAAACTGCTTGGATTAGATTACCAGCGCATCCAATTTACTAGCGACATTTTACCTGCCGACATAATTGGAGCGTCCATTTTTGATGCGCAAGCGCACGAATTTAAATTTCATCCCGGGCCAATTTTTAAACAAATGTTGTTGGCTGATGAGATTAATCGCTCTACCCCAAAAGCCCAAAGCGCGCTTTTGGAAGCGATGGAAGAACACCAAGTAACTATTGAAGGCAAAACCTATCCGTTACCCGAGCCTTTTTTTGTGATTGCCACCCAAAACCCCAGCCACCAAATTGGCACGTTTCCACTGCCGGAATCGCAATTAGACCGGTTTTTAATGCGTATTGAGCTGGGTTATCCTGATCCGCAAGCAGAAAGATTATTGCTAAGCGGCCAAAACCGGCATGACTTGATTGAAACCCTGCCCGTTAAACTGACCATTAAAGAATTGCAGACTTTACAACGATTTGTCACCAAAATTCATGTTTCCGGGCCTGTGCTGGATTATTGCCAGGCTATTATTGCATTTACACGCAACTCAACAGAATATCACTGCGGTTTATCGCCGCGGGCTGGTTTGGCCTTATTACATGCCGGCAAAGCCTGGGCATTTTTGCAAGGCAGAAATGCTGTTATCCCTGAAGATATACAAGCTATATTAGCGCCAGTAGCCGGACACCGCTTACGGCATGGCGGCATTAATTCCGATGCCATCGTAGCGCCAATTCTTGCCCATGTGCCAGCGCTTTGAGCAAGCTATCCCTTTCTGACCGGTTCCGTTTAAGCCGTTTTTTTAATGGCAAAAAAGCGACTGCAGAACCGATCACGTTATCGCAACGGCGTATTTTTATCATACCCACTCAGCGTGGACTGGGCTTTGCCGTACTAATCTCCTTATTACTGTTAATTGCTTTTGTGTACGGCAACAACTTAACGTATCTATTGGCATTCCTGTTGGCCAGCGTATTTTTTATCACTATTTTGCACACTTATCGTTCATTATCCGGCTTAGTGGTACAAGCAGGCCAAAGCCCTGCCGTTTTTGCAGGGGAGAATGCCGGGTTTAATATCTTTATTAATAACCCAAGCAAAATACCACGTTATAACGTTCAGATTTCACTAGAACAAACCGTGCAAGCAACCATACCCGCATTTGGCAATTACCAGGTTAAGCTGTATTCAAGTACCCGGCAGCGGGGCTGGCATCAATTAGGCAAAGTAACGGTAGCCAGCATTTATCCGTTTGGTTTATTTAGAGCCTGGTCGCCACTGCGGTTTGGAATGCGCGTTTTGGTTTATCCAAAACCAGCAGCTAAACAAATCCCCTTTCCAGAAACAGCCTCGGCCAAATCATTGCAAGGCACAAGCACCAAAGGTAACGATGACTTTTATGGTTTACAGACTTACCATGCTGGCGATTCCATAAAACACATTGACTGGAAAACCTATGCAAAAGGCATCGGTTTATTTACTAAACAATACAGTGGCGATAACTCAGCTGAAATCTGGTTAGACTACGAACACAGCCCGGGCTATAACATTGAAGAACGCCTTAGCCAGTTGTGTCGATGGGTGCTGGATGCCGAACAGGCGGGCATTAGATACGGATTTGCCTTACCTGGCACTAAACTTAACCCCGACTTTGGCCAGCATCACTATCAAAAATGCCTGGAAGCCCTGGCGTTATTTTGACCATTA
>Ga0066448_1000222_pt1 | contig 23166 bp, 23 predicted proteins | sample LakWasMet70_HOW9_2_FD_59536 | JGI IMG/M metagenome (GOLD analysis project Ga0066448, IMG submission 59536) | Freshwater sediment methanotrophic microbial communities from Lake Washington under simulated oxygen tension - Sediment Metagenome 70_HOW9 | ecosystem: Environmental > Aquatic >...
CTGCCGGTATGACGCTGCTTTGATATTGTGCATATAAGCTGAAAGTTGTACGTAATCAGTAAAAGTTATTTATATTTAGTTGGTTAAAGTAACCGGATTTTACAATTAATAATAAGCTGTTGTGTTAACGATGGCTTTTAGGAGCATGATAAATGTATAAAAAAATCGCTGTAGTAGTTTCTGTGCTGGTATGCAATTCCTACGCTTATGCCTATGTAGAGAATCCATGCAAAGACGGCTATCAAGAAAATAACCCGACCAATCATTACTTTATTACCCGATTTGACACTAATTGCGATAAGCAAGTTACCCAGGATGAATTTACAGCATCGGCAACCGAGCGTTTTAAGCATATGGATATTAACGGTGATAAATTTATTTCTTTGGATGAATTCCTCACCCGCTATGCAGATGATCAGGTTAAAACCAATGCTGCCGCCAAGGCCAAACCTGAAGTAAAAAGCCCCAAATCACCGGATCCTGAAAAAGTGTTTACAAAACTAGATGTTAACGGCGATAAAAAAGTGGCCGAGGCTGAGTATTATGAATCGCGTAATAAGTGGTTTACGGAGCAGGATAAAAATAAGGACGGTAAAATATCCCGTGAAGATGCCCAATAGTTATGCGTTGGGTTTAAAGCATTAAGCGCATGGCAGCCATGCTGGACAGGGCAAAGCCTTGCCGTTGGTAAAAGCGTTGTCCGCCTTCATTGTCACTGTCTGTTAATAAGGTAATGCGTTTGCAGCCATGATTTCTGGCTTCTGTTAGCGCCAGAGTCAGTAGCTTTGAGCCTAAACCCAGTCCGCGATAACGGCTAGTGACGATCATGTCTTCCAAAATTCCCACCCGCCCGCCTAAAGCTGTGGATTGAGTAAACAACAAATTAACCATAGCAACAGTTTGGTGATTGATTTTTGCTTGTAAAATTAAGCCTATCTGAGCATTTTGGATAATATTGCGTAACCCGGATTGTTGCGCATTAACATCTGGCGAAAACTCCTGCTCCAGTGAAAATAACTCCGTCAGCAGAGGAATTAAGTTTGGTATATCCGAGTTTTTAGCGATTGAAAGTTCCAAATCTTGTTGCATAGATATGTTGGATTTGTGACAGAACGCACCATATTACGCCAATATTTAGTTGCTAACTACTGTTTAACATTGTACAAATTTTGTGCAATAGGTCAAAAATGCACCATTTTGACCCTAAAAACTGTCTTAAATTACACTTTTTAAGCATTATTTGCTTGACTGGTGTTAGGCATTGATATTGCTTAAGATATTGGTAGTCATGCTGTTGGGTAAGTTAACACGCGGATTTACTAATTCGCATAGGGTTAACGAAAACGCAGAGCAGCAAACTGATCGGATAAATATATTAACTAATTGGGTGAAACGCTATGTTGATTGGATTACCGAAAGAAATTAAAGATAATGAAAATCGGGTGGGCATGACGCCTGGAACAGTTAAGACTTTAGTACGGCGTGGACATCAAGTATTAGTGCAAACCGGAGCCGGTGAGGGTAGCGCGCTCTCCGATGCGGATTATGTAGCGGCGGGGGCGGAAATTGTGCAGACGGCGCAAGAAGCTTGGGCTGCAAAAATGGTGGTTAAGGTTAAAGAGCCAGTCGCAGCAGAATATGGGTATTTACGATCAGATCTTATTTTGTTTACTTATTTGCACTTGGCATCCAACAAGCCGTTAACTGATGCGCTGTTAGCCAGCGGTGCCACTGGCATAGCTTATGAAACCGTACAAACCCAAGATGGCCGATTACCGTTGCTGATTCCCATGAGCGAGGTGGCCGGTCGCATGGCAACTCAAGTGGGGGCGCATTATCTGCAAAAATCCTGTGGTGGACGCGGTGTACTCATGGGTGGCGTACCTGGTGTGGCACCGGCAAGTGTTGTCGTTTTAGGCGGCGGAATTGTTGGAGCTAACGCGGCGCGTGTTGCTGTCGGTATGGGGGCACAAGTGACGGTGCTGGATGTCAGTCACGAGCGGCTTAAATATCTGGATGATATTTATCGCGGTCAACTGCAAACCCGCATGAGCAATGAAGCCAACATTGAAGAATGTGTATTTCAGGCAGATTTGGTGATTGGTGCCGTGTTAATTCCTGGTGGACGAGCGCCGTGGTTGTTAACTCGAGCCATGCTGCCATCCATGCTGAAAAGTTCAGTGATTGTGGATGTGGCGGTTGATCAAGGTGGCTGTGTGGAAACCACCAGAGCCACTACCCACAGTGACCCCACGTATGAAATCGATGGTGTGGTGCATTATTGCGTAGCCAACATGCCTGGCGCTGTGCCTCGCACCAGTACGTTTGCTTTAAATAATCAAACCGGACCTTACATTTTGCAACTGGCTGAGCAAGGTTTGGCGGCTTTAAAAGACAATGCGGCGTTAATGCAAGGCTTAAATACTTACCAAGGGAAAGTGGTTTATGCTGAAGTCGCAAGAGCATTTGATTTGCCGATTGTTGAAGTCGCTATCCAGTTGTAGCCGTTTTAACACAGGATAAGCAAAAAATAGTTAGCCGGGTGGATTGGGCCGCGCCTGATCCATCCGTAACACAGGTATTCCGCGTTATCGAGTTGCTCTTAGCTTTAAGCTCCAATCAGGACGCCCAAGCAAGTTTTCCGGTACTCAGCTAACATAGCGCAAATCAATTTAGCTGAAAGTTTTACGTTATCGAGAAGATCTTTAATTTTTCCAGAAAATTCTTGGCATGTTACAATTTAAAAATTTTAACAATGGCTTAGTTGTATCTGGATGCTGGTGATTCCTGGTAACGCTGGGCTTAATATCGACCGCAATGACAGCAATCGCATATCAAAAACCAACTTTAACAGGCAGCGAGGCCAATTCGAGGCAATTGCTGGGGCTGATTGTTGTATTTGTATTGCTTTTGCATTGGCTGATGGTTTTTTATATACGCAATCTGGCGGAACCTGTTAAGCAGGTTTTGCCTGAAAAAATTATGCAAGTGTCGCTGCTTGAAATTCCTAAACCAAAGCCCAAACCCATTGTTGAACCACCACCTCCACCGCCTGCGAAACCAGTGCCAGCAAAAGTGGTGCCGGTAAAAAAACCACCGGTAACGCCACCCGTTAAAAAAATAGAAAAGCCGGTCATAAAACCGATACCAAAGCCAACGCCCAGCCCTGTGGTGCATAAACAAGGCGAAATACTCAAATCTGCGCCCACACCCGAACCTGTAGTGCGAGAATTAGTGCCACCCATGCCCGTGATGCCGATTGTTCCGGTAAAACCGTTCAAGCCAGCGCCAGTCGCACAGGCAGCTCCAGCACCATCGCCTCATAAGCCTGCTGAACATTCAGCTGATACAGGTCATGGCAGCAATTCCGGGGTGGTTGAGCTGGGTTGCAGAACACCTAAATATCCGGCGCGCGCAATGGAACGGCATATTGAAGGCAAAGTCACCGTGGAGTTAACGGTTGATGCCGATGGTGAAGTGACAAATGCTCGGGTAACAAAATCCGAACCGGATGGCGTATTTGATGATGCCGCATTAAATAGTGCTGAAACGTGCCAGTTTAAACCTAAAATAGTTAATGGTACGGCAGTGCCCCAGCGCGCTACCAAAACCATCACATTCAGGTTGCCTCCAGAATGATGACTATAAAGTTCTGGTCACTGTTTCCGCCAAAATTATTTCAAGTTGAAATCCTAATCCAAGAAGGAAGTTCTTAATGTTTAACCAACTATCTCCCACCGCCATAATTGATGGGACCTTGTACACCTTGCTAATTTTTTCAGTGATTACCTGGACGCTGATTATTTTTAAGTCCTGGCAGTTTGCTAAAAACAAAACATTAAACAAACTATTTGATGAATTATTTTGGAATACGGCATCACTGGAGAAAGCCAGTGAGCTGTCTGAGCAGGCATTTACTGGCCCGCAAGGCAGAATCGCACAGCAAGGCATCAATTGGTTATCAAAAAGCAAAACCGAAACAGGCAAAACCTTAAAATTTGTTGGTACGCCGCATGATTTACTGGAGCAAGCCTTGTTGGAGCAAATGCAAAAGGAACAACATGCTATGGAAGCCGGTTTAACCTGGTTAGCCAGCATCGGCAGCACCGCGCCATTTGTGGGTTTGTTTGGTACGGTATTAGGCATTATGCACGCCATGCACCAGATTACCGCCAGTGGCTCAACCAGTCTGGATGTAGTGGCTGGCCCCATCGGTGATGCGCTGGTGGCAACTGCCATAGGTATTGCCGTGGCGGTGCCGGCTGTGTTGGCCTATAACTTTTTTCTGCGCCGAACCAAGTTACAGCGCGCCGGTTTGGAAAATTTTGTGGTTAGCTTTATGCACGCCGCCTTAAATACTGAAATTGTCAGGACCTAACGATGGCTTTTAAACCCCAATCCGATGGCGAAGAAGCGCTTAGCGAAATCAACGTAACGCCCTTGGTGGATGTGATGTTGGTGTTGGTGATTATTCTTCTGGTGACGGCACCGTTGCTGACTCAGTCAGTCAATGTTAATTTGCCGAAAACCGCTGAGACCGTGGCAAACGTGACCGACCAGCCGCTGCAATTGGCCATTGATGCAAAAGCAGGGCTAAGTCTTAATAAGCAACCGGTGACAGATTTGCCAGCGTTGGAAACACTATTACAGGCCGAATTGAAAAAAAATAAGGAGATTGGCTTGCATTTGTACGTAGACAAAATCGTTATTTATGAAAAAGTTGCTCAAGTGATAGCCGCTGTGCAACATGCAGGGATTAGTAAAATTGCTTTTGTAACGGTGGAGCAGTGATTGCGGCCAGTTTTTCCCCAGGTTGCCAACGTTACCGGCAACGTTCAAGTTATTCTCTAAATTAATCGGACACTTATGGATCTTTTAGCGCAAGTACTGGATTTTTTTATCCATCTTAATACCCATTTAGCGGCTATTTTAACGCAATACGGCACATTAACTTATGCCATCTTATTTCTGATTATATTCTGCGAAACCGGTTTGGTGATAATGCCCATCCTGCCTGGAGATTCCTTGTTGTTTGCCGTCGGTGCGCTGGCAGCCAGTACAGGCCAGTTGAATGCTATGTTATTGGTTGTGTTGCTTATTGGCGCTGCCTTGGCCGGTGATAATTTAAACTATCTGGTTGGCAAGTATTTTGGCAAAGAAATTAAAGCGCGGGAAAAAATTGGTTTTTTTAAACGCGAATATATTGATAGCACGGAAGGCTATTACGAAAAACATGGCGGTAAAACCGTCATTATCGCAAGATTTATTCCCATTATCAGAACGATGGCACCGTTTGTAGCCGGTGCTGGCAATATGCATTACCCTCGGTATTTGCTGTTTTGCATTACTGGTGCCTGTTTATGGGTGGGTGGATTGATTACCCTGGGCTACCAATTCGGCAATCTTGAAATCGTGCAAAAGAATTTTGAACTGGTTATTTTAAGCATTGTGCTGATTTCATTTTTACCCGTGCTACATCAGCTTTGGCAAGGCTTTCGTAAACAAACTGCTGATTAAAAACACACAATCTTTCTAAACCTGGCGGTATTTGCGCTGAGCTATTTGTTTTGCGATTTGATTTTTTTATTTTAAATTTAGGAAATTACCTACATGTCTGGTCAGCATAATCATTCCAAACAACAAATGGCAACATTGGCCTTAGGCGCAATCGGTGTTGTCTTTGGCGATATAGGAACCAGCCCGTTATATGCACTAAAAGAAATTTTTCTCAGCGGCATGCCCATTGACGAAATTCATGTGTTGGGCGTGTTATCGTTAATATTCTGGTCATTAACGATGGTGGTTGCCATCAAATACGCCACCTTTATTATGCGTGCGGATAATAAAGGCGAGGGCGGTATCATTGCGCTTATGACACTGGCATTAAATGGCTCAAAAGGTCATCGCCGGCGGATGCGTTTTATTGTGACCATTGGCTTAATAGGCACTGTGCTATTTTATGGTGACAGCATCATCACGCCAGCAATTTCAGTACTTAGCGCCGTTGAAGGCTTGCAGATTATCGCGCCAAGTTTGGAAAGCTACATTGTGCCCATTACCATCCTGGTATTAGGTGGCTTATTTATCATACAGGTTAAAGGTACTGGTCATGTTGGTAAGCTATTTGGACCGATCATGGTGGTTTGGTTTCTGTCTTTGGCGGCCATGGGTGCGATTAATATTCTGGAAAATACTGATGTGCTGAAAGCCCTTAATCCCTATTATGCTGCACATATACTGATGGAATTAGGTGTGCGTGGCTTTTTGATTATGGGTTCCGTGGTGTTGGTTATGACGGGGGCGGAAGCCTTGTATGCTGATATGGGACATTTTGGCTTAAAACCCATCCGCTACGCCTGGTTTGGTTTTGTGTTTCCGGCATTGCTAATCAACTATTTTGGGCAAGGTGCACTATTGCTAGGTAATCCGGATGCCATACAAAATCCTTTTTATTTATTAGCGCCTAGCTGGTTGCTCTATCCGTTGTTGGTTTTAGCCACTTTGGCGACAGTAATTGCCTCGCAGGCGGTCATATCAGGCTCTTTTTCACTGACTCGTCAGGCCATACAACTAGGTTACTGCCCGCGTATGAACATCCGGCACACGTCGGGTGAAGAGATTGGACAAGTCTATATTCCCGCCATTAATTGGATGCTAATGGTTGCGGTATTTGTGTTGGTGTTAAGCTTTAAATCCTCAACTGCTTTAGCTTCTGCTTATGGTTTAGCCGTTACTGGCACCATGTTGGTTGACACCCTTCTGGCCTTTATTGTGATACAAGCGTTATGGCGTTGGAACAAGCTAACCAGCATAACTTTTTTAGTGATTTTTTTAACGCTGGATCTAATCTACCTTGGCTCCAGTACTTTAAAGATTCCTACGGGCGGTTGGTTGCCGTTACTGGTTGGGGCGGTTTTGTTTTTTATCATTACAACCTGGATTCAAGGTCGGGCCTTGTTGGGCGAATTTATGGATGAGCGCCGCGTGTTGTTTGAAGATTTGGAAGAAAAAATCGATGTCGATTTAGTGCGTGTGGAAGGTTGCGCCATCTATTTAGCCAGAAATTTACATGGTGTGCCGCAAGTGTTATTGCATAACCTGGAGCATAACCATGTTTTGCATAAACAAATTATCGTATTAACCATTGTTACCAAAGATGAGCCTTATGTCACTGAAGAACATCGGGTAAAAATCAGACAGTTTGGTAAAAATGAAAACTTCTATCGGGTAAAACTGTATTATGGCTTTCAACAAAAACCAGACGTGCGACGCGCCTTAGAGTTATGTGTACAAGAAGGTTTGCCCATTGATCCCAGCCAAGCTTCATTCTTTGTGGGTAGCGAACGCATTGCTTTCCGCAGACATAGCCGTATGCCTAAATGGCGGCGTGGATTGTTCCGGTTTTTATTCCATAACTCCTCCAGTGCCATTGAGTTTTTCAAGATTCCAGTGGATCAGGTCATCGAGTTGGGTATTCGAGCCGAGTTGTAAAGTATTTAACACAAGCTGAGTGCATGAAACGGCCATGTTGGTTATTGTTCATGCTATTTTTGTCCCTGCCATGTTCTGGCATAGACACAATGGCGTTAAATCTCGGCAGCATTCAAGCTCAGGGATGGTTATTGCAAGGGGTTAAAGTGACTCTGGCTAATTTAGCTGCTGATAAACAGCAGCTGGCGGCTGAAATTTCCCAATTACACTTGCCCAAACCCTATGACGACCTGAGCCTGGTTAATATCCGCTGTACCGAGTTCACATGGCAAAATCAACAACTGCATTGCGATCAGGGTAGGGCTTCAGTGCAGTCCAAACGCTGGCAATCACCCTCTGCCAATTTCTCCTTCCACATTCAAGAACATGACAGTTGGCTAAAGCTGCAAGATGTAAGAATCGCTGGCGGTCATGTGGATGTTGATTTTCAGGAACGCGAGCAAGGTTGGACAGCGCAAATTACCGGCGATGATATTGAGTTAGCTAAACTGAAAAAACTATTGCCGATCCCCGCCGTCAATTTCAAAACCGGAAAGGTGTCTTTGTCGGCAACTGTTTCCGGACAAGCGCAGTCATCGAAAAAGTTAACCTTGTCAGGCAAGTTAACGGGTATTACTCTGGATACAAAAGATGGCAGTTTAGCTACCGATTCAGCAAAACTGAATGTGAACTTGGATGCCAATCTGGAAAGTGATGGCTGGCAATGGCGCAGTCAGCTAACTATGCCCAGTGGCGCAGTTTATGTGCAGCCTGTTTATCTGGATGCAAACAAACAGCCGATCAGCTTGGAAGCCCAAGGCCTGTGGCAACAGGACAAACAGACGTTACGGGTACAATCTGCAACTTACCGGCATGCCGACGCGGGTGAGTTAACGGGTAGCGCAACCTTAAATATTAAAAGTAAAACGCTTGAAACTGGTCAGTTAACCCTGACCAGTGTCGATTTGGATCAGCTGTCGGCGGTATATTTAAAACCGCTACTTGCCGAGACTGCATTTGAAGGTTTAAGCATCGCAGGTCAGGGCAAAATGAATTTGCAGCTGATTCATAACTCGTTAACGGCCATCCGTGCGGTCTTTAACCAATTAAACATAAAAGATGAGAAAAACCGGCTTGGCTTAGTTGGCGGTCAAGGTGAGTTTAATTGGGCCAAAAATGAAATGTTTAATGAAACATCGACCCTGTTTTGGCGCAAATTAACCTTGGCTAATGTGCCAGTGGATGCCGGAAAAATCCATTTTATCGCAAAACTGAATTCAATCAGATTGCTGGATAAAGCTACCTTGCCATTGTTGGGTGGGAGTTTTGATATTAACCGGTTCAGCTGGTTAGCCAAGCCAAATCAAGAGCCGGAAGTGTATTTTGAGGGTGCGATAAATCAGGTTTCTTTGGAGCAGTTTTCCAAAGCCATGGATTGGACGCCTTTATCCGGCACTATTACCGGTAAAATCCCGGGTATTCAATACAGCAATAAAACCATCAGTTTGGGCGGGCAATTGCAGATTAAAGCTTTTGACGGCGATATTAAAATCAGCAACTTGGCTGGGTCAGGTTTATTTACCGCACTGCCGAAATTTTACAGCGATATTGAAGTCAATAATCTGGACATGGATCAACTGACCGGCCAATTTAAATTTGGTGGCATTACCGGCAAACTATCCGGCTATGTGCGCCAGTTGTACATGGAAAACTGGCAACCGGTGAGTTTTTATGCCTGGTTTGGCACGCCGGATGACGATGATTCCAAACATCGCATCAGCCAAAAAGCGGTTAAAAATATAGCCAGTATAGGTGGGGGCGGGGCGTCTGATTTGTTATCACGCACCGTTTTAAGTGCTTTTGACACCTTTTCCTACGATAAGATTGGCTTGGGCTGTTATTTGCACGAAGGTGTTTGCCAGTTGATGGGCGTCGAAGCCACAAAACAAGGTTATGCCATTATTAAAGGCGGTGGTCTGCCGCGCATTGATGTGATCGGGTATAATCCACGAGTAGATTGGCAAGTCCTGGTTGATCGGTTAAAACGCATATCGGCATCGGATGAAGTCATCATTAAATAGAGGAACCTGTAATGAAAAGAATACCCGTTTTAGCGGCGTTATCATTAACTGCCTGCGTTACCATCAATATCTATTTTCCGGCCGCCGCCGCAGAAAAAGCAGCGGATGAGATCATTAAAGATATTCAAGATGCCGTTCCAGGGCAAACTGTGCCAAAACCCAAGCCGAAAGCGGCATTGGAAAACTGGCAGCTGGCAACTTATCAGGCCATTGATCGGGCTGTTGCGCTGTTGATAAATACTGCTGAAGCAGCTGAAGCGGATTTATCCATTGATAGTCCGGAAATCAGACAGTTAACCGCATCGATGGAAAGCCGGTTTTCCACCTTGCAAGGTTTTTATGCCAGTGGTGCCATCGGCATAAAATCCGATGGCCTGTTAGCCGTTAAAGATCCGGCTGCTGTGGCATTACAGGATCGCAATCAGGTGACCAAATTGGTTGCGGCCGAAAACAAAGACCGGCAGGCGCTGTATCAAGCGATTGCCAATGCTAACGGTCATCCCGAATGGGCTGCACAAATCAAAGCCACATTTGCCGCGCGCTGGGTTAGTAATGCCCAGGCTGGCTGGTGGTATCAATCTTCAGGCACTTGGAAACAAAAATAAGCATGGCACGACATCGATCAAGAAGAAAACCGTTACCGGAAACGCCAGTTAAGGTAGTTATTGAATCACTGGCGCACGACGGACGCGGCGTGGCACATGTCGATGGCAAAGTAGTGTTTATAGACGAAGCATTGCCAGGAGAAGAAGTCGAATTTACTTATACTGAAATCCGAAAGGATTATGCGGAAGGTAAAGTGGTTAAATTATTATCGCGTGCCGCTGATCGGGTGGATGCCTTGTGCCCACACTATGGCGTTTGTGGAGGCTGTAGTTTTCAACACGTGGAATCGTCAGCGCAAATTCGCATTAAGCAAGAATTGCTAGTGGAGCAATTTAAACGCATCGGCAAAGTCGCGCTAACCGAATTATGGGAACCACTGCAAGGCCCGCACTGGGGTTATCGTCGCAAAGCCCGCATGGGGGTTAAATATGTGGCTAAAAAGGAAAGGGTGCTGGTTGGATTCAGGGAGCGTCGTCATCCGTATTTAGCCGAAATCGATAGTTGCGTGGTCATGCACCCGATTGTTGGCACTAAGTTGATTGAGTTAGGCGAAATGATTTCAGGCTTAAGCGTGCGCGAAAAAATCCCGCAAATTGAAGTCGCTATCGGTGATGATCAATGCGTTTTGGCAGTGCGCGTGATGGAGCCGCCCACTGACGCGGATATTGAAAGAATGCGCGCATTTGCTCATGAGCATCAGTTTAGCATCTGTTTGCAACCCAAAGGCCCCGATACCATTACGCCTTTGCCAGGTGAGCCGGAAGTTATTCCAACTTATCGCTTGCCTGACCAGGCTATAGAATTTAAATTCCGGCCAGCCATGTTTACCCAGGTTAATTACGAAATTAACAAGCAAATGATTAATCGGGTACTGGAAACCCTGGCGTTGACCAAAGAGGATAACGTACTGGATTTATTCTGCGGCTTGGGTAATTTTACCCTGCCGATGGCTAAATACGCTGGCAGCGTAGTCGGCATAGAAGGCGACCAACCGCTGGTTAACCACGCCAAATCCAACGCACAGCACAATCATATCGACAACGTGGAATTCTACGCCGCCGACTTAAGCAAAGATATCAGCGATATGCCTTGGGCTAATCGCAAATACAACAAAATCATGCTGGACCCATCACGTGCTGGCGCGTCGGAAGTCTTGGTACATTTTAAAAAATGGCAGCCGGAGCAGATAGTTTACGTGTCCTGCAACCCGTCTACATTAGCCAGGGATGCCGGAATTTTGGTGAATGAACTGGGATATAAACTGGTTAAGGCAGGCGTGATGGATATGTTTCCGCAAACGGGGCACGTGGAGTCGATTGCGTTGTTTGTGAAGGCGTAATACAAAAATGTTTTTGTTCTTATTGTTAGATGTATTGGATAAGTAATCAGTATGAGCGAGAGCAATTTTTTGGATATTTCGATCAGCAATCAACAACTAACACGCATTGCCAATGATCAAGAAATAAAAACCTACCCCATCTCAACAGCAAAAAACGGCCCGGGCGAGTGCCGTGGCAGTGAATGCACGCCACGGGGCTGGCATAGCATCCGAGCAAAGATTGGTGCAAATCAGCCATTAAACAGTGTGTTTATAGCCAGGCGACCCACTGGTGAAATATATTCGCCTGAGCTGGCGCTGCAATTTCCGCAGCGGGATTGGATTTTAACCCGCATACTCTGGCTGGGTGGTTTGGAGCCAGGGAAAAATCGGTACGGGCAGGTGGATAGTTCTTGGCGGTATATTTACATTCATGGCACGCCGGATGAACTGATGGATGGAACGCCGCAGTCGCACGGTTGTATTCGTATGAAAAACGCGGATATTGCTGAATTGTTTGAACTGGTTGATGCTGGATTGAAAGTATTTATTCATGAATGAAGCAGTAAATCCAACCCAGCGCATTGTGCTGGGTATTGAATACGATGGTAGTGGCTTTTCAGGTTGGCAGTGGCAGGCGCATCGACCTAGTGTGCAGCTGGCGCTTGAGCAGGCTTTATCCAAGATTGCCAACCAACCGGTCACTGTACAATGCGCAGGTAGAACCGATAGCGGTGTGCATGCGCTAGAACAGGTGGTGCATTTTGATACGGCAGTTGAGCGGGATTTGCACGCCTGGATGTTGGGTGGTAACAGTCAGCTGCCGGATGCCGTGAAAATTCTTTGGGTTAAACCGGCTGTGGCGGATTTTCATGCCCGGTACAGCGCAATTGCACGATTTTATCGTTATATCATATTAAATCGACCAGCCAAATCAGCCTTGCAGCCTAAGCAAATGACCTGGTGCAACTATGCGCTGGATGCCGATAAAATGCATCAGGCTGCACAAAGCTTATTGGGTAATCACGACTTTTCCTCATTTCGTGCTCAGGGATGCCAATCCAAAAGCCCGTGGCGGGTAATGCACTTTATTGACGTTTATCGCGAGGGCGATAAAGTGATTATGGATATCTCGGCAAATGCTTTTTTACACCATATGGTAAGAAATATCGCCGGTGTACTGATGGCAATCGGCGCCGGTCATCAGCCTGTTGAATGGACCAAGCAATTGTTAGCGGTTAAGAACAGGCAATTGGCAGGAGTAACTGCGCCGCCGGATGGCTTGTATTTGGCTGGTGTTTACTATCCAGATATCTATGGAATTGAAAATCATGCTATTTTTAAAAAATTACCGGCAGATGCTAAACGATTTGATTAATCGTCTGTCTATTAACATGCGCAAAGTCTTTGCTTTTGAAAAAACCAAGAATTAACTCCCTAACTTATGAATATGAATAATTTTTTATCTTTTGAAATCCACGGCGGCCATGATCATGGCGGCGGTGTTGCTGATTCAGTGGGCGGATTGCTTGCGTTTATTGAAGGATTGGTTGGCAAAAGTCCGCATGATGCGTTTGCTACCGTTTTGCCAGGTATCAGTAGCATGGCAAATGTTCATCCGTTATTGGTGCATTTCCCTATTGCTTTCTTTACGTTTTTTGTATTGATTGAGATTTTTGCAGCAGTATTTAAAAAAGCCGATTGGCGGGTTTTTTCAGGTTATTTGCTATATTTAGGCACATTTTGTGTGATTTTTACCGTTATTGCAGGATTTATTGCAGCCGATACCGTGCCTCATGGGCATGAAGTGCATGACATTATGGAGAATCATGAGCATATAGGTATCAGCATTTTAATTTTATCGCTATTGTTATCCGCTTGGCGCGTAATCTCAAAGTCCATGCACGGTGCTGCGCATGTGCTTTTTCTTGGATTGGCCGGTTTGCTGTTGGGGCTGGTGGTGCTGGGTGCGGATTTAGGCGGTGTTATGGTTTATAAATATGGGGTTGCTGTACAGGCGGTGCCGGTGCCGGAAGGGGGTTTTATGCACGAGCATGGTAATTCTGAATAAGCCACAAAATCCTGCTTGAGCAAACAGGCTGGCTGATTTGTCAGCCTTTTTTATTTTAGCAGTCCGGTCAGCGGCAGATTTATGTTATCCTAGTACGTTTGATTATTTGGCTAAATTCTCATACCACTTTATGCGAACTCGCGTTAAAATTTGCGGTTTTACCTGTGCCGAGGATGCTGTTTATGCTGCACAGTTAGGTGTCGATGCCATTGGTTTGGTGTTTTATCCACCCAGTCCAAGAGCGGTTGAAATTGAGCAGGCCATTAAGATAACCAATGCCTTGCCGCCGTTTGTGTCAGTGGTTGCTTTATTTGTCGATGAGCAGGAAGCGCGGATTCGTGAAGTATTAGCAAAAGTGCCCGTTGATATTATTCAGTTTCATGGCGATGAGTCGGCTGCAGCTTGCCGAATTTACGGAAAACCTTACTTAAAAGCCGTGCGTATGCAAGAACACACGGATGTCATTGCAATAGCGGAACACTATGCAGATGCAGCTGGATTATTGTTGGATGCTTACCATCCAGGTGAAAAAGGCGGTACGGGAAGCCGGTTTGATTGGAATTTAATTCCAGAACATTGCGCATTGCCCATTATTTTGGCGGGTGGTCTGGATGACAGCAACGCCTTGGCGGCAATCCAGGCTGTAAAACCTTACGCGCTGGATGTGAGCAGTGGCGTGGAAATGCAAAAAGGTATTAAAGATGCGCATAAGATGGCTGCATTTATCAGAGAAGTTAACAAGGGTAACAGAACAACATGACAACAAAATATAACATGCCCGATATTCGTGGCCATTTTGGGCCATACGGTGGAACGTTTGTCGCGGAAACGTTAATACCACCCATTCAGGAGCTCAACGCTGCTTATCAGCGCTATCTGAATGATCCTGAGTTTATAGCCGAACTGGATGCCGATTTAGCCTACTATGTGGGCAGACCTTCGCCTTTATATCATGCGGAACGTTGGAGTCGTGAGTTAGGTGGTGCGCAGATTTATCTGAAACGTGAAGATCTCAATCACACTGGTTCTCATAAAATCAACAATACGGTTGGGCAAGCTTTGTTGGCCAAGCGTATGGGCAAAACCCGTATTATTGCAGAGACGGGCGCAGGTCAACACGGTGTGGCAACGGCAACTGTGGCTGCCAGACTGGGCTTGGAGTGCGTGGTTTATATGGGCGCAGTGGATGTTGCCAGACAATCGTTAAATGTATATCGCATGAAGTTGTTGGGTGCTACGGTTGTTGCTGTTGAATCTGGCTCAAAAACCTTAAAAGACGCGTTAAACGAAGCCTTGCGGGATTGGGTAACCAATGTCGACAATACTTTTTATATTATCGGCACCGTGGCTGGCCCCCATCCTTATCCGGCTATGGTTAGAGATTTTCAGGCCATTATCGGCCGTGAAGCCAAGCAGCAACACCTTGAAGCAACGGGTAAATTACCTGATGCCCTGGTTGCCTGTGTGGGTGGCGGTTCAAATGCTATCGGGTTGTTTTATCCGTTTCTTGATGATGAATCCGTTAAGTTATATGGCGTTGAAGCCGCTGGCGATGGTGTGGCAACAGGTAGACACTCCGCGCCCTTATGCGCTGGTCGTCCTGGTGTATTGCATGGTAACCGTACCTATTTAATGGCTGATGATGACGGTGAAATTATCGAAACCCACTCCATTTCAGCCGGCCTGGATTATCCAGGTGTTGGTCCAGAGCATGCGTGGCTAAAAGATACCGGTCGTGCCACTTATGTCAATATAACTGATACTGAAGCCTTGGAAGGCTTTTACGCATTAACACGCATGGAAGGGATTATTCCAGCGTTGGAATCCAGTCACGCCATGGCTTATACCATGAAACTGGCACCCACCATGTCTAAAGACCAAACCATAATTGTTAACTTGTCAGGGCGTGGCGATAAAGATATGCAAACCATGGCTAAACGTGAGGGGATAGAACTGTGAGCCGATTAGCTGCCAAATTTGAAGCGCTGGCGCAAGCTGGTCGCAAAGCGTTAATACCTTTTATCACTGCCGGTGATCCATCACCTGATTTTACTGTGCCGATGATGCACGCGATGGTTGCGGCTGGTGTGGATGTTATTGAATTAGGCATTCCATTCTCAGATCCGATGGCAGATGGACCGGTTATTCAACGCGCCAGTGAAAGAGCGTTGGCTCATCACATGAGCTTAAGAAAAACACTGGCGATTGCAACTGAATTCAGAAAAACCGACCAACAAACCCCTGTGGTGTTAATGGGTTATTTGAATCCAATTGAAGCAATGGGTTACGAGGCGTTTGCAAATGCCGCCCAGCAAGCAGATATTGATGGTGTACTAACCGTTGATTTGCCACCGGAAGAAGCTGAAGAATGCACAGCATTATTGAAAGCGCGTGGCGTCGATCCCATTTTTTTACTGGCGCCCAATAGCAGCGATGAGCGTATTAAAAAAATGGATGCCATCGGCAGTGGCTATCTATACTATGTTTCATTAAAAGGCGTAACCGGTGCAGGTCACTTGGATATCGCTGACGTGGAACAAAAATTACAGCAAATCAGAGCGAACACTAACTTGCCCGTCGGTATTGGTTTTGGTGTAAAAGATGCTCAAACGGCTAAAACTCTTTCCGCTATTGGTAACGGTGTTGTGGTTGGTAGTGCGTTAATCAGTAAAATAGAGGCTAATTTGCAAAATCCTGAACAAGCTAAAAACGAGATAGTGGAATTGTTGGCGGCAATGCGTCAGGCTATGGATAGCTAGTTGATCCATAGTTTAAAACTTCCGCACATAATGTATCTCCAAGGAGTAAAAGAATGAGTTGGTTTGAGAAGCTAGTCCCGACGATTAGAACAGATTCATCAAATAAAAAAAATACCGTTCCAGAAGGTCTCTGGAACAAATGTCCAAGTTGCAACGCGATTTTATATAACGTTGAGCTGGAAAAGAATTTTCATGTTTGCCCAAAATGCGAACATCACATGCGCATTCCGGCCAGAACCCGGTTAAATTTGTTTCTGGATGAAGAAGGCCGTGAAGAAATCGGCAAAGGTGTTAAACCGGTTGATCCTTTAAAGTTTAAAGACAGCAAAAAATACAAAGATCGCATTATTCAGGCGCAAAAACAAACCAAAGAAAACGATGCGCTAGTGGTTATGAGCGGATTATTGAAAGGCAAAGGTATTGTGGCGGCTGCATTTGATTTTAACTTTATGGGCGGCTCCATGGGTTCAGTCGTTGGTGAGCGCTTTGTGCGCGGCGTCAATAAAAGTCTGGAACTGGGCGTGCCTTTTATCGTGTTTACTGCCAGTGGCGGTGCGCGTATGCAAGAGTCGTTGTTTTCATTGTTTCAAATGGCCAAAACCAGCGCTGCTTTAACCAGGTTGTCCGATGCGGGAATCCCGTACGTGTCATTTATGACTGATCCAACAATGGGCGGCGTTTCGGCCAGTTTAGCCATGTTGGGTGATATTAACGCGGCAGAACCAAAAGCGTTAATTGGTTTTGCAGGACCTAGAGTTATTGAGCAAACCGTGCGCGAAAAACTGCCGGAAGGCTTTCAACGCAGTGAATTTTTACAAGAGCATGGCGCAATAGATATGATCATAGATCGACGTCAAATGCGCGATACTATTGCCAGTGTATTGGCAATGCTGTCCGAAGGCAGAGCGGCTCGCTTATACCAACATTCAATGGAAGAACTAACATCTGATCCTGTTGATGCAGCTACTGATACATCCCAAGAGGCTTAATAGCGCTAAGTCATTAAATTTCAATGATGCATTTTGATTCGTTAAAGGGTTGGCTGGATTGGCAGGAAAGTTTGCATCCTTTAGCGATAGACCTTGGTTTAGAGCGGGTGGCGCAAGTCTATCGCGCCCTAAATCCAGGCCAAGCCAAGTGTCCCACTATTACAGTGGCAGGGACTAATGGCAAAGGTTCTTGTATTGCCTATCTGGAAGCCATCTATAAAACCCAGGGGTATCGGGTAGGTGCGTATACCTCCCCGCATATTTTAAAATATAATGAACGGATCAAAATTAACGGAATCCCAGTTTCAGATGAGTTGATTTGCGAAACATTCACTAGAATTGAAGCCGTGCGCGCCGGGATTTCGCTAAGTTATTTTGAATTTGGCACCTTGGCGGCTTTGGATATTTTTCGCCGGGAAGGCGTTGATGTCCAATTGCTTGAAGTAGGTTTAGGTGGCAGGCTCGATGCGGTAAATATCGTTGATCCTGACATTTCGCTGATTTCCAGCATTGGTATAGATCATGTTGATTGGTTGGGCAAAACCCGCGAAGCTATCGCACGGGAAAAGGTGGGTATTTTTAGAGCGGGAACACCAGCTATCGTCGGTGATCCAGAGCCACCTGACTCAATTTTACAGGCGGCTGCGGATAAAAAATCCCTGCTTTATTGCTTGGGAAATGAATTTTTTTATCATAAGCAAGATCAAAGTTGGACGTGGCAGACAGATGAGCTGCAAATTGACGGTTTGCCAGAGCCGGCCCTAAAAGGCGATCACCAATACCGGAATGCCGCCAGTGTCATTTTGGCTGTGACGATGATGCAAAAGGTTTTGCCGGTAAGCCATGATGCCATCAGATCTGGCTTACGGAATGTAAACCTGCCGGGCAGATTCCAGCTGATTGATGCTGACGTACCGGTATTATTGGATGTGGGGCATAATCCACAAGCCGTAAAAACGTTAAAGGCGTATTTGACTGAAAATTTTTCAGGTAAACGAATACATGCTATTTTTTCCATGATGAAAGATAAGGATATTGCTGAAGTTTTAGAGATTATGAGCCCGGTGGTTTACGATTGGTATTTTGCACCGTTAGTTAATCCAAGGGCGGCTTCCGAGTCTTTAATGCGGGAGATGTTTTCCAAACGAGCAATTAGTAAAGTTTCATTTGGCTATACTGGTTTTGCAGAAGCCTATAATGCCGCAAAAAATCAGTCACATAAAGGCGATCTGTTACTGGTTTTCGGCTCTTTTTTTTTAGTATCAGATTGCCTGGTTGAATTTCAGAAAAGTTGAGTAGATAAAATGGATCAAGAATTAAAACAACGTTTAATTGGCGCGGTAGTTGTGACTGCGTTAGCGGCAATTTTTATCCCTATGCTTTTTGATGATCCGATTGATGATAAAACCCAACAAGTCAGTGAATTGGCAATTCCTGCCACACCACCCGTCACTACCGGTGAATCCGCGATTGATAAGGCGCCTGAAAATTCAGAGCAAGTCTTAAATCCTGGCAACCCCGAAGAAGGTTTTGTTGAAGATCCGAACGGTGCAGAAGATGAACCAATGCAGCCGATAGAAGGGCCGGATGTTGACGATGAAGAAGGTTTAACGCCTGTAAAGCCGGTGGCTAAAGGTAAAGACCATGATAAAGCCAAGGGCAAAAAAGCTAAGCCGGATGTTGATGATATTGTTATTCCGCCAGTGCCGATGGATGAAGAGTCGGACGAAAAAATTGACGCCGAAGTACAAAAACTGCGTCCAAAATCCCAGGTAAAGCGTGAGCCACCTAAATTAATCATGGATAAGACTGCAAAGCCAGTTGATCAGGCAGAAAAACCTGTCGCCGATGAAAAACCGGCCACTGTTGAAAAAATACCTGTGCTTAAAAAACCAGTAACTGAGCCAGAAGCTCAAAAAGCAAAAGTGGTTAACAAACCAGCACCTGCAGCTACAACCGTAGAGTCTGAGAAAAAATCCACGGCAGCCAGCGATGCGGCCAAAAAACTGGCAGCCGCCAGCAAGCCGCCAGCTAAGCCTAAAAAGTGGGTTATTCAAGTGGGCAGTTTTGGTAAAAAAGAAAATGCGGTCTCGCTATCTGAATCGTTGCGTAAAGATGGATTTCCTGTGTCAGTGGTTACTGTGCAAGGGGAAAAAGGGCCAATTTACCGTTTAAAAATTGGGCCTGAGTTGGATGCCAAACACGCCAGTGATATGAAGGCCAGACTGGATAAGCAAAACGTGAAAGCCATATTAACTTCCGAATAGTGTCGGTTTATTCCAGTTAACTGACAATCCGATTTCAGTTATGGTTTGGGTAGATTTTACGATCATTGGGTTGCTGGCGGGTTTCTGGGGCATTGGTGTTGCAAGAGGATTTACCCGGCAACTATATGCTTTAGTATTCTGGGCTTTGGCATTTGTGGTCGCTCTTAATTTTACCAAAGAGTTTTCATTTTTGCTGGAAGCCAAAGTGCAACGTCCGCAATTCAGGTTGGTTGCTGCTTTTGCCGGATTATTACTGATCACGCTCGCGTTGGGCAGTTGTATCGGTTTTCTGTTGGGCGAAGCAGTCAATAAATCTGAGATCGGTTTTTTTGAGCGCTTTGGTGGTATGTTTTTAGGCGTTGTGCATGGAGCAGTCTTTGTGCTGTTCTTAGTTGTTATTGCGGGATTAACACCGCTGCCAGCGGATTTATGGTGGCAAGAATCTAAATTTTTGCCACCTTTTCAACAGGTTGCCATTTTGCTCAGGAATCATGTTTCCTCGGGCATCACCGAATACATCAATTATCGTTAACTAATCAAATGGGTTTTAACTAATGTGTGGTATTGCTGCAATTGTTTCACATCAAGCTGTTAACCAGGATTTATATGACGCTTTAACGGTCTTACAGCACAGAGGGCAAGATGCTGCAGGTATTGTAACGTGTGAGGGGAGCCGGTTGCATTTGCGTAAAGACAATGGCTTAACCAGAGATGTCTTTACTAATGCGCAAATGCTCAAGTTAAAAGGTAATATGGGCATTGCGCATGTCAGGTATCCAACCGCCGGTTGTACCAGTTCTGCGGAAGCCCAGCCCTTTTATGTCAATTCACCGTTTGGAATAACTTTGGCGCATAACGGAAATTTAACCAATACCGCCGAACTAAAACAGGCGCTGTTTGTTGAAGATCAACGCCATATCAATACAGACTCCGACTCCGAAGTGCTGTTAAATGTGTTTGCGCACGAATTGCACAGCTTGGGCAAACTAGATCTAAATGTTGACGACGTATTTAAAGCAGTAGCCGGTGTGCATCGCCGTTGCCGTGGTGCTTATGCAGTTGTGATTATGATTGCAGGCTTTGGCATTCTGGGTTTTAGAGATCCGCATGGCATTCGGCCAATTGTTTATGGTGAACGCCGGACTGAGCAGGGCTCTGAGTTTATGATTGCCTCGGAAAGCGTGGCATTAGACGTGTTGGGGTTTGATCTGATTAGAGACATTGAGCCAGGGGAGGCGGTATTTATTGAGGCTTCCGGTGAGCTGCATACCCAACAATGTTCAGAACAGGTCGATCATTGCCCCTGTATTTTTGAATATGTCTATTTTGCCAGACCGGATTCCATCATTGATGATATTTCTGTGTACAAAGCGCGCTTGCGTATGGGTGAAAAACTGGCCGAAAAAATCTTGCGGGAATGGCCGGATCACGACATAGATGTCGCTATTCCAATACCTGATACCAGCAGAACTGCCGCATTGTCTATGGCTAATCTGTTGGGCGTTAAATACCGGGAAGGTTTTATTAAAAACCGTTATATCGGTCGTACCTTCATTATGCCAGGCCAGCGCATGCGCGAAAAATCGGTCAGACAAAAACTAAATGCCATTGGCCTTGAGTTTGAAGGAAAAAATGTATTGCTGGTGGATGATTCCATCGTCAGAGGCACCACCTCCGCACAAATCATTCAAATGGCGCGGGATGCGGGTGCCAAAAAAGTGTATTTTGCCTCGGCCGCGCCACCAGTGCGTTATCCAAATGTATACGGCATTGATATGCCGGCGGCTAATGAGTTAATTGCCCATGACCGAACTGAAGAAGAAGTTTGTGAGGCCATTGGCGCTGATCGGATTATCTATCAAGACTTGCAAGATTTGATTGATGCGGTAAGACGAGGAAATCGGGCAATTGAGCATTTTGATACCTCCTGCTTCAGTAATCAGTACATCACAGGGGATATAGATGCTGCTTATTTGGAAAACGTTGAATCATTACGTAATGATGTTGCCCAGGTTCAGCGTAACTCGGAAAGCTTTATCATTGAAATGCAAAATTGCGATTAACCATAAATGAATTGAAAACCCATGAATGACAAAGATTGGCATGAATACGCACTAGAAACCCAGGCTATAAGAGCCGGGCATAACCGTTCGCATGAAGACGAGCATAGCATTCCAATCTTTGCGACCTCCAGTTATGTGTTTAAAAGTGCTGAAGAAGCTTCCTTAAGATTTACCGGTCAACAACCAGGCAATATCTATTCCCGTTTTACCAATCCAACCGTTACCGCTTTCCAGGAACGCTTGGCCTTAATGGAAAAAGCCGAGCGCTGTCTGGCTTTTTCTTCGGGTATGGCGGCTATTATGGCCGTTGGCATGGGTTTATTAAAAGCGGGCGATCACGTGGTGTGCTCGCGTAGTGTTTTTGGCAATACCGTATTGTTGTTTCAAAACTATTTTGGCAAGTTTGGGGTTGAAACAGATTTTGTCGACATAACCAATTTGTCGGCTTGGGAAGCCGCCATCAAACCTAATACCCGTTTTTTATTTTTGGAAACGCCCTCAAATCCACTCATTGAGATTGCAGATATTCAATCTTTAGCTACTATTGCTCATAAGCATGGATGTTTGTTGATTGTGGATAATGTGTTTTGCACGCCGGTATTGCAAAAACCAATAACGCTGGGTGCTGATATTGTTGTGCATTCCACAACCAAATATATTGATGGGCAAGGTCGCTGTGTGGGCGGCGCTGTATGTGCTTCTGATGAAATCATCGAGAAGTTCATCTACCCTTATTTACGTACAGGGGGCGCTACCATGAGTCCATTTAATGCCTGGGTGTTTTTGGGCGGCTTGGAAACTCTAGCTATTAGAATGAAGGCGCACTGTGATAATGCATCACAGTTGGCTGTTTGGTTAGAACAGCAACCAGGGGTGGTTAAAGTGCATTATCCAGGATTAGCTTCCCACGCCCAACATGAGTTAGCTAAACGACAACAACAGCATTTTGGTGGCGTGGTTAGTTTTGAAGTGGCGGGTGGTAAAGAGCAGGCGTGGCGGATCATTGATGCCACCAAAATGCTGTCCATTACCGCTAATTTGGGTGATGTTAAAACCACAATCACACATCCTGCCACGACTACGCATGGTCGGCTTTCTCCCGAAGCAAGGGCGGCAGCCGGTATAAAAGATGGATTGGTAAGAATCTCGGTAGGCCTGGAAAATATAATAGATATTCAAAACGATCTATCGAGGGGGCTTTTTATGTAAACTGGAGGGGTAATGGTTTTTGCGGTAGCGAGTAATTTATTCAGTGATAACGTCAAAATCCTCAAAAGCGAGGTATCTAAAACCGCTTATCAAGGAGTTTTAATTGCTCTCGGTAGCATCATTATCGCCACCTGTTTAGTTAGCTGGTTTACAACAGGCTCGATTTCAATTGAGGGTGTTTGGTCTGCCCAGCGTAACAATGTCGCATTATGGATTTTAGATAGTATCCCGTTTGTTTTTGGTATTTGGGGCCAATATTCCAGCTCCATTATTGCTTACCAAGCGGGTCTTATTATCATGGATAAGACTGAAGAGTTGCGCAACAAAGCGGCA
>Ga0066448_1000224_pt1 | contig 23124 bp, 19 predicted proteins | sample LakWasMet70_HOW9_2_FD_59536 | JGI IMG/M metagenome (GOLD analysis project Ga0066448, IMG submission 59536) | Freshwater sediment methanotrophic microbial communities from Lake Washington under simulated oxygen tension - Sediment Metagenome 70_HOW9 | ecosystem: Environmental > Aquatic >...
ATGAAAGCTCAGAAGGAGCGTTATTTTATGACAATCTGGCCTTCGTAACCGACAACGGTATCATTGAAAGATTAGATTCATTGTTGGTTGCCAGTGTTACTGGATGGGTACTCAATGAAGCCACAGGTATCAACGATTTAGGCCAGATTACAGGAACCGGAATAAATCCAAATGGAGTAACACGTGCTTACTTGTTGACTCCTACAACTGTGCCATTACCCGCTGCATTCTGGTTATTTAGCAGCGGGGTACTTGGTGTGCTGGCATTTAATCGCAAGAGAGCGGAATAAAGGCTTGCAATTGATTGCTAGTTTTCGGCTATATTTCGGGACTGGAAAAATGGACATGAGCCCGAAGTTTAAAGCTGTGGATGATGAAAGATTCTTGCTAGGTAGGCCATTTTGGCTATACATCAGACAAACGTAACCACGATCATCTGTGCTCATCAAAGGTACAGAGTTTGCAATCAATACCGTTAAGTTAAGCCGTATTACCGACTGGTAATGCCGGTATCTAGGTCACAAGGATGTGAAAGCTTCCACCACCCCTGGCTACTGGAGTTCCGGCAATCCCTTCTGAAACAACGCATACTTCTTATACTAATCCCAATAAGTTTGCATGTTATTCTTGTTCCAACGAGATGTCTACATGGACGAAGGAAGCCCGTTAGCTTGTAAACTCATTGGGATTAATATTAGCTGAAGGACGAATCGAGCCTTGCAGTCGTTTTTCCAGCCCCCCCCTCAGATCCAGCAAGCGAATCCATGCGATGAAGACGGATGTTTACGGACCATCCAATTGTCAAGACTGAAATTAATATGTGTTTTAAAGTGCCAAGGCACTTACTGAATTCAGAATACCACTCGCTGCTGCATCATAATTAAACGTTTGCACCTTGGCTATTCCAGCTTTTGAAAACTCGTTCCATAAGTCAGGGCTATTAAGAAGTTTGGCAGCATGTTCTATCCATGCTGACTGCTCTAGTGGTAACACATAGCCATTTTCATTGTGGCAAACCAAATCATTGGCGGCACCTGCATGTGGGCTGATAATTACCGGTTGCCCAGCCGAACAGGCTTCATTGGCAACAACGCCCCAGGGATCCCAGGAGGAAGGAAACAAAAATATTTTGGCTGAACCATAATACCCAGGCAGCTCATCTTGCTGTAAAAACCCGGGAAATACCACGTCAACATACTCCGCTAAACTAGCCGCGTGTTCTTTGGCAGTAGCTAACAAGGGTCCTGCGCCTAGCATTAATAAAGAAACTTTACGTTGCAACGTTTTGGCCAATCCAGCGGCTACATCTATTGCAAATATTGGATTTTTTTCTGGTGCAAAACGTCCAGAGAACATAAAGTCGTACTTTCTGTTTTCAGTGTTTGTTGATTTAAATGCCTCAAAATCCGTACACAGATGCGATTGAAAAATCCGCTCCCGTTGTATGCCATAGCTTTGGTACAGATTAATTGATCCTTGGCTTGCCCCTAAGAATGTCGGCGAGAATTTAAACACAACCCGCCGCACTATGCGGTGCACGATGGATAAAGTTTGCTCAGAATCAAAAGTGCCATCAGTCCAAGGTATATGCGCATTTTTGTGAAAAAGCGCATAAGCAAATGCTAGTAATGACGTTGGATAAAAACCGGTGGTGATTATTACATCAGGAGCAAACTCCCGTAGAACCTTGTTAACATCCAAGTTGTAATGGATATAGCGATTCTTCCACACCAGTGTGCTTTTTTTAAGAACGGTATATTTAAAACCCTTCTGCTCCAATACCCAGTCCCTGTTACCTTCTCTTTCTGAGCAATAAACGACCAATAAGTTATCTATACCCCAAACTTTGGCTAAGCGTTGAAAAACTGGCGTCCGATAAGGTGCTGGCATGTTGATGACAATGGCAACCCGTGTTGCGGGGGAGGGTTTATTGGCAGTCATTGATTACTCGCAATGTTCAAGATTATCTAATGGAACCTCTAATAATTATCCGTTCATAGTGAGCTTGTCGAACCATGCTCGAATAATTTGTATAGGCTCCCTAAATACAAGTTTACTTAGAAAAAGGTTTAATTCTGAATTGCATTCAATATCAGGCAGTTTTGCGAACAAAATGCTTGAAATAACTTCCAGCAATACGAACAAAGTCCATACAAAAATAGATAGGTAAGATTAATTTAGGACAATTGTTCCAACCATACCAAAAACGTGCCGGTATATTAGCGGGGGAGCGCATACCGGTAAAATAGTTTAAAAAGCTTTTAATCGAAAACCGAGATAATACAGTCGTCATGCCAGTAGCTTCAACATAAGAAAACACCCGACAATTCCTGCTGACATAAATTTTAAATCCGGCGCGAGCAGCCTTAAAGGTATAGTCATAATCAGCTGCGTAATGTGGCAGATGTTTTTCATCATATAAGCCGATTTGCTTGAATACGGCGATAGGAAACAAAGTGCCGCGTCCAGAAGCATGGGTTATTTCAATGACAGCTGCATCATCAGCCAGGTGATCATGTTCAAAATCGACATGTTTAGCCGTGGCCAGTATCCAGCTTTGTTTATACCCTATGTCAACTAACTCGCCAGTTTTAATATCGTGAATAACGGATGTAATGATGGAATTAGAATATTTTTGAGTACAAACTAAAAGCTGTTCCAAATAATCCGGCGGTAATTCCGTATCATTATTCAAGGTTAATAGAAAATCATCGGCCAGGGCATTTGCAAGCACATGTTTAACACAAACATTTATCGCACCTGTCCACCACAGTGAACTATCGGCAGGCAAAACCTGTACCTCTGGAAATTCGCGTTTTAATCGTTCAGAAGTTCCGTCAGTGGAGCCGTGGTCACAGATGACTATTTTAAAGTCCTTAAAAGTTTGTTTATTTAACGAAGCTACGCATTGAATGGTATAGTCAATGCGGTTAAATACGGGGATGCAGATCCAAATAGTCATGAAGTATGCCGAATATGAAAAGAAATTAGTATAAGATTTTCATAAAGAATAGTTTTCGTTTTTGACGTCTAAGTAGGTAATAGTGGTAGAAACAATTATAAAAATTAAAATTAAGCTTAAACTATTAAATCCTTTGAACAATGAAGACTCTGCCAGGTTGTGAATTAAAATAGCAATAAAACCTGTTTTTAATAGCACGATGCTTCGGTTTTCTAACTTAGATAGCGCTAGTTGTTTAAAAAAAGTACCCAATAGTATTAAGAAAACGAATATGCCACCTAGAATCCCTCCTTTAACTAAAAATTCTATGTACCCGTTGTGCAGATGAGACATACGAATATGATATTTTTTGGTAAGTTGGTCAAGATTGTCAAATCCTAAACCATTTATAGGGTGCTCAGCTAAAGCCTTTAAGCCGTTCGCCCACAATAATGTTCTGCCAGTTAACGTGGTATCACGACCACTGGACGCCAGTGATTGGTGAACAATTTCTGTCGAACTCATATAGAAGGTGGTAATGGCGAGTCCTATTAAAAAAGTGAATACAAACAGAGAAATCTTTAATCCTAGGCTTTTTGTCTTTAATACATGTAGATATGTGGTATAGGAAATAGCCGTCAATGAAGCAAGCATACTTGTCATACTATCAGCTTTTAATAAAAGAAAAAAAGCTATAATGATGGCAATTATATTAATAAACTTAATGAATTTCTTTGTAGTTAAAAAATAATAATTTACTCCCAGCCATATTGTGATAACTGCTAAAGCACCTAACTTATTAGGATGATCCGTTATTCCTATCCAGCGAATTTTGCCGAAGTCACGTGTATTAATACCGTATTGGGGGTATTTGACAGCAATTAAAACACACGCAATATCCATTAGGAATGTCAGGATAAATAACCATTTAATGAGCTTTATTTGATTATCTCTAAAAGCGAGTGCAGCCATTATGGAGATTGACATGGATGAAAATAAAAATATAAACGCTTTTATTGTATCGGTAGGGGTATATGACCAAGCTGCAGATAACAATATATAAAACAGTAATACTATAAATAATTTGATTTTTGAAAAACAGAGCAGCACGCTCTGAATATTAAAAAGAAATATAAAAGCTGTTAGTACGATAAAAACCCGATGCAATGGCAATCTATCTACTCCAGCACCACGAATAACAATATCTAACCCAAAAATATCCCAGAATAGGTAAAAACTAAACACTAACAAGGTTAAGTTTTTAAATCTAAAACCAGTATTCATAAAGTAGCATGGGGGTTGGCTAAAATATTCCGATAAACGTCAATTGTTCTATCAGCATTTATCTCAGAGTTATATGTCTGCTGGGTATTGCTAAACATTACATCAATTTTATCTTTATTATCACTTCTCAAAGCTAAATCCAACTTTTCCGCCCAATCTTTAGGGTCTTCTGGCTTGGCCAAGTAGCCTGCTTTACCGTACAACACCATTTCGCGGGTGCCATCAATGTCACTGGTAATAACTAAGGTCTTCATGGCACCAGCTTCTAATATAGGACGGGCAAAATGCGGTTCCGTAAACGGCGCCGCAATTATATTAATCTCTGCTATATAACTGGCAATATCAAAGATAACACCTGGAAAAAACACCCTATCCACTAACTGGTTATCATCTATGATTTTTTGTAACTCAACTCGAAGGTTCTTTTTTCCGGTCAAGAAACGTAAAACTGATTTTAGCTTGCTGGGGTTTGCTTGTTGCTGGCCTTCACCCAAAAAAACCAATACCGTATTGGGATGATTTGGGTGTATCCCAGCAAAAGCTTTTAATAATGTTAGCGCCCCTTTTGCTCGGGTATTCCAACCTAAGATGGCAATAATAATACTATCCCTGGTTATGCCCAAGGTGTCACGAAAGTTTACTTGTTTAGATTTTTGCCAATCGAATTTATCAAAATTAACAAAATTGGGTATTACCAACCCTTTTTCACCTGGAGAAACCCGATTGATTTCTGAATCACATAAACCAATAACCACGCTACTGCAAACAGATATAATGTTTCTGAGTAAGCTATATCGTAATTTAAAATTGCCGTATTCAAGAAAATCACGCAAATGCCAAACCAATGGCGTCCCTGTGGATTTAACAGCTAAGCCTTCGGCAATTAATACGGTTGAATTAAGGTGTACTATATCTGGTTGTTCTTTAGCGATAATCTGCCGCATTCTAAAATAACTAGGCAATAATTTTAGATAATGCATTAAATAGGTCTTTAAGTCATGATAGAACTTAAAATTGAGTGGATTTAGACATTGGTTTTCTATTGTACAATGTGGTAACTTGCCCAAACCTGCATCAACTACACATTTAATATTGGCTTGTCGGTAAAAATCAACAGCACGACCCTCTTCTATAAAATACACAACAATGTCATATTTCAGTTTTACATATTCAAGTAAATAGAACAAACTCATTGTTGCCCCACCATTGACTCCAGTGTGGTGGACAAATAAGATTTTCGCTGGTTTAGTCATATATTAGTGTTCGATTGTGAGAGCTAAATAGCTAAAAAACTCAAGTCTTGGTTAGGAAATGGCTTATTTTCATGTTTATGCGCCCGTATCCCCTCAAGCGTTTTAACCAGAATTTCCATGCGATGCAGTTGGGTGTGGTGGGTTCGCACGTATTCTGCGGCCTTCCGCCCCATATCCTGACGCTGTTGTTCCGACAATGATAATAGCCATTTAACTTTATCAACCGCTTCTTGTATGGTTTTATAATAGTGACAATGCTCGCCATCTTTTAAGATCTGGTCAAACTTTGGTGAATATCCAGAAACGTAAGGTATTCCAGTTGCGATAGTGTTGAATATTCGGTTAGAGTCATAATAGTCAATATCACTAAATTGTGGCCCACCAATAGCAACGCGAGCGCTATTGTAAGTATCTACTTGGCTAAAGAAATCAACTGGACCTCTAGCATAAGAAAACTCAGACCATCCGTGCCCGAATAAAGCAAACTTATCACCAAATTCTTCGTGAAAGGCTTTGATTAAATAGGGCCGTTGTTTTGCACCAGGCATTGATGCAAAGGGCTTTCTTGGACGATGCAAACTAGCAATCATAACCAAGTCATATTTTTTTTCTGCTTGATTGTTAATGGGCTGATTGAAGCTGACATGGTCATACGCTGCAGGAAGTAAATGGATGTGTTTAGCTCCCTTAGATTTGAAATGCTCTGCCATTCTACCTAGGCCCTGATTAAAACAAACATCGGTGTATTTAACCAGTGAGATCAATGATTTTGGATAAGGTGCCACCCAAAAGTTTCCAAAAGCATCACCATTCTCGTTACAAAAAACAGGCTTTGCAGGCAGTTCGGTTAACCGTGCTAACATTTTTTCATCTAATGATCCGTCATACCAAATGCCTTGCCAATAGATAGCATCTGCTTGAAAATCACGCGCCAATTCATATATCTTTTGACACATTTGTTTACTCCCGTGCTTTCTTCCATAAACCACGTAAGGCAGTATTTCAAGTGCTTCCAATCGACCACTTTCAACCATGTCAGAAAATATTTTGCGCCGTGCTCTTTGTTCACCCTCGACATTTTCCATGGGTAAATATAAAAGTCGTAATTTTTTCATACTCAATATCTTTATTATGCGGATTTAGTTAATTTATTCGCTGAGCGTACGGCCAAAAAATCCCGAATTACTTTTCGGCAATGTTTGGCTGGGCCAAATAGCATATACGTCAATAATGCTATTCCACCAACGGCTATTTCAATAGGTAACAATTGAAAGCCATTTAGGTTTGGTAGATAGTAGCGAGTTAGAAATATAAAAAAACCGACCCAAGCTGCCGCTGTAAATTGCGGGAGCAATATTTCAAGCGTAGTTAATAATTTGATGTTTAGTTTTTTTCCGAGTATCAAAATGTACATGATAAATCTTAGCCAGTAATAAACTGCCAAAGTGATCAGGATATACAACATTTGGTGCTGAATGGAAAAATACAGCATAACTGGCAAAAGCAATATTAGAAGAACTATCTGTAATTTGATTTGCTGGTATAACGCACCCAGGGCGCTACAAGCAGTGGCTGCCACACTAGCCAGCATTTCTACAGGCACAAATATCGCTGACAGCTGTACTAAAGGTACTGCGCTTTGCCAGTTTGAACCTAATAATACGTCGACCAATTGCGGCGCAGCAGAGAACATCCCTCCGCCTATTGGTATTAAGATGAATCCGGTAATGATCAGGCTTTTTGTATAGAGTTCTTTAAATTGCTGCTTGTCATGTTGTTGCTTTGCATAGGCCGGTAATAATGTGCCTGTGATTGAAACCAGTATATTATAAGCAGGCAAGGAAATTATGTTTCTGCTTCTGTTCCATAAGCCCAATTCGGCAGCTGGAAAAAATTTACCAATTAGAATGTGATCGATATTGGAACCTATAAAGGTCATAAAACTGGCTATGGAATATCCGCCGCCAAACCTTAGCATATGTTTGTAATCTGATAGCTTTAAGTTGATTCTAACTGAGTGTCGGGTTTTTAAGTAGGCTGCGACAAAAAGGATGATTAATTGGCTTAAATAGGCTGCGGCCAAGCTAAATACCCCGTAGCCGTAGTAAGCCATCACTATGCCAATTCCAGCGTTACTTATTAAGTAAGAGGTGGTTTCTGTGATGGAAAGAAACTTAAACTGCATGTTTCTTTTTAATAAGCCTACGGAAGTCGCAGATGCGCCAATTAACACAAAACTAAGGGCAATTACCTGGATGACGGGAGCAAGCTTAGGCGCTTCAAAAAATACAGCTAAGGGATTAGCCAGCCAATAGGTCAGGATGGCAAACAGGCAACCTGCGATACTTGAGAACCAGAATGATGCTTGTATATCTGCATCGTTTATTTCTTTTTTTTGCTGAATTGCCGCAGCAAGTCCGAAGTCCGAAAAATAACTGCCAAATTTTATAGCGACCAACGCTAATGCCATCAGGCCAAATTCTTCTGGTTTTAACAGTCTGGCCATGATGCCAAGCACTGCTAATTGCGAAACGCCTTTGATGATAGCACCAAAATAATTCCATTTGATGCTATGTAGAATGGAGGATTTACTCATTTTATTCTTAATAATTTATAAAAATTCTGGGCATGACGGCATTAAGTCCAGTTATTTTATAACGGCTGGGTGACAAACATCTTGATGATAATATAACAATTTGATGACAATTGATGGTTTTCTTCAACTAAATTGTGGTATTCGAAAACCATCATTCGTGGTTTAGAGAGGGTAAGCCTTGTAATCAGTTATTTTGATTTTTCACCCCCACCGTTCGTCCTGAGCCTGTCGAAGGACAATAAAGCACACCGAATTCAAGTGGTACAACCAGCTCACCATGAACGGGCTTTAAATATACTTAACAGTAATTAACTGGTCTGACAAACTCATAACGAACGGTCTTTTTAGTCATCCATAGTTAAGATCGACCAATTATTAGTCTTGCTTGGTTAATTTAAGGCTCCATTTATAAGATGCCACACCAAAACCAACACCAACAACAATAGACACAGAAATTAGAATTAATGGATTTTCGAAAGAAATGCCGGTTAACACAGCTTTGCTTAATTTGTCAGGTGTTTGCAATAAGTAAGCAAATGTAGAAGAGTAACCTAATACACTGGCTGGAATTGCAGAAAGTTGTGGGATGTTAGCTGCATAGCATAAGGCTACTACAGATATGGCAACTGTTATTGCAGCCCAAAATGGAAAACCTAATATGACATCAGGAGCAATGTCTGTTAACTGTAGTGCAGTGACCCAAGCCATGAATACACCAAAAATCCCGCAAGTAATGGTATTTTTAACGGCGGCCTCATTGGCACCCAAAAAGTAATACGCTGCCCATGCGATAGTGGCAGCCCAGATTAAAAATATACCACTTAAAGGACCAACTGCTAAAAAGGTAGCAACGCCAGCCAATACGCCAATACTTACAGAAAGTGCAGTCAAACTGTTCATAGATATCTATCTCCAATTGCCCCAATTTAAATTAAGAATCCGTGCGGGGCTTTGCTCACGTCATCCTGTTAGTTCCATTTGTTTTTAACCGGCAGAGCTGCCAGTAACTTTAATACTACCATGTTTATCAAACAATCTGACGGTAAAATGTGGCGGTATTATGCTCAGTAATGCTTATAACTAGCTTAACAATCCATTGCCTGATTACGTATAACTTTCAGACAAGGCCTTCAATCTCAAAATAACGGCATACCGGCTGTGACGGAAGCTTTTGTGTCACTTTTCATTTGATTTAGCTAAGGCTTGTACGTACCTAGAATCCCTTATGTCAGTTTTTCTTGCAAAAAAAGCTCCCTAAGCACCAGGTATGTAGGGTGGCAATACGGGCATTGTATCTTTCATAAAACTTTGTAATCGTTGATCTGCTTTGGAGTCATCTTCACCCGGTGCTATGCTGGTGATAATTCTAATCAAAGTACCGTCGCTACGATTCATTGTAATGGCATCGTAGAACAAATACCATTTAGCCATGTATTCATTGGTGATTGATCGACCACGCTGTTGAAACCAGTAGTAAACCAGTTGTTTGCTGTCGGCTTTTTCAATCACTATTCGGTTAACTGAAATTGGCATTCCATCTAACTTTATGTCGGCAAAGGTTTGTTGGGTATGCCCTTTAATTTGCCAGCCATCGCCAGGAATACATGACTTTGGTGAATGAATGGATGCGCCAGTGCGCTGTGATTGAAAATAGGCGGTGTAAAAATTAACACCGGCTGGAAATTCGGGATTGCTAAAATTAAGAATGATGTAGTCTGTCAACTTCAGTTCATCCAGATATTTTTGGGCAATGTATTCGTTTTGGCCCTCCCATGCTGCAATAGTATGTGGAAAGTTTAAAAACACTTTGCGATCAGGAATGATTTCTTCCCTTCCAGCCAGGTATTGGGACATGATTGAGGATAAAGCCAACAATACCAATACTGTCCAGAAAGATTGGTTAATTGTGGTCTCATTATCATTTGATTTTGGTGCTTTGCCCCACTCTTCAGGTATTTTTACTAAATCCGCAAACGCCAGTTTTTGGCCATTCATTCGTGTAAACAACCACATTTCTAACAGTAACAAGGCCAAACAGGCCATAAACACGATCCAGCCTTCAAAATCGTGCAAAAATCCTTCCGCCATTTCGGTACCCCAGTATTGCACCATGATGCCGATAACACCGATACGGAAACTATTCATAAAAATAGTCAAAGGAATGGATGATAAAAATATTGCGCACTTTTGCCAAATCTTGCCATTAAATAGATACGCGCATAAAAAAGACAAGCTAGCCAGCGGAAACAAATAGCGTAAACCACTGCAAGCATCGACAACTTGCAGTTTATAACCACCCAAGTCGATAACATTGCCTTCCAGATAAACCATGATACCGCATGCACGTATAAACTCCACCCCGATCCATGATGAAATCAACTGCAGTTTGGAAGACAGGTTGTTCAGTATAAAATTGGGAAAAGGCACCATGAAAATTAAAAACAACAACGGCACAGCTGCAATTCGCAAGCCATGCATTCCGAAGACAGAAGCAAAAATACCTGTCACCGTTAAGATAAAAGCATATTGTTCGATTGTCTTTAATGTGGCTAACCCGCCGAGTGTACCAAGGATTAAGCCAATGATGATTAAGATGATACCGGGCAGAGATTCTTTAAATTGATGAACAAACCTGAATTCATGACGACGTAACCAGATAAAGTAAGCACTAATGACTGGCAGAAAGAAACCATGACCATATTCCTCAGTATTAATCCAAGTGGTAACCATTTCCTTCAAACCCACCCTGAAGGTAAAAATCAACAAGGCGATAGTTACCAACCAATAGATCGCTATTGCAGGCGTTTTAGACGTGTGGATAGTTGGTACATTCATATCTGTAGTCATAATGGGGGGTCTCTAAAAATTACTTTTTCCATAAAATTGACGAATCTAGGTCATTGATATTTATAAGTTCCAATTTATTCAATATGAATTAATTGAGACCGGCATAGTTCAATTTACTATGTTGTCTAACCAAAAGATCAAAACTAAGCAGTCTGAAGAGTCTATCGAGATAGTTGCATCTTGCGCTATTAGCTAAGTATCGACATGAAACCAATTCCTTTTATAACAATAACATACCAATCGCTAACAAATTTGAAGTGAATTTACTTTGTAACCTTTACACCAAATCAAGGTTAGGCAATGCTTAAGTAAGTCTAATTCTAAGAATTGTACACATTATACTGAAAGCTAGAAAAAAACGAATTTTAAAAAAATTCTGCCTTTGCTAAATTAAGCCAGTTAATTGTTAATACACTGTTAATTTTTATAATGCTAACTTAGTTATAAATTAGAATACTCTTAGTTAAATAATACAATAACCTCCACAAATTTATTGGACTGCATTCTTTTCCATTAATTCATAGCATTGCTAAAAACTATCTATCCTCAGTTTTTCTTGTTGCAACAATCTGAGTTAACCAATGAATATAGGTAACTAGGTAAGCGTTATTAAAGGTAGGTGCGGATTTATTCGCACCTACCTGTGAAGGTTGATGATTGCAGCACGCTATTACTGAATAGTTGCTGAATTTTAATGTGATTATCCTGGATAAAGTGCTAAGCCGAGACCAATTTATTACAATTTGGCTAACACAGCCGCTACTGTTTCCCCCATAGCCGCAGGTGTTGGACAAATCGTTACGCCAAGCTCTCTTAATCTAGCCACTTTTTCTGCCGCTCCTTCTTCTGCAGAAGAAATAATAGCGCCAGCATGACCCATTCTGCGACCTTCTGGAGCGGTTAATCCAGCAATGTAGGCGACAACAGGTTTAGTCATGTTTTCTTTGGCAAATAAACCGGCTTCGACTTCTTGTGGCCCACCGATTTCACCAATCATGATCACCACTTTGGTTTCCGGATCGTTTTCAAAGTGTTCTAAGATATCGCGGTGCGAACTGCCGTTAATCGGATCACCGCCAATACCAACTGATGTGGAAACGCCAATACCCAAGGCTTTCATTTGATCAGCCGCTTCATAACCTAATGTGCCAGAGCGACCAACAATACCAACATTGCCTTGTTTATAAATATGTCCAGGCATGATACCGAGCATGGAACGGCCGGGGCTGATGGTTCCTGCGCAGTTTGGGCCGGTTAAGATCATGCGTTGCTCTATTGGGAAGCGACGCAGAAAGTTTTTAACCGTCATCATATCTTGGGTAGGAATACCATCGGTGATTGCCACGCAATATTTAATGCCAGCGTCAGCCGCTTCCATGATGGAATCTGCCGCAAAAGCCGGTGGTACAAAAATAATACTGGCTTCGGCACCTGCCAGTTGCACAGCTTCTTTAACGGTGTTAAAAACGGGCAATCCCAAATGGGTTTGTCCACCTTTACCAGGCGTAATGCCGCCAACTACTTTTGAGCCGTAGTTGATCATATCTTGCGCATGAAAACTGCCGATTTTGCCGGTAAAACCTTGGACGATGATACGTGTGGTTTCGTTAATTAATATGGCCATGTTTATGCTCCTGCCTTTTCTTTAGCAACGACTTCATTGCGCGCTTGCACGGCTTTTTCGGCTGCTTCTGCTAGGGTATCTGCGGTAATAATGGGCAGGCCACTTTCTGCGATGATGCGTCTGCCTTCTTCTACATTCGTGCCTGACAACCGAACAATCAACGGAATTTGCATATCTATTTTCTTAACAGCGTGCACGACGCCTTCAGCAATCCAGTCGCAACGATTGATACCCGCAAAGATGTTAACCAGCATGGCTTTAACATTTTTATCTGCTAATACCAGTCGAAAGGCCTTTTCAGTTCGTTCCGCTGAAGCGCCGCCGCCTACGTCTAAAAAGTTAGCTGGCTCGCCGCCTGCCAATTTAATCATGTCCATGGTTGCCATGGCCAAACCAGCGCCATTAATCATGCATCCGATGTCGCCATCTAAACCAACATAGCTTAAACCACGGTCTGCAGCGGCCATTTCACGCGGATCTTCTTGCGATTTGTCACGTAATTCGGCGATTTTTTGCTGGCGGAATAAGGCGTTTTCATCAAAGCCCATTTTGGCATCCAGTGCCACTAATTCACCTGAGCCAGTCACGACCAGTGGATTTATTTCCAGCATGCTGGCATCCAACTCGCGCAGTGCGCGGTAGCAACCTCTAATGGTCTTGACAGCATGGCTCATGATGGCAGCATCCAAACCCAAGGAAAACGCCATCTCACGCGCCTGGAAGTCTTGCAAGCCAACAGCGGGTTCTATGTAAATTTTGGTGATGGCTTCCGGACTGTTTGCAGCCAACTCTTCAATGTCCATACCGCCCTGAGCGGAACCGACCATGACAATACGTTCTGAGCTACGATCCACTAAAAAGCAAAAATACAGTTCTTTGGCAATATCAGTACCCGCTTCCACATACAGTCTGCCGCACACTTTACCGGCTGGCCCTGTTTGATGAGTAACCAGACGTTTGCCTAACAAATATTCGGCGGCTTCTTCAACTTCATCATGGGTTTTACAGATTTTAATACCGCCAGCTTTGCCGCGAGCGCCAGAGTGGATTTGGGCTTTAACCGCCCAAATATTGCCACCGATTTCACGGGCACGTTGCACCGCATCTTCGGGGCTATACGCTAAACCGCCTTCTGCGATTTTAACGCCATAACCGCTTAAAATTTCTTTTGCTTGGTACTCATGAATATCCACAACGTCTCCTGTTGAGTTCTGTTGTTATTTAGTTTTTGCGGCGATGGCTTCAGCGGCTCTAACCACATTGTTAGCCATTTTTTCTGATGCTGCGTCAATTAAACGACCATCTAAGGCAGCAGCGCCTTTGCCTTGTGCAGCGGCTTCTTTTAAAGCGGCCAAAATGCGTTTTGCTTTGTCGATTTCAGCCGCTGGCGGCGTAAACACTTCGTTGGCTAATTCTATTTGTGATGGATGGATAGCCCATTTACCTTCACAACCCAAAGCAGCTGCTCTTCTTGCACCGGCTTTATAGCCTTCAGGGTCTTTAATATCACCAAACGGGCCGTCAATTGGACGTAATCCATAAGCACGGCAAGCCACAGTCATCCGGCTGATAGCCGCATGCCATTGGTCGCCCGGGTAATCTGGATTTAAACCGCCGATGTTGGTCGTTCTGGCACGGTTGCTGGCTGCGTAATCGGCAACGCCAAAATGCAACGCTTCCAATCGACCGGATGCACCGTTGCGGGCAATATCTTCCACATTGGCCATGCCTAATGCGGTTTCAATTAAAGCTTCAATGCCAATTTTGTTTTTTAAACCCTGCTGCATTTCCAATTGGCTAAGCATGGCCTCCACCATGTAGACATCGGAATAAACGCCAACTTTTGGAATTAACAGGGTATCGATTTTAGCGCCGCATTGTTCAACCAAATCAACCACGTCGCGCACCATGTACTGGGTATCCAAGCCGTTGATACGCACAGAAACAGTGATGCCATGCCCATGCCAATCCAGATCGTTGATGGCCTGAATGATATTTTTGCGGGCTTGCAGTTTATCGTCTGGCGCAACGGCATCTTCGAGATCTAAAAAAATGAAATCGACACCACTTTTTAATGCTTTTTCAAACATTTCTGGACTGGAACCGGGAACAGCCAATTCGCAACGCTGAACACGTTGAACAGACGCTGTATATAAGGTGTGACTCATTTGTACATTCCTAAACTTATAATTATTAACAATAGGAGTACTGCAATATCCAGTACATCGGCGACAATCTCCAGCAAAACTGGACATTAGAATTTCGATAAAAATAACTTGCCGCATGTTTCCCAGCCAAACCGTTCGTGCTGAGCTTAGTTTAAGCATGAATGGTTTGGTGCGGCGGGATCAAGGATTTTCCCGCCCATCCTTCGACAAGATCAGGATGGACGGGAAAATCCTTCTCAGCATAAACAGGGAATTTATTTGTAACCACACCCTAAATTAACCGCACATTTTACTTTCAGGAGGGCTAAAGTCAATTGATAACGTGCATTTTCCACGCCAAACTCAATCAAATCTTGCCGATTTATGGTGGCTATGTCATTATTTCTGGTCTTTAGGCATCTGCGAGGACTGCCTTTCTGAATTCAATTTATTATCTAATCACTTTCTAAAGAGGCAAATTCATGGCTGGTCGTAACCACCTATATATCCCCGGACCTACCAACGTTCCCAACGAAGTTCTTAATGCGATGCACGTTACTCAGGAAGATCATCGCTCTCCTGCGTTTCCAAAGTTATTGACGCCTCTTTTGCAAGATCTAAAAAAAGTTTTTCAAACTGAAGCCGGTCAAGCGTTTATCTTTCCTGCCACAGGTACAGCAGGCTGGGAAGTTGCTTTAACCAACACGTTAAATCCTGGCGATAAAGTCATCATTTATCGTTTTGGCCAATTTAGCCATTTATGGGCCGAAATGGCTAAACGTTTAGGTTTTGACGTAGAAATTTACCAAGAAACCTGGGGCAAAGGCATTCCTTTAGACAAACTGGAAGCACGCTTAAAAGAAGATACCGGCCATCAAATTAAAGCAGTTTTGGCAACACACAACGAAACCGCTACCGGCGTAACCAGCGACATTGGCGGCGTGCGTAAAGCCCTTAACAGCACTAACCACCCTGCCCTGTTATTTGTCGATGGCGTCAGCTCTATCGGCAGTATTGAATTCCGTATGGATGAATGGGGTGTGGATGGCGCAATCAGCAGCTCTCAAAAAGGATTTATGATGCCTGCTGGCGGCTGCTTTTTAGCTTTCAGCCAAAAAGCCTTAAAAGCCACAGAAACGTCAACCTACCCACGCTGCTTTTTAGATTTGCGTGATCAAATCACCAATAACAAAGACGGTTATACACCCTATACGCCATCCTTACCGATTTTATACGGCCTGCGCAAAGCGTTGGATATGTTGTTTGAAGAAGGTTTGGACAACGTTTACGCCCGTCACTACCGCTTGGCTGAAGGCACACGCCGTGCAGTTGCAGCCTGGGGTTTAAAAGAGTGCGCGCATGCTGGTTTTGCATCTAATACCGTCACGGCTGTTATGGTGCCGGAAGATAAAGATGCTCGTCACGTTATCAGCACTGCTTTTACCAAATACAATATCTCATTAGGCGGCGGCTTGTCTGAATTAGCTGGCAAAGCTTTCCGTATCGGCCACGTTGGCGATATGAATGATGTGTCTATGCTGGGCGCATTTGCCGGTGTGGAAATGGCGTTGTTGGATAATGGTTTTGATATTAAACCAGGTAGCGGCGTAGCAGCAGCTATAGAGTACTACCGTTCAACTGCAAAATAATCCTCTAGGATAGGTTAGACGCGCCGTTAAACGCTCGCCTAACCTTATCCCGTTTCATAAGCGTGTCAGGCTGACATCAGCCTGACATTTCACGCTGGAGTGGCATCCCAAATGAGCAAACCCAAAATCATCATCACCAGAAGATGGCCGGCTGAAGTTGAAGCGCGTTTAAAAGCACTGTACGACGTGCAGTTAAATGAGCAAGACATTCCCATGACCGCCGAGCAATTAAAGCTGGCAATGCAAAATGCCGATGCCCTGCTTCCAACCGTAACCGATGCCATCACTGCCGACATTATCAATGTCGAAAACAGACGGGCAAAAATTATCGGCAACTTTGGCGTGGGTTATAACAATATTGATATCGTCGCCGCCAAGGCTCAAGGTATCGTCGTGACCAATACCCCGCATGTATTAACTGACTGCACTGCCGATATTGCCATGTTATTGCTGCTAATGTCCGCCAGACGCGCCTCCGAAGGCGAGCGTATGTTGCGCAGTAAGCAATGGACAGGCTGGTGTCCCACTCAGTTAGTCGGGCAAAAAGTCACTGGAAAAACCTTGGGACTGATTGGCTTTGGCCGCATAGCCCAAGCTATGGCAAAAAAAGCCCATCACGGTTTTGGGATGAACATATTATTTTACAATCCATCTCAACCCTCAGCAGAAGCCATCGCCAGTGTAAACGCCACACAATGCAGTAGCGTGGAAGAAGTGCTCTGCGAAGCAAATTTTGTTTCCATCCATTGCCCAGGCGGTGCCGCCACTAAACATCTGATTAACGAACAGCGCTTAAAACTAATGCGGCCAACCGCGCATTTAATCAACACCGCCCGTGGTGATGTCGTTGATAGTAAGGCGTTGATAAAAGCCTTAAAAGAAGGCTGGATTGCAGGTGCTGGACTGGATGTCTACGAAGGCGAACCCAATATTGACCCTGATTATTTGACACTGAACAACGTGGCGTTATTACCGCATTTAGGCAGCGCCACCGAAGAAACCCGCGTTGCTATGGGCAATCGGGTAGCTGACAATATTGGCGCTTTTTTTGCCGGACAGGAGCCTGGGGATCGGGTTGTTTAGTAACCGATAAAGCTGACAGACCGGGAATATTGGCACGCCAGCATCGTTTTTAACGGTGTTGTATTGCCGCCATACTTTAAAATGCAGTTTCCCCCATTGTTTAATATCTTTTAGTAACATTCGACGGTCTTCGACCTCCCCAAAGCTTTAGGCATAGGAGAGCGCATTGAATTGCGCGTTTAATTTACTCCAAATAACAGCATAATTTTAGATTGCCAAAAAGCGGCAGATCGTAGAGTACTATCAAAAGTCTTTCGACTGAGAATTGTCGACAATATTTACAGCAAACATCCCCCTAAAACTTATATTATCTTCAACCTCAACTAATTTATTCTTTTTAATTATCATTAAGTTACAAATTTATAATTATTTTAATGCCAATTTTGTGACACAAATCGCAGTTTTTTTTGGCAAAAAACGATGCAATTTTTTTACATTAAGATGATACTGATAAGGTCAAGCTATTGAATTAAAGTAATATTTATTTTGGCATGAATATTGATAGCAGTTTAGTAGCAAATCCAAAGTAATAATTAAAACTTGGGTTTTGCCCCTAAATCATAAATTTTGTCACTTAATACTTATAGGATCTTATATGAAGTTTTCGATCAAACATTTTGCAAGCATAGCTTTTGTTGGTGTCTTGTCTGCGGCTAATCCAGCGCATGCAGCAACCATCAGCACTTTATTTAACACGGGTGTTGACAGATCAGGCGCTGTATTAGCGGATGGCACTGTCGGTGATCCACATTACACACTGACTTCAGTTCCAGGCGAATCATCCACGCTTTTAGTCAGAGCTGCTGCTGGCGGTTTCCCTATCCCTCCATATCTTGGTGATAACACTTTATCCCGTTGGATTGGGCCAAATAATGACGCCCAGCTTAGAGGCCCTGGAGGCACTTATGTTTACCACACCACTTTTGATCTGACTGGACTTAACGCTGGCACTGCCTCAATTACTGGACAATGGGCTACCGATAATGCCGGTGTAGATATTTTAATCAACGGCACAACACTTGGTTACACTACCAGCATCACTTCATTTTTGGATGGATTTTCGGCATTTAGCATAAACACTGGCTTTGTAGCTGGTTTGAATACTTTAGATTTTAAAGTATCCAATATTGACGGCCCTACTGCATTGCGCGTAGAGCTTAGCGGAACTGCCTCACCTGTTCCTGTTCCATCAGCAGTATGGTTGTTTGGATCAGGCTTATTGGCCGCTATTGGTTCAATTACACGCCGTAAAGCCAACTAAGTTTTTACTTAAGCCAGCGATTAAACGGGTGCGTATGCGCCCGTTTTGTTTTTTAATGCAATAAAGCGATCAGTTTGGAATAAACACAATCGATTTAGCATTAACTCAGCTCTATTAAATTTTTTTGCATCATGAAAATACGCTAAATGCAATGATATTTTTGGCTAGTTGCATCTCTACCTAAGCGTTATAATCTCTACCCAAATACAATAAGGCAATTGGGATAATCTTTCAAAATCCCCTTCATAAATAACAATCTCAATGTCCCAACAATCCACTTTTGTAAACTGGTTTAGAAATTCCTCTCCGTATATTCACGCGCACCGTAACCATACATTTGTGGTTTTTTTTAGCGGAGCGGCAGTTACTGAACCCGATTTTGATAACTTGATTCATGATTTCTCATTATTAAAAAGCTTGGGCGTGCGTTTGGTATTAGTTTATGGTATCCGCCAACAAATTGATGAGCGCTTACTACAGCAGGGGGATACGCCAAAATTTCATCATCATTTACGAATTACGGATGCCACTACCTTACAATACGTCAAACAGGCGGCTGGTTTAGTTCGGGTAGAAATCGAAGCCTTACTATCTATGGGTTTGGCCAATTCACCAATGGCAGGCGCACAAATACGAGTCGCATCAGGCAATTTTGTCACTGCAAAACCTTTGGGCGTACTGGATGGTATTGATTACTGCTACACCGGTAAAGTCAGGCGTATTGATAGCGTAGCCATTCATCAACAGTTGGATCAAAACAATGTGGTACTGATTTCACCGGTAGGTTACTCTCCCAGTGGTGAAGTTTTTAATCTGGCTGCAGAAGAAGTCGCTACTGAAGTGGCTATTGCGTTAAAAGCAGACAAATTAATTTTGCTTACGGAACAGGAGTGTCTTTCGCCCACAGATAAAAAACCTATCCAGCAACTGACCACTGGACAAGCTGAAGAGCTATTAGTGTCATCACCGAATTTCCCAGAAGCTATCGCCCGCTCAATCCAGGCGGCCATCCAAAGTTGCAAACATGGCGTAAACCGAGCACATTTGATCAACCGACAAGTTGATGGCGCTTTGCTGCTAGAACTTTTTACCCGTGATGGCGTTGGCACCTTAATCAGCTCAAGTACCTTTGAAGAACTTCGCCCAGCCAGCGTCAACGACATTGGTGGCATTTTGGAGTTAATCAAACCCCTGGAGCAGCAAGGCATATTAGCCAAACGGTCGCGCGAAAAGATTGAAATGGAAATTGCTGATTATATAGTGATTGAGCGAGATGGTTTAATCATTGGCTGTACAGCCCTACACACAAATGAGCCTGAACACTTTGGCCTTATCGCATGCGTGGCTGTGCATAGTGATTATCAACGCTCTGCCAGAGGCAACCGCATGCTGGAATTCATTTACGCTAAAGCTAAGCATCTAGGCTTGCAAAAACTTTTTGTATTGTCCACTCAAACGGTACATTGGTTTGTTGAGCGTGGATTTTCGGCTTTGGAGCTGGATAATATGCCCAATACACTTAGGCAGCTTTACAATCCGCAAAGAAACTCTAAAATTCTATGTAAAGAACTTAACCGGTAACTGCCGATGCAATCCAAGCCATGCCTGACTATTGTGCAAATATCGGATTTACATATCCTGCCCCATCCTAAGCAGACCTTATTAGGCATTGAAACCGAACATTATTTTAACGCCATTCTGGATCAGGCCTTTGCTATGGGGCAGCATTTTGATTTGGTTCTAGTGACTGGCGATTTAACCCAAGACCCCTGCCTGTCCAGTTATCAGCGTATTTTAAAAGCACTAACAGCAAGAAATATTCCTGCCATTTGCCTACCTGGTAATCACGATGACCTTACCTTAATGCAAAGTACGTTCAATACAGAGCTGGTCAGTTGCAAGAAACAGGTCACTTTTGATTCTTGGCAGTTAATTTGTCTAAATAGCCAGATTATCAACTCTCCGAATGGCAACCTGGCTGCGCAGGAACTGGAAATGTTGGAAAGTTACCTGATGAAATATCCAGACCTTAATGCCATCATTGCTGTTCATCATCATTGCGTTAAAACTGAAAGTGTCTGGCTGGACACCATGATGATAAAAAATAGCGACACGTTCCTGTCATTAGTCACCAGGTTTCCCCAGGTTAAAGTAATAATTAATGGTCATGTGCATCAAGAACAGGACAATAATTTCAGCAATATCCGCATCCTATCAACACCTTCAACCTGCTTCCAATTTAAGCCGTTCTGCAAAAATTTTACTGTTGAACCTGCGGCCCCAGGCTTTAGAGTCATCCAGCTTTTTACAGATGGCCAACTGGAAACATCTGTTTACCGCTTACCAGCACTCCTGTCGGAAATAGAGTTGAGTGACACAGGTTACTGACCCTACTGACAGTCCAGCAACAGCAATTAACCAAAACTGTCAGCCTGACTGACAGTTCTGACAGATCTGACTTATTTATTCACGCTGTTATTTAGGTAACGTCATACTGTAGAAATAATTCTTTGGTAATCTGACCAAATAAAAGCGTAATTAACAAACGTCTCTAACCCTCCAATTCCGCCGCAACCTATTGATTATTAATAAAACAGAATTCTTGTATGTTTTACGGCAATAAAAATAAAGCCATCATTGTATAACGGCAACAAAATACGGCACACATACTGCTTAATCTAAATTAACCAACTTCACAAATGATTATTAAACTGCAGGATTGCCAGCCATGAAAAAACTTATCTACATGATTATTTTACTTTTTAGCCTGGGTTCCCCAAGCACATTTGCTGAGAACAATGATCTAATCCAAGCGCAACTAAGCTATCCAAATAGTTCAGCAGCATTTAATCATAATGCCAATGAAATCGACTATGCTGATCCGCTGGCTGTAAAAAAATCACCTGGCGTTCCATCATTTTTCGGATTGATTGGTTTAGCACTCGTTTTGGGATTTATCGGGTTTCGCATGAAAGGCACAACCCAATAAACCACGCACTTGCTGCCTGGGCAAGCCTAGGTTGTTTACATTAACGGCAACAACTGGCTTAACACCTTGTTATTTGTTGCCAAGATATTTTTTGGATAAATGCCATTAGTACCCTTAAAATCGGTTACCGTACCGCCTGCTTCTAATACAATCAAAGCGCCAGCGGCGACATCATACAAATTTAGCTCTTGTTCCCAATAAGCATCCACTTGACCATCGGCAACCAAACATAAATCCATGGCAGCGGAACCAAAGCGACGCTGACCTGTGGTTATTTCGGCTATGGCACAAAATCGTTTTAGATTATTTTCTTCCAAATAGGATCGCAAACAAGCAAAGCCGGTTGAAACCATCGCTTCTTCCAAGTTATCTATTGCCGATACTTGTATAGGTTTACCGTTTTTATATGCGCCTTTTCCTTGTTGAGCAATATATAGATCATCCAAGGCAGGTGCATAGACTGCACCCATAACGATATTATGCTCAATTTCCAAAGCAACACTGATCGCCCAAAAATATTGGCCCCGGGCAAATGAATGAGTGCCATCGATTGGATCAACTACCCAACGACTGCCCTGATTTTCTGTTTGCCCACTTTCTTCTCCCCAAAACCCGTATTCAGGATAATGCTCAGCCAAGGTTTTCTTTAAAAAATCCTCCACTGCTACATCGGCAGCAGTAACAAAATCACGAGGACTCTTTCTATCAACCGATAAATTGGTTAAATTTTGAAAATGGCTGAGCGCAATCGCACCAGCCTGTCTGACAACGCTCTCAAGAACGTCGATTGAAACAGCTGTCATGATTTATAACCTCGAAAAAATGTGGAATGATTGAATGCGTTATCAGCGGGTAGGAATGAGTTAGCCCTGATTTATGCAGATTTAAAGTTTTCGCTATATAGTCAAGGCTTGACTGTAACCAGATTTCGTTTGCAGCGATTGGCACTTTTAGAACACTAACTCACATGCGATAACAAGTGATATCGCCTTTGCTAACTTGTCATTAATCTGAAGAAAATTGATGACTTAGTATACAGTCAGGCTTTGTTTTGGCACTGGATCTAAAACCGGGGTTATTGAGCTATATACCCAATACATCTAGCCTGATTTTTAAAAGCTGATTAGACGAGATATTTGTCTTCCGGCTTGTGTAGTGTTAGACCAGCTTTAATATCGCTGTTTTAGCAAGCTCACTTAAGCCTGAGCCATCTTTCTGGCAATATTCAAGGATTGCTTTGCGCATTCTAGGATCCCAAGAGCGAGCAATATGATTTTTTACTCCTTCCACAGCCAGTTCTTTATCTGGTTCTGAGTTAAAGAAATCGCTAATATCATTGGCCATGTGGATCAATCTGTCAGTTTTCATTGTTGATTCGACTTAATTTAAAGAAATAGTTTGATGAGTTAAGCGCTGGGGATGGCTGTAAATGACGTGTTGGTCGCCGCGA
>Ga0066448_1000245_pt1 | contig 21610 bp, 18 predicted proteins | sample LakWasMet70_HOW9_2_FD_59536 | JGI IMG/M metagenome (GOLD analysis project Ga0066448, IMG submission 59536) | Freshwater sediment methanotrophic microbial communities from Lake Washington under simulated oxygen tension - Sediment Metagenome 70_HOW9 | ecosystem: Environmental > Aquatic >...
ACGGGCAATATTGTTAAACCTAATATTTTTTTGATGGATAGAATTATGATGACATTTAGCCGTTACCAAGCCTTTGGAACCCATTTATTTGGATCCATGCTAATTGCACTGGGTTCTGCTGCGCTTGTTTTTATGGTCTGGTATCCAACACCATTTGATGAAACGGCTGGAGTATCTCATATCTTTTTGACATTACTGACGGTTGATGTGGTTCTTGGTCCAGTGATTACCTTAATCATATTTAACCCTTCTAAAAAGGAATTAAAGTACGATTTAGCCATTGTTTTGCTAATTCAAATTGCTGCGTTGTTCTATGGTTTAAACTCTGTATTTCAAGCCCGTCCTGTTTATGTAGTTTATAGCGTTGACAGGTTTGATTTAGTTTTCGCCAACGACTTAACTGAAGACAAACTTACCAATGTAACTAATCAAAAATTTAAATCCCTGTCGTTAGGACAACCCAAAATTATTGCTGCGCAGATGCCGTCTGATATTAAAATGCGCAATGATATTTTGTTTAGTGCGGCTGCAGGGGGCGATGATTTACAACATTTCCCACAATTCTATACTCCTTATGAAAGCAAAAAAAAGGAAGTCATTTTAAAATTGCAAAGTATTGAAAAATTGAATACATTAAATCTTGACCACATAACAAAAGTGACTGCTTTAAAACAAAAATATGCCGATCACCCTAAGGGCATTGGCTTTGTACCTTTAAAGGGCAAGGTGTCAGATTTGGCTGTTATTATTGGTAAAGACACCGGCGATGTGCTGGAAATTACAGACTTAAAACCCTGGTAGTCTGGCACCATAAAAAGTTTGAATAACACAAAGTTTTAAGTTGTCGATGAATTAGATTTTGATGGTAGCGTACTGGCTTAAATTGAGCGCGGTTTAAAACGAACCACTTTATTCATGGGATTCAAATTAATCTCATCCACAACCATTTGTGCATTCGACCCCAACACATAGCTAACCGCCTCGGCCACATCCTCTGGCAATAAATAATTACTGGCATCCTCACCCGGCTCAAAGGACAGTTGATCAAAAAATTCCGTTTTTACCATGCCCGGGTTAATCAAACACACTCTCACATTGCTTTTACTGCACTCTTCACGCAAAGCTTGGCTAAAGCCGCGCAGGGCAAATTTACTTGCGCAATAGATTGCGCCTTTTCGACTGCCTTTTAAGGCAGCTTCGGAGCCTATATAGATTAAGTCTGCTTTGGCTTTGCGTTTTAACGATGGCAACAGGGCTTTGGTTAAGTAAGTCACGCTGGTAAAGTTAACGTTCATCACATCAGCCAGTTGTTGATATGAAAACTCTTCTACAGAGCCAAATTGGCCGATGCCTGCGGCAAATATGACTGTGTCAATTTCAGGATAGGCTTTATCCAGTTCGCGTAGTTGCTGCGGCAGTTGGGCTAATAAAGCAAAATCCATTTGAATGGCTTTAAAATTGGCGTGTGCGTGGGTAAATTTTCCAATATTTCTTGATACACCTAATACTAGATGGCCTTGCTGCAGCAGCTTTCTGGCAATTGCCCGCCCTATTCCAGAGCTGGCTCCAGTCACTAAGACGGTGCGTTTTATTGGGAGCATGGAAAATACTTTTCGGCAGGAATATGGTTTAGGATTTGCTGGCTGCAAAAAGCCATCATGGCTTGCTCTAGTTCCGCTGGATACATAATCATGCCTTGTTGGTTAGTAAACGGGCTGGCAAACAGCTTCTCTTCTGGATAATGCTTATGGATTTTTTTAAAGTATTGCTCTGGTAACCTAAAAGTACCTAAGCTAACTGAGTGCAATTGCTGTAAATCAACAACCTTAAACACTTGCTCAAAAAATTGTAGATATTGTTGTTGGTAGTCGGTTTGGTAAATTAACGGATCAAATCGCAAACCAATTTGCCAGCCGTGCTTTTGTAATTTAGATAAGGCTTCCAGACGTTTTTCTAAACTGGGTGCTTTAGCTTCCACTTTATTGGCAACCGCATCCGGTGATAAGCTAAACGCTACGATACAACGCGGTAAAGGTGGCCGGTTTAACAGACTTCTAATTTGGGTGCTTTTTGTGCGCAGCTCCAGCCAGGCATTGGGCAGGCCTTCAAAAAACGTTAAAAAATAGTCGGCAAAACCGGTTACTGGCTCCAGGGCTAGACTGTCACAGTCATAGCCAGAAAAAAAATGGATTGGCTCATTTGGGCTGGCTGCACATAACTCTGTAATTTCTTGCTGAAAGTCCTCATAATTAACAAACAACACATAATTTGCTGATTGATACATGCCTTGTAAAAAACAATAGCGACAATCGTATAAGCAGTTAAGCATATGCGAAAAATAGTAGTTTTTTGTAGCGCCAATGCCATAACCAACTGGGGCTGGTAAGGCAAAGTTTTTGTATTTTTCGGCCAGTATGAGCGCTGGGTTGGTTTTCTGTAAGCGGAAATTTTGGGATTTTGGGTTAAAAACTTCGCCGTATCGCGCGCAATCAATAATTCTGGCGTGCGGAAAGCGCTTAACAATGTCAGTAACCCGAGCATGTTGTCGAATGTTATTTTCTATATAGATGGTATCAATCATGACTTTGGATTAACGTTATTGCGCACAGCACTGTGTGTATTTTATCTCAAATGACTTGTGATTGTTTGCACTGGCCTTATATAGGGTAAAATAACTATATCTTCAACCAACTTTCGATGGCAATGAATACACAAAAAATAGGTTTTATCGGCGGCGGTAATATGGCATCCAGCTTAATTAGCGGATTGATAGCCAGTGGACACAAGCCGGAGCTGATTTGGGTTTCGGATATAAATGCAGAAACTCGCAATAATTTAAGCCGCAATTTGCAAGTTAATGTGACAGATAGCAATCAAGACGTAGTTAACGCTACTGATGTGATTGTTTTGGCCGTTAAACCACAAATATTGGCGGAAGTAGCGTCCGGCATTGCTGCTTTAATCCAACAGAAGCAAGCACTCGTTGTTTCAATTGCGGCGGGCATATCCCAAAAAAGCTTAACTAAATGGTTAGGTGATAACACAGCCATTGTACGTTGCATGCCCAATACCCCTGCGTTGGTATTAACTGGCGCTACGGGCTTGCATGCCAATGAAAAGGTCAGTGCTGAACAGCGCGATTTGGCAGAAAACATTTTACGGGCCGTAGGCATTGCGCTTTGGGTTAATGACGAAGCCCAGCTGGACGCTGTCACTGCGGTATCAGGCAGTGGTCCCGCATATTACTTTTTGCTGATGGAAGCGATGGAAAAAACTGCGCGCGAACTAGGGTTAGATGAGCAGACTGCAAGATTGCTGGTGCAACAAACCGCTTTAGGCGCTGCAAAAATTGCCTTGGAATCGGCTGAATCACCAGAGCAACTCCGAAAACGCGTCACCTCCCCGGGCGGCACCACCCAACGTGCAATTGAAACCTTTATCGAAGGCGGTTTTTCGGAGCTGGTATCAAAAGCACTGCATGCGGCACGCGACCGGTCTATTGAAATGTCTAATTTAGCGGAGAAAAGTTAATGGGTTCCTCTTACATGACCGATCCAGTCATTTTTATTATCGACAGCCTATTTTCCTTGTACATCTTAGCTGTGCTATTGCGTTTTTTACTGCAATGGAGCGGAGCTGATTTTTACAATCCTATTTCACAATTTTTAGTGAAAGCGACTCACCCGCCGTTAAAAGTGTTGCGCCGATTTATACCGCCCATTGGCAAAATTGACACCTCATCGCTGGTGTTGGTGCTCGGTTTACAAATGCTGGCGGATTTATCTATTTTATTGTTAAAAGGCGTCACCATCAGTATTGGTGCTTTAACCATTTTGTCGCTAACGCAGTTGATTTCGTTACTGCTGAATATTTTTGTATACGCCGTGTTTGCCAGAGCTATTTTAAGCTGGTTTAACCAAGGCGGTTTTAATGCAGCTACATCCATTTTAACCAGCTTAACGGAACCATTACTTAACACCTGTCGTAAATTTATTCCTGATTTAGGTGGCATTGATTTGTCACCTTTAGCGGCATTAATGTTTTTACAATTGGCAAAAATGGTCATTTTACCGCCGCTGCATCAATTAGCAGGCCTGATTAGTTGAACTGGTACGCTTATGAAAATGGCGTGTTAATTTTAAATTTGCATGTACAACCCAAAGCCAGCAAGGATGAATGGTGCGGTTTGCATGGGGATCGGCTTAAGCTCAGAATTAAAGCTCCACCAGTGGACGGCAAAGCAAATCAATATTTACTGAAGTTTATTGCCGGAGAATTTGCTGTCAGCAAATCAGCTTGCAAATTACTATCAGGCGAATCTGGTCGGGATAAGCGCATTGCCATCTCTGCACCTAGCCGATCGCCTGAGCTTCTTAAACAACTTAGTTTTGATTTGGTGTTGCCTTAATTTGGATTGATTATTCAGCTTCAAACGCAAGGCATTTTTTGTGCTATCTTAAATTGATACAAAGCATTCAAGAGACTTATTGAGCTTACCCTATGTCCGGCAAAAATTTGATTTTGCGTATTTTTTTAGTCAGCCTGTTGTTTATTGCAGCAACGGGCACCGTGTCGGCAAAAAAAATGTATCGATGGGTTGATGAAAACGGCAATACCTATTTTTCTGATTTAGTACCACCAGATCAATCACATTACCAACGGGATTCATTAAGCAAATCAGGCCGGGTTTTAGAAGTCACAGAAAAAGCCAAAACCAAAGAACAGATGGAATTGGAGAAAAAGCTTCTCGATTTACGTAAAGCTCAAGAAAAGCTAATTGAAAGACAGATTGTGCATGATCGTTTATTGCTAAGTACTTACGATACAAAAGACGACATGGTAAAGGCGATTAATGAGAAAAACCAAACCCTGGACACCCAAAAGAAAGTGCTGGATGGCATTGCATGGCGATTAAACAAGCAATTGGAAGATCAACAAAGGAAAGCGGCCGAATTTGAACGCAATGCCCAAAAAGTGCCGCAGCAGTTGTTGCAAGATATTAAATCTACCCAAGCACAAATTTCCGACAACGAAACAGCTATTAATGCCCACATCACCAAGCACATCAAAATTGCCAAAGAAGATAATGCCGATGTGGAACGCTATCTTTATCTAACCCAAACCAAACTAAGTCAGCAGGAAAACAATAATAAAGTGCCCAGCATTAAAGAAGCTAACGAACTGGGCTTGTTTTATTGTGAAAATGACAGCAAGTGCAATAAAGCCTGGGAAATAGCAGGGGATTTTGTAAATAAGCATTCCACTACCCTGCCGGATGTTTATAACGACAGGTTGATTATGAACCGGCCTCCGGCAAAAGATAGTGACCTCAGTTTGTCATTATCAAAAATAGCCATAAAAAATGACGATTTTCAGCTATTTTTGGATATTCGTTGCCGCGATTCCATGCAAGGTAAAGAATTATGCGCCAGCCAAACGGTAAAAAATATCCGTTCGGCATTCCGGCCATTTATGAATAATGCCTTGTTACTTCGCGCGACTAAGCAATAAGGTTCCAACCCCTTGATCGGTAAATAGCTCTAATAACACGGCGTGCTCCACCCTGCCATCGATAATGTGCACACTATTTACACCGCCTTTTAACGCATCGGTAGCGCAACGGGTTTTGGGAATCATGCCACCGGAAATTGTGCCATCCTCAATATAATTATCAATATCTTTAATTGATAAGCCCGTCAACAACGCACCTTGTTTATCCAAAATACCGGCGGTATTGGTTAGCAGGATCAATTTCTCGGCTTTTAATACTTCAGCAACCTTGCCAGCCACTAAATCCGCATTGATGTTATAGGAATGTCCATCCTTACCCACGCCGATTGGTGCAATCACAGGGATAAAATCGCTACGACCCAACATCTCCACAACAGATGGATCAATACTGCTGACTTCGCCCACATGTCCCAAATCAATAATTTCTGGCGCTTTGGCTTCTGGCGCGGACCGGGTGATGTTGATTTTTCTGGCCTGGATAAAATTGCCGTCTTTGCCGGTTAACCCAACCGCTTTACCGCCGTGCATATTAATCAGGTTAACAATTTCTTTATTAACCAAACCGCCCAAGACCATTTCCACAACGTCCATAGTCTCACTATCGGTTACGCGCATACCATCGACAAAATCGGACGTTTTACCCAGTCTTGTTAATAATTGGCCAATTTGCGGGCCGCCACCATGAATAACAATTGGGTTAATACCAACCAGTTTCATCAGCACAATGTCTCTGGCGAAACTGTGTTTTAAGGCTTCATCCACCATCGCGTTGCCGCCAAACTTAACCACCACGGTTTTACCTTTAAAACGCTGGATATATGGCAGCGCTTCAATGAGAATACTGGCAATTTGGTGGGCGGATTTTTCTTGTATCATTTTCTGATTTTCCTGTTAAAAAGGTAAAACTATATCTGGTTTAATCTTGACCATTAGCGTTCTAAATTGATCTTGTATGTCAATCATGGCATCGTGGGTATCCGCCTCAAAACGTAACACCAATGATGGCGTGGTGTTTGAAGCTCTGACCAAACCCCAGCCTTCGGCAAAATCAACTCTTAAGCCATCAACCGTTGTCAGTTTGGCGTCTTTAAACTTTGCTGCCGCTGTTAAGGCTTTAATAAAGGTAAAATTTTCACCCTCCGCCATATTCACAAGCAATTCCGGCGTATTGATACAATCGGGAAAATCAGCAAAAACTTCAGCACTGCTACGTGAGTCCCGGGCCAGAATTTCAAGTAATCTGGCTGCGGCATACAGGGCATCATCAAAACCAAACCAACGGTCATTAAAGAAGATATGGCCGCTAAGCTCTCCGGCCAACTTTGCACCGGTTTCCTTTAGCTTTGCTTTCATGTAAGAGTGACCTGTTTTCCACATCGTCCCCCTGCCACCGAATTTTTTGATTTGGAAACCTAATTGCCTGGAACATTTTACATCATAAATAATCTCCGACCCTGGCTTGTTGGCTAATACATCTTTGGCAAACAACATCATCTGCCGGTCGGCCCAGATTATCTTGCCACCGCTATCAACCACGCCTAACCTGTCGCCATCGCCGTCGAAGGCCACACCCACGTCAGCATTATAAAATTTTACAGCCCCGATTAAGTCTGACATATTTTCCGGTTTGCTGGGGTCTGGATGATGGTTGGGAAACGTGCCGTCTATATCAGTAAACAATTCAATGACTTCACAACCTAATGCTTTTAATAAGATAGGACCCAATTTGCCCGTGACGCCATTTCCACAATCCATTGCGACCTTCATTGGCCGGTCTAATCGAATATCTTCCGTGATTATGCCGATATATTCATCAATAAAATGGTTGTTTTGGCTGATTTCACCGGGACTGGATAAAGAAAAAATCTGGGTATCAATGGTTTGTTTAATTTGCTGAATTTGTTCTCCTGCCAGTGTTTCACCACCCAGCACTATCTTAATACCATTGTATTCAGCCGGGTTGTGGCTACCTGTAATCATTACACCTGAGCGCCCATCAATATGTTGCGCAACAAAATACAGCACAGGCGAAGGGACCATGCCTATATCCATCACATCACGACCAGTTGCGACCAGGCCTCTTGCCATTGCTTCAGCCAGTACTGGACTGGATATTCTGCCATCCCTGGCCAGCACAATGGTTTTTATGCCTTTTTTACTGGCCATGCTGCCAATCGCCAACCCAATATCGTAAACATGCTTTTCAGTTAAGGATTTGTTGACGATACCGCGAATATCATAGGCTCTAAAAATACTGTCAAAACCAGCGGTTTTTTTAGCTGGAGCGGGGGCTTGTGCCACCGGCTGTTTTTTGTTGATGGTAACGGGATCATTATTAATGACCTTTTCCCTTTTTTCTTCCGCGCTGGATTCTCCAAAAAAACCGTTCAGTTCAAATTCTTCATTTTCAGGCAGGATAAGATCGGTGCTATCAAGAACTCGTTTAAATTGGATCAATGTGGGTATCACCACATCCATTTCGGACAGTTTAATCGGGTAGTTACTTTGCGAATTGTTGCCCATGACATCTTTAAACGCTTTCATAACCGTGCTGACATCTTGAGATAACCACACGGACAAACGACGATGCCCGGAAAAAAAAGCTAATAAGCAAAGGAACACGGGCAGTACAATCAACAACGTAAAAAAGGTACTGTCTGTTAAGTTAGCGCTACCACTATACCAGTAATTTAGCTGCCAGCCAGTGCCAGCAATAGGCAACTGGGCGGTTTTAAGGCCGGCTTTGTCAAGCTCACCCCCGATAATGCCCAGGGCAATTTTGTCTTGCTTTACTTCAATGGCTACGCCAATAACCGGGTTTTTTTTGATGATTTTATCGACTATATCCGGCTTTATGCTCGCCAAAATAACACCAATCACTTGGTTGTTATTAAATACTTGTTGAGTCATGGCCAGATGCCGGTCAGGATTATCACCGAGTATGCTAGGCAATTGGGCATTATTGAAGGTTTCTTTCACCATTTCCAGATCGGCAAAACCCATGCGAGGTGACGTATCCTTATCAACATCGCTAATACCTGGCAGCAGTAACCGGAATTTCATTATGTCTGGAAAATATTTTTCAAGATTGGCGGCAGCAGCGGCCAGTTGTGTCTTGTCACGACTGGTCAAGGCGGCTATTACTGCGGGGTCTTCGGACATTTTATTCAATACCCGCTCCAGCGCAGCAATCTGTCCAGAAATCACAATCGCAATACTTTTAGCCTGAGCTTCAGCCGCAGCGTGTCTGGCGCTAACGACTTCATCATTGGTTAACCAGTGCACTCCTACTACTGCACCTACTATCAGAGCAACCGAAATTGCGGCTAAATAAGTAAATAATCGTTTCATCTGCAAACCTCTGATTACATTTACTGTCTGCCGGTGTGACCAAACCCGCCGCTACCGCGTGAACTTTGGGTAAAATCATCGACCTGCTCGAATGCTACTTGCACCACAGGCACAAACACCATTTGTGCGATGCGCTCACCAATGGTAATGGTAAACGCGGCTTGGCTTCGGTTCCAACAGGAGACAAAAACTTGACCTTGATAATCTGAATCAATTAAACCAACCAGGTTACCTAAAACAATACCATGTTTATGGCCTAACCCGGAACGTGGCAGCAATACCGCTGCTAAGTGGTGATCGTCGATATGAATTGCCAAGCCGGTTGGAATTAACAGGGTTTCGCCAGGTTTTAATTCTACATCTTGATCCAGACAAGCACGCAAATCCAAGCCAGCCGAACCGGCGGTGGCATATTCTGGCAACGGTATGCTATTACCTAAACGAGGATCCAGCAGTTTAAGTTGTATTTTTTTCATTTAATCTCTCTGCAATTAAGCTGATTAACTGCTCAGCCAGTTGTTGTTTGTCGATCATGGTCAATGTTTTGTGGCCATTTTGCCAAAAAACCTGTAATTCGTTTTCATCACTATCAAATCCGCCCTGCTCTCGCCCAACCCAATTGGCAGCAATCATATCCAGGTTTTTACGCGTTAATTTATCCAATGCATAATGCTGTAAATCATGAGTTTCTGCCGCAAAGCCAATCACAAAAGGACGCGATTTTAATTGTGCAACTGCGGCTAAAATATCCTGTGTTTTATTTAAAATGAGTTGGGTTTGCCCATTTTGTTTTTTTATTTTCTCGGTTTCGGTGATGGCTGGAGTGTAATCGGCAACGGCCGCAGCGCCTATGAAAATATCCTGTGCGCTGGCCTTGCTTATTACCGCATCATACATTTCGGCCGCTGTTTCCACGCCTTGGAAACTTACATTGGCGGGCTGCGCTAATGCCGTTGGCCCACTCACTAAAGTCACATTCGCGCCCGCACTCACCGCCGCCTTGGCTAAGGCATAACCCATTTTGCCTGAGCTTCGGTTAGTTATATATCGCACCGGATCTAATGGCTCGCGGGTTGGGCCTGCTGTAATGAGTACATTCAATCCCTTTAAAGATTGCTTAGGCGTATTGGCAAATAGTCTTTCACAAATAACCGCCGGTTCTGTCATTCTTCCTAAACCGGTTTCTCCGCAAGCTTGTTCTCCTGGTTCCGGCCCAATCAGAATAACACCATGATCAGACAAGATTTTTATATTGTGTTGAGTAACCGGTTTACGCCACATGGCCTGGTTCATGGCCGGCGCCATATACACAGGGCATTCCGCCGCCAAGTAAAGCGTACTCACCAAATCATCCGCCAAACCGATTGCGCACTTGGCGATGATATTAGCGGTGGCCGGCGCAATAACCAAAGCATCCGCCCAACGAGCCAGATTGATATGGCCCATAGCATTTTCTGCCTCGGCGCTAAACAAATCGCTATAGACCGGATTGCCGGACAGGGCTTGGAAAGTCAGCGGGCTGATAAATTCTTTGGCGGCCTCGGTCATAACTACGCGTACTTCGGCACCATTTTTTCTTAACAGCCGTACCAATTCGGCAGACTTGTAAGCTGCGATTCCACCGCTAATTGCCAATAAAATATGCGTGTTTATTACCATGATCTTACAGAATTAATAAAGGGGTTATTATGGCAAGTATAGAGTATTTCTTCTATGCTTTAATTTTGATCAATAACTGGAACAAGCGTTGACTATTAAAGACTGGCCCGCTGAAGAACGGCCAAGAGAAAAACTACTTCATCGCGGGCCGCTGGCATTAACCGATGCCGAATTATTGGCAATTTTTTTACGCACTGGCACGCATGGCAAGTCAGCCGTTGATTTGGCTAGAGATCTGCTTGAGTCATTTGGCTCCTTAAAAGCGTTGTTGGATGCGGATTTAGATCGATTTTGCCAAGCCAATGGCTTAGGGTCAGCAAAATATGCACAACTGCAAGCCGTATTGGAAATGGCTAGACGGCATTTTAAAGAAATTTTACAGCGCGGCAATGCTTTAACCAGTCCTGACATAACAAGAGCTTATCTGAGCGCACACTTGCGTGGTTACAGTTATGAAGTATTTGCCTGTTTATTTTTGGATAACCAAAACCGAGTGATTAAGCTGGAAGAATTATTTAGAGGTACGATTGATGGGGCCAGCGTCTATCCCAGAGAAGTCGCCAAGCAAGCCTTACATCATAATGCCGCAGCCGTAATATTTGCCCACAATCATCCTTCTGGCATTGCAGAACCTAGCCAATCCGATCAGTTAATCACCAACAAGCTAAAACAGGCTTTAGCTTTATTTGATATTCGGGTGTTAGATCATTTTATTATTGGCGACGGCGCGCCGTATTCGTTTGCTGAGCACGGCTTGCTATGAAAAACTAGCATAAAATCAATCGATAAGTTGAATTAGTCACGCAACACGCTGATGTTAGATAGCTGACAATAACTTCGTGCGCAACGTAATCCGCCATAGGCAATCCGAGATGTCTAACCTCAATCCATATCATCAAAAAAACGCTACTATCAATCCGCAAATACAATATCAAACCCAGCCATTAATTTAGCCACATCTTTTCGATTAACCAATTCTACAGGCAAACACAAATCTTCTGGCTTCAGGCCTCTGTTCAATATCGATTCTGCTTCAACATAAATGCGGGTAACATCGTAAATTTCCAAAGCACTAAAAATTGCAGCGATATCTTTAAGGCCGACCGTTGGATTTTGGTGCGTTTTGAGCTGAAATACCCCATCGTCCAACAATAACAAACTAACCGCTTGGTCAAAAGCAGCCGTCGTCAAAATAATATCCAGGGTTTCTTGAGCATGGTTGCCGCAATAGGCTGGCTTATTCAATACAAATAAGTAGTTCTTCATAATCAGGCAAATACCAAAAAACGATCCGCCAGCAACGTGGCTTCAACTAACTGCCCCAATCCAGAGATTCGAAAACCTTCAGCTAAATCCTGATCTAACTTGCCTTGTCTTTTTGCCTCGTCAGTGCATAACAAGCCGCGTCTTTGCGCGGCTGAAATACACACCACCAAGTCAACTTGATGATTTTCAGCCAGCGCGCTCCACAAGGAAGTCAATTGCAGCTCGTCATCAGGTGGACTTGAATATTTAAACGCATGATAAATACCATCATAATAGAAAAAAACTCTAAAAATCTCATGGCCTTGTGACAACGCGGCCTGGATAAATTGATAAGCGCTATATCCTGCGTTTGATTGATAGGGACTGCTGTTAATTTGTAGGGCAAATTTCATAGCCGTTACTGATTTGTGTGGGTTGGTTAAGGGCAACTATTCAGGATAAGGATTTAGCTAAAAATAACTTCCCGCATTGATTTTCCGCCCATCCTTCGACAGGCTCAAGACGAACGGAATATCCTGATCGGTTTAAACAGGGATTTTATATGCGATCTTATCCTAGGCATGTTTTAGATGGTTAATTTGTGGCAAATTCTATCGCCCTTAGGCTAGAAAACGCTGAATAGTTACGGTTAATGTTAAGTTGCCTTATAATCGTATGGCTTATTCTAATACGATTGTCTTACAAGTGATTATTAAAAACTTGCGATGCTTCTCTTAACAGGAACTTTGCTGATTTCCCTTAGTCCCAGTTGCCATGAACCTTAAACCGACCTCAATTACTTTAGCACTTAGCCTGTTGCTCAGCCCTGCCTTGCCGCAAGCCGAGCCTATTAATAAAATTGAATTACCGGAGATGGGCGACTCCACCGGCACTTTAATTTCACCTGCAGAAGAAATGCAGTTTGGTGAAGCGTTTTTTCGCAGTTTACATTCCCAGGTATTAATCAGCCAAGATGCCGAAATTCAGCAATATATAGAATCCATTGGCCAAAAACTAACCGTTAATAGCGACAACCCAGGCCACCCATTCCATTTCTTTATCGTCTTGGATAAGGATATTAACGCGTTTGCCGGCCCTGGTGGCTATATTGGGGTTAACTCGGGCTTGATTTTGACGACTGAAGCCGAAAGCGAACTTGCCGCCGTTTTATCGCACGAAATTGCCCACGTCACCCAACGACATTTGTACCGTGCTTATGAGGCTGAGCAAAAACGCACGATTCCAAATTATATCGCCGCTGCAGCTGCGATTGCACTCACCATGACCGCAGGCAAATATCAAGGCGGGCAAGGTGCCGGTGTGCCACTGGCGGCCGCAATGGCATACGGCGTGCAATTTCAAATCGATTTTACTCGTGAAAATGAAGCCGAAGCGGATCGGGTGGGTATGCAAACCTTAGTTGCCTCGCAATATGATCCACGCAGCATGCCTGCTTTTTTTGAACGATTACAACAATCAAGCCGATATGCCGGCCAAAATATTCCTGAGTTTTTACGCACTCACCCGGTAACGGTGTCGCGTATTTCTGATACCCGTGGTCGTGCCGAATCGTATCCTTACAAACAATATGGCGATTCGTTAAATTATCAACTGGCTAAGGCTAAACTGCGCGTATTAACTGATACAAACAGCACGGAAACACAAAAGTTTTTCCAATTAGGCACCAATCAAGGCACGCCCGAACAACGCACAGTGGCTCGATATGGCTTGGGGTTAGTCGCACTTAGCACGCAGCGCTTTAAAGAGGCCGAGGACACATTTCAGCAACTGGCAAAAGAACATCCCGATCAACCACAATATATGGCTGCGCTTGCTAGAACCTCATTAGAATCAAGAAATTACACGCAAGCTTTAGTTCGTTACAAAAGTTTATCTGAGTTGTTTCCTGATAATGATGCCATTAAACTGGAATATATTTCATCGTTATTAAAAACCGGAAAACCGGACCAAGCCAAAACCGCACTGTTTTCGTTAGCCACCAAAACCCAACAACAACCCATATTTTTCCAACTTTTAGCCAAGGTTTACAGCGACTTAAACCAACTGGCGGAATCCCATCGCTATCTGGCCGAGTATTATTATGCGACCGGACAAACCCAAGACGCAATCCAACAAATCAAGCTTGCACAAACATCTAAAGGCCTAAACCCGCAATTGACTGCAATTATTGATGACAGATTACGTTTTTTTATGGATCAAATTATTGAAGCCAAGCGTAATCAGTAACTTAAAAGTTATTAACATCGCTCGCTCCAGGTTGACTGCAAATGTAAAGATGGATTGTTTTAATGCAGTCCTGTAGGCCCGAATAAACCGATTTGAGCGGGAGCGAAAATCGGTGTTTCGGGCAAACGATGCACCAATAGCCCCCCTCACAATTAAATCAATGACCGCTGCAAAACCGTCGAAACGGCGGCAGCGCGAGTGCCAACGCCCAGCTTTTCAAAAATATGTTCCAAGTGCTTATTGATGGTGCGCGGACTACTGCCCAATATGATGCCGATTTCTTTGTTTGTTTTGCCCATTGAAACCCACATTAATATTTCTACTTCCCTAAAAGTTAGCCCCAAGTTGTGCCTTACCGACTCCAAATCCCATTCTGCAGAACTTTGATCCAGCACTAAAAGATATTCACCGTTATGCAGGCAGGGACTGATTTTTGCTGAAAAACTAATGCCTTGCCTATGACTAAGAAAGGTATCGGGTTCGGAGTCACTGCTTTGGTTTAAACTGGCTTTATACCAACTCAGCAGGAGCGAAGGCAGAGGATTGCCTGAGCTGCATGGGCCAGTTATCGCATGTTTTTGCACAAACAAATCCAACCATTGCCTGGCACAAGGAGTGAGCCAAGTGATGGTTCCCGTGGAGTCGGCAGCCAGTGCTGAAAACGGACTGGAATTTAAAGCAATTTCGGCGCGCTTTAGGTTTCGAGCTTGATTAAGCTGCACATCAATTCGTGCTAACACTTCCGGTGGGCGTATGGGTTTAACGATGTAATCAACAGCACCTTCATCAAATCCTCTAAGTAAATCATCCAGCTCAGTTAAGGCGGTCATAAACAACACGGGGATATCTGCGGTATCCGGGTTGGCTTTTAGGCGATTACAGGTTTCAAAGCCATCAATGCCCTGCATCATGACATCCAACAAGATGATGTCCGGCTTTAAATAGCTGATTTGCTCTATGGCTGATAAGCCATCCGTGGCCACCAAAACTCTATACCCGGCTTCGGAAAGCATGTCCGACAACAAGGCCAAGTTGCCTGGAATGTCGTCTACGATCATTACGATGCCTTTGCTAGAGGCGGTTTTATCAATCATTGGATATAGTCCACACTGGCCTGATGCAATAGTTTTTTGATTTCTTGTAACTTAAATTCACTGGCTAGATCAATATACTGCCGAGCAAAATCCTGATAGCCTGGTTGTTGCTTAACCAGTTCCGTCAAGTAGTGGTTTAGCCCGAATAAATCGCCAATTTTTACATAACCATCCATATCTTTTAAATGCACGTTAGTGGGTGATAATTTTGTGGCGATTTCTTCGGCAGCGGCTTCCTGGTAACGCCATGTTAACGCTAAATGTAATTTAAGCTTATAAAGTAACTCACTAATTTGTATGGGCTTGGTTAAAAAATCGTTACATCCGGCATTGATTGCAGTCAGCCGGTCGGTTGGATAAGCGTTGGCGCTTAATACAATAATTGGCATACTACAGCCTCGTTTGCGTAGCTGATGCGCAGTCGCTGCGCCGTCATAGCCCGGCATTCTTAAATCTAACAGAATCAAATCCGGTGCGTATGCTGAAATATGCTGCAAACAGGCTTCGCCACTGGCAACTTCAAGTACGATAAACCCTAATGGTTCCAGGATGGATTTAATTAATTGTCGATGCTCGGATTGATCATCAACCACCAGTATGGTCTTGGTACTACCTTCAAAACCAACAATATCTTCCTCCTGAATGTAACTTTGATCGCCACCTAAATTGGGCAATAACAGACGCACGGTAAAGGTGGATCCTTGTTTGGGCTGGCTGACTACGGCCAAGTCGCCGCCCATGATTTCGCATAAAATTTTGCTGATGGTAAGACCTAAACCGCTACCTGGACTCAGATTTTCTTGGGGTAATTGGGTAAAGGGCTGGAAGATGTTTTGCAATTGATCTTTATGAATGCCCGGCCCAGTATCAATGACCTGAAAGGTAGTTACGCCGCAGCTGTAGCCAATTTTAAGAATTATTTCACCGTTATGAGTAAATTTAATGGCATTTCCCAATAAATTAATCAAAATTTGCCCTACCCGCTTCTCATCTCCTCTAACCCAGATTGGCAGGGTATTGACAATTTGGCAATAAAATTCCAAGCCTTTGGCTTCGGCTTGCGGTTTAAAAACACTGACCAGATGTTCGATAAAATTGGGAAAATCAATGGGTTCGTTTCTAAATTCAAACTTGCGCGCTTCAATACGGGCAATATCCAAAATATCTTCGATCAGTGACGACAAATGCTCGCCGCTCCGTTTTAAGATTTCTACCGCTTGCCGTCGGTGCGCTGGAATTTCCGGGTCTTTTTGTAATAGATAGGCATAGCCGACAATGCTGTTTAGTGGCGTGCGGATTTCATGGCTCATATTACTCAGAAAACGGCTTTTGGCACTATTGGCTCTATCGGCCATTTTGATGGCCTGCTGCAATTTGGCATCCGTTTTTTCATGTTCTGCAATTTCAGCGAGCAAGCGCTGGGTTTGTTTGGCAATTTCTTCATGTGCCACTCGACGGCTTTCATCATTTAAGATCAACCACCAGGTACACAAGCCAATAAACACTAATAATGAGGCATAGACCTTAACAAAGTTTTCCAGTAACAAATTGAAAGCGACCGGATTTTGTTCGGCGGCTAACAAATCCTGGTAATAAATGATGCCAACAAAGATGCTGGTTAAGATAGTCAGGAAAAAAAACAATAAACTAAACCGGATTAAGCGCAGTCTTAAATCCAGTTTTATCCAACGCGGCATCAACGTTTCTGCCACCGTTTGCAGGTAATCATCCAAACGCCAGCCTGGTTTGCAAGCGTCCATGCAGCGTGAATCCAAGGTGCAGCACAAGGAACAAATACTGCCTTGATACACCGGGCAATGGGCCATGTCCTCGCGCTCGAACTGGTTTTCACAAATAGTGCAACGGCTAACCAGCGTTTGGTTATTTATTTCGCTGTCGCGCGCTAAATAGCGTTCTTTCCCATAGGCAAGCGCAATGCAGGGTACTAGAAAAAATGCTATCGATAAGGAAATAAATCCAGAAAATGCCCGCGCCACCTCACCCAATAAACCGGTATAGGCGGCTATTGAAACCACAGAAGCAATAAATGTAGAAAGAATGCCGACTGGATTTAAATCCGGCAAGTAGGCTCGTTTAAATTCAACAGCTTTAGGGCTTAGCCCCAAGGGTTTATTGATTAATAATTCTGCAGCAACTGCGCTAATCCAGGCGATAGACATATTGGAAAACAAGCCCAAGACTTTTTCTAAAGCCCCAAACACGCCGAACTCCATCAACAATAACGCAATACAGACATTAAATCCCAGCCAAACCACTCGGCCAGGATGGCTATGCGTTAAGCGCGAGAAAAAATTAGACCATGCCAACGATCCGGCATAAGCGTTGGTAACATTGATTTTTATCTGCGAAATCATCACAAATAGCGTTGTCACCGCTAGCGCCAATTCGCTGTCAGAAAACAGTTCTTTATAAGCTACCAGGTACATTTGGGTAGGTTCGTGCGCATGAACGGGATCAATGCCGTGGCGGATAGCTAAATGCGCCAGCAAAGCGCCACCAATTTGTCTGAGCATGCCAAACAAAATCCAGCCCGGCCCAGCGCAAATAGTAGCTGCCCACCAACGAAACCGGTTTTTATTAGTTAATTCCGGCATAAAACGCAAAAAGTCTACCTGCTCGCCTATTTGCGCCACCATAGAAAAAGCCACAGTGGCCGCACTGCCAAACAACATCCAATTAAACTGCTGGCCAGTGCCTGCAATCCAAACGTAGGTTTTCAGCGTCATTAATGCTTCTGGCTCATGTAAATAGACACCAATATAAGGCGTAAACAACAACAGCAACCACAGCGGCTGTGTCCATAATTGCATGCGGCTGATGGTGGTAATCCCAAACGTTACCAACGGAATCACAATCACCGCGCTAACAATATGAGCTAGCGCAATTGGGATATGAAAATACAGCTCCAGCGCCAGCGACATAATCGACGCTTCCAGAGCAAATAAGGTAAAAGTAAACGAGGCATATATCAGTGATGTGACGGTTGAGCCGATATAGCCAAATCCAGCGCTGCGGGTCATCAGATCAATATCAATGTTGTAACGGGCCGCATAATAACTGATCGGAAAACTGGTGATAAATATAATCAAGCCAACAACCAGAATGGCCCAAACTGCGTTGGTAAAACCATAGTTTATGGATAGAAAACCACCAATCGCTTCTAAAACCAGAAATGATGTCGAACCAAATGCGGTGCTGGCAACCTGAAACTCAGACCACTTGCGGAATGTACGCGGCGCAAAGCGTAAGGCGTAGTCTTCCAACATTTCATTGGCCACCCAGGCGTTGTAGTCACGGCGAATTTTGGAGATATTGAATTGGATGGGTGATTCCTCAGTAAACTAATTTAAAAAAGATAGCCGAGCTAACTGTTAACGTAACTATTCAGCGTTTTCTTTGTAGGGGTGATTTAATTGGTTTTCACGAAGTTAAACAGGGCGAATGGATACACCCCTATCACCGCTGTAAGTAGTTGGTCATAATTTTTTAACATTTGTGGGAGCGGCTTTAGCCGCGACATTCGCGGCTAAAGCCGCTCCCACAATATCGACATTTTTTAACACCTACTTAACCGTCTTTAAATCCGCTAACGCTAAAAAGTGACCTTTTCACACGTGCAAACGCAATAAATGAGCCAATTAATGATTAGGTCTGCTATAAAACGATTCAAAGGCTACGCAGCTAAACTACTAGCCGCTTAATAGTTAAGCGCAGTTGTCATTACGCCCAATAATAGGGCGCTGCGAAATTGCAGCGCCCTATTATTGGGCATTGCTCTCTATGTGCTAATCGATAACGCCATAAAATCGCATTACTAAAAACCCCAAACTGGCTTAGTCTGCCAACTTTTAACTAACGTCGCTCATGTCCAAAATGCAAAATAACGGGCGAGCCTTGATTATGGATAATGATTTCCTTGCGTTGCTCGCTTTCATCGTCAGCTTTTGGGCTTTCTTCAGCGTTGGTTTTAACTGCATCTTCACCAGCTTTAGGTGTTACTGCCGGTACGGTTTTGTTTTCTATACGGATTTCCGGCATCCAGCTGGGTTTTATCGTGGATGATTCCTGTTTTTCGCCTGACTCAGGCCACCTCACTTCCCGTAATAAATTAAAACAAACCGTACTGATGTGGTCCGCCAACTTAGCGACGGCAAACGCACGCCTGTCAGATTGGCTGGCTGTAAAGCCCATGCTTAGCTCACTGGTTTGTTCGGGATGAGCTATGGATGTTAATTTGCAATCAATGGGCAAAACGTCAGTTTTTTGAAAATCCATTGCCCGGGGATCAGAGTTACCGGCAGAAAACGAGAAGCCAGTCGGTGTATTAGCATGTTCAATTGCACCTACTTGGGCTATTAAGCTATGGCTAATCGCTTGTCCAGATGCGGCACCGATTGGATATTTCCAATCTGCCAGATTTTTGCTCACCTTTTCGGTTAAATCGACCGGCAAAACCGAAGGATCATCAGCTATAATTTGTAATTCAATCCGGCCAACCGTGCTGAAATCAAAGGCGCGCTGTTTTTTTACCTGGGTTGGGGCACAAGCCACCAGGCCGCAAGCCGCGAGCAAAAGTAGGTAACAATTAAATTGCTTATACATAAATCCATGCACTCATGGTTAGGTTGATTTTATAGCCTGGCTGCGTTCCAAAAGCGGATGAACCAGCTAGTTGCTGACTACCACAATAAGCAAACCATTTGGCCGTGCCTATACGTCATTTAACTGATGGCTAGTACTAAAATGGCTGGTATTTCGGGTAATAAACATAAAAATCAAGTGCAAAACTTCACAGCATTCAAGCAATAAATTATTTACACTACAATTAACTTGAAAGAATTTAAGAATTCCTTAAGATATGCAAATGACTTGCAGAGCGTTCATTATTATGAGGAGATGCAACAATGAAAACAGCAATGATCGTAGCTTTAACCTTAGCCATGTGTATCGCAGGATTAATGGCGCCAGGCAGCAATGTGTCGGCCGAGCGGATTATTCAGCCGAGTTTTAGTGGTCAGCATTGAAGTTTAGGATGTGTTAGAAACAACTCTCAGAATTGTTTCGGCTTTTTGGTGTTCTGCTGCGCTAAAAAAAATCTTACATCTTAAGTTTTGTTCGGACTGAATTCCAGTCACCCGACCCTCACGGCAACAGCTCCTTACTTCCCTCATCCACTGATGGATGACGAGATGTTTACCCCTGCCACTCAGGTTTTGCCATTGAAGGTGACTAACCAAGGTTTAACTCTAGGAGGGGACTAGAAGCTCCTTCCGGCAGCACAGTAATTATAAAAAACTATCATAGTCTCAGTTACGCCAGTAACACCCCCATAATTTACCAAACCCCAACAAATCTAACCCCCACTTCACCCCATACGTCATTTAACTGATGAGTCATATGACGCATTGTGCAAAAGCCCCCAAAACAAAATAATCACCTCAGCCGGAAACATAGGCTGCATTTGCATAGGCTGAATGCTTTATCAAATCACACTGTATCTTTGGGGGAACCGACATGAGTGATATTAAAACAATCCTATCTGGGAAACGAAGTAAGCAGTTGCTGCCGGCAATCGCACTATTATCCCTGGCTGCGGGTCAGGTGCCAACGGCGCAGGCTGGGGCCACTTTTAAAATTGATGATACCAAATGGATTAGCATTGGTGCAGGCTTGCGCACCAGCTTTCAATCTGCTGAAGCGGGTGCGGGGGTTAAGGGTGATAAATGGAGTAATGATTTTAATCTGGATAACATCCGTTTGTATGTTAACGGCCAAATCCATAAATATCTAAAAGTGGAATTTAACACCGATTGCCAAACTTGCAGCAATGGCGGCGAAGTGCGGGTGTTGGATGCAATCGGTAAATTTGAATATAACCCTTACGTTAATTTATGGGTTGGTCGAATGTTGGTTCCTGCGGAACGTCGGGAAATGAACGGCCCATTTTACAGTGCTATTTACAACGTATTTAGTACCGGCACGCCCTTTGAACCAGCCGATTTTAACTTAACCATCAAATCCGACGGCACATCCGCTGGCTCTTTTGGCCGTGATGATGGTGCTACCTTCTGGGGTGCGGCATTCGGTGGCCGGTTTCAATACGCAGTTGGTTTTTTCCGTGGCTTAAGAGGCGGGGCTAATGTTGATGACAACCTGCTATATGCACAGCGTTTTGCTTACAACTTCTTGTCGGTAGAAAAGAATCCGGGGTATTACACATCCGGCACTTACTATGGTAAAGGCGGCGATATTTTAACCGTTGCAGTTTCTAATCAATATCAGGAAGGTGGCGCTGGCACCCGTGCTAGCCAGGGTAATTTCCGAGGCACCAGCGCAGACATTTTGTTTGAAAAAGTGTTGCCTAACAAAGGCGTGGTCACTGTAAATGGTGAGTATAAAAACTACGGCATTACCGGCTACAGCCAAGCAGCTCGTGATGCTGGCGGCGGTTTTACCATGTTTGAAGGCAATGCTTACGATGT
>Ga0066448_1000251_pt1 | contig 21210 bp, 21 predicted proteins | sample LakWasMet70_HOW9_2_FD_59536 | JGI IMG/M metagenome (GOLD analysis project Ga0066448, IMG submission 59536) | Freshwater sediment methanotrophic microbial communities from Lake Washington under simulated oxygen tension - Sediment Metagenome 70_HOW9 | ecosystem: Environmental > Aquatic >...
AAACACGGAATCCGCTCGACCAACTAAAGCCGAGATCACGCCCAAGTTAGCCATATAACCGGTGGAAAACAACAAAGCGCGACTACGGCCAGTAAACTCGGCCAGCTCTTCTTCCAAAGCATGATGAGCCGAGCTATGCCCGCAAATTAAATGTGCAGAACCACTGCCCACGCCATAGCGTTCAGCCCCCTGTTGAAAGGCTTTAACCACTGCCGGATGATTGGCCAAACCCAGATAGTCGTTGCTACAAAAATTAAGCACCGGTTTGCCATCGACAATTATGTCAACGCCTTGGGCGGAATCAATGATGCGCCGAGACCGGTATAAGCCTTCTTGCTGTTTGACGACTAACTGGGCGGCTAGCCGGGTAAAATCGACAGCCATTAAGCGTAACTGGAGCCGCCGGAATGCAAACCTAAACGCTCAAATAACTTCACATCATGGTTGGTCATGGGATTGTCGGTAGTAAGTAATTTATCGCCGTAAAAGATCGAATTTGCGCCCGCTAAAAAGCACAACGCCTGCATTTCATCACTCATGCTTTTGCGACCGGCGGACAGGCGCACGCGCGATTTAGGCATCATGATGCGGGCGACAGCCAGTGTTCTAACAAACACCAGCGGATCCAACTCTTCAGTACCCATTAACGGCGTGCCCTCAACCTGCACCAGCATATTAATCGGCACGCTTTCGGGATGTTTAGGCAAGTTAGCTAATTCTATCAATAACTTGGCGCGATCCTGCTCGCCTTCACCCATGCCAACAATGCCGCCACAACAGACATTAATACCGGCATCCCTAACCCTTGCCAGCGTATCCAGGCGATCTTGGTAAGTTCGAGTGGTAATGACTTCTGAATAATAATCCTCGGACGTATCCAGATTGTGATTGTAATAATCCAGCCCGCCGTCTTTTAGGCGTGCCGTTTGCTGTTCGGTTAACATGCCCAAAGTCACACAAGTTTCCATGCCCAAAGCCTTAACGCCTTGCACCATTTCAACAACGCGTTCGATGTCTTTATCTTTTGGTTGCCGCCAGGCCGCGCCCATACAAAATCTGGAGGCTCCTTGGTCTTTGGCCTGTTGTGCGGCTTGCAGAACCTTATCCACAGGCATCAAGGCTTCAGGTGTTAAGCCGGAATCATAACGAGCGCTTTGCGGACAATAGCCGCAATCTTCTGAGCAGGAACCTGTTTTAATGCTTAACAAACTGCTAATCTGCACTTCGTTAGGATCAAAATGTTGGCGGTGAATAGTTTGCGCTTTAAAAATTAAATCATTAAACGGCAAAGCAAACAGCGCTTGTACTTCAGCTAACCGCCAATCATGACGCAGCGCATCAGAAACAGCATGGATTTTGATCGGATTTGCAGACATTTTTTAAAACTCCGGCTACATTTTTAGTAAGTGTTGGGATTGCCACAGCAGTGGTCGACTTTTAAAGATAAAAATGAGTGACAACTGGCTTAACATTATACAGAAATACCTGTTACCCCCTAGCTGCATTTTATGCGGCAATCCAGGAACGGCTAACTTAGACCTGTGTGAATATTGCTACCAACATTTACCCAAAAACAACCATTGTTGTTACCAATGCGCAGAAGTACTTCCATCTAGCGCAAACACGCCTAGCCTATGCGGACGCTGCTTGCAACAAAGCCCCGGCTTTGACGAAACCCATGCGCCTTTTTTGCATCAAGGTGCAATACGCCACTTGATAACATCGCTAAAATTCAATTCCGACTTTAAAAATGCCCGATTATTAGGCTTATTGCTTGCCGAACACATCCAGCTATCCACTGAAAAACCAGACTGCATCATACCTATGCCTTTACACAAAAGCCGATACCAACAACGCGGCTTTAACCAAGCGATTGAGATTGCCAGAACAGTTGGTAAACAACTACACATGCCTGTTGATCTTTACAACTGTCAACGCCAACGCGACACCCCGCACCAAACCGGCTTATCCGCCAAACAACGCCGCAAAAATTTAAAAAACGCCTTTATCATCAGTGGAAAAATGCAGGCAGAACATGTAGTGATATTGGATGATGTTATGACCACTGGCTCCAGTGCGCATGAATTAGCCAGTGTGTTAAAAAAATCTGGTGTGCTTCGGGTGGATGTTTGGGTTTGTGCGCGGGCTTAAAAAGCCATACTAAACCCAACAAGAATTATTATTCGACTAAACGCTGCCCGAAGTGACTGACGCTTGCGGGTCTAAAGCCACTAGACAGTTTTGGCAACTTGTCCAAACTCCGATCATTTTTCGGCATTACAACTTTTAGCTTGGGCAAATTTGCATAAATTTACTACTAACCCTATAATCCTCCCAAATTGGGAGCAAATTAGACTAACTAATGCGGATAATAGCTAAAAGCACCATCAAAAGATTTTGGGAGCAACCCGCTTATCGCGACGCAAAGGGGCCTTTAGAAAGCTGGTATGAAGAAGCCCTTAAAGCGCATTGGACATCACCACAAGCTATAAAAGATCAATATCGAAATGCCAGCATTTGCAATAATAACCGTGTAGTGTTTAATATTGGCGGCAACAGATTCCGTTTAGTCGTAGAAATGCAATATCGAGCAGGTATCGCTTGGATAAAATTTGTGGGAACCCATGCCCAATATGATGAAATCAATGTGGAGACTGTCAATGACTATTAAGCCAATCCGAAACGATGACGAATTAAAAGCGGCGTTCCAACGCCTGGAAGCCGTTTTCCAAGCTGAACCTAATACCAGTGAAGCAGACGAAATGGAGGTTTTGGTCACCCTTATCGAAGCCTACGAAAACAAACACTATGCAATTACGCCCCCGGATCCGATTGAAGCCATTAAATTCAGAATGGAGCAACAGAATTTGAATCCCCGTGACCTGGAAGCCTATATCGGCAGCAGCGGACGGGTTTCGGAAGTGTTAAACCGTAAACGTCCCTTAAGCCTCAGAATGATAAAACGATTACACGAAGGCTTAAGTATCCCCTATGAAAGTTTGTTGGCGAATGGGTGATGAAGGCCAATCTCTCAAGTCAACACGCTATTTGCGCTTCTAATCCCCGTATAGCTCTTTTCCATAAACACGCTAATTACTTTCGCCGTCATCAACAAGGCTCTATCAATGACAAATAGGTTGAGTAGTATCTCCATCTATAATAGTGAGAGCGACCAAAAACTAGCCGCATCTTGATTTTTGCGTTACGATTCTATAACGTGCAAATTCTTGATAGCAGAACACTAGTTTATATATTTAAACTGGCTAAACTGAAATAACAGCTAATCGAAAAAATCGACCAGGGCCATTACAAAATGAAACACATCGCTACTCTTTTATTTGCCGCCTTTGCTGGCTTTAGCAGTCAACTCCTTGCTGACCCGGGGCAGTATCAAATTGAGCTGATTATTTTTTCTCAAAACCTGCCAACCACCGAAGTTTTTAGCCAAAGCAGCAGTGAAATTCAATGGCCAACCAATCTGTACGAACAATCGGATTACCAAAAACCAGATTCATTAACCCTTGCTCCCAACTATACCGCAATCGCCAGTAACACAAACTATCAGCCATTACTGCACACAGCCTGGATCCAAAAAATCGGTGATCGTGACTCAGCCACATCCGTCCATGTAAATAGCCCGGATGGCCGAATTAACGGCTTTATTTCCGTGCAACGTAACCAATCAATCTTATTAACTGCCGATTTGGAATACAGCCCCGGTGGCGGTAACTCCGGCTTGGTGTACCGACTTAATGATAATCGCCAGATAAACCTTGATGAGCTTAATTATCTGGATCATCCTAAATTCGGCGTAATCGCCAAGGTAACCGCTAAATAGCCGCATGTGTAAACTATTGACTTATTGCTGGTTTATTCAGAATTTGAGTTATAATGTGCGCATATATTAAAAGCCTTTGTCTTTTGGCAAGGGCTTTTTTGTTGTTAGTTGGCGCTTATTTTTATAATGGTTGCAACCAAACTTAATGGGGGGCCTGGCCTCAGTGATTTTTTAATTTTTACCCTGAATACTATGACGCAAAAACTTTACATTCAAACCAATGGCTGTCAAATGAATGAATACGATTCCGATAAAATGCGGGATGTACTTCAAGCATCGCATGGTTTTGAACTGTGTGATGACCCCAAAAAAGCCGATGTTCTGTTACTAAATACCTGCTCCATTCGTGAGAAAGCCCAGGAAAAAGTCTTTTCTGCCTTAGGTAAATGGCGAAAAATTAAAGATAAACGCCCAGACGTCATTATTGGTGTTGGCGGTTGTGTCGCCAGCCAGGAAGGCGCTGCCATCCAAAAACGCGCACCGTTTGTCGATATTGTATTCGGCCCGCAAACCTTGCATCGTTTACCCCAATTGCTAGACCAAGCCCGCGACAAACACCTGCCCGTGGTCGATGTGTCTTTTCCGGAAATTGAAAAATTTGACTCCTTGCCGGAACCCAGAGCAGAAGGACCAAAAGCCTTCGTATCTGTTATGGAAGGTTGCAGTAAATACTGCACATTCTGCGTAGTGCCTTATACTCGCGGCGAAGAAATCAGCCGTCCACTGGATGACGTGATTGCTGAAATCACTTCTTTAGCCAAACAAGGTGTACGTGAAATTAACTTATTAGGCCAAAATGTTAATGCTTATCGCGGCGTTATGGATGATGGCGAAATTGCAGATTTTGCCTTGTTGCTGCACTATGTGGCGGCGGTTGACGGCATTGACAGAATTCGTTTTACCACATCGCATCCAATGGAATTTTCGGATGCACTTATCGAGGCATTTGCCGAAATTCCACAATTAGTAGACCATCTACATTTACCAGTACAAAGCGGTAGCGACCATATCTTAAAAATGATGAAACGTGGGCATACCCGCGCCGATTACATTGAAATCATCAGAAAATTAAAAGCCGTTCGTCCAAATATTTATTTATCTTCAGACTTTATTATTGGTTTTCCTGGCGAAACCGAAGCCGAATTTGAAGAAACCATGGATTTTATCAATGAAGTTGGGTTTGATCTGTCATTCAGCTTTGTCTATAGCGCTCGCCCTGGCACACCAGCTGCCGATTTACCGGATGATGTATCACAGGAAGTTAAAAAACAACGGTTGGAACGTTTTCAAAACCGCATCAACGAAATGACCACAGCCATTTCAGAAAGCATGATTGGTACGGTGCAAACCGTTTTGGTTGAAGGCCAATCCAAAAAGAATCCACTGCAAATGCAAGGTCGTACTGAAAACAACCGGGTAGTTAATTTTATTGGCCATCCGCGTTTAACTGGTCAATTTGTGGACGTCTTAATTGCCGAAGCTTTACCGAACTCGCTACGTGGTCGGATGGTGGAATCTACCTCCGATAAAATCCAATCCATTAACTGATTATTAGCCCAATATGATCTCTTTAGAAATCGATTTACAACCTGCTGATAATGATCGATTAGCCAACTTTTGCGGACAATTTGATGCTAATTTACGCCAGATTGAAGCACGTTTAAAGGTAGAAATAGCCAACCGCGGACATCAATTTAGAGTAACCGGACACGATGAGTCGGTTAAAGCTGCTTGCGCCGTCATGCAAAATTTATTTGCCAACACAGACAAGGAAATCTTGACCGCGGAAGCCATCCACTTGGCCATGCAGGATGCAACCATAGATGCAGCCTTGGCACCGCCGGAGCAGGAAGACGCTCAACCGCCCATTGCGATCAAAACAAAACGCGGCTTGATCAAAGGTCGCGGCCCCAATCAGCAAAGTTACCTTCAAAAAATCTTGTCCCACGACGTTAACTTTGGCGTTGGCCCGGCCGGTACCGGAAAAACCTATTTAGCTGTGGCCTGCGCCATTGAAGCCTTGCAAAATGAGAAAGTCAGTAAAATCATTCTGGTGCGCCCAGCCGTGGAAGCCGGTGAAAAACTGGGCTTTTTGCCAGGTGATATGGCGCAAAAAGTTGACCCGTACCTGCGACCTTTGTACGATGCCCTCTATGAAATGCTCGGCTTTGAGCGGGTAGAAAAAATGATAGATAAAGGCGTTATTGAAGTTGCGCCATTGGCATTTATGCGCGGACGAACCCTGAACGATGCCTTTATCATACTGGATGAAGCCCAAAACACCACGATTGACCAAATCAAAATGTTTCTGACGCGGCTTGGCTTTGGCTCGACAGCCGTGGTGACTGGCGATGTCACCCAAATTGATTTACCATCAGAAAAAATGTCCGGGCTGCGCCATGTGTTAAAAGTACTTAAGGACGTTGACGGAATTAGCTTTACCTTTTTTGGTGTTCGAGATGTAGTGCGACATCCATTAGTGCAACGCATCGTCTCAGCCTATGAGGCCTATGAAAAGCAAGACAGCACAAACCCATGAACTTTTTAGACGTTCAAATCGCGACCGAATCCCATCTGATACCCAGTGAAGAGCAACTGCAACGCTGGGTTGATGCTGCATTACCTGCTTCAGACCAAGACTCGGAAATTGTCATCCGCATTATTGATGAACAAGAAAGCGCTGAACTCAACCACCGTTATCGGCATAAAACAGGCCCCACCAATATCCTTAGCTTTCCGGCAGAATTACCGGATGAAGTTGATCTTAATTTGCTGGGGGATTTGTTGGTGTGCGCGCCAGTGCTGGAACAGGAAGCCAAAGAACAACAAAAAAAATTATTTGACCACTGGGCACACATCATCATTCATGGTGTATTGCATTTAACCGGTCACGACCACATTTCAGACCATGAAGCTGAAATCATGGAAAATCTGGAAATAGACATTTTAAAACATTTGAACATTGCAAATCCTTATATCGAGGCAATCAAATCATGAGCGACGACCACCCCCCTAGTAGAAACTCCCCACAGAAAAGCTGGATGGATAAAATCAGCCACTTACTGACTGGGGAGCCGCAAGATTTAGACGATCTATTGGAAATATTGCGGGAAGCCCGTGAAAAAAGATTATTGGACACCGACGCGCTACTAATGATTGAAGGCGTTTTGCAGGTTTCGCAAATGCGGGTTCGAGACATTATGATCCCACGCATTCAAATGGTGGTAGTCCCGCAGGATGCCGAACTGGACACCATTCTACCGCTAGTCATTGAGTTTGGTCACTCACGCTTTCCGGTGATTGAAGGTGACCGCAGTAAAGTCGTTGGCGTATTGCTTGCCAAAGATCTGGTCGCAAAAGCATTAGAAAACAAATCCCTTAAAGTCCATCAAGTTATGCGCCCTACTTGCGTCGTGCCGGAAAGCAAGCGCTTAAACGTCCTCCTTAAAGAACTGCGCACAAATCGCAACCATATGGCTATTGTGGTGGATGAATACGGGCAAGCTGCCGGCCTGGTTACCATTGAAGACATTCTGGAACAGATTGTTGGCGAAATTGAAGATGAACACGATGAAGACGAGGACGAAGGTTATGTCTATCAACGTAATTCGCACGAATACATGATTAAAGCCTTAATGCCAATGGACGAATTTGACGACTATTTCTCAACCCATCTGGCAACGGATGAGTACGACAGTGTTGGCGGATTTATTGTCAGCCAACTGGAGCATATGCCCAAAAAAGGCGAAAGCGTTGTCGTGGATAATTTTCGGTTTGAAGTTGTGCGAGCCGATGACCGGCGCGTGCATTTACTAAAACTTAAGTTGATCGATTAAGCTTTATAAAGAACGTTTCTAGCTATTGTCATTACCACTTGATTACCTAAAATCGCAATTTTTAAGTTAACAAATTCCGGTGCTTTGGTTTATATGCAAAAATTGTTAATGACCAAATTCATTTAATCTCGTAAAATTGTATAAGTTTTGTTTCTTATAACGGGGTGAGTCCTTTGGGATTCATCCCGTTTTGCACATTAGAGGTGACGTTTTTGACTAAGTCTGCATTATTAATGTTAGAAGATGGTACCGTTTTCCACGGTGTGGCCATTGGTGCAGAAGGGTATTCCGTTGGGGAAGTGGTTTTTAATACCGCAATGACCGGCTATCAGGAAATCCTCAGCGATCCTTCTTATGCCCAACAGATTGTAACTTTAACTTATCCGCATATCGGCAATGTTGGCACAAATGATGAAGACGATGAGTCTCATAAAGTGTTTGCCAGCGGTTTGGTTATTAGAGATTTGCCGTTGCTATCCAGCAGCTGGCGACAAGAAAAAACCTTGCAGCAATATTTAATCGACAACAATATTGTTGCTATCGCCGACATAGACACGCGCCAATTAACGCGTTTATTGCGCGATAAAGGTGCACAACGCGGTTGCATCATGGCCGGTGAAAACCTGGATTTGGAAACGGCAAAACAAGCCATCGCCAAATTCCCAGGACTAAAAGGGCTGGATTTGGCTAAAGAAGTCACCACCCAGGAAATCTATGAGTGGACGGAAAATACTTGGGATTTAGTTAACGGGCATCAACAAGCCCAAAACTTAACCAAACATGTGGTTGCTTACGATTTTGGTATTAAACGTAATATTTTACGTTTACTGGCTAACCGTGGCTGCCGTGTTACGGTTGTTCCAGCGACCACCCCGGCCGAAACAGTGTTGGCAATGAATCCTGATGGCGTATTTTTATCCAATGGACCTGGCGATCCAGAACCTTGTGATTATGCGATTTCCGCGATTGCCACATTTTTGCATAAACAAATTCCGGTATTTGGTATTTGTTTGGGCCACCAGTTACTGGCTTTGGCCAGCGGTGCAAAAACAGAAAAAATGAAATTCGGTCATCACGGCGCCAATCACCCAGTGCAAAATATTGCTACCGGCCAAGTTATGATCAGCAGTCAAAATCACGGTTTTGCTGTGAATGAAGCCAGTCTGCCCACTAACTTGATTGCTACCTACCGATCATTGTTTGATGGCAGCTTGCAAGGTATCGCCAGAACGGACTGTTTGGCAATGAGCTTTCAGGGACATCCAGAAGCAAGCCCTGGCCCACATGATGTGGAAGGTTTATTTGATTTGTTTATTGATATGATGAACAGACCTGATGAAACCGGACTATTTGGTGATGGCTTACCCAAGGTAGCTAAAAACAACGTCGTGAACGCTTCAGCTCATTAGTCGTTTGATAATTTAAGACTCTGCGTGTTTGTCTGCTTGCCTTATAATCAAGCAGACAACTAATCTGCACAATCCACACAGCTAAATCAGTATGCCAAAAAGAACCGACATAAAATCGATTTTACTACTAGGTGCAGGCCCGATTGTTATTGGTCAGGCTTGTGAATTTGACTATTCCGGCACCCAAGCCTGCAAAGCTTTGCGCGAAGAAGGTTATCGGGTCATCCTGGTCAATTCCAACCCAGCCACCATCATGACCGACCCTGAGATGGCCGATGCCATTTACATTGAGCCGATCGATTGGCAAACCGTTGAAAAAATCATCGCCAAAGAACGTCCCGATGCGATCTTGCCAACCATGGGCGGACAAACAGCCTTAAATTGCGCTCTAGCTTTGGATGCGCATGGCGTGTTAGAAAAATATAACGTGGAAATGATTGGCGCCACCAAAGAAGCCATCAACAAAGCCGAGGACCGCGAGCTGTTTAACCAAGCCATGCGCAAAATCGGTTTTGAAGTAGCGCGCTCTAAAACCGCTCACACCATGGAAGAAGCTTTAGCCGCACAACAAGAAGTTGGCTACCCCACCGTAATTCGCCCTTCTTTTACTATGGGCGGCAGTGGCGGCGGTATTGCGTATAACAAAGAAGAATTCATGGAAATCTGTGAACGCGGCTTGTATTTATCCCCCACTAACGAACTCTTAATTGAAGAATCGGTTTTGGGCTGGAAAGAATACGAAATGGAAGTGGTGCGTGATTCCAAAGACAACTGCATTATTGTTTGCTCCATTGAAAACTTCGATCCAATGGGCGTGCATACCGGCGATTCTATTACCGTTGCACCTGCGCAAACCTTAACTGACAAAGAATATCAAATCTTACGTAACGTCTCACTAGCGGTATTACGCGAAATTGGCGTAGATACTGGCGGCTCAAACGTACAGGTTGCCATCAACCCGGTTGATGGTCGCTTAATTGTTATCGAAATGAACCCGCGTGTATCCAGATCTTCTGCGCTGGCATCCAAAGCCACTGGCTTCCCCATCGCTAAAGTTGCCGCCAAACTGGCCGTCGGCTATACGTTGGATGAGTTAAAAAATGAGATCACTAATGGCGCCACACCAGCCTCATTCGAGCCGACTATTGATTATGTCGTCACCAAAGTGCCGCGTTTTACCTTTGAAAAATTCCCACAAGCAGATGACCGCTTAACCACGCAAATGAAGTCGGTTGGTGAAGTCATGGCTATTGGTCGGACTTTCCAGGAATCATTGCAAAAAGCGCTGCGTGGCTTGGAAATTGGCATCAGTGGTTTAGATGAAATCATTGATTTACAAAGCGATGACGCTCAGGACAAAATCCATCGGGAAATGCGCCACCCTGGCCCAGACCGTTTAAGATATGTTGCTGACGCCTTTAGAAGCGGCATGAGCGTTATGGAAATTCATGAGGTTTGCAAGATTGACCCGTGGTTTTTAGCTCAAATTGACGACCTAATTATTACCGAAAACTCCTTAGCTACCAAAACCTTATCCACACTGAAGGAAGGTGAGCTTTATAAGCTTAAACGCAAAGGTTTTTCTGATATTAGAATTGCCAAGTTACTGGGCACATCCGAAACCGAAGTGCGTAATGTTCGTCATAAACAAGGTATTCGTCCAGTTTATAAACGCATTGATTCGTGCGCGGCTGAGTTTGCCTCCGATACGGCCTATTTATATTCTACGTACGAGCAGGAATGCGAAGCCAGAGTAACTGATCGTGAAAAAATCATTATTTTGGGAGGCGGTCCAAACCGGATTGGCCAAGGTATTGAATTTGATTATTGCTGCGTTCATGCAGCTCTCGCCCTACGCGAAGATGGTTACGAAACCATCATGATCAACTGCAATCCTGAAACAGTTTCTACCGATTTCGACACATCTGATCGCTTGTATTTTGAATCACTAACCTTGGAAGATGTACTGGAAATAGTACATCTGGAAAAACCAAAAGGTGTGATTGTACAATACGGCGGACAAACACCGTTAAAATTGGCACGGGCACTGGAAGCTGCTGGCGTACCCATCATAGGCACCTCTCCTGATTCTATCGATTTGGCAGAAGACAGAGAACGTTTCCAAAAATTATTGGAACGCTTAGGCTTAAAACAGCCGCCTAATGCCACAGCCCGTTCCGTTGAACAAGCTATCAACGCCGCCAAAGAGTTAGGCTATCCATTAGTCGTACGTCCATCTTATGTATTGGGTGGTCGGGCAATGGAAATCGTATTTAACGAAGAAGGCTTGAACCGCTATATGAAAGAAGCGGTTAGTGTTTCCAATGACTCGCCAGTCTTACTGGATCGCTTTCTGGATGATGCGGTGGAAATGGATGTGGACGCCATTTATGATGGCGAGCGTGTGCTCATCGGCGGCTTAATGGAGCATATTGAACAAGCTGGCGTGCATTCAGGTGATTCTGCCTGCTCATTGCCCCCGTATGACTTAGCGCCGGAAATTCAAGACCAATTACGCGATCAAGTTGCCAAAATGGCTGAAGCTTTGGGGGTAAGAGGTTTAATGAACACGCAGTTTGCCATTCAAGGTAACGACATTTATGTGCTTGAAGTTAATCCCAGAGCTTCTCGTACCGCGCCATTTGTCTCTAAAGCTACTGGCTATCAACTCGCAAAAATTGCCGCTCGAGTCATGGTAGGTCAGACTTTGGCACAACAAGGCGCCACTGAAGAGCGTATTCCTGATTACTACTCGGTAAAAGAAGCGGTGTTCCCGTTTGTTAAATTCCCAGGTGTTGACCCGTTATTAGGCCCAGAAATGAAGTCAACCGGCGAAGTCATGGGGGTTGGCAAAACTTTTGGTGAAGCATTTGCAAAATCGCAACGTGCTGCCGGTGTTGATTTAAGCCAGAGCGGAAAAGTATTAATCAGTATTCGTGATGCAGATAAAGCCAAAGCGCCGGATGTTGCCAGAATGTTGGTGGAAAAAAATTATGAAATCGTCGCAACCACTGGCACAGCCAAATTCTTAAAATCAGCCGGCATCCCTTGCGAAGTGGTATACAAAGTTAATGAAGGCAGGCCAAACACGGTTGATATGATCAAAAATGATCAAATCCAGTTAATTATTAACACCACTGAGGGCAAAAAGGCGATTTCAGATTCATTCACAATGCGCCGTGAAGCCTTGCAACATCGAGTCACTTATTACACCACCATGGCCGGAGCTCGGGCCGCCTGTTATGCGTTAGGGGAACTCAGTGCGGGCGATGTTAACTGCTTACAAGATTTACACAAGAGCCTTAACGATTAATAGCCTTTGTTAACTAAGGAAAAAACGATTTTTGGAGTTTTAGAAATATGAATAAAGTACCTCTTACCATTACTGGCGCAGAAAAACTTCGCGCTGAATTGGAGGAATTAAAATCGGTGGTGCGCCCACGCATTATTGCCTCAATCGCCACAGCCCGTGCACATGGCGATTTAAAGGAAAATGCGGAATACCATGCCGCCAAAGAACAACAAAGCTTCGCTGAAGGCCGCATTGCCGAAATTGAAAGCAAATTATCCAATGCTCAAATTATTGACGTAACCAAAGTTGATGCCAATGGCAAAGTTGTTTTTGGCGCAACAGTAGAGATTGAAGATATTAATTCTGAAAAAAGATTTATCTACCAAATCGTTGGAGAAGATGAAGCCAATATTAAAGAAGGCAGGATTTCTATCGGCTCGCCAATATCTCGTGCCTTAATTGGCAAAGAAGAAAATGACACTGTGGTGGTAAAAGCACCCGGTGGCAATGTGGAATATGAAATTATTTCTATCCAGTACGTGTAACGGTTAGGGGGAATTATCCCCCTATTGTGCTATTTATTTGGATTAACTCTGTAGACTACTAAAATCTGACCAATTGTTTGCACAATTTCTGCTCCAGTTTCCACGCTAATTTTCTCACAAATTAGTTTGCGCTCATCACGTTCTGCGCGTATTCTGATTTTAATGAGTTCGTGGGTATCTAAAGCCAAATTAATTTCTGCAAGTACCGCAGCAGTTAACCCAGACTGGCCAATCATAACAACTGGATTCAAGCGATGAGCATCAGCCCGTAGTTTTTTCTTATCTGCAGCGTTCACTATTAATATTCCATTCAAAGTCATTATTTTACACTATAAATTTAAGCTATGGGGCGAAGTAAAAGCAGTAATCGTTGGATGCAGGAACATTTTGATGACGAATACGTCAAAATGGCACAAGCGCAAGGCTACCGTTCTCGGGCAGTCTTCAAATTAAGTGAAATCCAGGATAAAGATCACCTGATCAAACCCGATATGAATATCATTGATTTAGGTGCGGCACCCGGCGGATGGTCGCAATATTGCAGAAAAATTGTTGGCGCTAAACATCGCGTGATCGCCTTAGATATTTTAGACATGGATCCATTGCCAGGCGTAGACTTTATACAAGGTGATTTCCGTGAACAATCTGTACTGGATCAATTAATGACAATGCTTGGCGGTTCACCTGTAAATGTAGTATTGTCGGACATGGCACCAAACATGAGCGGCAATAAAGCCGTAGACATGCCACGCGCCATACATTTGGGAGAGCTTGCACTGGATACAGCCAGAACTGTACTAAATAAAGACGGGGCTTTTTTAGTTAAATTATTTCACGGTGAAGGCTTTGAGCAATTTTATCAAGATGTGCAAACAAGTTTTTCAAAGGTTGTCATAAGAAAACCAAAAGCATCAAGACCTAGAAGTAATGAAGTTTATATTTTAGCTAAAGGGTTTAAATAAAAAAATCCGCCCATATAACAAAAGATTAGCAGCATGAAAACAATTTTTTGCGAACTTTACAGAATATTTGTTTACTAAATAACGAAAGTCAGGAAAGTTAACTCCTTCCTGGTATACTTAAAGTAAGTTTTTAACCAGGAGCCAACAGTGCCTAGGGTGTGTTTGTGAACGATATGATCAAAAATGTAATACTGTGGGTCGTCATTGCGGTCGTCTTGATGTCGGTCTTTAATAATTTTGGACCACAAACTGACAGAACAGACTCGTCATTGTCTTATTCGCAGTTTATAGCATCAGTAAAAGCTGGTCAGGTTCAACAAGTTGTTATCAACGAAAATGTCATCAAAGGCAAGATGCAGAGTGGTGGAGCATTTAAAACCTATGCGCCTTCAGACCCGCATTTAGTTGATGACTTATTGGCCAATGGCGTGGAAATTAAAGCAACGCCACCAGAACAGCCATCCATGCTGATGCAGTTACTGATTTCCTTTGGACCCATGTTGCTGTTGATTGCCGTCTGGGTATTTTTTATGCGGCAAATGCAAGGCGGCGGCGCTGGCGGAAGAGGCGCAATGAGCTTTGGTAAAAGCAAAGCCCGCATGCTGGAAGAAGACCAAATAAAAGTCACTTTTGCTGATGTAGCCGGTTGCGATGAAGCTAAAGAAGAAGTTGTTGAAATGGTCGACTTCTTAAAAGATCCGGCCAAATATCAAAGATTGGGTGGAAAAATCCCACGCGGCGCCTTAATGATTGGCCCTCCAGGCACAGGTAAAACCTTGCTTGCCAGAGCCATAGCAGGCGAAGCTAAAGTACCTTTTTTCACTATTTCAGGTTCTGATTTCGTGGAAATGTTTGTTGGTGTTGGCGCATCTCGTGTACGCGACATGTTTGAACAAGCCAAAAAACACGCGCCTTGCATAATCTTTATAGATGAAATTGATGCCGTCGGTCGCCAACGTGGCGCTGGCCTTGGTGGTGGTAACGATGAACGAGAACAAACATTAAACCAGTTATTGGTTGAAATGGATGGATTTGAAGGCAATGAAGGCATTATTGTTATTGCTGCAACCAACCGCCCAGATGTTTTAGACAAAGCCTTATTACGTCCAGGCCGCTTTGACAGACAGGTAACTGTCGGTTTGCCGGATGTCAGAGGTCGTGAACAAATATTGAATGTTCATATTAAAAAAGTGCCAATGGGTGATGACGTACAAGTTAAATACATCGCGCAAGGCACGCCAGGCTTTTCCGGTGCAGACTTAGCCAATCTAGTTAACGAGGCTGCTTTATTTGCGGCCAGAATGAATAAGCGTATCGTCAGCATGTCAGATTTGGAAAAAGCCAAAGACAAGTTGATCATGGGCGCGGAACGTCATTCAATGGTTATGGGCGACAAAGAAAAGAAAATGACTGCCTATCATGAAGCTGGCCATGCCATCGTTGGCAAACTGGTTCCTGAACATGATCCAGTCTATAAAGTTAGCATTATGCCCAGAGGTAGAGCTTTAGGTGTAACCATGTTCTTACCCGAAAAAGACCAATACAGCGCCAGCAAGCAAAAATTGGACAGCATGATTTCCAGTTTATACGGCGGCCGGATTGCTGAAGAAATGATTTTTGGCTGGGAACAAGTAAGCACAGGTGCTTCTAACGATATTGAACGCGCAACCGAATTGGCACGCAACATGGTGACCAAATGGGGATTATCTCAACGCTTGGGGCCTTTATCTTACAGTGAAGAGGAAGGTGAAGTGTTTCTTGGTCGCTCAGTTACCCAACACAAATCGGTAGCAGAAGAAACGTCACACACCATTGACGAAGAAATTCGCTCAATTATTGATAGAAACTACGAACGTTCAGAAAGAATATTAAAAGAAAACATAGATATTCTGCATTCTATGGCCGAAGCGTTGATTAAATATGAAACCATTGATAAGTACCAAATCGATGATTTAATGAATCGCGTTGCTGTTAGAAAGCCACAAGGATGGGATGATACCCCGCCTAAATCACCACACAGTGATTTGTTAGTGGACGATGTCAATAAAGATGACAAAAAAACTGATAAATCGATTGGTAGTGCTGCTGAACAACAATAGTTAATTATTAACTAAACTAAGTAAGGAGAGGATAAAACCTCTCCTTTTTTTATGTTTTACAAATAGCCGTCACAAACACAACAGACTCTTCAAAATTCTGGAGACACACAACAATGACAAGAAAATATTTTGGAACCGATGGAATCCGTGGTCGAGTTGGAGAACCACCAATCACTGCCGACTTTTTATTAAAATTAGGCTGGGCTGCCGGTCGGGTATTTGCTAATGAAAACCATGACTTTGTGCTAGTTGGCAAGGACACGCGCATTTCAGGCTACATGTTTGAATCGGCACTGGAAGCTGGCCTAACTGCGGCCGGCGTAGACACCAAATTACTTGGCCCCATGCCAACCCCTGGCATTGCCTACTTAACTAGAACACTCAGAGCCAAGGCTGGTATTGTCATCAGCGCTTCGCACAACCCGTATTACGATAACGGCGTAAAGTTTTTTTCAGTACAAGGCACCAAACTCCCAGACGAAATCGAGCAAGAAATTGAGCGCTACCTTGACCTACCTATTACCACAGTAGAGTCAGCCAAGTTAGGTAAAGCTAAAAGAGTGACGGACGCATCAGGTCGTTATATTGAATTCTGTAAAGCCAGCGTCCCTACCCGTCTTGATTTTAGCGGCATGCGCATCGTCATCGACTGTGCAAACGGTGCAACTTACCATATAGCACCGCACGTATTTAGTGAAATTGGCGCAGAAGTAGTCACCATTGGCGCAGAACCCGACGGCGTCAACATCAATGAAGAATGCGGCGCGACCAAACCGGAAAAACTGGCCGCAACCGTGTTAGCCTACCGGGCAGATCTTGGCATAGCGCTTGATGGTGACGGTGACCGGTTAATTATGGTTGATCACAAAGGCGAAATCGTCGATGGTGATGAACTGATCTACATCATCGCAAAATCAAGACTTGAATCAGGCCACATGACCGGTCCGGTTGTCGGCACACTGATGACCAATCTGGGTATGGAACACGGATTAAAAAGACTCGGAATAGATTTAGTACGGGCCAAAGTCGGCGACCGCTATGTTATGGAAATGCTATCCGAGCACAAAGGCATCATTGGCGGTGAAAACTCCGGACATATAATTTGCCTGGACCGCACAACCACTGGCGACGGCATAATTGCCGCGTTACAGATCATGGCAGAAATGCAATGTAGCGGCAAAAATCTATACGAATTAAAATCGGGAATGCAAAAATATCCGCAAATTCTTATCAACTTAAGAACCAGCAAAAAAGTAAATATTGATGCCAACGAGACCATCCAAAAATGCGTAAAAGACTTTGAAACCAAACTAGGTGACAAGGGCCGTATTTTACTCAGAGCCTCCGGCACTGAGCCGTTAATACGCGTAATGGTTGAAGGTGAACAAGAAGATACAGTTAAAAATTACGCCAACCAAATAGCAGAAGTAGTCAAAAAAGCAATAGATGCTTGAATTGATTGCCATTAAAATATAACATATACAGTTTGATTCTAAGTGGGGATAAAAAATGCGACGGTCACTTGTTGTAGGTAATTGGAAAATGAACGGAACTCTAGAGAGTGCAGAATTGCTTACAAAAGGAATTTTAGCAGGGTTAGGTAGTGATGATAAGGCTGATATTGCTGTTTGCGTACCTTATGTTTACATACCAGCTATCGGCGAGCTAGTTAAAGGCACTCGTTTAGGCTTAGGATCACAAAACATAGCAAACCAAGCCTCTGGTGCATATACCGGTGAAATATCCGCTGCCATGTTAAGCGAATTCAGCGTTAAATATGCGCTAGTTGGACACTCCGAACGTCGTAGTTACTACGGAGATACCGATGAGACAGTTGCAGAACGGTTTGCTCAAGCACAAACAAAAGGCATCACCCCAATTCTTTGTGTTGGTGAAACACTAGAAGAACGCGAAAGCGACACAACATTTGCAGTCATTGAAACTCAATTGAACGCAGTTGTTAACAAAGTCGGCATAGCTGCTTTTGCTTCTGCTGTAGTAGCTTACGAACCAGTTTGGGCAATCGGCACTGGCAAAACAGCCACTGACGATCAAGCACAAGAAGTTCATCACTATATTCGTCAATATTTTGCGAAAAAAGATCAGGCAATTGCTGACAAACTGCAAATCTTATATGGCGGCAGCGCAAAACCAGACAACGCAAAAGGCTTGTTTGCAAAACCAGATATTGATGGCGGACTAATTGGGGGCGCATCGTTAGACGCGGACTCATTTTTAAAGATTTATCAATCTATTTAGAACAATAATAAAAAACATTCCATGTATCAGATAATCATTGTTATCCACGTTTTATTGAGCATAGGCATCATAGGCCTAATACTCATGCAACAAGGTAAAGGTGCCGATGCCGGCGCCTCTTTTGGTTCCGGCGCATCAGGGTCGGTTTTTGGCGCACAAGGTGCAGCTTCTTTCCTATCGCGTTCAACCGCAATATTGGCATCGCTATTTTTCATCACCAGCTTAACCTTAGCCATACTTAGCGGCCATAAAGGCGCTGCGTTTGATCTAATGAGCGACAGCAAAAAAGACGTTGCGCCCGTAACATCATTACCAGAGGTCCCAACGGTTGCCACCCCTGCCCCTGCAATAAATTCTGGAGAAATCCCGTTACCAGCCGGAGCACAACCAAGCGCCACTCTACCGGCAGCACCTGAAAGCGTTACACCCGCTACCACGGAAACAAAAAAATAAGACTTTAAAAATGCCGATGTGGTGAAATTGGTAGACACGCCATCTTGAGGGGGTGGTGACGCAAGTCGTGCCGGTTCAAATCCGGCCATCGGTACCAAACAGGGGGTTTAAGAGACCCAAAGAAGCATAGAAACCCGCAAGTTTACTGACTTAGCGGGTTTTTTATTGTCCAGTGAAATACAACGAGATGTAGCGACATTCACTAAAATTAGTGACACATTTAATGATACAGACTAAAGTTGTAAAAAACGTATCACTAATTTTTCGGCAACGTATCACAAAATGGCTAAGAATCTAAATAAAAGCGTAGTTTACAAAACAGCCAAACCCAAAGAAAAAGACTACACCATTGGAGACGGTGGTGGCTTGTCGCTATTGGTAAAATCTAATGGCGTAAAACGCTGGCAATTCATTTATCGATTTAATGGAAAGCAAAACCGCTTAGGTTTTGGCATATATCCAGACACTACGCTAGAAAGAGCGAGATTAAAGGCCGATGTAGCTAGAAACAATATAGCTAACGGCATAGATCCTTGCATACTCAACAAAGAAGCCAAAGCAACAAGAAAGCTAGCAGTGGAAGAATCGTCCGGTAATGACGGTATAACAAAACAATTAGGGGTTGAAATTACCCATTGCATTATTGAAGCCGGTTTGCCTATCAAACATATTTATGAATATAAAGTGACAATTGAGGTGACTAAATGGCAATAAATCTTAATAAAGATACAGTTTATAAAGCAGCCAAACCCAAAGAAAAAGACTACACCATTAATGATGGTGGCGGTCTTGTATTACTGGTTAAGTCAACTAATTCTAAATTGTGGCGTTTTATCTATAGGCTCGATGGCAAACAAAACCGACTAGGGCTTGGCGCTTACCCAGACACCACACTAGAGAGCGCAAGACGAAAAGCCGAGGAGGCACGCTCACAAATTGCCAACGGTATAGACCCAAGCGCCACTAAGAAGCAAGCAAAACAAACAGTGCAAGCAGACATTGAGAACGAAGCGCGCAAGGCATCAGGACTTCCGATATTAAACAGTTTTGCCGATGTGGCTAAACAATGGCTAGATTCAATCGAACACCTAACCACGGCAACCACACACATTAAAAAGACAAGCCGGTTAGAGAGGTTAGCCTTCCCTACCCTTGGCGATATGTTAATTAACGAGATTAGATCATCTGATGTATTGGCAACACTAAAGCCTTTAATTGACAAATCCCAGCTTGAAACAGCTCACAGACTGCACAGCGAAATAAGCGCAATCTTTGCCTATGCAATCGTGCACAACTTCACTGACTACGATCCTGCTCAGCCTGTTACCAAACAAATACCCGCACAAAAGGTTAAACACAGAGCCGCTTTGATTGACCCTAAACAGGTAGGTCAATTATTAAGGGATATTAGCAATTATCAGGGAACCTTTGTGGTGCAATTAGCTTTTAGATTATCACCGCTATTATTTCAACGTCCTGGTGAAATTAGAACAATGCTTTGGGCTGATGTAGATTTAGAAACCAAAGAATGGAGGCCTTATGTGAGCAAAACCGACTTTTACCATATTGTGCCATTAAGCAATCAAGCTATTTCCATACTTGAAGCCATAAAGCCGCTTACTGGAAATGTTCAATACGTTTTCCCTTCAAGCCGTGGCGATGGTCGCCCGATGTCAGACAACACCATAAGAACCGCGCTTAAATCACTTGGTTATGATTCAGATGTAATGACCGCTCACGGTTTTAGAACTACCGCTTCTACCTTGTTAAATGAACAAGGCTGGTCACCTGATGCAATAGAACGACAACTAGCTCACGCACCACGTGATCAAGTAAGAGCCGCTTATAACCGCGCCCAATATCTTGAAGAGCGTAGAAAAATGATGCAAAGCTGGGCTGATTACTTGGACGGGTTAAAGAATGGGGCGCGAGTGATACCGTTCAAGAAGATCGAGTTAAATACGCTATAATCAAATTTAACCGGATAGGTTTACCGGCCTACAAGCGGGATCCGTCCCCCGTTTCCGGTTAACTTCTATCAGGACGACTTATCACTTTGAGTGGAGTGTGGATTATGGAAATAGAAGAAAACTTAAGAAAAGAGACCCCACGTGAGCTGAGAACTCCAATGACAGAATCTGAAAGCATACTTGAAGCGGTTGATAATATTTATTGCAAATTTTTAGGTGAAATTGATGGTTTTTTTTTCGATACTTACCTAGAAGATATGGTTGAGAACAAAGCAACTAGCGGAGATACAGTTATAAACGAAATGATTGAAGAAGCATCAAATGAAGATGGAACTGAAGATACATTCAGGGGAATCTTATATGTGCTTTTTGCAGCAAGCTCATACGCTGTGCAAGCAATTAAAACCTTTCAGCAAAACAATTCAGGGAGTGAGCGATTAGCTTGGACATATGCAGCAGATGCAAGGTATTGGCTCGGCATAGCCTTAGGAGATCAAACTCAGAGGCGTGAACAAAAATCACGCAAAAATAAAGTGCATGAGAAAGC
>Ga0066448_1000254_pt1 | contig 20720 bp, 22 predicted proteins | sample LakWasMet70_HOW9_2_FD_59536 | JGI IMG/M metagenome (GOLD analysis project Ga0066448, IMG submission 59536) | Freshwater sediment methanotrophic microbial communities from Lake Washington under simulated oxygen tension - Sediment Metagenome 70_HOW9 | ecosystem: Environmental > Aquatic >...
CGGCGACTGCTATCAGACCAACTGTGTGCGGTCAACGGCGTGATCCAATGCTGTCTGGCGGATGCCAATCATGCCAATGTGGGATGGCTGCTTTCGGGCAGTGAATTCGAACATTCCAACTTCGGTTTCGGGTCGATAACGTGCCAGCTATCGATAACTCGTTATTTTCGATAGCCAGCAACTTTCGATTTCCGATAGTAGCCTTTGGAATTGACCATCAAGTTCCAGTCTTCTTCGTTGGGCCAGATAGCCGTTTCAGCAGACTCTCTGGTTCGAGAATCAAATCCTGATTCGCTTGAAGAAATAGGCACTGCTCTTCAGTTAGCGTAAGAGTTCTGGAATGCCGATCACCATTGGCATCAACCAACACTAGTAACAACAGGTTTCCAACTTGAATTGCGCAAGATTTGGACTCTTTTCCCATGGCATTCATCAATGCCGCGCCCGCCTGTGCATTGTTCAGATTTGCTTCGGACTGAGGCTTATTGATGTGTTGAGTCTCCAATGCCCGTTCGGCTTTTTCAAGTTTCTTTCTCAATTCTTCTGTGGTTTCCTTGTCAAACGTCTTCGCCCAAAGTCGGCCAAAGAAAGACCCGATGATCGGCGGTTCTCGATGCAAGACGCTAAGGTCAAATTTCTTCAGAAATTCTTCCAGTTCGGTTACGACTTCTTCCGCGTGAGTTCCATCTCGCAAATAGACAGTAACCGGCAACACTCTTGTCAGTGGTACAAGATCTAGGGAAATTCCTAGAGATTCCGCGGAAAGGCGTTCCAATGCAAGCATATTCAATGAGTGCGCCAATGAAGTGTGCGACGTCGTCGTCATATCACTTTCATCCTTCGAGGAGAATCGCAAGCTAGAGGCTCCGCCAGATCGTGAACCAGTCTCTTGAATGGCAGCACTTGCGCCACTAGCAGAAAGTCTCTGTATGGCATTTTTTGCGTCGGCTTGACTGCCTATAACCTTGATCAGGCGTGGAGCAGAATCAACGAACCCCTTAGCCTCCATCAATCCAACGCCAGTAATTTCATGGATGATCTTAATTACCTGCAACTTGTTTGATCCGACACGATCTAGTTTCAATGAAAACTCAAGACGCTCACGAGCTACTCCGCTTTGCTTCGTCTTGGCCTCACCTGAATGTGCAGCCATAGCCTTCGCAGAAACTCCAAAATCTTGTTCAATAGCCCGCACAAATTCGTTGAGATCTTCAACAGACATTGATTCGAGTTGCGCCAAAAATTCAGACTTTGCGTTGGTTGCCATGATCGATTTTCCGAGTGATTCGTTATTGAGAGAGGTAAGCTTTGCTTCTGGCGCATGAATGCTTAGTTACCAAATGCATTTCATCACAGTCCGTTGCCAGTGTAGTCAGTAGTTCGCAATGACTGAATATCGACTCACTCCAGCCAAACTTGCTTGATTCCACAACGGTCATCTGGAGGTATCGTTTCCAGGACTGGTGCAACTGAACGCACTGTCTGGGCATACATTTGCCTGAATATTCTCAATCAGGACTCGTTCAGACGGCGAACCGCTTACACATGAGACCGCCTGGTAGAGGTCAATGACAGGGTGCCAGCGCCGTTTGGCAATCAGTTGAGTCACACGGTTCTTGTACTTTTCAGGGTTTGGTGCTCCGTCTTGACGCTTCAAGTGTCGCATCTGGTTGCACCATAGACACGCGGCAGCGACATTCTGTATCGTCTCTCCTCCGCCATCTTGCTGGGCGACCAAGTGCTCTGCAGTGCAGCGTAGGTACTTGGCCTTTCGCGGGCTTATGCCGTGTCGAGCCAGGAATTCTGTCGGGTCACCTTCCCATATTGGAAGCGTGCAATAGAAGCAGCGGCAGTTCTGCCGAATGAATGCCTGGTGGCGGAGTTTTTTGAGTTTGTTTGGGTTCATGGGAACTCACTTGGTTTAACAAGCAAATCCCCGTTGACGTGTATACGTATGGCGGGCGCCGTCGTTTATACGTATCGGCGGTGCATGGGCTAAGTCCAATGCGGTCGGGTGTCGCGAGTCCCGAGCGTTTGAATTCTAAGGAACTTGCAGGAAATTCGCAAACGGGTGAGCATTTGACGCCTCACGCACGGTAGATCACATCGGGGCTTCCATTGCGAGATTTGGCCGTTGCCTGAAGCCGTTCCAGTGGTGTTTCAGGGGTCAGCACCAGTTGTTTCGAATCGTCAATGCGAATGGCCTCCGGGTGCTCCAGCCGGATCGTTTTCTCCGATACGCGCGTGCGAGTAAACATCCATGTGCCCGCCCACTGGATGCGCCAAAAATAAATTTCTTCAATAATCATGATGCTTGCATGGTACTGTACATAAACCCAGTTTCTCTAGTAAGATTGGTGACCAAAAGACAAAGAAGGGGATGTCATCTATGCAAGCTTTAAGCACTCGACCGATTCGCGCACCAGTCCTGCCGGTGGCGACCTTGCCAACGATTCGCCGGTACGCGCAGTGGCCATTTCCGGTGGGACAGGTTCGCCACTCGTCTGGTGACATTGCCGCCACTGCGCAGGCAGTCATCGACACCACCGCGCGTGCCTTCCTGGCTCAAAGAGCCTCCTGATGACCGCCATTCAGAAAAGACTGCAGGTAATGTTTTCCAGGAGCTTTCTCTGGTATTTTTTGGTGTCCGCGTTGGCGCTACTGGTCTCGACTACCGCATTGGCTGGAGTATTGCTCGGCAGAGTCGTGGCAGTGACCGACGGCGACACCGTAAAAGTTCTTGACGCCTCAAACGTTCAGCACGTCGTTCGCTTGGCCGGGATAGATGCGCCAGAAAAGAAGATGCCGTTCGGTCAGCGATCAAAGCAAAACCTGTCTGATCTTGTCTTTGGAAAAGAAGCGGTTGTGGAAGGTGAGAAAAATGATCGGTACGGCAGGTTGGTCGGCAAGGTTTTGGTCAACGGGCACGATGCCAATCTGGCGCAGATTCAGGCTGGAATGGCCTGGCACTACAAGCAGTACCAACGCGAACAATCTGCTGAAGACCGGAAAATTTATTCCGCCGCAGAAGACACAGCGAAATCAAGCAAGTTGGGACTTTGGTCTGGTGCTGACCCTGTACCGCCTTGGACGTGGCGTTCTGACCAAAAAAGTCACCACTAAATTTCAAGCTCTGGCAACCGGTATGTCAGAAAGTCTGGTGGTGTGGGCTGCAATTGAGCGCGATCTACCAAATTGATGGACAAATAGGCACGTTTTGTGAGGGACGGCGTTCGGTGACAATTTTCACGGTCTGTGGTGAGGTCGCGACTTCTCCGTCGAAATCCATGTACGCTCTGTAGCGGAGTCTACTTCGCCTGAGGGGCGGGACCCGACGTACGATTGCTCAAAATGCTCGCTCGATACCTGACATTCGCCAGGTAACCTGAACGGCAGCAATGGGGCGTCGATTTCAATAATCGCTACACCTCCAATTGGCCATCTACGGTCATTCGCCAATGTCTGCTTAAGGGAACGGATGGCCTGCGGGCGGTGTCATGTGCGGCACAAAGTCCGACAACTCGGCCGCTATGCGTACCTTGAGCTGCGACAGAAAGTGCGGCTTGTAGAGTTTGTCCATCGCGGTACTTCGTGTGTTGTGAAGCTGGATGCTACCGTCATGCAACAATCGCCGCGAATCGGCCATCTGGTGTCGCTTGTCCAAGTGGACCAAAACGTTGGCTTTCGTTTTGCCAGTTCACTCACATCACAATGCAGAAGTGGAATTGGTCAATCTCTCGCTCAGCTTCGCTGACCTTTGCGAGGCAGTCCTCAAGTTCCTCCAGAAGCTCGGGTCGCGACTTCTCTTTGATGCCCTTTACCTCGCCAGCCTTGAGGTGCTCGACGATTTTCTCGAGCGCCGGCAGCGCATCGGATGGGAAAAACCACTTTTCGTTTTCCTCAATCCAAGTCTCAGGAAGGTCTTCTTCGGACATGTTGTACTGGAGATCGGTTGTGTCAAAAAAATCTGAAAGCTTGCGAACACCAATGACCTCCGAAAGTTTGTCCAATTCCTCGGAGTTTTTGCAGAAAGCCGAATGATCGAAGTCATCGCCAGAACTATCCGTTCCCGCTTGAGACTTTCTCCGCACCCAAATCGTATCGCTCATATGCCCGTCCTGGATTGTTTTGGTGGTTATCGTTTCATATTGGCTTTAATTGGCCTTCAGATTCTTACTCAAAATGAACAACAATCGGTAAGGATTTCTCTTGACAGGACACAGCCATGGATTCGATGGAAACCCTGCGGGCCGCACTGAAACCCTTCCAGGAGCAAATGCGCGCGCGCAGTCTGGTGTATGGCCCGGGTGACCCCTACTGGTACCACCGGCCGGCACTGGACTTTCCGCCGCGCACAGTGCGCGACCCAGTGGACTATGACGGTGGCGAGCGGCTGTCGCTCTCGATCACCCAGACAACCCTCAAGCCCGGGCAGCAAAAGGCCCTCGTGCGCGAGTGGTGCGCGCTGCTTCCCAAGCTCGCCAACGTGCGTACGTTGTGGTTTCACACCAAGGTAACGCAGGAGATTTTTGAGGCCGCCTGCGCGATGCCGAACCTAGAAGGGCTGTATATCAAATGGAGCGCCATCACCTCGCTGGCGCCAATCGTGGGCCTCAAGCGCCTGGCCCATCTGCACCTGGGCGGAGCACCGTCCGCAACGCACATCGAGGCGGTGGCACAGCTGCCCGCGCTGGTTTCCCTGGACATCACCAACGTGCGCGCGGCAGGCGACCTGCGCTTCTTGCAGGGCCTGCCAAAACTCCGTGAGCTGTGGGTTGGTGGCGATTCCAACAGCCTCAAGCCGCTGATGATCGCAAGCCTAGAACCACTCACCGCGCTTCGCGAGCTGGAGCTGCTCACTCTAACCACTGTGCGGCTGGCCGACGGCTCTCTGGCGCCACTGGCAGAGCTGCCCCGGCTCACCCACCTTGGCCTCGCGAACACGTTCCCGATGGAGGAATATGCCCGGCTAGCCGGTCAGCGCCCCGACATACAGTGCGACCGGTTTGAACCCAGCTATGGCCCCAATGAATCGCTACGCTGCAAGTCCTGCGGCGAGCACAGTCTGTTCGCGCTCACAGGCAAAGGCAAACCCTGGCTTTGTCAACACTGCGACGCAGAGCGCCTGGACCTGCATAACGCTGGTTTCTTAGCGCTGGTGAAAACCGCTGCCGAAGGCTGAATTACGCTGCCCTATATATGCCTGCAAACCAGCAGTCCCTTCAGGGCCAGTTGCAGTCACCCGCGAACGACTGGTTTTGGCAGCAGACTTGCATGACTTCGGATGAGCTGCTGCTGGCGGAACAGGGTGGAAGCCGCCTTAGAGAAAGCGTCTGTGAATCAGTCTCCCAGCGGGTGCGCCTTCAACTGCGCCATGTATGACTCGGGCCTGATGTTGGTGTAGTTGAGCACGTCGGCAGTCAGCTCCGGCGCAGTTTTCAAAGCCGCAGCCTGGGCCAGCTCCAACGTCGTGAAGAATGCATTGGTCAGCGCCACCACTTGGCCCGGGCGGGGTGGTCCTGGGTACATCACGCGGTCGCTTTCCAACCGAACTAAACCCAGCGGGGCGAGCGCCTCGCGTGCGATGCGCATGTGCTCGCCGTGGTAATAGTCGTGGTCGAAAGTCGCACCATCGTGCCAGCGGTATAGAGCGGTGATTTTGATCATGCGGACGATTCTCCAATTAATCAGCGGCTGTTGTGGCTGTTGTGGCCCCCACTATAGGAGGCGCTGCAGGTGCCAGCAGCCGCTAATGCGACATCTCGGTGTCTTCCAGTCGCCCGTGCGTCAGCTCACGCCTTGTCGAACTTCTTTGGTCTAGCGTATGAAACCACGACTCTGGCGACCGTAGGCGTCTCGTAGAGATCACTGGTTCGGGCCAGCTGCGGGCATTGGGCAAAGACTGTTTTCTGGAAGAGAATCGCTAGTTATGCGCATTTGGCTCCTTCGCGCCGTCCCGCTCGGCATCCTCGCCCTGGCCGCCTATGGCTTCTGGCAGGGCACGCCGCAAGATGTCGTTGGCGCGGTGCGCGCGGGCAACGTCGAGCGACTGAAGGCTGCGCTGGAACGCGATCCGGCCAACGTCCACACAAAGGTCTACGCGCAAGCGTACGAGAGTCTCAAGTCGCGGTCCGACTATGTGTCCCGCACTGGGCGTGACCCGTGGGAGGGACGCTACCTCATTCACGATGCAGTCCAGGTTTCTTCTCACGCGCTGCCCATCCTCGACGTGCTCGCGGCTGGCGGCGCCGACCTCAATGTGCGCTTGAAGGGCGAGACGCTGCTGCACCTGGCGGCAGCAAAAGGCGACATCGAGGTGGCCACGTGGCTGCTTGATCACGGCGCCGACGTGCACGCCGTCAACGATTGCAACGACGGCTGCGCCGAGCGCGGCTACACGCCGCTCCACTCCGGGCTGGAATTTCGCGACGACGGAATGACCGTGCTGCTTCTCGCCCGCGGCGCTCGACTAGAAGCCACAGGCGCCGATGGCCGCACCGCGATGCACAAAGCGGCGATACGCGGCAAGCTGAGCGGTGCCTTCGCTCTGTCACGCCACGGCGCCGATCTCACGCGCACCGATGCCGCGGGAAAAACGCCCTTCGATCTGTCCGGCGTCCGTCTGCCGGGCGCCGAAATTACCGACACCGAGCTTGCGAACTTAAAACAGTGGTTCGCTCCTGGCGGCCCGTTTGCGAGCATATCTGGCATCGCGCGGAAGAGCGGCACGCCGATAAGCGAAGGCGACGCTCGCGAAGTGTTCGCGAAGCTCGACACAACGCCACGGTGAGACCATACCCAAGGCCATGGTCGAACGCGCTACTTGCGCTCGGTCGGGGGCGGCAACAGCCGCGGTTATCTTCCGCTCTAGCCGGACTGTCTGAAACCGACGGCCGGTTCGGGCCAGTAGCTGTCACTGGAAAATGGCTGCTTTCTGAACTCCAGTCTCAGGTTCCGGGTTGACTGAAGTTTCAACCGAAGAAAGAAAACACCACATATCCCAATGAAGGGATGACAATCAATTGCGCTTCATTTTTTGTAGTGTAGTAAGCGCCTTTTTCTCTTGCCGCCGCAACTATCCTTGCGTGGTTTTCATTGCTCAGACCGGAACATATCATCCATGATCCTTCGCTTAGCCATGATGGGGGAACAGGCGTTTCTTTCCATTCCTTGTATTTGTAATAGGACTCGTGCGGATGACCTCGTGCCTGCGTAGCTCCCAAGAAAGCGTTGAGTCCATTCTTTCTGATCGCCTCAAGTGTTTCCTCTGATATTTTGAACACAGCGGTCCCACACCCTTCTCTAAACCCGCCTTCGTCATTAATAGATACTGGATAGGTGATTCCAATCTGCGCGGGTACAACTTTGGAGAACCAATGGTACTGAACCGCCTCAGTTACAACAAACGGGGCTAGTGCCACCATGGAAAGCACAACATAATTCTGCTTCTCAAAAAGCTTGCGGAGCGCGAACAAATATCCTATCAATAGTGGCAAGGTTATCGGCCAAAAGAGAATGAAAATAGACATTGGGTATGGATGAGTAACGACTAGCGATTTCAGTTTCAATAAAGGCTCAAGGTCTATCTGATCGTTGCCGGGCCGAAAGCTGCTTGTACCGCGGGAGGCTAGCTACGCTATAGATGGAACCACAGACGGCCAAATATTCCGGAAGGCACACACGAGACTGATGTACTCGGGTCTCTGAGTATCTAGTCTGACGTACGTCTGTGAGGTCTTGATGAACTGTGTGAAGTTAGCGTGAAGTCACCAGGTAAAACACTACTTTGGACCTGGAGTCGCGCATGCCATTGGGCGTAGCTGCATGGGGCACCGAGGAGCCCGTGGCGGGCGGCAGGTCCCTGGTAATGCCATTGGGGGAATTTCAAACTCCAGAAAGCTGCCAGTCACTAGCGTCAGCAGATGGCCCGGTGGGGCCATTGTGCAACTGCCCTGCAACGCCAGCTTCAATCCAATTTGCTTTCTCATTGGCTAATAAGCGCGTTGGCACAAGGCATTGTCCGAACAGCAAAGCTCTAACTGCGAGCACTCTTCTTTTTCGCCGCTACTTGGCCTAATTTTGGCTGTTCCTCGTCGTCTAAGTCATCTGGATACCCCAGTCGCTGCAGCAGAATGTCCAGCACATCGTAGACCTGCCGCAGCGGCTGTTCGCCAACCATTTCTTCCAGCTCCGCGTATTGGCGCTCAATGGCAGGCGTCATGCTCTTGCCCAGTTTTTTGGCTTTTGCCGTCAAAGTCACTTTGACCCGGCGCTGATCATGCTCCATCCGCTCCCGCTCGATCAGTCCAGCCTCTTCCATGCGCATCAGGACACCCGCAATACTGGGACTTGAGATCAGGCAGCGCGCGCACAGCTGCCGCGGCTCCAACGCGCCCTCTTCCAGCAGGGCGCGCACGATGCGCCACTGCTGTTCGGTCACGCCATGTTCTTTGAGCATGGGACGAAAGCGCTGCATCAATGCTTCCCGGGACTGGAGCAGAAGCTGCGGCAAATTGCGGTGCAAGGGGGTGGTAGCCATAGTGATTCGAAATGTCCTTGAATGCAGTGAACTGTAACGGGATAGCGGTCATTCAACTCTGGGGCAAAGTTTGAAGACTAGGGAAAACACCTAGCGAATTGAATTCAAAGATGCATTGACTCGCTAATATGTTAGTGTTTATATTACACACATGTTAGTGATTTTAGACTCGTACAACAAAGGAGATTGATCCATGCGCACTTCCAGCATCCCCGCCGCCCTGATCCTGGGCTTCTGTACCACCAGCCTGATGGCCCAGGAAGTCACCTTGAAGGTCTCGCACTTTCTGCCACCCAATTCGAATTACCAGAAAACCGTACTCGAGCCGTGGTGCGAGAAGCTCGCCACAGATTCCGCCAACAAGCTCAAATGCCAGATCTATCCGGCAATGCAACTGGGTGGCACGCCGCCCCAACTGGTCGACCAGGTCAAAAATGGCGTGGCCGACATCATCTGGACATCACCCAGCTATTCCACCGGACGGTTCCCCTACACCGAGGCACTGGAGCAACCCTTTGTATTGCCGCCTGGCGGCCTGGCAGGCAGCAAGGCCATGTGGGAGTACTACACCAAGTTTGCGACCAAGGATTACGCTGACTACAAGATGCTGGCCATGTTCAGCGGAAGCGGTGTGATCTTCAGCACTGCCTCCAAGCCCATCCTGGGGTTGGAAAGTTTCAAGGGCATCAAGCTGCGCAGTTCTTCACGCAGTGCAGCCAAGTTGCTCGCAAGTTTGGGGGGGTCACCCGTCAACATGCCCCCAGCGCAGATTACCGAATCCATCAGCAAAGGCGTTGTCGACGGTGCCATTGCCACCTGGGAACTGGTGCCTGCCGTCAAGCTCGAAGAAGTGGCGAAGTACCACATCGAAGGCATACAAAACCAGCCCGGCTTCACCATGAACCCCCTGGTGATGTTGATGAACAAGCAGAAGTATGAAAACCTGAGCCCTGAACTGAAGGCCGTGATCGACAAGAACAGCGGAATGCCGCTGGTGGAGAGAGCTGGCACCGCCTGGGACAACGCAACGGTTGAGGGCAAGAAGAAGGCAACCGCCGCAGGCAACAAGATACTGGTCATGAAGCAGGAAGACTACGACGCCATTCGCAAGGCATCCGTCTCCGTCGAGCAGGAATGGGCCAAGGACGTCGCCAATAAGGGCCTGGACGGAGCAGCACTGATTCGTGAAGCCCGTGCCATCGGCCAAAAGTACCTCAAGTAATCAATAGCTTTCCAACGGACACGCACTGAACGCAAGGATCACACCATGGCAGAGTATGTCGAACGCACGGATGCTGGATCCGTATTGCCCACAAGAGGTGCCGTGCGAATGCTGGACGGCACAGCCACCGGCTTTGCCATGTTCGGAGGGTTCACCTTCTGCGCGCTGATTGTGATGTCCATCGTTTCTATCGTCGGCCGCAAGCTGTTCGCCATGCCGGTGCAGGGAGATGTTGAGTTGATGCAAATGGGTGCCGCTGTGGGTGCCGCTGCATTCCTGCCCATCTGCGAAATGCACGACAACAACATCAAGGTGGATGCGCTGACCGGGTGGATGAGTGCCGCCGCGCGTGCGGCGCTGGACACTGTGGCCCATGTGATGCTGACCGTCGCCGCCGCGGCCATCACCTGGCGCACAGGTATGGCCGTGGTGGACGCCTATTCATCCGGCGAAGTGTCGACCCTGCTGTCCATACCCATGTGGCAGCCAGTAGCGCTGCTGATCCCCAGTCTGGCACTGCTGACTGCATGCGGTGCATACCGCGTGGTGCATTCACTTTCCACCACACTGCGGAGTGCATCATGAGCGGCATGGCGATTGGTTTGTCCATTTTTGCAGGGCTGATGTTCTTGCTGGTGTTCCGGATTCATGTCGGCATCGGCATGTTCTTCGCGGGCTCCGCCGCTTTCCTGGCGATGAACCAGGGTGACTTCAGCGCGCTGCTGTTCACGCTCAACAACCTGGCGTACGCGCGCTTGTCCAACTACGACCTGGCCGTCATCCCCCTGTTCATGCTGATGGGGCAATTTGCAACCAATGGCGGGCTGTCCAAAGCCCTGTTTCGCTGCGCCGCCGCGTTTATTGGGCACTTCCGTGGCGGTCTGGCCATGGCGGCCACCGGTGCGTGCGCCGGGTTTGGCGCCATCTGCGGGTCGTCACTGGCCACTGCTGCCACCATGGGCCAGGTTGCGCTGCCGGAGTTGCGCGCCCACGGCTACTCGGGTCGCCTGGCGACGGGCACCTTGGCCGCTGCGGGCACGCTGGGAATATTAATCCCACCATCTGTCCCGCTGGTCATCTATGCGGTGCTGACGCAGGAGTCGATTGGCAAGCTCTTCATGGCAGCTGTCATTCCGGGTCTGATTGCTACGATGGGTTACATGCTGGTCATTCGTCTTTTCGTTGTTATCAATCCGGCCTCGGGTCCCGCAGGGCCTCGGGTGAGCTGGTCGCAACGGCTGGCCGCTGTGATCGATGTACTGCCCGTGGTGGGTGTGTTCTTGGTGGTGATTGTCGGAATTTATGACGGCTGGGCTAACCCTACCGAGGCAGCCTCCATCGGCGCGGCCGCTTGCGGTGCGCTGGCCTTTCTGCGCGGCGGCATGCGCTGGCCTGGTCTGCGGCTCAGCATCATTGGAACGGCGCATGCCACGGCAATGATTTACATGGTCCTACTGGGCGCCGACGTACTGAACGCGGGACTGGCTATTACGCAGCTGCCCGTCGATCTGGCCAGCTGGGTCAAGACCAGTGGCCTGCCGTCGCTGCTGGTCATGGTGGTGATCCTGCTGATCTACATTTTGCTGGGATGCGTGATGGATTCGCTGGCCATGATTTTGCTGACCATTCCTATCTTTTACCCCATGGTGATGGGTCTGGACTTCTGGGGGCTCTCCAATCCCGACAAGTCGATCTGGTTCGGTATTTTGGCGTTGATGGTAGTGGAGATAGGTCTGGTTCACCCCCCATTGGGCATGAATCTATTCATCATCCAGAAGTTGTCGAAGGACGTTCCGTACATGGAGACCGCGAAAGGGGTCATGCCATTTCTCGCGTCAGACTTGCTGCGCATCACCCTGCTTGTTTTGGCCCCCAGCGTATGTCTCTGGCTGGTCCATGTAAATGCCTGAGGAGACATGATCATGTGGAATCTTGATGAATTGCCGCCACGCGGCACCGTTTACGGTACATTGCTCAACTACCGCAGTACGCTGGACGCGTTGGGTGACCAAGTCCATGCGGCGCCCTACAAGGCAGCTCCGCAAGCACCGATTCTCTACATCAAGCCACGCAATACCCTGGTGGGTCACGGTGACCCGATTCGGGTTCCGGTCGATGCGCCAGAGCTGGAAATGGGCGCGACCCTGGGCGTAGTGATCGGCCGCACAGCCTGCAGGGTCAGTGCAGACCATGCGATGGACCATGTGGCCGGCTACACCATCATGAATGACGTCAGCGTGCCACACGCGTCCTTTTACCGCCCCTCCATGCGGTTCAAATGCCGCGACAGCTTTTGCCCCATCGGCCCGGTCATCGTGCCCCGTCAAACGGTTGCGAACCCCGATGCGCTCAACATTTCGGTCGCTGTAGACGGCGTGGTCCTCCAAACGTGCACGACGGCGGACTTGATTCGTTCCGTCGGCCAGCTCATCGCCGACATCACCGAGTTCATGACCCTGCACCCGGGCGACGTGCTCAGCGTCGGCGTGGCGGCAGGCAGCCCGCGCGCCCGGGTGGGTCAGCGTGCATGCATCACGATTGACGGCATTGGTCAACTTGACAACATTCTGATCGCGGAGGAGACACCATGAAACGCGCACGTGTGGCGTACGGCGGGGCCATCCACGAAGCCTGCGAGCACCCCGATGGGCTGCTGTTGGCAGATGGGCGCGTGGTGGCCGAGGATGCAGTGCAATGGCTGCCGCCATTTGAAGTGGGAACCATCATTGCCTTGGGGCTCAACTACGCCGACCATGTCAAAGAACTCTCGAAAGAGTTGACTGTTTCCGCACAAGATGAACCGTTGGCTTTTCTCAAAAGCGCCGGTTCACTGATCGGCCATCGGGCACAAACCCGCAGACCGGACGGTGTAGCCTTCATGCACTATGAGTGCGAACTGGCCGTTGTCATCGGGCGTACCGCCAGGAAGGTCGCGCGCGAAGAGGCCATCCAGTATGTCGCTGGCTACACCGTCGCCAATGACTATGCCATTCGGGACTATCTGGAAAACTACTATCGCCCCAATTTGCGGGTCAAGAACCGGGATGGCTGCACCGTGCTCGGCCCGTGGCTGGTCGATGCAGCCGATGTGCCCGATCCCCACGCCCTGGCGTTGCGCACCCTGGTCAACGGCGTCGTGACCCAGCAAGGCAATACCCGGGATCTCATTTCGGACATTCCGGCGCTGATCGAGTACCTCAGCAGCTTCATGACCTTGTCGCCCGGCGACGTGATCCTTACGGGAACGCCCGACGGCGTGGTCAACGTGAACGTTGGTGATGAAGTCATCACCGAAATCGACGGCATTGGCCGACTGGTCAACACCCTTGTGGGTGATGCCGTTTTTCACCGTTAAGTCATTCCAAATCCAATTTTCAGCTCGCACCCAGGAGAACCCCATGCGCATCGATCACCTGATCAACGGCCGGTCTGTGCCCGGCCAGCAATACTTTGAAACGGTCAACCCGGCAACACAGGACGTTCTGGCCGAAGTTGCGAGCGGAGCCGCCAGCGAGGTCAATGCTGCCGTACAGGCGGCCAAAGACGCCTTCCCGGCCTGGGCTGGCCGCCCCGCCACGGAACGGGCCAAAATCATGCGCAACCTCGGAGACCTGATTGCCAAACACGTACCGGAACTGGCACAGACCGAGACCCAGGATACCGGGCAGTCCATCAGCCAGACCGGCAAGCAACTGGTGCCCCGCGCGGCTGACAACTTTTACTACTTTTCCGAAATGTGTACCCGCGTGGACGGCCACACCTACCCCACGCCCACGCACCTGAACTACACACTGTTTCATCCGGTCGGGGTTTGTGCCCTGATTTCGCCGTGGAACGTGCCATTCATGACATCCACCTGGAAGGTCGCGCCCTGTCTGGCATTTGGCAACACGGCCGTGTTGAAGATGAGTGAACTCTCGCCGCTCACTGCCGCGCGCCTGGGCGAACTGGCGCTGGAAGCGGGCGTCCCGGCCGGGGTGCTGAACATCGTTCACGGTTTCGGCAAGGATGCCGGCGAGCCACTGTGCGCACACCCGGACGTGCGCGCCATCTCGTTCACCGGATCCACTGCAACCGGCAACCGCATCGTGCAGGCCGCGGGCCTGAAGAAATTCAGCATGGAATTGGGCGGCAAGAGTCCGTTTGTCATCTTTGACGATGCGGACCTGGACCGCGCACTGGATGCTGCCGTGTTCATGATCTTCAGCAACAACGGGGAACGCTGCACAGCGGGTAGCCGCATTCTGGTTCAGAAGAGCATCTACGCCGACTTTGCCGCACGGTTTGCAGAACGGGCCAAACGCATCATCGTGGGTGACCCGCTGGATGAAAAGACCATCATCGGTCCGATGATCAGCCAGGGTCACCTCTCCAAAGTGCGCAGCTACATCGAACTGGGTGGCAAGGAAGGCGCCACCCTGCTGTGTGGCGGCCTGGACGCCCCAGACCTGCCTGCGCATCTGAAGAACGGCAACTTCGTGCGCCCAACCGTATTCGCGGATGTGGACAACCGCATGCGCATTGCGCAGGAAGAGATCTTTGGCCCCGTTGCCTGCCTGATTCCGTTTGCGGATGAGGCAGACGCCATTCGCCAGGCAAACGACATCCAGTACGGTCTGTCGAGCTACGTCTGGACGGAAAACATCGGCAAAGCACACCGCGTGGCGGCCGCCATCGAAGCCGGTATGTGCTTCGTCAATAGCCAGAACGTACGCGACCTGCGCCAGCCCTTCGGAGGCACTAAGGCCAGCGGTACCGGCCGCGAAGGCGGAACCTGGAGTTATGAGGTATTCCTCGAACCCAAGAACATTGCGGTCTCCATGGGTTCGCACCACATCCCCCATTGGGGCATCTGACCCCAACACCCACTATCAAACCAGGAGACAAGCATGGGAAAACTCGCACTCGTCGGCAAGATCACACACGTACCGTCCATGTACCTCAGTGAGCTCGATGGCCCACGCAAAGGAACACGCCAGGACGCCATCGACGGCCACCAGGAAATTAGCCGCCGCTGCCGCGAACTGGGTGTGGACACGATGGTGGTGTTTGACACGCACTGGCTGGTCAACGCCAACTACCACATCAACTGCGCGCCCCATTTCAAGGGCAACTACACCAGCAATGAATTACCGCACTTCATTGCCAACATGCCCTTTGAATGCCCCGGCAATCCGGAGCTGGGGCAACTCTTGGCCAAGACCTGCCTGGAATTCGGCGTCGAGGCGCTGGCGCATCACGCCACCACGCTGGACCCCGAGTACGGCACCCTGGTACCCATGCGCTACATGAACGCGGATCAGCACTTCAAGGCGATTTCGGTTTCTGCGCTGTGTACCGTGCACTACCTCAATGACAGCGCCAGACTCGGCTGGGCGCTGCGCAAGGCCGTGGAGGACCACTACGACGGTACGGTCGCATTCCTGGCCAGTGGCTCATTGAGCCACCGGTTCGCACAAAATGGACTGGCTCCTGAGTTCGCCTTCAAAATCTGGAACCCCTTCCTCGAACACCTGGACCGCAGAGTGGTCGAGATGTGGGAAACCGGACAGTGGAAGGACTTCTGCGAAATGCTACCCGAGTATGCCGCAAAGGGCCATGGTGAGGGCTTCATGCACGACACCGCCATGATGCTCGGCGCCTTGGGGTGGAGCGAATACGACGGCAAGGCCGAGGTTATTACCCCGTACTTCGGTGCGTCCGGCACCGGGCAGATCAACGCGGTCTTTCCCGTGACACCAGTCACCGGGCGTGCCATTCCGGCCGCGCAGGCGTCTGCTGCCGACGGTTACACGGCAATCAGCCGCCGCCTCTGACAACTCACGCACACAAACGCCATGCCCCACCTCGTCATCCTTTACACACCCAACCTGGACCAGGCGCTGGACCAGGGTGGAGCGGACATGTCTGCTCTGTGCCACGCCCTGGCCCAAACCATGGCAGCACAGCGCGATGATGCGGGCAAGGCCGTCTTTCCGCCCGGTGGCGTGCGCGTACTGGCCTATCCAGCGGCCCACTTTGCCGTGGCCGATGGCGGCGAACACGGCGGCCCCAGGGGGCATGCAGCAGGCTATGTGGGCAAACATGCAGGCTATGCCTTCGTCTACCTGAACCTGCGCATGGGGCGCGGGCGCAGTGCTGCTGTGCATGCGCAAGTCGGTGCCGCCCTGGAAGCCTGTGCCAAAGCCCATTTTGCGGACCAACTGGCCAAGCGCCCTATCGGCGTGACGCTTCAGATCGATGAAGGCCCGGAAGTATTCGATGCGAAGAACAGCTCGCTTCACCCCCTCTTCAACCCCATCCCGTAAAGACCACCCATGCTCGAAGACTCCCAGATTGCGCAGCTTGCTGCCGAGCTTCAACAATCCCAGACCACGCGGGTCGCTGTTGAACACTTCTCCAAAAGATACCCGCAGATGACCATTGAGGACGGCTACAAGGTCAGCCGTGCATGGGTGGCAAATCAAATCGGGCAAGGCGCCAGCGTCATCGGCCACAAAATCGGGCTGACCAGCCGTGCCATGCAGATCAGCAGCCAGATCAGCGAGCCGGACTACGGAACGCTGCTGGATTCCATGCGACACGATTGCACGCCCGGGTCGGTTCTGGACATTCCGGTCTCCCGCTTCATTGCCCCCCGGGTGGAGGTGGAACTCGCGTTCGTGCTGAAGGCGCCGCTTCAGGGGCCGGACGTGACCGTCGAACAGGTACTGGACGCCACGGAGTATGTAACCCCGGCCATCGAGATCATTGATTCGCGGATTGAACAGTTCGATCGCCACACCAAAGTCATGCGCAAGGTGTTTGACACGATCAGCGACAACGCAGCCAACGCCGGCATCGTGATGGGGGGGCTGCGTACCGGGCCGCGCAGCGTCGACCGCGCCTGGTGCGGGGCCATATTGCGCCTGAACGGTGCAGTTGAAGAGACCGGCCTTGCGGCGGGTGTGCAGGGCGATCCGGCAATCGGCATTGCCTGGCTGGCCAACAAACTCGCACCGTGGGGGGAAACGCTGCAACCCGGCCATATCGTGCTGTCAGGCTCGTTCACACGGCCAGTTGCCGCCAAGGCTGGCGACCTCTTTGAGGCGGACTATGGGCCTTTGGGCACCATGGCATTCCGCTTCGTCTGAGTAGGTGCCACTACAGGCCACCCAACTTCCTTTGAAAACCAACCCAGAGCACACCGCCATGCAACTTCCCGTCAACACATTTCGTAACGCTCTGCGTGAAGGCCAATCCCTCATCGGCTGCTGGATCGGCTTTGCGGACACCAATGTCGCTGAAGCCTTGGCGGGCTGCGGATTTGACTGGCTGCTGCTCGACGGTGAGCATGCACCGAATGACCCCCGCACGGTGCTGGACCAGTTGCGTGCGCTGGCACCGTATCCGGTTCAGGCCGTGGTGCGTCCGGTGCAAGGCGACGTGGCGCTGGTGAAACAGTATCTGGATGTGGGCGCGCAGACCCTGCTGATTCCCATGATCGATACGCCCGAGCAGGCGGCACTGATGGTGAGTGCCACCCGGTATGCGCCCGAGGGCATACGGGGCATGGGCGCCGCTTTGGCGCGCGCATCAAGGTGGAACCAGATACCCGACTACGTGCACCAGGCCAATGCGCAGATGTGCCTGCTGGTGCAGGCAGAAACCACACTGGCCCTGAACAACCTGCAGGCCATCGCAAGTGTCGACGGTGTGGATGGCGTGTTCTTTGGACCGGCGGACCTCTCCGCCTCGATGGGTTTCCGTGGCCAGCCCAACCACCCGGAGGTGCAAAAGGCCATTCTGGAAGGTATCGCAACCGTGCGTGCTGGGGGCAAGGCCGCCGGCATCCTGATGGCAGACAAGGCCATGGCGCAGACGTATCTGGATGCCGGTGCGCAGTTTGTCGCGGTGGGTGTGGACACCACTTTGCTGGTCAAAGCGGCAACGGACCTGGCCAGGCACTTCAAGCCGGCTGGTGACAGCGGGCGAAACGCGCAACCCAGCAGTTCACCGTATTGAACCCGCCCGCCCCATTTCATCTTACATAGCAGTTTGCAACACCCTCCATGAATCCCCTTCAACTTCAAGACCCTGGCCTGCTGAAATCGCAGGCCCTGATCAATGGGCGTTGGTGCGATGCGCCCGACGGCGCAACGCTTGCAGTCTGCAACCCCGCAACCGGCTCCCTGATATGCACCGTACCGAACATGGGCCTGGCACCGACCCAGGATGCAATACGGGCAGCAGACATCGCCTTTGCCACATGGAAACTGCGCACCGCCGAAGAACGTGCGAAGCTGCTCAAGCGCTGGTTCGCACTCATGCTGGAGCACCAGCACGATTTGGCGATCCTGATGACGGCCGAGCAGGGCAAACCGCTGGCGGAGGCTCAGGGCGAAATTGCCTACGCTGCCTCCTACATCGAATGGTTTGCCGAAGAGGCCCGGCGGATCTACGGAGAGGTGGTGCCCTCCCCATGGCGCGACAAGCACATCGTTGTGACACGCGAGCCCGTCGGCGTGTGTGCCGCCATCACGCCCTGGAATTTTCCTTCCGCCATGATCACCCGCAAGGTCGCGCCTGCACTTGCTGCGGGGTGCACCATCATCGTCAAACCTGCAACACAAACACCGCTGTCCGCATTGGCCATGGCCGAGCTGGCACTGCGGGCCGGCATTCCGGAAGGCGTGTTCAATGTGGTGACCGGCGACCCCCAACCCATCGGTCAGGCTCTGACGACCAGCCCGGTTGTCCGCAAACTGACGTTCACCGGTTCCACCGGCATCGGCCGCGTGCTGGCCGCACAGTGCGCACCCACCCTCAAGCGCATGTCTCTGGAGCTGGGTGGCAATGCACCGTTCATCGTCTTTGACGATGCAGACCTGGATGCCGCTGTCCTGGGTGCCATCGCCTCCAAGTACCGCAATACCGGTCAGACCTGCGTGTGCAGCAACCGGTTTCTGGTGCAGGCGGGTGTTTACGACGCCTTTGCAGCCAAGCTGTGTGCCGCCGTCGCTGCCCTGAAAGTGGGCAACGGCATGGAAGAAGGCATCAACCAGGGGCCGCTGATTGATGCAGCGGCCCTGGCCAAGGTGGAAGAGCTGCTGGGCGACGCTGTGTCCAAGGGGGCCAAGGTGCTGGCCGGCGGCAAGCGGCATGCATTGGGTCGCACCTTCTTCGAGCCCACCGTGCTGTCCAATGTCACCAGAGCCATGCGCGTCGCGACCGAAGAGATATTCGGTCCGGTCTCGCCCCTGTTTCGTTTCTCCACCGAGCAAGAGGCCATCCAGATGGCCAATGACACCGAGTTTGGTCTGGCTGCGTACTTCTATTCAAGGGATATCGGCCGCGCCTGGCGCGTCAGCGGTGCCCTGGAGTACGGCATGGTGGGCGTCAACACCGGTGTCATTTCCACGGCCGTGGCGCCCTTTGGGGGTGTCAAGCAATCCGGCATGGGCCGTGAAGGCTCATCGCACGGCATTGACGAATACGTGGACACCAAATACGTCTGCATGGGCTGACGACAAGTCCTGCAGGCCCGCCCCCCCTTCTTGAACCATCAACTGTCAACACTGGAATCGCCATGCATGCCAAATTGAAACAAGACTTCCCCCGCCCTGAACAGTTCTCGCCCGAAGAATGGGAGACACGCGTGCAACTCGCCGCGGCCTACCGCATCGCCGACTACCTGGGTTGGACGGAACTAATCTACAACCACATTTCGCTGCGTGTGCCAGGACCGGACAAGCATTTCCTGATCAACCCATTCGGGCTGCACTACTCCGAGGTCTGTGCGTCCAACCTGGTGAAGGTGGATGTGCGTGGCAACATCATCGGCGACTCTACCTGGCCCATCAATCCGGCGGGGTTCACCTTCCACGGTGCCATTCATGAGCAGGTGCCCGACGCACATTGCGTGATGCACGTCCACACCACCGCCACCCAAGCGGTGTGCTGCCTGGAAGAGGGCCTGTCGTTCTCCAACTTCTATGCGGCCCAGCTGTACGGAAAGATTGCGTACCACGACTTCGAAGGCATCACCGTGCATCTGGATGAAGGCCAACGCATCCTGCAGAGCGCCGGTAACAAACCAGTCTTGCTCTTACGCAACCACGGTCCGGTCACGCTGGGCTTCAACCTAGCCAATGCCATTGCGCTGATGTGGCTGGTCAATCGCGCATGTGAAGTTCAGCTCGCATCACAGTCGATGGGAAAAGTCATTCCGATTCCCGTGCCGGTCCTGGAACGCTGTGTGCGCGATTCGCTGAACTTCAATCCCCAGTTTGGCGGCGGGCAGGATGCCTTTGACGCCCTGCAGCGCGTTGTGGACCGCCTGGATCCTACCTACCGGAGTTGACATGACCAACAGCCATTCCACCGACACGGGTGCCATCGCCGACTTTTCCCAGTGCCACGCGGGAATTCTCAACAAGCTCGACCTGCTGGGCGAACTGCCCGCATTGCTGGAGCCTGCGCGACGGGCGCGGGACATCGCGGAGCGCGCAGTCGGCTTCTTCCAGGCTGCCATTTTTGAACACCACCAGGATGAAGAGCGCGAACTGTTTCCAGCCGTCCTGCGGGATTGCGAGAAAGGTGAGGAGTTGGACCTCGTTCAGGCCATGGTGCAGAGGCTGACCGAGGAACATAGAACCCTTGAAAAACTATGGAAGCAGCTGGAGCCGGGGTTGAAACACTTGGCACAAGGCAAATCGACGGACCTGCAAGCGCAGGACATTGCGCACCTGGTCACGCAATACGCGGCGCACGCGCGCTATGAAGAGCAGGAATTTTTGCCGCTGTCTCAAACCATTCTGGGGCGCAACTCGAACCACCTGTCCGCTTTGGGGCTGTCGCTGCACATCCGCCACGCCCATCCCGGTGATATCGCGACCTATATTTGACATCGCCTCGTAGCAGTTCACACCGATCAAGGGGTTTGCTATTGAGAACATCTGGCTTTGCAATGACCGCAAT
>Ga0066448_1000258_pt1 | contig 20565 bp, 16 predicted proteins | sample LakWasMet70_HOW9_2_FD_59536 | JGI IMG/M metagenome (GOLD analysis project Ga0066448, IMG submission 59536) | Freshwater sediment methanotrophic microbial communities from Lake Washington under simulated oxygen tension - Sediment Metagenome 70_HOW9 | ecosystem: Environmental > Aquatic >...
TGCTGCGGTCACGGATCTGCATGACGTCCCAGGCAAACCGCTCGTCCAGTTCGGGGCCCAGCTCGCCCCGGGTGCGGGCCGCAGTCATCAAAGGCTGCCAGATGCCCTGCAGGTAGTCACCCAGCACCGGATCGTCCAGGTAGTCGGGGTCACGGTAAATGCTGGCGGCAATCCGGTCACCGAGCCGTCTTTCCGCACTGGCGGACAACTCCGAGGTGTCGCCCAGCGCCGGCAGCGAGCCGCTGGGCCGGGCTGATGTCTGGGCCTGCGCCAAGTCGGCTGGTGCTATAAAAATAGCAGCTGCTAACGCAATAGGAGCAAGGACAAAATGCCTGTTCAGCTTGAAAAATGAAGACGGCATGAGGGGTGCAAAACTAGGGGGTTGAGATCCAGCAAAACTATCCAATACTTGTCGACGCCTGGCAGGTTCCGCAACTAATGAGCCGCCTGCCGACCCATGGCTTTCCCAAGCGCTTGAAAATGCACCTATGCATCTTATGATGACGGAAGCTTGTAAAGGTTCTGTAACTGTATGACCACAACTTCACCGCTGACACATTTCGACGCAACAGGGCAGGCGCACATGGTCGATGTGGCCGCCAAACCTGCCACCCACCGCGTGGCGGTGGCGCAAGGCCGCATTGTGATGAATCCAGCCACATTGGCCATCATCCTGGAAGGCACAGCGAAAAAGGGGGATGTGCTGGGCATTGCCAGGATTGCCGGCATCATGGCTGCCAAAAAAACCAGCGAGCTGATTCCCCTGTGCCACCCGCTGGCGCTGACCCGCGTGGCGCTTGATTTCCACCCCGATATCAACAACGCCAGCATCACCTGCCAGGCGACGGTGGAAACGGTCGGACCGACAGGCGTGGAGATGGAAGCCCTGACTGCGGTCCAAATAGCCTTGCTGACGATCTATGACATGTGCAAGGCCGCCGATCGCGGGATGACGATGACGGATATCAAGTTGCTGGAAAAACATGGTGGCAAGTCGGGAAGTTTTATAGCGACTCCCTAGCCGCGTCCAGGGGTCAATCTGCAGGCCCGCCAGTCAAGCCGTTGGCGTGGCGCCACTTTGTGTATTCGTCGGGAAAAGCTGCACGGTACCGGACCAGATGCAGCAAAGCCTCGTCGTCACGCCCCAGCATGACGGCACTTTCAATCACCTTTTCAATCACCCTCGGTTCTGGTGAGTAGTGCAGCAAGGCCGTAGCGGTATCGAAAATCCACTGCGCGTTGCCACGCTTGAGCGCGGTGGTCGTCAGCTCCGCAAACTGCACCTGGTTCCGGAAAAGCCAGGGCCCTCGAACCTTGTCCAGCGTATCGTCACGGTAGGCTGCGTCGCGCAACTCAGGCGGCCGGTAAATCTGGCCGATGCGGTGGTAGTCCCATGCGGCATAAGCAACCGCCGCCGCCAACGCTGTCGCCACGCCAACACGAATGGCCGTTTCCGCACGCGCGCGTGGACGCGAGCCCGCCACTGAGTCTAGCGACGCTGGCCACAGCATCCAGACACACAGCCCGAATGCCATCTGGAAGGGACCGTACCACAGTGGATACTCCAGCATGCTGTGTACCATGATGACGGCCAGCACACCCCAAGCCATCTGCCTGGTCGGGTCCGTTTCGCGCCAAGGCCTTGCACGCCAAACACTCCAGCCAAGTCCCGCGCACACGGTCAGTGCTACTGGAATGCCGAGTTCCACGGCCAGGTGCAAAGGCAGGCTGTGGGCGTTGTCCAGGATGTCGCAAAACCGCTCGCCCGGATAGAGCATCATGTAATGCGCGTAGTCCAGCTCACCCCAACCCCAACCAAACCAGGGCTTCTGCGCAATCAGCGTCAGTACATTCGACCAAAGGGTAAGGCGGCTGGCACAAACCATGTCCCCCGCGCGCAAGCGGGCGACCATGCCGTGCCCCATCAGGTCGAGACCTCCCAGCCAGGGCAACACCAGCGTCGCGAGTGCATAAGTCAGCACCGCGGTCAGCAACACACGGCGAACAAATGGCTGGCGCCAACCACCCCACACCCAGCACAACGCGCATAGCAGAAAAAGCTGCAGCAACCCTGTCCGCGACGACGAAGCAACGTTGCCGGCGGACAGCAGTCCCGCCGCCAGTGGCGCCAGCCATGGATGTTTCCCGTCGAATCGCCGCGTGGCCCCCGCATCCATGGCGAAATGGAAATGTCCAGGCACCCAAAGCAGCGCTGCCAGGGCGACGCTGGTCAGACTGGCATACTGGTTTCGCTGGCGCAGGTTTGCAAAAGCCTCCCCCGGTTTGGTCTGATTCATCCAGGGCAGGAAGCTGTCGCCCGCGCCGAAGTACTGCAATAAGCCCATCACACTGCTGAGCAAGCCCGCCCCCAGCCAGGCCAACGCCAGGACTTTAACAAGACGTCCTGCCGGGGCCCCGATCGGTCCGCGATCGACCGCCGCAAGCAATCCGGCGGCGATGCATGCCCACGAAAACAATAGCGGCACGACAGCAGGCAGTGGCCCCGGGGCGAACGGATTGAGCCACGGCAGCGTCAGGAAAAAGAATAAGGCAATTGATTGCATTGAATTTGGAGATGACGGACAGAGGAACGTCCTGGCAGTGCACGCGAAAGCACCACCCCCGCCATTTGCGGTGATTATTCGACTCCTGGCGCTGCTGCGAATATAGCAAGGGGACGCGCTACCGGCGACCCGGCGCTGGCCCATAGCGTCAACTCACCGATAGACGTCCTCCAAATCCGTATGAACGGGACGTCAAGTCAGGAAAGACCGGTTAGCATCATGTCGTTCAGCCCTGAAATCACCTGAAAACAAACGCCCAAAGCATGAATTGGAAACGCACGCTGTGGAAATAATCGCAATCGTCGGGCTCGGGTACGTCGGTCTTCCGCTCGCCGTTGCATTCGGGAAACTCATACCTACGATCGGCTACGATCATTCCCCCTCAAAAGTCGATGCTTGCCGAAAGCACATCGACCCCAGCGGAACAGTCCCCAGTCGCGATATGCGCGAGGCCACCAAACTCACCTTCACCCCCGACTCGGCCGGGCTGACTGGCGCCGACCTCTTCATAATCGCGGTTCCAACGCCGATTAACGCTGCCCGCAAACCCGATTTCACGCCACTCATCCGTGCCAGTGAAGATGTAGGCAGGCATTTGAAGCAGGGTGCAACCGTCGTCTACGAGTCCACCGTCTATCCTGGTGCTACCGAGGAGATCTGCATCCCCGTACTCGAGCGCGTATCGGGCCTGAAGTGGAGGCAGGATTTCCACATTGCGTATTCGCCAGAGCGCATCAACCCTGGGGACAGACTTCACACGTTGGCGAACACAATCAAGGTGGTGGCCGGAGACAGTCCTGACACCCTGGAACGCGTCGCAGCGCTGTACGAGAAAGTAGTCACCGCCGGCGTGCACCGGGTTTCCTCAATCAAAGTCGCAGAGGCCGCCAAGGTCATCGAAAACACCCAGCGCGACCTGAATATCGCGTTGATGAACGAACTTGCCGTGATCTTTAACATGCTCGGCCTGGATACGCTGGAAGTGCTCGAAGCTGCCGGGACAAAGTGGAACTTCCTGCCATTTCGTCCGGGCCTGGTCGGCGGGCACTGCATTGGCGTTGATCCGTATTATTTGACGTACAAGGCCGAAATGCTGGGTTACCACCCCGAAGTGATCCTTGCGGGACGGCGCATCAATGACAGCATGGGCAAATTCATTGCCGAGCAGACCGTGAAGCAGTTGATTCAGGCCGACAGACACATCAAGGGCGCAAGGGTCAATGTAATGGGAATCACGTTCAAGGAGGACGTACCGGACCTACGAAACTCCAAAGTGGGGGACTTGATCACTGAACTGCGTGCATATGGCGTAGAAGTGCTCGTACATGATCCGATCGCCGATGCAGCCGAGGCGCTGATGGAGTACGGCGTTGAGTTGATGGCCTGGGACTCGCTGCCACAGGCAGATGCAGTGATTGTTGCGGTGGCTCATGAAACGCTAGTGTCAATATCGCACTCGTCGTACGCCGGAAAATTGAAGCCCGGTGGGTGTTTTATCGATGTGAAATCGCGGTTTGATGCCGATAAGCTCAACGCGGCTGGATTCTCGGTATGGCGCCTGTAACTGATGACTGGAAAACGATGCAAGCGCTACTCAGGTACTCGTCGTTAAACATCGACGCAGCCCCTCTTTGTTCGGGGGCGCTTGGAATGCCTTCGTTGCCATGAGTGCAGCCGCTTTAAACCCGTTGCGGATTTTTTCCGACATTTGGCGCCACCGTTATCTGCTCGGCCAGCTTATCAAGCGCGACGTATTGCTGCGCTACAGGGGCGCGATGTTCGGCGTGCTGTGGATTTTTCTAAGCCCACTTCTGATGCTAGCGATTTTCGCCTTCATCTTCGGCCAGGTTTTTCAGGCGCGCTGGCCTCAGCCACATACCGGCCTGCCTTTCTGGCTGCTGCTCTATAGCGGCCTGATTACTTTCAATATCTTTGCTGAAACGGTTTCCCGCGCGCCCGCGTCAGTGCGCGGCTACCCCAGTTTTGTGAAGAAAATTATTTTCCCGGTGCACATCCTGCCCGTGGTTCCGCTCGGAGCGGCCCTGGTGCATGGCGCCTTCAACTTCCTCATATTGCTGGCGGCGCTGGCCTGGGCCGGCGGCCTTCATGCGCAGACACTGCTTTTCCCGCTTCTGCTGCTGCCGGTCCTGCTACTTGCATTGGGACTCTCCTGGTTCGTGGCAGCGTGGGGCGTCTTCATCAAGGACATGACCCAGATCGTTCCCATGTTCATACAGATGCTGATGTTCCTGTCGCCGGTTTTCTATCCGATGAGTGCTGTGCCCGAAGTGTTGCGGCCCGTCTATCAATTCAACCCTTTGGGAATCGTCATAGAAACCGCTCGGGCTGTGGTCACCGGGCAGCCGATCCACTGGGGGGTTTGGGGTATGGCGCTCGGCTTTTGCCTGGGCGCGGCGGTACTGGGTTATGCCTTCTTCCAGCACAGCAGGGAGGAGTTTGCCGATGCGCTCTGATATTGCTATCTCGGTCAAAAATCTGACCAAGTCTTACCGCATCTTTGGTCATCCCGGAGACCGGATCAAACAGGCTTTTACGTTGGGGCGGATGCGCTTTCATCGTGAATTCACCGCCGTAAAAGATGTTTCATTCGATATTAAAAAAGGCGCAACCGTTGGCATTATTGGCAGAAACGGTTCTGGCAAAAGTACGCTGCTGCAACTTATCTGCGGAATCCTCACGCCCACTGCGGGCACGGTTGAAGTGAATGGCCGCGTTTCAGCCCTGCTGGAGCTGGGCGCTGGTTTTAACCCCGAATTTACGGGGAGCGAGAACATCTACTTTCAGGGCGCGCTAATGGGACTGAGCAGGAGCGAGATGGCTTCACGGTACGCCGATATTGTTCAATTCGCCGACATTGGAGAGTTTATCGATCAACCAGTCAGGACATATTCAAGCGGCATGTTCGTAAGACTTGCCTTTGCCGTGGCAACATCGGTAGACGCTGAAATTATCCTGATTGATGAAGCAATGGCCGTTGGCGATATCGCTTTCCAGTCACGTTGCTTTGGCCGTATTCAACAATTGAAGAGCAAAGGAGTCACCTTTGTTTTGGTATCACATTCGATGGCGCAAATTCTGAATAATTCAGACAGTGCACTGTTGATGGATGGCGGTTCGATTCTCATGTACGCCGAAGACATCAGGTCGGTGGTCGCAGCGTATGAGGCCAAGGTGCGCAACACTCTGAAAGCAGTGACTTCAGAATCCGTCACCGGCATCATGGAAGCTCACGTACCTGCAAATAGTATTGCCACCTTGAGCTCTCGTGAGCAACTTGGCATCGATGCCCTAAGGCAAGCAAGACAGGATCTGCATGAGAACAGATTTGGAACTTTTGATTCCATTATCAGCAAGGCGATTTTCCTGCAGAATGGATCGGAAAATTTGCCCCTTCTTCCGGGTAAAGAAACCGTCATTCGCTTCTATATTGAATCATCCCGGGCGTTCAGCGATGTAGTGCTGGGAATTTCCATACGGCTACCTGGCACAGGCGACTTATGGGGGGATAACAATTTGCTGGCGGATCACCCTCTGGAACTTCATCCAGGTCAGAACATTATTGAATATGTTGTTGATTTTCCGATGTGTAGTGGCGAGTACCTGATTTATTGCGGATTGGCAGCTTTTGAACTTGGCAATCGCGTGGAGCTTGACCAGCGGTGGCCGATAGAGAAAGTTTCCGTTGTTTCGGATCGTGTCCAAGTAGGACATATTTACGCCCCCATAACAGTAAGAATTGCGGCTTAAATGTTCGTAGTCTTTCTGCCATCCCTCAATTTCAGAGGTAACCGCTCACCTTACCTTTGGTGGTTTTATAAATTCCTGAGTGAATTTGGTGAAAGCGCTGCCTATGTATGCGGGGATGAATACTTCCTCAACCCCAGAATTCATCGTGATAACGCCAGAGGCGAGGCTAGCGACGAAATGGCTAAGCACTTTGGATATCAGATTCCCGATGAGGCATTATTGCGTGCGCTACCGAGGGCTGATATCGAAGTGCAACTCTGGCAATCCCTGGAACAGATATTTCCCGCCAATCCGTTGGAATCATTTCGTCATTTTTGCCTCAATGAAGATGAACTTTTGCGTGAAGCGCTAATTCACGTATTTGGTCAACTGACAGAAAGGCACGGCGAGCTCGAAGCGGTTATTACATGTGTCAATTGCGCTACGCTGCAGAATTTCTGCAAGGCGCAATCCCTGCCTCTTTTGCATATTGAATTAGGGCCCTTTCGCAGCCCCCAATATCTAGCAACTGCATATTTCGATTTTAGTGGCGTGAACGGAAACACGGAGTCTCAACGAAGATTTTGCAATGCACACGACTCCCTGAATGATCAGAATGAGGAACTTACTGTGGACATGATGCGCGCCCTATTCATGGTGAAAGACCGGCAGCCTCAAACTCAATCCACGATCGACTTAGGCATCGGTTTGCAAATTGAGGACGACAGCAACCTCGTTTGCTATTCCAACGGCTTTTCCTCCTTGTCACTACTAAACAACTCCCGAAGGTTGCTGGCCGAGAAAAAGCTGAACGCCCCAATCTTGGTCAGGGGACATCCGGGATCTTTTTTCTCCCTGAAAAATTTGCCTCAAGGATTAAGTACTGATTCATCAAAAACCGCGCTGGATTTCATCCGATGCTGCAAGGAAATTCACACTATCAACTCAAGCCTCGCTGCGGAATTTCTTCTTCAGGGAAAAAAGGCAACCGTGTTTGGAGATAGTCCATTCCTTTTTTGCATTGACGCCGATACGCGCGAGCACAAAGCGTCGGCTTTCTGTTTTTTTTGCCTCAATTACCTCGTGCCCTGGCAGCTGGCAATCTCCAGTGACTACATACGATGGCGGTTACGCAGCCCCAACGAGCGCGCAATCAGGGACACTCATATGGAGTTTTATATGCATGAAAAGATCACTTTGCTGGAAGCCCAAATTGCCGATCTCGAACGCGAGTTGAGTGAACGCGACAAGCAAATTGCAGTGCTCCGATCTTCGGTTTTCTGGCTTTTCATCTCTTTTTTGCGAAAACTCTTCAGAGCAGTATTGCGCCGGTGGCCGCAAGCCAGAAGCTGACCCTTCGTCACTCAGCCCCGACCCACCGTGATTGCTCGACATCAATAAATAACTGTCGTCCCGTCCCAACCTACACGTGTCCAATTTGTCCACTCGTATAGACAGAAAAGAAACTCCGCGCAGTTTTTGGCTGGACGCATGCCGTAGCCTGGCGATCTTCATGGTTTTGGCCTCTCATGGGCGGCACTTTCTTACGCCGGCCTGGAAGGACGCGGCAATATTTCGACTGGGCGGATTTCTGGGAGTCGAACTATTCTTCGTTCTTTCCGGCTTCCTGATCGGAAACATTGTGTGGTCTAACTTCAAACAGGCCGGTAACAGCAACAAGTGGGTATTGGGCTTTATGGCTCGCCGCTGGCTGAGGACTCTACCAAACTACTATCTATTCCTCCTCATCAACGCATTACTTATTGGCAGTGCGATATCTCCCGGACGTATTGTCGACCTCTTGCCTTTCGTGATTTTTGTTCAAAATCTGGCCTGGCCTCATCCTCCGGTCTTTGGCGAGGCTTGGAGCCTCGCTGTCGAAGAGGTGTTTTATCTCATATTGCCGCTGTGCTTGATTCTGTTTGGCCGAACTTTCTCGGACAAGAGGACTGCTTTCCTTTCGGTTATCGGGCTGTTCCTGGTCCTTCCGCTCATTGCAAGAGTGATTGCAGTGGAAGTGTCAGTGCCTACGTGGGATGCAGGCATTAGAAAAGTGACTGTGTTTCGGCTTGATGCCCTCATGATTGGAGTCTTGGCAAGCTGGCTGATCCGCGAGAAACCACCCTTCAGTTGCCGGCAGGGGATTTTCACTTTGGTTTTGAGCATTTCACTTATGGCGGGGGCAGTAGCCTTTTTCTTGCTTAATGAGCCTGCCCTTGATACCAATGCATTTGCGCGAGTTCTGCTCTTTCCCATAGTCTCCATCGGTTGCGTATTGTTGGTCGTGTCGGGGCTGCGGTGGAATAACACGCCAGCAATCATCGGAAGGCCGGCCAAAATCTGTGCGCGCTGGTCTTATGCGCTCTATCTCGCTCACATGCCCGTGTTTAATATCATCCTGTGGTCTCAGGGAAACGCACACTCGGAGAATGCTTTGGGCGCCTTCGTTCGATGGGGAGCGTTCATTGCCGGCAGTGTATGTTTAGCCGCGCTGGTAGAACGGTTCATTGAACGCCCTACGCTTAGGTGGCGTGACCGCGTTGTTCCACGATGAATCTGGTAAACGATTTGATAGCATTCAACCAATTGCATTCTTGCCCTAACCATGCTGCTCTATAGTGAGTCGGTCTAGGAATTCCATATCACTGCGGGATCAAAACCATGTCATGACCGCTCTCCAAATAGACTGCTGGTAGATGTCCCGTCTTACGCCAGAAGCCAATTACCCCTTCGCCGCCTCGTGAGCTATCAGGCTGTCAAGTGACGTCAAATGGACATAAGCGACCACAAGAAACTTCATGTTTAAAAAACTTTTTCGGTTGATCCTTAAGGCTCCGTCTTACGCCGCCGTTTCGGGAGGATGGGTTCCCTTGCTTCGAACTGCATTATTGGTTATCAGACAAGAGGGGCTTGGCGGTTTTTTTGTGAAGCTCAATCGTCTTCTTGGTTTCGCCTCTCAGGCCAGCCGTAGCGCCGAACCTCTCAAGAGCGTGGATGTCCAGAGGTTTAACGCTGCGGAGGCATTAAGCGTGGCATCGGCACTGGGATTTCAGAACCATGCCAGCCCTCGCGTCTCCATCATTGTTCCTGTCTTCAACCAATTCATACTCACAATCGAATGCTTGGCGGCAATCAAACGTCACCCTCAGGCGATGTCGTTTGAATTGTTGCTGGTGGACGATGCATCCACGGATGAGACACAGACCGTGCTGCCCTCCATCTCCGGATTGCGGTATCTGCGGAATGACTCGAACGTCGGCTATCTGCATTCCTGCAACTCCGCGCTTCAGCTCGCCCGTGGGGACTATATCTATTTTCTGAACAACGATACCCAGGTTCAGAAGAACTGGCTCGACCCTCTGGTGACAAGGCTGGATGCGACGCCCAATATCGGCGTTGTCGGCTCCATGCTGCTTTTTCCCGATGGTCGATTACAGGAGGCGGGTGCCAGACTCATCAAACCAGTTGATGAAGACCAGGGCGAGTTGATCGGGGAGTTAATTGGTCTGGGATGTACCACCTCCGACCCCAGCTACCAGTTCGCACGCGAGGTTGAGTACTGCTCCGGTGCCAGCTTGATGGTCAGACATGACCTGCTGACCGCTGTGGGTGGACTGGATACCAGATATGCCCCGGCATATTTTGAAGACGCAGACTTGGCCTATACGGCTAGGCGGGCGGGATACCGCGTTTACTACGAGCCTCTATCGGAAGTGGTACATCATCTCAGTGCTTCGGCTAACAAAAATTCAGATTTCAAGAAAAACCTTGTCACACGAAACGCCAAGGCATTCCTGAATAAGTGGCATGACGAAATCATCTTTAACCGACGTATCCGCTCAATCGCCTTCTACCTGCCTCAATATCACCCAATACCGGAAAATGACGAATGGTGGGGCAAAGGCTTCACTGAATGGATGAACGTGACAAAAGCAAAGCCCAATTTCCCCGGTCACTATCAGCCACATATACCGAGTGAACTGGGATTCTATGATTTGCGTATTCCGGAGATAAGAGAGCAGCAGGCCAGCCTTGCCAAGGAATATGGCGTCTCCGGATTCTGTTATTACTACTATTGGTTCAACGGAAAGCGTTTGTTGAACCGGCCATTGGACGAAATTCTGAGTACAGGTCAGCCGGCTTTTCCGTTCTGTCTTTGCTGGGCCAACGAAAACTGGACGCGCACTTGGGATGGACAAGACAGTCATATCCTGATTGCCCAAAATCACAGCATAGAAAATGACATCGCATTTATTCAGGGTTTATTTCCGGCCCTCCGGGACAGTCGTTACATCAGAATCGATGGGAAACCCTTGGTCTTGGTATACAAAGTTGCTTTACTTCCCGACCCCGGCCAGACCGCTCTTGCATGGCGAGACCAATGCCGGGCAGCCGGGATCGGTGAAATCTATTTGGCCTGCGTACATAACAGTGCAAATTCTGGCCTTAACATCGATCCAAGAGTGATAGGTTTCGATGCTGCCGTTGAGTTTCCACCTTCCGGCAAGGGAGCGATTAAACCGGCTCCTCGTCAACTTCTAAATGTGAAGTTCCGTGGGTTGTGTTATGACTACGTCGCCACAGTGAAAAATTTTATGCAGGCGAAATGTCCTCCGTACATGTTCTTCAGAGGAGTGATGCCTTCTTGGGACAACACCGCCAGACGGCAGGACTCTGGACATATTTTTCTGGGTAGCAGCCCAGAATCATATGCTCACTGGCTTGAATCCGCCGCCGAGTGGACTGCACGCATGCATGTTGGCGATGAACGCATCGTATTTATCAATGCATGGAACGAGTGGGCCGAGGGCAATCACCTCGAGCCGGATAAAAAAAATGGACGTGCCTATTTGGAAGCCACGCGTACAGTCATGCAGAGATATATTCGATGAGGCAGATGAAGACTTCAGCACTATGGCTGCGATCATTGTCAATACGACTATCTTACGAATGGCAGCGACTTGGTGGTTTGCGCCCCCTTGTTTTCAGGTTAGCTGCAATTCGGCGCCTGGAGGGTTGGGCTGGAATTCAGAGACGGCTACTCAATTTGACAGCGCGGGCCGCCAGACTTGCAGCCCACGAAAATACGGACTCGGAAAAGGCTGCACAAATCACAGTGAGCACAACACGTGACGCCTCGGGCTTGCTGCTGATCGGGCATCCCTACGCGATTCTGGGCGTTGGTGAGAATCTTCGCGCCATATCGATGGCCTTGGGATCGTCCGATATTCCATTTCAGATATGCAATGTTTTCGAGCCTCACTCAAAAGCCAATGCCTTGCTCCAAGATTTTTCATATCACGCGCAAGTTGCCGCCCCATATAGAAAACACAGCACAAACCTGTTTTGCCTGAATGCCAATGAAATGGATATGGCACTCACCTATCTCGGTCCCGAGATATTCGACAAATCCCATAACATAGCATGTTGGATGTGGGAACTCTCAGAGTTTCCCGACAAGTGGACTGGCAATTTTCGTTACGTACAAGAGATCTGGGCCCAATCCCGCTTTGTGCAGGAGGCTATTGCAAGAAAGTCACCAGTACCCGTCATCTGGATGCCCCAGGTGGTAGAGCCAGGGGTTGCGGACCCCGCAATTGCTCAAACACTGGGAGTTCCGAAAGATGTATTCACGTTTCTATTCTTTTTCGACTTTACATCGCATATAGCACGAAAGAACCCCAGGGCTGTCATTGATGCTTTCAATCTTGCATTCCAAAAAAATGCCAGCGAAGCTGTTGCCCTGGTTGTGAAAATGAATGGCATGGACAAAAGCACCAATGAATATCGGACCTTTATAGACAGTGTACGCACCCAGGATAAGCGCATCATTTTTATTGATAAAGTACTTAGCGACCGTGAAATCAAGGGACTGATCTATGGCTGCGATGTCTTTGTTTCACTACATCGATCTGAGGGTTTTGGTCGCGGAATTGCAGAGGCAATGTATTACGGCAAGCCGACGGTTGCAACAGGATATTCCGGCAACATGGATTTCACAAACTACTTTAATAGTTGTTTGGTGGACTACAATTTTGTGCCGGTCCGCAAAGGAGAGTATCCTTTTTGGAAAGGTCAATTCTGGGCCGAACCGGATATTCAACATGCAGCTTGGTGGATGCATCGCCTTTATCGAGATCGGCAACTATGCCGATCAATTGGGGAACGGGCTGCAGAAAGCATTCGAGCGACCCACGGTGCGCTGGCGGCAGGTATGCGTATGCGAGACAGACTTAATAAGATTGGCACGAAAAAATCTGAGCTACCTGGGGTTTAGGAGAATTTTGTTTCGACAGATTTTTCTCACTCTTGCTGGGGAGTTGTAACGGCGATTTAAAATAAAAGGGGCATTACTCTTACCTGATGACAGGCGGTCCATGCTTGAATATCATTTCCAGCTTCCAGGGTAACCAGTGAAAAGGGCGAAGAAAAGACGCGGTGCTGATGTTCCTCTTCCCCTGAATTTCACGCCGCAAAGTGAGTAGCTTTTTCCGCGCCCGCCACAATGCAGTTGGCAATGGCACATAAATTTCTCGCCACGGTCTGGGGCTGCATTTCAGAAAGGTGAGCACGGCTCCCTCAATGCAAAGGAGGCTTAGGTGCAAAGGCAATACGGCGAGCAGTAGAAAAAATGGGTAAGAAAGAATCATCACGAACGTCTTGTTCCGCTCCGATAAAGCCCGTCGCCTGAAGGTTGTGACCAAGCGCCCCGCTATCGCCTTTCCTCCACCAAAGCTCGCTCCGACTCGATGTCTATAGCCTGACTGTCCGAGAGCACGGACCGGATAGCCCGCCAGTCGTGCTCGGCAACAAAGATACAGGTCTTCACCGATGCTGCCAAACCACTCCGGAAATCCATCGAGCTCCTGCCAGAGGGGCCTCGGAATCCAAAGGCAAGCTCCTATCACCATTCCCACCTCACCTCGGGCAGGATCACGGTTGGGCACCGGATTGAGAAACGGGTCTAGCAAACTACCGTAGTCCAGCAATTCACCGTTATCAAAATCATACTGAGGCAGACTGAGGATAGCGGGCGGACCGAGCCGGCTTGCCTCGGAGTACAGGGATTGCAAGGCGTCGGAGTAAAGTGCCGCGTCATTGTTAAGCAGCAGAAGGTATTTACCCCTGGCCTCGGCCGCCATGCGGTTGTTGGCGACGCAAAACCCGACGTTGCTCTCGCTGACAATAAGCCTTGCATCCGGATAACGGTCACGAATGTAGGCTGCCGAGCCGTCACTCGAGGCGTCATCATGAATGAGGACTTCCACAGAGAGATTGCCTTGCTGCTCCAGCACTGATCGCAAACAGTCGTCGATCACCTCCATGCCGTTGTAGTTGGCGATACAGATCGAACAGATGGGTTCATCCACATCTGACTCCGACGCATTGGCTCGATGCGTCACTACTGCAGCCCCGACTTGCCGGTTGGCTCGGGGTCTTTTCTTGCGATCAGGAGATGGCTGTCCCGAAAAGGGCGGGGCTTATCGAGCCGGCATTCTGAAAGCCGCAGCTTGATATCCCCGACCGTCCAGAATCTGACATAAAACAGCGAGCGTCCGCCCTGCTCGACAACGGGCGCCACCAAGAATCGGCTGTTTCCAGCAAGGCAACGCTGCACGTTGGACAGCGCAAAGTCGAGTTTCTTCTCGCTGACAATGTGCTCGATGACGTCAATCATCAAGACCAGGTCGAACTCGCCATCCAATAGCTCGGCGGTCACGTCTCGACGAATAAACCGGAAACCAGGGAAGCGCTTCGTCAACACAGGAAACAGAACGTCGGTGATATCAACGCCCAGGTAATGTCTAACCCCCTGCTCTTTCAATAGCCGGGTATAGAAGCCATTGCCGCAACCAATTTCTAGAACGCGTGAGGTGGAGAAATCGATTCCTTCCTGTCGACACAAGTCAAGAAAGGCGGCAGCTGCGCTTTCGTACATTTCACGGTTATCCCGCTCTGACAGTCCCTCGTCTCCCACACCTTTCATGGCTGTGCCATATCTTGCAAACCTGTCACTCCAATAGCGTGCAGCGTCATAGCCGCCCTTCGTACGATATTTCAACGGAGCAATGAGGATCTTGTAAATTACCCGACGGACGAAACCCACAGGATCTCGCCTGAGTTTGCTCAAGGATATCTGCCAGATTGTTTTCATGATTTATGGCTTCCGGAGCAGGACGCGCAGGAACTGAAGTCTGTTGCGGGATATGCGAAAGTTAATGCTCATGCGGCATCCTCCAACTCATCCAGCAGTTGGCCATAGCGCGTGGCGACAACGGTCCAGTCGAAATGCTGCATGACGTGTTTTCTGCCATTGACCGCCAGATCCCTGCGCAACCGGGGCTCCGACAGTAGCTTGATCACCGCATCGGCAAGGGCGTCTGGACTTTTCTGTGGCACGCTCCATCCAGTGCGTCCATGAACAATGACATCTCGTAGCGCCGGCAGATCAGAAGCTAAGACCGGGCATTCGCAGGCAAGTGCCTCGACCAATACCAGCCCGAGCCCTTCCTGGTCGCCCTGGTCTGTGACGATGGACGGCGCCACGAAGATTGTGGCCCGCCTGTAGAGCTCTGGAAGACCGGTATTGTTGATGGCCCCATGGAAAGTGACGGCATGGGCGATGCCTAGTCGATGCGCATGCTGCTTTAACCCGCTTTTCATCGGGCCATCCCCGACAATACCGAGGCGCGTTCCAGGCTGTTCCTTGAGGATTCCCGGCATCGCATCGAGCAAGTAGGCGACTCCCTTCTTTTCAACCAGGCGTCCGACAAACAACAATTCCTTATCCGCGCGACCGGTGACAGGGTGTGGCGTAAAAAGGGTTCTTGTGTCGACGCCCATGGAAATCGTGTGTAACTGCTCTGGCCTTGCCCCCAGCGACAGCGCACAAGCCATCATCGTATTGCTGACCACTGTCAACCGTGATGAACGGCGGATGACCCAACGCTTGATCAGCGTTAGCAGCCAGCCGTTCAAGCCCATCAGGTCCCCACCGTGCGATGTACAAATCCATGGCGGCATGTTTTTCATGAACAAGCCGGCCATCGCCACGCTCAGTCCCTGCGGGATCAACCAGTGAGCATGAATCGAATCAATTCGTTGATGCCTCAGAATTCGGCACAGGGCCACCAGCTGTGACGCAAAAAAAAATGGCAGCAAAAAATAGCACCAGCGGCTTCTCTTGAGGTTTGCCAGAATCCCGCCCTGATAGGCCAGTTTTTCCAATGACGAAAAAAAATAGCGAAAGCGAATGATTTCAATGCCGCCCATCCTGTCGAACCGCTTGGCGCCCGCGGCATGGGGAGCCAGTACAAGGATCTCGAACTCATCGCCAAGTCTGCGGCATAGCTCGAAAACAAACGGCGGCTCCTTGTCACCCTGCCAGCGCGGGAAGGTGGAGGTCAGAACCAGTACACGTTTTTTAGTGATCACGGCTCTTGTCATCCCGTCGGGCAATCTGCTCAGGAGTCAAGTCATTCAAGCTATTGGCCTTCGCGGCCCCGGGTATCGATATCCTTGTAATGCAGCGCAGAGATCTGCTCGGAGACGATGCCAATCAGGAAAGTAAAGATCGCCGATATGAACAGTAGCGCGCTCATATTGGTGAAGCGGCCTGCCGTCAGATAGGTATACAAATAGTAGCTTAGGCCGGTCAGGAAAAAACCTGCACTGATCGGGAGAAAAAGCTTTTGCGGCGAAAACAGCGTGCCTATCTTGATGATGATCAGCAGGAAGCGCAAACCATCTCGCAGCGGATGGATATGGCTGGCGCCGCTGTTTCTACGGGGCGAATGAATCGGGACATAGGCCACGCTGTAGCCGGCGCGGAAGAAGCTCATGGTGATCGTTGTGGGGTAGGAAAACCCGTTAGGCAGCAGATACAGGAACTGGCGAAACCTGGCAGCATGAACAACCCTGAATCCCGAGGTCAGATCGGCGATCGGCTGCATCACCATCCAGCTCGCGAAGCGGCTGAAGAAGTCGTTGGCGGCGGCGCGGTGGAGGCCGGCTTGCGAGCCTGACTGCCGGGCTCCCACGACCATGTCATGACCCTGGTTAAACTGCTCCAGCAGGCGGGGGATATCCTCGGGTTGGTGTTGACCATCGGCGTCCATAAAAATCAGCACCTCGCCCTTGGCGGCGCGAGCTCCCGTCTTGATCGCAGCTCCGTTTCCCATAGGGTAATGGTGCCGCAACCGCCTAACCCCGAATCCGGCGCAAACTTCTGCCGTATCGTCTGTTGATCCGTCGTCAACAACCAGTATCTCGGCATCCGTCACAGACCCGGCAAGCCTTGGAAGCAATTGCCGCAAGCCCGCCGCCTCATTTCTGGCGGGAATGACAATGGAAAACCTGCAGACATCAAGCATTGATTCAGTCGTTCCATGGTAGGTCATTGACTCGGCACACCCAAAGCAGCCAACAGCTCATCAAACGTTTTTCTTTCTGTCGAGGACAATGGCTCGCCACGCAAGGCCAATAAAAGTTGTCGCGCTGGCTCCTGCTCTCCTGCAATCCATCTGAGCTGCGCCAGCTTGAGGCGATTGCTGGCAGTGGACGGCGCCAATGCAAGGGACTTGCCCAGAGCAACTCGCGCAGCTCGCAGATCACCTTCGTGGAGCCATAGATAATCCGCATGCCAAGAATACAGCATCGCCTGGACCGCAGGCGAAACGCGAGGATTGGCAAGCGCAGACGCAAACAAGCCATCCATCTCCGCCCGGCCCAGACAGATAGACCCGGAAATCGCCATTTCTTTCAGGCTGTACAACAGGTTTCTGTCGCCTGGTGCGAAGGATTTTTCCCGCAAGCGGCGAGACAGTTCGTCGATCTCGACTCGTTCAACCGGTATGCCTGCTTTACAGTTCAAGTGGATCAGGCCGAGCCAGGCCAGCTTGGAGTCCGGGTCGAGTTGTCCGGCCAGCTCATAGTGTCTGCGGGCGAAAGCGTGGATCGGCGAATTGGGCAAGGCCGATTCGGGAAGCCCCGCCAGAGTTCGTCCCGCTTCGAACTGTGCCCGGGCCGATGCACGGTGATGCTGGGCTTCGATCTGGGTGCGTCGCACTTCGTCGCCAAACTGGTGCGAGCGCAATGCCAAGACAAAGGGGAAATAGGCCAGCGCCACACTGACAAGCGCGACGCCCATGGTCTTGGGCGACCCTTTGCTCTCCAGTGCATGGAGCAATGCCCAAGCCCCCGCAACCAGTATGCCGAGTAGCGGAAGATAGTTCCGATGCTCGTGAGCGATTTCAAGAGGCAGGATGGTGGATTCCAGGGCGTGCCCGATCAAAAACCAGGCGATGCCCAAAGCAAGCAGCGGCGCGCGCGTTCGCATCCGCCAGGCCAGACCAGCCAGACCGGCCAGACCGAGCAATGCGGACAGGGTCGTCCACGGAGAAAACAAGGTCGTGGAAACCGGAATATCGTCGTGATACAGGCCGAACGCCTCCAGGCGCGGGACAACGATCAAGCCAAGATAAAACCAGAGTACCCTCGCCTCGGTCAGCAAGCGCTCCACGAGCGAGAACGGGCGAAGATCGTAGCCGGACCACAACCATTGTGCCGACGGAGAGAGTACATAGGCCAGCCCCGCCATCAAAACGAGACCCGCCAGCATAGCCAAGCTGCGGGCAAAGCCGTCAAGCTTACCAACTGTGGGCCTGCGCATGATCAACTCCCAGGCGAGAGCAAATGCGGGAAACAGCGCCCCGGTTTCCTTGCTGAGGAAAGACAGAGGCCACAAAATCCCCCATGCAAGCGCGAGCCATGTAGAGCCGGCGCGGCCACCTCGCTCCCGCCCACGGATATGGAGCAGCAGTGCAGTCAAAAGAAAAAAGGCCGAGAGACTCGTCATGCGCTGCACCACATGCAGAACGGACAGTAACTGGATCGGGTGCAGCAGCCACAGCGCCGCCACGGCGCCGGACGCGATAAGGATATTGCGCTGCTTTGCTGCAGGCGCGGCCGCAGTCAGCAGACGAAGCGCCAGGCCGAACACCAGGAAGCCACACCCCAGGTGAATGCCGAGATTGGTCACCTTGAACACGAAGGCATCGAAGCCGCTGAAATAATAATTAAGCGCGAAGCTCAATTGGGCAAGAGGCCTGCCGGTAGGTCCGGCGCCACCGCTCAAAAGAGCCTGATTGATAGCCTCCAGCGACAGGCTTTCGAGGCGCACACCTTCTGGCACGAGGATGCTTGGCCCGTCATCAAAAAAGAAGCCCCCATGCAAGCCCGGCCAGTAGATGGCAACGAGCAGTGAGCCCACAATGAGGGCAGCGAGTGCAATGATGGACGGAGTTCGCATACGGGGCGCCAAAGAAAAAGCCCCTTGGCAAAAAACGCCAAGGGGCTTTTGATCAACTCAAGCGATCAGAAGTCCTTGCATGAACTTGGCAGATACTTGGCCGGAACCGGGCTGGTGCCACCGCCGCAAGTCCAGCCCACTTGGCCAGTAGAGGTATTTGCCGTGCCACGCAACACAACCGTCTTGCCTTGCACTGCAGTTGGCAAGCCGGAGGCTGTGCCTGCCGTCGTGACGATAATGTCGCCGACAGTTGCACTGGTTCCGGAATAAGTCACCGAGGCAACGTATTTCGAAACCTGGTCCTGGACGCCCATGGACGCTGCAGTCAAGGACATGGTCGATTTCTGCGAGTAGGTTTCAGCAACGGCAGTACGACCCGAAGATCCAGCCAGAATAACCTCGGACATCTTGGCACGCACCATGTAATCCTGATACGCGGGCAAAGCCACAGCAGCCAAAATACCAATGATCGCAACCACGATCATCAATTCGATCAGGGTAAAACCCTTTTGCAGAGAACGCTTCATGAAAAGCTCCTTAAATATAAAAAAACAAATAAAGCTAAGAGGCTCCAAAATATTGCAGTTTTCGTGCCAAGCTCCCGGGGCCCTTGAACTTGCATTTTTGGCAAGGAAACAGCCGAAAAAGTGAATGACTTGCGCCAGTTCCTGTCAGTTAACGACCTTGAAGTGACACTTTTGTCACATCATTTCTGCTAACCGGCCACCCCGATGGGCTTTTTATCCAATTTTTTGCATCAGCCACTTGGTCATTTCATCGGTATAGTCGGCCGCGATTCCGGCATCCAGGAGCGCCCATTTGAATGCGCTTCCCAACTGGGCCTTTTTATAGGTGTTCAATTTGTGCTGTTGCTTGAATTGAACAATCTGCACCACCATTTTTTCCAGAACGTGGTCAACTTTCCTGGCGAACTCCTTGTCCGCCTTTTGCGACGCCTTGGGAACTCTTTCCAGGAAAAACTGCGCCAGTGACGCGCCAAATTTCTTCGCCTCAGCTGCGTCAAACCAACTCAATACCATATTGACTCCAGGTAGCCTTGTTTGTGGTGCCATTATAGAATTAGCAAATTCCACACCAAGTGGCGCCAATTTCTCAGTCTGCCTTCTATCCTCTTAAACACCGGACTGTTTCAGCAGCCCATACAGCAGATAAACAATGGGCTTTTTTGATCGACTTGCCCCAGGCAGAGCCAGCACACCTAAATCTGGCGTTGATGCGGCTCGGAGTGCCGATCCGAGCGCAGAACAGTGGCTGGAAAAAGGAATGCAGCTTGAACAACAAGGTCAGATGGACGAAGCCTTACGCTGCTACGAGTCGGCCCTTGAGCGGAGGCCTGAACTGGCGCGAGCCCATTTCAACCGTGGCAATATTTTGCTGGACCATGGCGACTCAGCAGGCGCACTGGCTGCCTACGCCAAGGCTGTGGAATACAAACCGGATTCGGCTGCTGCCCACTACAACATGGGCAATGCCCAGCTGCGCCTAGGAAACCCTGAAGCAGCCATAGAGGCCTACCGACAGGCCGTGACCCTCAAGCCCGATTTTGCAGATGCCCATGCAGCACTGGAGGCAGCATTTGCGATGGCGTCCGACCAAGCAGAGACCTGCTTCAGACAAGGCCTTGCACATCACGATCTCCAGCAATTTGATCGCGCCCGGGAGCTCTATCGTCAGGCCATAAAAATAAAACCTCATCACGTGGAGGCCTGCAACAACCTTGGCGGCTTATTGGTTCTGAACGGACAACTTGATGAAGCTGTTGCCTATTTTCGTCGGGCAGTGCAAGCCGACTCCGCCAATGCAGCCACCCAGATGAACCTGGGCGATGCCCTGAAAGCCCTTGGCCAATTGAGTGATGCGGCGGCCAGCTATCGCCGAGCATTGGAGATCGTGCCCGACAACATGGCTGCGCTCCTGAAGTTG
>Ga0066448_1000265_pt1 | contig 19953 bp, 11 predicted proteins | sample LakWasMet70_HOW9_2_FD_59536 | JGI IMG/M metagenome (GOLD analysis project Ga0066448, IMG submission 59536) | Freshwater sediment methanotrophic microbial communities from Lake Washington under simulated oxygen tension - Sediment Metagenome 70_HOW9 | ecosystem: Environmental > Aquatic >...
ACTACTCACTATACTCGTTGTTATACGAGCCCAAAAAGCGCTGCCATTGTTTTTCAACAAGCGTAATTCATACGACTGCGGATCGTTACGAACTTTTAATTTTTGCTGATGCAGACAATAGAGAGCGTGGTCTTCCGGAAATATAAACCTGGACATAGGCTGCTTGATCAATTCAGCTTTATGGAAACCCAACTGAGAGGCCGCAGCTAAATTGGCTTCGGTGATCAGGCCTTTTTGATTGATGGTGCAATATCCCAAAGGAGCCAAATCATAAAGATCGAAATAACGGGCTCGCGCATTGTCCAGTTCCAACTGTGTGCGGCGTAATTCTTCATTCTGCATTTTCAACTCAAGTTGATGAATCTGTAACTCCTGGACTAAGCGCTGCATTTCCTCATGCGATAACTCGGATTTACTCATAATGACCTCTGAATGCTGCCAAATACCATTGTCTTTCCTATCGATTTCAATAATCTTAGCAAACCATTGTCAATACGGCGCAATTTTGAGCCGCAAGGCTATGCACACAAAAACACATGATTGCTACTGACATCATGTTCACACAAGGATCTGTGGGAATCTGCATTGGGGGCAAATAGAGTCAGTATACAAAATCAAAATTGAAATATGGGACTTTACTACTAATATCTAATAATAAACGTACGACTTTTTGATCGCAATTTATTACAAACCGCTTATGCAAAACTCAGTTGAAAAAATACTCGGCAATAACGCCACATTATCGTCGATAGGCCTTGCCGTTGTTAATGACAAAGGGTTAATTGTTTGCGCCAATAGTGCATTCACTCAGTTAATTGACTACGCACGCCTGGAAGATGCTATTGGAAGTTTGCTAATTGAGCATTTATCATCACGTTTCTGCTCGCCGATGGCTGAACTGTCCCAGTCATTGAACAGCCCGGACCCTGCGACAGTCGAGCTACGAGTAAACCGCGATGGTGAGGCATTAATACTGCATATCGCTGAAATCTTGGCTGGTTCGCGTTTGCTTGTGTTAAATCGACTGCAAAAAACCGAGCTCAACTCTAGTTTGGTGAATGCCCTAACGTATACCGATCCGCTGACCGGGCTTGGTAATCGACTGTTGTTAACCGAGGCTATCTCAAACTGGCAACCCCAAGGCCCGGATGCCATTTCGTTAGCTGCCATCTTCATTGATCTGGATCGGTTTAAACAAGTCAACGATACCCTGGGGCACAGTGCTGGCGATGCTTTACTGAAATTGGTTGCCAAGCGGATTAAGTCTGTGGCGCGTAGTGTTGACCTGGTCATCCGCTTGGGTGGTGATGAATTTGTGGTATTACATACGATCGGAGTCCAGCCGATTGGTGCAGAATCGGTTGGTAAACGCATTATTGAGCTCATTAGTAGACCATTTCTTATTGATGGTCAGCAGGTGCATGTCGGTGCCAGCGTGGGCATTGCCGTCCTCAATAACGGCACGGATGAATCAAGAGATCTATTAAAACATGCGGATTTAGCGCTGTACGAGGCCAAATCTGCAGGTCGAGGCACCATCAGATTGTTTGAGCCGGCGTTGGCCGAACGCGCATTAACGCGCCGGCAACTTGAAATCGATTTGCGTAGGGCATTAGGTCTGAAAGAATTCATGCTTATGTATCAACCACAGATTAATATGGCGGATGGCAGCCTGCAGGGTTTCGAAGCCCTTATTCGCTGGCATTGTCCGAAACGTGGGCTGGTATCGCCGGCAGATTTTATTCCATTGGCCGAGGAGATAGGCGAGATACATAGCATCGGCGAATGGACATTACTCACGGCGTGTAAAGAAGCCATGCGTTGGAACGGCAATTTTTCGGTAGCCGTCAACGTATCGCCAATCCAGTTTGAAAGCGACGGCATAGTTGATATTGTTGTCAATGCGTTAGCGATGTCTGGACTGCCGCCAGAACGTCTGGAACTGGAAATCACCGAAGGCGTGCTGATGGAAGACTACGCTATCGCCCAGAAACATCTTTTGGCTATACAGGCGTTAGGTGTTGGTATTGCCATGGATGATTTCGGTACCGGCTATTCCTCACTCAGCTATCTAAACAGCTTCCCTTTCTCCAAACTTAAAATTGATCAATCGTTTGTCCGTGAAGAAAACTCGCCGAAATCACGAGCGTTGGTGCGGGCTATAATCAGTTTGGGCGCAAGCCTAAACATGAAAACGATTGCTGAAGGTGTCGAAACAGAAGTCCAGTTTCAGGAGCTGGCTGCGGGCGGCTGCTTAGAAGCGCAAGGTTACCTGATCAGCCGGCCGATGCCTCCCAAAGACATTGACAACTTTATTTCCAACCTTAATGTTAAAAGGCATCAAAAATGAATGATACCCTGTACGGTTTGATTTACATTAGCCGCAACGAAATTACTGGGGAGGATGCCGCGGATCTGGCTAGCGACGACATTTATGCACTGCTCACAGAGCATCTGTTTGAAGCTGAGGTTGGTAAACAGCAAGTTGCCAGTCAAATTCAATAGCCCAGTCCCACCGTGTTAAATGTGATTTTATACCGGAAGAAAACCTAACGGCTCAGTCTACCTTTTGCTATCACTGAAATATCGTTTTTCAATACGTAATGTACGATTTCAGCATTATTGCTCATTTTCATCTTTTTCAACAACCGTGTTCGGAACGTACTGATCGTTTTTGTGCTTAACGACATCTCAAGCGCTATTTCAGTAATACTTTTACCGACACTTAGCGCACAAAAAACCTGGAATTCCCGATCAGTCAGCTGATCATGAAGCTGCAATTTCTGATCGGAATTAATGTCAGCAATCAATTTTTCAGTAAATTCCGCACTGATATGCTTCCCGCCTTCGGCGAGCTTTCTAATTACCGCAACTAATTGATCAGGCACGCTTTCTTTAGTGAGATAACCATCTGCACCAGCACGTAACATTCGAATGGCAAATTGATCTTCAGGATACATACTTAAAATCAGGATTGGAAAATTTGGGTTAGCGAGCTTAGAGAGCTTGATCAACTCCAACACATTTTTACCGGGCATGGCAATATCCAGCAATAAAAAATTCCAGCCACCTGATCGAATCATTTTTAATACCGCATCTCCGTTTGCAGCCTCGCAAATTACCGCCATATCAGAAACATCAGCGATAATTTGTTTCAAACCTTCCCTGACAATGGAATGATCATCGCCGATTAATATTTTGATCATAAAAAACGTCCTTTCTAAACTTATTTAACGGTATGGATATACCTGTTGTAGTAGCTTCAAATGACTCACCAGAAACACTCAATCCATTAATTGATAAGATATAACCTGAATTGAGCTGTTGAGGAACTATCAAGATTGAACACAAGTTTTACGTATTCTAAAAGCTACAGAGATTTCGTTTTTTGAACACTTAATTGGACAGGGCCATCGTCCACTAAATTCATAATAAGGACTTTTTAATATTGCTCACTTTGCTTGCCATATAAAATAAGACAAAAAATAACGCCTCAAACACTGCTAATAATTAAACGCCAGTTGATCTTTATAGGCGCATTCCTACATTTATTTAGGGTTAAGATTAAGAAGTTCATAGAGGTCTGCTGATTTTCAACTCTAATGAATTCAACCATAATTTATGTTTGTTCGTAAATTTAAGGAATCAGAAATGGGCTTTCCTGAAGAGCTTGATCTAACAAGCATGGCGTTATTGCAGGAAGTTCATGACATTTTAATGACAAGAACGTGCAATGAAACCAAAATATTGGAAAGAATTTGCGAAAAGTTATTATCATCCCTGCCAATAGAATTAGTGTGGGGGGGATTGATTGGATCGGAACCCACTTTATCCGTTGTAGGAGCTGCCGGCAAGGAAGGGTACAATATTAAAGGAATCAATCTGGACTACGCTGATACCCCTGCCAATAGTCTCATCAGGCAGTGTATCAATTCATCGTCGCCAATTTGTTTGAGTGAAGGCTTCTTAAAGTTTAGTAAACACTTATCAGAAGCATTATCGCCGGAAATCAGGGGATTACCTACCTATATTTATCCTATCACCATAAACAATCACTGTTATGGCGTGCTGGGCGTTAGCGCAAAACAGGATAATGACCACAGTCGATATGGTCATGTGCTTATGCAAATAGCGGCGCAACATGCCGCTTTTTCGATTGGCGTGATGCGCTCGTTTGTGGGCATAGATAACTCCAAAAGTCAGCTCAGGCTTGCTGCGGCAGTTTTTGATTGCTCAAGAGAAGGTATTTTTATTACTAGTACCGCCGGCATAATCCAATCAGCTAATGCCGCAGTATCTCGAATAACAGGTTTTGAAAACGAAGAATTAATTGGCCAAAATCCACGCATATTCAGATCGGATCAGCATACTAAAGAATTTTATACCAACATGTGGGATGCCATTAATCGATACGGTCAATGGGAAGGTGAATTATGGAACAAACGCAAGAACGGAGAGCTTTTTCCTGAGTGGTTAAGCATTTCGGGAATAAAAAATGCGGAAGGTCAGATTGAGAATTACATTGGCATTTTTATAGATATATCTAAACAAAAAGAAGCTGAGAATCACCTGGTTTATCAGACTTACCATGATCCATTGACCAGACTGCCAAACCGGAAATTATTCAATGATCGTCTGGATTGGGCAATCTTGCAAGCTAAGCGCAGCCAGACAAACTGCGCAGTTTTATTTATTGATCTGGATCATTTTAAATATATTAACGACACCTTCGGACACGATACTGGTGACTTGTTAATACAAAAAATCGCTATCCGCTTAAAAATGTGTTTGCGCGAAAAAGATACCCTGGCGCGCATGGGCGGCGATGAATTTACCATGATATTACAGGATTTTAACAATCACCAAGATGCTGAACAAACTGCACAGAGAATACTTGATAGTTTAGACAACCCGGTTTCTCTGGGTGACCAGGAAATCTATATTTCTGCCAGTATTGGTATCAGTTTTTATCCCGAAAATGGTGACAGCGCAAGCCAATTGCTGAAGAATGCGGATGCGGCCTTGTATAGTGCGAAAAATAATGGCCGTAAACAAATTCACTTTTTTAAATCCAGCATGGAAAATTATTGTACCAAACGGGTTGAGATTGAATGGCATCTGCGTCGCGCCCTGGAAGAAGATGAGTTTAGAATATATTATCAACCCCAGATTGATCTAAAAACCGGAAAAATTGTCGGTGCCGAAGCCTTATTACGCTGGAATCGACCAGGAATCGGTCTGATCCCGCCGGATCAATTTATTCAGCTGGCAGAAGAAACCGGAATGATTATCCCCATTGGAAAATGGGTGCTACGAGAAGCTTGCTCGCAATGTCGAACCTGGCAGGAAGCCGGTTGGAAATCTTTACGGATAGCGGTAAACCTGTCAGCCCTGCAGTTTAAACAAGCCAATTTAAGCGCATCAATCGCTGCCATTTTATATGAAATGGATCTGGAACCGCGTTTTTTGGAATTGGAACTTACTGAAAGCGTGGCTATGCAACATATTGAAGATTCGTTAAAAACCTTATTGGAATTAAAGAAGCAAGGCATACAAATTGCCATTGACGACTTCGGCACCGGTTATTCTTCGCTAAGTTATTTAAAACGCTTTCCCATCGGGCGATTGAAAATCGACCGTTCCTTTATTGCGGATCTGGCCACCGATCCGAACGATGCCCAAATAGTCATATCCATTATCGCTATGGCGCGTTGTCTGGGGCTTGACGTCATAGCTGAAGGTGTGGAAACAGAAGAGCAATTAAACTTTCTAAAAATGCATAATTGTAATGAAGCACAAGGCTATTTGTTGGGCGAACCCGTTCCGCCAGAAGAATTTTGGAATATGTTGAGTAAAGTAGCCCCGGCAAAATACCGCTTGAGAGTGTGATATTGGTGCTAATGCAATCAAGTCCCCTGTCATGAAAACAATGCCGAACTTTTAAACATATACAGCTCACTAAATTTGTATCTGATGTTCAAGAATATAATGCACGATGTCTGCATTATTTTTTAGGTTCATTTTTTTCAATATTCGAGTTCGGTAAGTACTGATGGTTTTAATACTCAAAGCCATATCGTTGGCAATATCAGTTGGCCGCAATCCATTACCCAGTGCTAAAAATACTTGGTATTCCCGGTCGGTTAACATGGTGTGCGGCGCTTGGGTATAGTTAGAACAAAGTTCTTGAACCAATTTTTCAGCAAGAAATGGACTGGCGTATTTACCGCCTGCGTATACTTTACGAATTGCCTCAACCAGTTGTTCCGGGGCACTTTCTTTAGACAAATAACCATCGGCTCCGGCGCGTAACATTCTTATCGCATATTGATCCTCCGGGTACATGCTCAGAATTAGTATGGGTAAACTTGGGGAATTAAGTTTAGCCAGCTTAATAAGTTCCAGGACATTTTTGCCTGGCATAGAAATATCCAATAACAGCACATCCCATCCTTGGGCGCGAATGAGTCCAAGTGCTTCATCGCCTGTGCTTGCTTCCGAAGCTATTTCCATATCGGGTACTTCGCTGAGAATTTCTTTGAGCCCTCTGCGAACGATGGCATGGTCATCGGCGATTGCAACTTTAATCATTGTTTTTCTCTAATTTTAAATCTTTTAAGGGCAAGCTTAATCGGATGCTTGTTCCAGTTTCAGGCTGGCTGTTTATGGTTAACTGCCCGCCAAAATGGCGAGCCCGTTCGCTCATACCAGTGATGCCGAATCCTTGAGATTGGTTTATTTTGGAAACTGGCATGCCACAGCCGTTGTCGGTAATAGTTAACAGTAGATTTTTGTTAACTATTTCAATATCAACTAACACTCGGCTGGCTTTAGCATGTGCGGTAATATTCATTAACGCCTCTTGGGCGATACGAAAAACTACGGTACTACGATCGACGTCGATCATTTCATATTGGTTTTTCGGTACAGTCAACGTACAGTCAATTCCGGTTTGCTCCCGAAAGTTTTCCACCAGCCAATCAATAGCAGGCAATAAACCTAGTTGGTCCAGAATGCTCGGCCGCAGATCAGTAATAATTCGTTTAACGGTTTCAATCCCATAAAGCGTTTGCTGGGCCATTTTAACGGTTCTTTCTCGGCATTTTTTTAAATTTGCGGGTAGATGTTTCTCCAGCCAGCTCAGATCCATTTTGAGCACGGTTAAAAAACTACCCAAGTCATCATGAATTTCGCGCGCAATTCGCGTTCTTTCTTCTTCCCTGACTAACTCAAGGTGGTTTGATAATTCCTGGTATCTGACTTTGCTTTCCTGCAAGGCCGCTTCAGCCTGTTTGAGTTCAGATATATCCAGTAGCGTCACATAGATTAAAGGACCTTGATCATCTACAAAGGGGTGGGCTGACACCAATACATCCGCTATTGTCCCGTCTAATCGGATAATTTTTTGTTCAATAAACGGCAGGGCTACTTTGTCCTCAACTATTGCCTTCATCCGATTTTTTATAATGGTTTGGCAAGCCGGGTGAAAAAGCTCTAAGGGTTCCTTGTCCAGTAATTCTTGTGGATTGTTAGCGCGCCAAAGTCTTAGGCAAGCTTGATTAACTTCCTCAATTTTATTACCGCCTCGATTCACGAAAATTGCTTCCACAGCATTCTCGAATAGGGTCCGATACCGTTCTTCGCTATTTATTAGCGATTCTTTCATTTTAACTCGGTTGCTGACGTCGTTTTGTATGCCCACGTAATGCGTAATTACACCGCTCTGATCTTTAATCGGTGATATGTACACTTCGTTCCAAAACATACTGCCATCTTGTCGATAATTTCTAAGAACCGTGTCTGTTTCTCGGCCTGCAGCTAATGAAATTCGTATCTCATTCAGATTAGGTTGGTCCCGGTCAGAATTTTGTAATATGCGTGGATTTTGACCGAGTAATTTATCCAGACTATATCCGGTCAAATTTACGAAGGCATCATTCGCATAGATAATTGCATAATCGTTATCGGCAAGATCGGTGATGATAATGCCGTTATTACTGCAATCCATTGCCCGTTGCATCAAATACAACTTATCCTCGGCATGCTTGCGATCGGTGATGTCCTGTATGGCTCCATAGATGCGAATTAGCTTGCCGGTGCTCCAGTCACGTATAGGCTGGGCGTGATCTTTAAAATAACGAATTTCGCCTTGTGCGGAAATAATTCGATATTCGCTGATATCTTCATAGCCGGCCCATAAATTTGCAAAACGTTTCTTTACTAAGACAATATCGTCGGGGTGTATCGGTAAGCCAAATTCGATCAGCGGGTCACCAGGTTCACGGGCGTCGCTGTTACTGGCGGGAATCAGTTTAGTCAGCGGTGATGTTGCCCATTCAAATACGGGTTTGCCATCGACATTAATACGCATGGAATATGCAAAATCGGAGGTCAATCTGGAAATAGCCAGATCCCATTTTTCACAAAGTTGGATATTGTTAACAATGCTTGAACAGGGAATAAATTCTGCGGCCTCAAGCAAACAGTGTTTTACCGATTCCACTAATTTGTGCCGGTTATGCTTACTGAAATAATCAGTCATGCCGATTTTGATAGCGGCAACCGCAATCTCTTCATTGCCGAAATCAGTTAACATGATAATGGGAATACAGGCAAAACGGCTTTTAATAGTCTTAAATAAACTCAGGCCATCAATCCAAGCCAATTTATATTCAGTGATGACCAAATCAAAATCAGCTTGAGCAAAAACTTCTGCAAAGGCCTCAGCACTGCCAATCTCAATTATGTCAATATTGACAATTGATTGGACAAGGGCGGCTATGGTTAATTGACGCTCCCTGGCATTGTCGTCAATAATCAATAATCTCATATTCCCTATCCGGCTTAATTTATGACGCATAAGGATAAGCATACGCCATAGATAACGCAATAGATAAGCAGCCAAGGGATAATTGCATGATGATTGAACCGTGCAACTTTTACCGTACCAAGACCAACCGTGTTGAATTTAGACGAACGGTAGACGCAGGATAAAAAGGTAATCAATAGAATAAAGCCGTTAGGGTACTTTGTGTGTTGACTTACCCGGATGATGGCCCGCAAGTTTAGGAAACCGCTGAGGTTTTGTTCGAGGGCGATCAATGATGTTTGTGAGCCGACTACAGGCAAGGCTGTTGGTCTTGGCGCCGGCCAGGGCAGAAAAATTCGTTAAGGGCTTCTCTAAGCCAGCAATTCTACGAATATAAATAATCAGTGATTTCTTATATCTTAACAATCAACACTAAGCTTAGGGTGGGGCATGGAAAGAACGTTACCGGTGTTTACAATTTTACTGATCAAATAAAAACTTAGAGTACAATCTAAATAAATTTAACCCGCGCCATTTCTAACTCGCTTTAGTCATTAAAGTTTTATCCAAGCACTACAGCATAAGTGATGAACGATATGAACAATAAAACAGCAATACAATCGGCACAATTACGACTGCTGTTTTCTGCAAGCAATGTGTCAATGATTACCAGCACTTTACTCGCAGCGATTCTTGCTTATGTGCAACTTGAAGTCATTGCATTTTCTGTGGTTCTTTGCTGGTTTTCTCTCGTGGTTTTAGTTGCATTATCTCGAGCAGCTTTGGTGATAGCTTTTCAACACGCCCAGGTTAATCAAATTACCGCGACTGATGTCTGGCTGTTCAGATTTCGTGTTGGCGTTCTGGCTCTGGGTGTGGTGTGGGGGTCTGCGGGTTTTTTGATGTTCCCCACCAATGATCCGCAACATCAGATGTTCCTGATCTTTATGCTGGCAGGCCTGTCTGCTGGCGGTGTCGCTGCATTTTCAGCTGATCTGGTATGTGCCATTGTATTTTCCATTACCTCACTCTTGCCGCTAACAATCCACATATTTACCACGGGTGGCAGTTTGTCTGTGGCAATGGGTTTCTCTGTATTGTTGTACCTCGGCTTCATGATGATTAGCATGCGCCAAATTAACCAAAACCTGACCGAGAACATCGTTTTACATTTAGAAGCCGTCGCGCGCGAAGAAAAAGTGAGAAAAAGCGAGGAACGCTACCATATTCTGCTGAATCATTCACCGTTTGCCATTTTTCATTACGACACGAACCTCGTTATTACTTATTGCAACAAGTGCTTCGCCGAACTTCTGCACAAGTCAATTGACAGCATCGTGGGTTCAGACATGAACACCTTCCACGATCAGTCCATCCTTCCAGCTTCAAGGGATGCCTTGAGCGGAGATTTGGGCTTATACGAAGGCGAATATTTCGCTACTGCTGACCAGCCTGGCACATGGCTGGACATGACCTGCGCACCTTCCCGTGATGAAACAGGAAGCATTATGGGCGGTATTGCCATCGTTCGAGATATCACGGAGCGCAAGCAGGCTGAGCAGGTTTTGCATCAACTCAAAGCGATGATTGACATTTCAATGGACGGGTTTTGGATTGTTGATTTGATGGGTAATTTATTGCAAGTCAATGAGGCTTATTCAGAAATGAGCGGTTACTCAATTGATGAATTAGAAAAAATGCACATTAGTCAATTAGAAGCCTTAGAAGAGTCCGAGCAAGTAAAAGCGCATATCGAAAAAGTGGCTACACAGGGTTATGACTTGTTTGAAACCCGTCACCGTCATAAAGACGGGCATATTATCGATGTTGAAATTTCTGTCGCCTTCCTGCCCGAATTTCAACATTTTTGTGTGTTTTGTCGCGACATCACCGAACGCAAAGTCATGGAAAATGAGCGCATAGCGAATGAGACAAAATTCCGTTCAATCATTGAAGTTTCTCCCGTACCAATGGCGTTGTTGAATGATGATTTTGTAAATCTCACCTTCTTGAATCAGGCGTTTGTCAAAACCTTTGGTTACAACCGGGATGATATCCCCACTTTGGCAGACTGGTGGCCAAAAGCCTACCCTGATCCGGCGTATCAGAATTGGGTTAAGGCTTCCTGGCAAATGGCAATGGAGAAAGCCAAGCAGGAACATACGGACATTCCGCCGCTGGAAGTTGTTATTCACTGCAAAAACAATAACATTAAAACCGTTTTAATCTCTGCCGCTGAGATTCACAATTTTGCGGATACGTATTTGGTCATACTTTACGACATTACTCAGCTCAAACAAATTGAAGCCAAACTCAACGCCATTTTTAATGCCTCGGTAGAAGGCATTATCACTATCGACCTGTCCGGCATCATCACATCAGTTAATGTCGCAGTGGAAACTATTTTTGGCTATACACCGGAAGAGCTGATAGGTTGCCGTATTTCTAAATTTATTCCGTCATCTCCTAAAAAACTGAGTGATCGCAGTTTGCCAGATGCTGTTCAAGTAGTCGGTCAAATTCAGGAGATTGAGGGCATTCACAAAAACGGCTTTATGGTGCCGCTGGATCTGTCCGTCGCGGAGTATTCGATCGAGAATGCGCACTATTTTACCTATATTGTGCGTGATGTGAGTTTGCGTAAACAACGGGAAAGGAAAGACAAGGAACATCTGAGCCAGCTGGCCCATGTTACTCGACTTGGCTTGATGGGTGAAATGGCATCCGGCATTGCTCATGAGGTCAACCAGCCTTTGTCTGCGATTTCCAGTTATACGCAAGTCAGCATAAACCTCATTAACTCTGAAAATCCGGATTTGGTTTTGCTGTCAGAGATCCTATACAAAACCCAGCAACAGGCGTTGAGAGCCGGCAGAATTATTCATCGCATGAAGGAATTTGCAAAGTCTCATTCCAAACATCGTTCAACGGCTGATATTAATATGTTGATTGATGAAGCTGTTAACCTGTGCTTTGCTGAAATAACGCACCACTGTATCAAGTTAACCTTGAAACTGGAAAGCAATTTGCCACCTGTCTGCGTTGATCGGATACAGATTGAACAAGTCATCACAAACCTGATCCGAAACAGCATAGAAGCCCTGCAACACCAGTTTGCAAATCAGCACCGGCAATTAAGCATACAGAGTACATTGGCTTTCAATAATGCCATAGAAGTCAGTCTGAAGGATAATGGGCCGGGAATAGATGAAGAACAGCAACAAAAGATATTTATGCCCTTTTACACCACCAAGGTAGAAGGCATAGGTATGGGGCTTTCCATTAGCAAATCTATTATCGAAGCTCATGAAGGTAATTTGCAGTTTAAAAGTATACCTGGACAAGGCAGTAATTTTTATTTCACCCTGCCAATACAAAGAATACCTGGTCAGTGCTAAGAGGGCACAGTCCGTATCTATTTCGATTTTGGTTTACTGGCTGGAATCCATGATAATCGTTGATCTTGCACCACTTGGCGACAGGCTGGCATTTAATCTGGCCCGAATGCTCAACAAAAACATCACATCCGGCAGACGGTTTTGGCCTTGCAAAACCGCATACAAGACCTGGAGTATTAATTGGTGAAAGCTCTCAATAAAATGCTGCATGATATAAACATGGAGGTCAACCAAACCCGGGATTTTATCGGTAAGGGCTCATTGAATAGTCGTGTGATGACAGCGATGGGCCAAGTGTTACGCCATAATTTTTTACCAGATTCTCTGCAAGATCTGGCCTACGAAAACGGTCCGGTCCCCATTGGTTCCGGACAAACCATTTCTCAGCCGTATATAGTCGCTTTGATGAGTGATCTATTAAATACGAAAGCCACTGATAGGGTTCTGGAAATTGGCATCGGCTCCGGTTATCAGGCTGCTATTTTGTCAAAACTGGTTTCAGAGGTCTATACCATTGAAGTGTTGGAAAATTTGGCTAACACAGCTCGGGCTAGACTCACCGTGTTGGGGTACAACAATGTTGTGGTGCGTACCGGTGATGGCTATTTCGGTTGGCCGGAACATGCGCCATATGACGGCATTATTGTTACCGCCGCAGCACCCGAAATACCAGCGCCATTAATTGAACAATTAAGGATCGGTGCCCGGTTGGTTATCCCTGTTGGTCTGCCTTATAGTTATCAGGAACTAATGGTGTTAGAAAAAAGGGCAGATGATGAAATTAAAACCAAAACGATTCTTGGTGTCAGTTTCGTACCCTTAACCGGAAATCACAAAAAAGTAAATTCAAACGATAGATCACAATAAACTGATTACTATGTTTTCACCTTAATTAAGAAAGTCTCAAATATAAAAAGGTTTGCCAATGACCGAAGTTGAAGGTCAGTATTTACTCGCTTTTGAATATTAAAAGCATCCGCGCAGTCCATAAACACCGTTTTCCAGCAAATGGATGGTAGTAATAATACGTATTGGCCTCTGGGTAAGTAGGTGATAGATTGACAAATTTTATAATTTTTAATCAAGCCTGATTAAAAATACCATTTGTATTAAAAATCTAAACCAGCTATGAAAATTAACCTAAATGAATGTTATAGAAATCAATCTCGTTCTATCCGATTCATATTAGCGATTATTCTATTTTTAACTGCGTTGCAACTTCGTCTGTTGCTACTACCCGTTGACGCGGGTCTTTCGTTTTTGACCTTTTATCCAGCCAGCGTTCTCGGTTTCTATTTATGCGGCACTGGTCCTGGTGCATTACTGGTAATACTAAGTGCGATAACCGGTTTTTATATATTTACACCGCCTTATTGGGGCTTTAGTCATCATCCTCAAAGCGAGATTGCTACGACTACCTATCTGATTTCAACCCTATTGATTGGTCTGATTGTCCACCGGATGCAAAATTCTGCAGATCAAGCACGCGATACACTAGCGGCCTTGGAAATCAGTGAACAACGCTACCAGAGTTTATTAGAAAACCAGACAGAAATTATCTGCCGGTTTGATAAAAATGGTGTCTTGCTGTATGTCAACGATGCGTTCTGTCGATTCTTTTCTAAATCACGAGCAGCATTACTTGGGGAAAAATGGCACCCTGAGGTATATCCTGAAGACCTTTCTTTTGTTCTCCAAAAATTAAACACACTTTCGCCTGAGCATTCAGTGGTTACGGTAGAGAATCGTGTGGTCGGCGCCGATGGCAACATCCGTTGGGGGCAATTCGTCAACAAGGCATTTTACGATTTGGATGGATGTTTGACGGAAATGCAATCGGTCGGACGTGATATTACCGAACAAAAAAAGACCCAAGAGGCTATGGATAGCCTTAACAAATTAATTAACCATATCTCTACCCGTGTTCCTGCTGCCATATTTCAATACCAACAGCGGTCCGATGGCAGTTCTTGTGTTCCCTTTGTCAGTGAAGCGTTTCAAAACCTTTTTCATTTATCACCAAAAGAGGTAAAAGAGAACGCAGCGCCGGCGTTTGCTCTCGTACATCCGGAGGATTATGAAGGACTTAACGCTTCAATTAATCAATCCGCTAGCACACTTGAGCCGTGGCAAAAAGAATTTCGTGTGCGTTTTCCTGATGGAAACGTCCGATGGTTATATGGTGATGCGTTGCCGGAACGGGGCATGGATGGTTCAACTTTCTGGTATGGGTTTATGACTGACATTTCAGAGCGCAAAGAAACCGAACAAACCCTGCGCACTTTGTCGGTTGCGGTCGAGCAATGCCCCGCGATTGTTTTTATAGCAGATACGAATGCCAACGTTCAATATGTCAATGGGCAGTTCACTAAGACCACCGGCTATAGCAAACAAGAGGTTATCGGCAAAAACCCCCGTATTCTCCAGTCGGGGCTAACGCCTGCCAAAACTCACCAGGCCCTGTGGGACACCCTCAAACAAGGTCAGATCTGGCATGGAGAAATGATCAATAAAAAAAAGAATGGCGAGAACTATTGGGAGGAATCTCATATTGCCCCAACTTTTAACGATCAAGGCATCATTACGCATTATGTCGGAGTGAAACTGGACATCACCGAACGAAAAAACACCCAGAATGCACTGCGCGAAAGCCAGGAATTGTTTTCCAAAGTTTTTCATTCCAGTCCAATTGGCATTGCGATTTCCCGCGCTTCTGACAATAAATTAATTGATGTCAACGATGCCTTTTTGGGTATATTTGGATATTCACGAGATGAAATCATTGGAAAGAGTTCTATTGATCTGGGGTTGTGGCATGATATTGATTTTCATAAAAAAATTATAGAAAAATTGAAAAAACAGGGATCGATACAAAACTTTGAAGTTGAATGCAGGCGAAAACTTAACACCAGCCTATCCACACTCCTGGCCTCTATACACCCCATAGATGTTTCAGGTGAGCCTTGCTTGCTTGAGATGCTGATAGACATAACCGAGCGCAAACTGATTGAAAAGCAGCTTGTTACCTCTACCGATGAAATCCAGGACCTATATGACCATTCTCCCTGTGGTTACCATTCTATTGATAGGAACGGCATTATTTTACGCATAAACCAGACTGAATTAGATTGGCTCGGATACACTCGAGAAGAAATAATTGGAAAAAGGGCAATAACGGATTTTATAACTGCATCCAGTCAAGAAATTTTTAAGAAATCCTTTCCAAAATTTATCATGGATGGGCATATTGAAAACCTGGAATTTGAGTTGGTAGCCAAGAACGGTGACATTAAGCCCGTTAGTGTCGCAGCAACTGCTATAAGAGACGCGGATGGCAACTTTATGATGAGTCGCACTGTGCTATACGATATTAGCGAGCTTAAGAGCACACAAGAAGCGTTAATTTCAATGGATCAACGTAAAGATGAGTTTTTAGCGATGCTGGCACACGAGCTTCGCAATCCCTTGGCTCCGATACGTAATACCGTACAGTTTTTAAAAATGCAAAATACTCAAGATCCAATTTTGAACCAAAGTTTTGGAATAATTGATCGGCAGGTAACCCAGATATCACGATTGCTTGATGATCTTTTAGATGTTGCTCGCGTGATGCAGGGAAAGATGACATTGGATATCAAGCCAATTTTGCTCGACGATATAGTGGCAATTGCAGTTGAAACCAGTCAGCCTATGATGAGTTCAAAAAGACAGAAATTAATAATATCTCTGCCTAAGCCTCCGCGATGGATCAATGGTGACAGTGTACGATTAACCCAAGTAATCTCAAACCTGCTAAACAATGCCACAAAATACACTGGTGATGAAGGTGAAATCAGTCTAAGTGCAATGAGCGAAGGCTCTGATTTGATTATTCAAGTCAAGGATAATGGTATTGGCATTGCACCAGAACTTCTGCCCAATGTCTTTGATCTTTTTATTCAGGCTAACCAAGGATTGGCTCATTCTCAAGGGGGTATTGGTGTCGGATTGACATTAGTGCATCGCTTAGTTGAGTTACATGGGGGCACCGTTACTGTTGAAAGTTCCGGCATTGGGCATGGCAGCCTTTTTACCATTCGCTTACCCGTATTAGCGCTTGATTCAACTAGTAGCGACACTTTGCCCGTCGATTCGGAATTACCAAAAAATCACTTACGCATGATGATTGTGGAGGATTACGCCAGTGCCGCAGAGAGTCTGGCATTAGTGTTGAAATTGGAAGGGCATAAGGTCGAAATTGCCGACTGTGGCAAAAAGGCGATCGAAATAGCTCGAACTTTTCATCCCGAGGTTACGCTAGTTGATATTGGACTACCCGACATGGATGGTTTTGAGGTTGCTAAAAGACTACGTGACTTACCTCAAATTCAGCATAACATGATTATTGCCTTAACCGGATACGGTCAAAATAAACTTCGTGAACACGAAGGTGTTTCCGTGTTTGATCATTACATGCTCAAGCCTGTTGAGTTTAAAAAATTATTTGATCTACTGGCAACAAAAATTTAGTAGCAGTCGGCAAGCAGCCAATTGGATTTTCAGCAATTGTTTACAACGTTGAGCTTGAGGGATTTTGAGATTGTAACTGGTGCAGGGTGTAAATTTGCGCGATCTTTTGCGCGTTTTTGCGCGATCTTTTGCACCCCAATTAAGCAGTTGACAAAAAATAAAAAACAAGAATGAGATTGATGCGGCCTAATTTAATCGAGTGTTAAATATTACCAAACAAAATAGAATTTAACAGCTACACTCAAGCTAATTTAATTCAAGGATAATAAAATGGCTAGCAAAACTGATGTAATAAATGGTGATAGTTTGTATTTGGCGCAATCATCAAACGAAATACAAAATATCGATTTGCTTTCTATATTAAATAGCCAAGATAAATCGGCTATTAATTTAGATGCAATGCTAGCTGATGACACTCAAATAGTATTCTTTAATCAGTCGGATTATGGGGTTGGTGATGACGGCGTAGCGCTTGGTATTTTTGATGCCGCCGGAAACCTTGAAGAATACGCAAAAATTGATGATCAATCATACGAAAATTACAACAATGATGTTTCAAACACTGTAGTAATACAAGATTGGAAATTGTTTATTGATTAATCTTATCGCTTAGCTGTATGACAAACGAGCCGTGCCCCACTAAGCACGGCAGGTGGAGTACCTGACCAATGCTCTGTTGCTCCCAGTCCATTCATAGTTTGCAGCTTAACTCTCGCCATTACATCTTCATTTGCACCCACTGGAATCTCAAAAGTAAAAGAATACGGCTGAATACTTGCCCCCATAACAAATCTAGTAAGCGGATTAAAAGAAACAGAAGCATACTCAGTCCCATTTTTTTCAATACTAACCCATAATCTGCCAGGGTTAGGGCACCCATGATAAAGTATGAAATTAATATCTATAATTCTAACTGTTGCAAGATCGACAATAGGCAACTGCTTTTGAAGTATTACCACTTTAGATCCATACAGCCCATCAGCATCGGCAGGATTTGGAATAGATAAAGAACCTTGTAAAATATCGGTATCAACACTAGTTACAGCTCCACCATCTACTCTAAGTGTATCAATTTCAGCATAACCAATATGGGCACCTTTTATTGATGCAATGCCCATAAAAACATCTGAATTCTCTGCAGTTATCTGGTTTAATTCACTAAACCGTCCACCCGCTCCAGAAGGAGCCCATGTACTTAACTCTGTTTGCCCAGCATGTGCCTCAGCTAAAAATAGATTAGTTGCCCAAAAATAAGGGTCAACTGTTTGTCCCGCAGCAATTGCAGTGCCTCTGATACCAATGTGAAGATATTGTGTAGTTGGGGGTACAGTTAGAAATCCGCCGGTTTTGTTCCAATTGCTTAAATTAGGCCCACCATTGCTATCAGTACTAGTTGTCCAATTACGCGGAAAAAAGACTTCGTTAACCCACGTTTCTACCCCAGCAACATCTTTATAAAAACCAATCCACATACCAGCATTACATCGATGTGATGCAATATAAGCAAAAGTCTCAAAACGCTGCCCAGGGACTACAGGTATTTTTTTGTCTATAAATAGATCAATAACCCCATTTATTGAGGCATCCGCTATATTCCGAACACATGAAATTGCATGGCCTCCTGCCGGTGTATAAGATGCCCCACCAATATCAAGAGCCATCAAATAATTAGATCCGCCAGCTTGTACCCAGTTTATATGCCAGTTATCTATACCTGACTTAAAATCAGAATTTGGAATTAAGTTACCACCCGTACCGGCTTTAAGATTTGAATAGTCAGCTCCCACAGTTGCATTATTATCAGGTCTAGTTAAACCACCAACTCTAGAATAATCAACAGGATGACCAGCTGAAAATATAATATTGCCAAATTCGTCCCGAATATCGAACATATTAGTATTAACTGAATTAACCGTCAGTGATTTCTCAACAACTAAATCATCAGTTATAACTTGCCCCAAATCAATCCATGACGAACCCGTGTACTTTTTAACATGAGCAAAATTAGCACCAGAAATAGTGACTTGATCACCGGCCATCGGCGTATAGCCAGCAGCCGTGACTACGGTATTGGCTACGCTATCACTCCAAGAACTGCCAGACGTGTACCAATGCGATGGACCACGTGTAGCCGTACCAGAGCTGCCAGCCTCGCCTTTAATCCTAACTACACCAGCATAAGCCCAAGTTGCTCCGTTATTGGTGCTAGTGCCAGACCGCATAAACTCATCGCCCGCACTTGGGTAGTCATGCCAGCCTGTAGTTCCATCGACTGAGAATTGCAGTTTGCTGCTCGTTGATGGCGTTCCGACTTTTGAAGGTGCTGACCAAGCAGCATCTTGTGGCGCTCCACCATACTTTGAAAATACCCTTTTTGACATCCACAGCGGCTGATTGTTGTCGCTAGGTATACCATCAGACCATCCCACCGTTATTGGTAGTGGTGAAGCGTAAGAACCACCCGTTGGCGTTGCTGGTTGAGTGGCTGAACGAATGAATACAAAGCTTGGAAAACTGCTTTCGCCATCTGTCCCGCTGTCAAATAGCAACACAGGTGGATTAGTCCAGTCTGCTGCTAAGATGGCAAATGTAGTATCTTGGCTAGCAGCAGGGGCAAAGACAACATACACGGGGCCGGAACCAGCTGGGATATCTGAATACCAGCCACTGCCCAAAGATGTAGTTATTGAAGCGTTGGTAAAGTCGTAAGTTACAGCGCCGGGGTTATCGGTTGGCAACGTTGCAGAACGTTTATACGCTGCCACCTGAGCGTTGCTATATCCGTTAGTACCTAATGCCGCACTCTCAGCACCACCGTTATAAAATTTTGCTGGATGCCAATCTAAATTAGCCGCATCTAAATTGCGGTACCAGGCTGCTAAATCAGATAGATTACTTGATGCCGCCGCAGTAACAACAGCCCCGCCAGCAGGCATACTAGCTGCAATAACTAACTGCCCCGCTGCATCTTTAAAAAGTGCCATTACACAACCTCTAAAAAGTCAAAAGTTTGGGTATTAGCGTTGTAGTACGGTTTTGCGATGGCGTTTGGTTGAGTTAGCCTGGCAAGGTAATGACGTTGTTGATTATAGGTTGTATCAGTAGGGTCTTCGATCAATAAGACTTCTTTATCTATACCTGCAATGCGCTGCAAAACCAAGGCACGGCTGGCTTCCTGATCTGACAGCCAAGAAAAAGTTACGCGGGTTACACGGCGCATGGTACGCGGATCAAAAA
>Ga0066448_1000271_pt1 | contig 19807 bp, 24 predicted proteins | sample LakWasMet70_HOW9_2_FD_59536 | JGI IMG/M metagenome (GOLD analysis project Ga0066448, IMG submission 59536) | Freshwater sediment methanotrophic microbial communities from Lake Washington under simulated oxygen tension - Sediment Metagenome 70_HOW9 | ecosystem: Environmental > Aquatic >...
CCGGCACAGAATCCACGAGGGTTTGCGAGTACAATTTGCATATCTTGACTTCTTTAGTTGGTTAATTGGGTTTATTTTATCGCAATAGTGTTTCAGATACGATAATTCCGTCGTTATCGGCGTATAAAAAATGATCTTTTTTAAAATTAACTCCGGCAAACGTGATCAGTTGATCGCGATCGCCAAGGCCGGATTTGTTGCTTATTAACGGGTGGGTATGTAATGCTCTAAGTCCAATGGGTAGCTGATTGATGGCATCCGCATCGCGAATACAGCCATAGACCACGATGCCTTGCCAGTTATTATCCAACGCGATTTTTGCCAAATCAGCACCAAACAATGCGCAACGATGCGAGCCGCCACCGTCAATGACCATAACGCGCCCCGTCCCAGATTCTTGTAAGACGGTTTTGACCATGGCATTGTTTTCAAATACTTTAATCGTGGTAATCGCGCCACTAAAGCTGTGTTTGGCACCGTAGGTTTTTAATTGCGGCTCGGCAATCTGCAAGTTAACGCTGCTGGCAAAACGGTCACATAAATCGGCGGTAGTGAAATTGTCCATGTTTGTCTCGTTTAGGCTAAGTAGGTGCTCATAAGTGTCTTAACATAATTATTGTTGTAGGAGTGGCTTTAGCCGCGACAATCGCGGCTAAAGCCACTCCTACAAATGTTAAAAAAATTATAATTAACTACTTATGTATCGGGCTAACAAGCCATTTTGGCTTGCGGTTGCCGGTATGGGTATTTTAACTTCATAACCGCCACCGGATGCTTCTTGCATGCTATGACCATACATATCTTCCATACGTTCAACCACAATATCCTGGTTGCCTTCCGGTAAAATCAGTTCCAGGTTATCGCCCACGGAAAATTTGTTTTTTACATCAATTACGGCCAAGCCAGTGGATGGATCGTACTGGCGGATTTCACCACAAAATTGCTGTTGGTGGCTTTTGGAATAGCCAGTGATGTAATTTTGTTGTTCATGGGTGTGATGGCGCTGGTAAAAACCATCGGTGTAGCCACGGTTAGCCAAGTTCTCCAGCACACCAATCAATTCTGGTTGGAAAGGGCGACCAGCCAAAGCATCATCAATCGCTTGCCGATAGCTTTGGGCGGTCCTTGCCACATAATAATGCGATTTGGTACGACCTTCAATTTTAAGGCTATCAACGCCAATTTCCACCAAGCGATGAACGTGCTCAATAGCGCGTAGATCTTTGGAATTCATGATATAGGTGCCGTTTTCATCTTCCATAATCGGCATCAACTCGCCTTTGCGGCCTTCTTCTTCCAAAAAGTACACGTTATCGGCCAGAGGATGGCGTTCTGCGCCACCGCAACTGGCGGTGCTGATTTCAGCCATAGACAATGGGGCGCTATCTGTGACCGGCAAATAATCGCCCTCAGCATTTTCTTGTGCGGGTTGGGTATCGTATTTCCATCGACAGGAATTGGTGCAGGTGCCTTGGTTGGGGTCGCGGTGGTTAAAATAACCGGACAGCAAACAGCGACCGGAATAGGCAATGCATAATGCGCCATGCACAAACACTTCCAATTCCATATCTGGACATTGTTGACGGATTTCGGCAATTTCATCCAGCGATAATTCACGGCTTAGAATAATGCGTTCCACGCCCATGTTTTGCCAGAATTTAACGGTGGCATAATTGACGGTGTTAGCCTGCACAGACAAGTGGATAGGCATATCGGGCCATGCTTCCCTGGTCATCATGATTAAGCCAGGGTCGGCCATAATCAGGGCATCCGGTTGCATCGCAATAATTGGTGCTATGTCTTTGATAAAGGTTTTAACTTTAGCATTATGCGGGATCACATTGGTCGCCAGAAAAAACTTTTTGCCCAGTGCGTGGGCTTCATTAATGCCAATGGCGAGATTATCCGCCAAGAAATCATTGTTACGCACCCGCAAACTATAGCGGGGTAAACCGGCATAGACGGCATCAGCACCAAAGGCAAAGGCGTAACGCATGTTTTTAATAGTGCCGGCGGGCGATAGGAGTTCTACTTGTTTCATAATAGTGTTATCAGTAATCGATTGGGTATATTCTAGCGTAACCTGCAACTACTAGCCAAAAAGCTAGTGATTAACAAGCGTTTAGGGGGAATCATGTGGATTGTTTTGTTTATTATCGCCTTGCTGTTTGTGCTGGGCAGCGCTTTGCTGCTACTGCGCTCGGCAAACTCGGGCAAAATTCCTGATAATGTTAAATCGCAACCTTATAAAGATGATGAGAGCAGTGGCTGGTAGTTTACGCGGTTAACGTAAACGTCACTGGGCCGTTGTTAACCAAAGCCACCTGCATATCGGCACCAAATTGCCCGAATGCAACAGTTGTATGCTGCTGAGGCGCTATTTTTTGTAAATATGAAAACAGTTGCAGTCCGTACTCCGGCGGGGCGGCGCTAGCAAAACTGGGCCGATTGCCTCGTTGGGTATCGGCTGCCAGGGTAAATTGCGGAATTAACAATAAACCGCCATTAATATCCCGCAAACTTAGGTTCATTTTGTCATTGTCATCCGAAAAAATCCGGTAGTTTAGGATGCGTTCCAATAATCGCTCGGCTGTTTTTTCGGTATCCTGTTTTTCTACGGCCACCAGCGCCAGAATGCCTGTACTGATTTCGCCGATAATTTGTTGATTGACGGACACATTAGCCGTCGTTACTCGTTGGATGATGCTAATCATAATTTCGAAAAAAATCTAATTTGCGACAATTTGCAAACTCAGTCCACTGTTCTAATAAATACAGTAATGATTTCTATTTAGGCTATTATTGATAAATAACAGCGTAGGGAAAAAACTAATCATTACGTTAGTGTTGTTACCAGCTTGCCCATGCCGTGTTTACAATAATTATAACCGAATTTCAATTGCCAGGTTTATCAAGAATTTACAGAGGATAGCTCATCAATGATATTGCTGCGACATACTTGTCATGAATCAAAAATCGGTCATTTAAAAAAAACCAGTACATTTACTAGTCAAGTGGAGACGCAAATATGACTGCCCGGGTAGCAATTGTTGGTCTTGGCAGGGTAGGGCGCGGCATAATTCGAAGTAATTTCAGTCAACAAAGCCATGGTCGATTTGATATCGCGGTCGTTTGCGATGTGATGCCGATAGAGCAGGTTGCGTATTTGTTGGCTAACGATAGCACCTACGGAAAACCGCCCTTTACAGTGGATTGTGAACACAATTATTTGCACATTGGCGGCAATAAAGTCAGGTATTTGCGGGTAGACCGGCGTCGTGATAATCCCGATGATGACAGTTTTTCCATACTTCGCTCACTAAATTTAGATGTACTGATTGATGCCACCGGCACTGCAACAATCCAGGATTTACGCCTGCTGATCAGCCAAAACGTAACCAAAAAAGTGCTGTGTACCTGGAACGTATCCGGTTTGGACATGAGTATCGTGTTTGGTGTTAATGACCAGGATTTTGATGCCGACCTTCATCATGTGGTCGCAGCCAGTACCTGCACGGGCAATGCCTTTGTGCCGGTGGCTGATTTGCTTAATAAACACTATGGCATTGATTACGCACGCATTATCACCATCCATCCGGTCTTGTCGGATCAGCGTGTTCTGGATGGCTATCATTCGGTCTCGCAATTAGGCCGCATGTGCACAACGTCGATTGTGCCCACGGCTACCAATGTTGATAAATCCGCCGTACTCGTGTTGCCCGAACTACAAGGCAAGTTAGATTCCATTTCCTACCGAGTACCCACCTCGATTGTGTCCGCAATGGATATTACTGTTAACTTAACCAGATCAACCACCCAAGAGGAATGTGCAACGTTGTTTAAACATGCCAGCCAACATGAATTGGCAGACATTTTACAGTGCGAGTACGGCGATTGGGGACATCAAAAAACCAGCATAGATTTCTTGGGCAATCAACATTCCTGCATCTTGCTGATGAACCATTTAAGTTTAACCAACGGCAAACAACTGGGCTTGTCCATTATGCACGATAACGAAATGGCTTATTGTTGCAGGATTTTGGATGTGCTTGGGGTGATTGGTAGTGATAGTTAGGGGTGGAGTATGCTTGCAATGGTTACAAAGCGCGAGTGAAATGCACTGAATATCAATGCTATCATTCGGTTAGTAAGGCTAGGGTTTATTATACCCCTATCAGTGTGCCGTATTGAGATGACCCCTGTTCTACAAGCTATCCGTCTCTAACGTTAGATGCGAAGTTGGTTTTATTGGACTGAAAATAAGCCCTGATTACGGGCTCTTTGTTCCGGGTATTTGCTGGGCTGCAATATCAAACGTATAAACGCCACCAAAGCTTTCGTGCTTTTTGGCGATGCAATATTTTGCCTTGTTAACAATTAGGGCGTCGGGAAAACTTGCCGCGTTTTGTTTGCCTCCCACTTTAACCGGTTGGGCTTGACGGTAATCATTTATGGCTCGCCACACCGTCTGCACGTCCTCAAAAAACAGATTAGGCTCTTCAAGTAACGAATTAAGCAATGCCAAAACAGCGCTCTTTTCGAGTTGGTACTTTTTTCCAGTCAACGTCCAAATGGTTTCGACCAGCACAATATCAGTTACCAAAACAGGTTGGGGCCCGTTAATTAACTCGGTGGCTTTGGCCGCTTGCGTTTCATCGTCCCACAGCAAATAGCGCAACAGCACATTGGTATCAATTGCGATCAATCTGGCCGCCTAAAGCAGAGCGCTTTGCAAAGATTCTTCGTCGGTTATTGAGGCATTAGCCACAATGTGTCTAAGCGCGCCTTGTGCGGCACCTGGTTTTTTTTTGACTATAGTAATATGGCCATCGGCAACATAACTTTGATATTCATCACCTGGGTTAATGCCTAATTCCAGGCATTGTTCTATCGGTAAAGTAATTTGACGTTTGGAACTGATTTTGGGCATATTGGTATTTCTTTACTAATGTGTTATAAGTAAAGAATAGTCTTTTTCATGGCACTTTGCAATTCACTTTTAAGAAATGCGAAAGTCCAAATTGGGGATATAGTTTTCCGAACTAGAATGACTGTTTATCCTGTAATTTATGTTAAATGATGATTTTCTTAATCAGTATGCAAGCATGGGTAAATAGTCTGTAAAAATCATTAACCATTATTTTTCTCATCTTTTACATTGCGGACTATGCCCGCAGTTGCGATAAATCGCAGTGCATCTTCCACTGTCATATCGATAGCGACTACATCTTTACGTGACATAATTACGGTGCTACCGCCCAGTTGATAACTAAAAGGCAGAAATACAGCTATTTGATCATCGGCAATAAAAGTAAGTCCTTCAAAATCAGAAACTGTGATAAAACCAATCTGCAGACCATTGCCGGAAGAGACATTCACCAACACGACTTGTTTGAATTTGCCTTTTTGTTCACTGGAAAAAAAGGATACAAAATCACGTATTGCGGTGTAGATGCTTTTAATAAAAGGTATCTGAATGATCAGATTTTCAAAGATGTTGAACAGCCTTAGAAAAGTGCGTGACTCTAAAAAGCCCCCGAAAAAAAACACGAGCGGCAAACCTAGCAAAAATCCTAACCCTTTTACATACCAGCTATCGGGAAAGAAAGTCTTAAAGATATTGCCCAGCACAAATTCTGCTGTACCGGCCAGCCAAACCAGTAAATACAGGGTGAGTGTCAGAGGAATAATCGCGATTAAGCCTTTAAGAAAGGTCTTGCTGATAGGCTTCATTTTTTTATTCCCGGTTGTTGAATTGATGATGCAGGCTGTTTTCGTAAGGTACTTAACAGAAAATACCAGTTTCCAATCATCAGGACTGGAAACTGGTTATGCAGGAATTATTTTTTATCTGTAGTGGTGGTAGATGTCGATTCTTGCGTTTTAGATGTGACCGGTTCTCCAGCAGGAGTCGGTGCCGTAACGCTTTTAGTTGTTGTAGTCGATGTGGTGGATTCTTTTTCTTTATTACAACCGACCAATAAAGCTAAGCTTGCTAAGCCGATCAATAGTATTTTATTAGTTTTCATGGTGCCGCCTATTATTTTGGGTGGGTAATTTAATTTTCTGGTGTTGCCAGTTGTGTACAACAACCAGGCAGGGTTTTTTCCAGTGGTACGTTAGCGATAGTAAACATAAAATCTAAACAGGTCTGTGCGCTAGCGAACCAACAAATCGTATTCAATAAGATTTATTGATCAGGAATTTAGATTCGGCCCATTAACATCAAGACCAGTAAGATAATCAGAATCAACCCCAAACCGCCACTTGGGCCATAACCCCATGAGCGGCTGTGTGACCAGGTTGGAATGACACCGATTAGCATCAGAATAACAATAACAAGCAAGATAGTTCCAATTGACATGTGTGGCTCCAAGTTAGATAGAAGTACGAGACAGTTGTTAGCCAATAGCAAAACAACACGTTTATAGATTAGGATTAAGTTGGAATTGAGTCTGTACGATAGCGTACACAGAGTTGAATGGTTTTTAGACCGTGTGTCGGGATGAACTCAGTTGCCTTTTGCCGGCACGCAGCTGTACAAGGCAAGGCGAATAAATTCGCCTTGATACGGATACAAAAGCTGAAGGGATACGATTTTTTGCTGCTAACGCAATTAATCTAAAAACACCGTTGTTACAAAAGTTCTGTTAACGGTATACAGTTTTCAAAGCATTAAGCAGCACGCCTACATCATGCTGGCCTTTAAAAACGGGTGGGATCTCTTTTTTAATATCAAGTAGTTGATAGACAGCCATTATCGCGGAGCGCACGGAATATTCCACGGTAAATACCACGTCATCCGGTATTTCGCAGAACTGGCCAATAAACGCGAAATTCTTTGCCCCAACCGGAACAACATCCGGCCTGTCGCCTTTAACTCTAGGCATAAACTGGCTGGTTATATAAGGCATCATGCAGGGAATACAGATGGCCGACACCAGTTTGGGCAGTATGCTGTCGTCAAGCTTTAGATGCTGAAACAGCTCGATCAGAATTTCTTCCCCAGTACAGTCCGACATGGGTTTTTTGACAAAATCACCGATTCTATCTGGAAACAAGGCATAACCCCAGAACACAAATACATTTTCAGGTTGATTAATAAAGTGCGGTTGATGAGCTAACACAATGCTCATAAACCAGTTTGAATCAGTTATGGTGACTAAACCACCCGTACCTGCTGCATTGCCGGTTAACGTTTCCATAAATTCAAAAAAGGCCGGATCGGAGACCGTTACCGTAAACGATTGCCACTTGGTTTGATCAATAGGGCCAGCGAACGCGGAAGGGCGTCCGAAGCCAGGCCGGCCTTCCGTGATGTCCGCCCACAATGTCCAGGCTCCTGCATGGTTTTCTGTGTTTAAAACAGCTGGTGAGTTCATGGAGCCCAGGCTGGAGTCTTCAGTCATACAACCCAGGGTGACAAATACCAAATCGTTTTCATTCACAGGAATATCGTTTTGGTCCTTGTTGCTTTGAATGCGGATATTTTTTACTGAGCGAAACCCGTAACTCATGTCAAAATCCAATCCAACAACTTTCTTGTTTAATGAGAATTGCACGCCTTGCGCTTTCAGCCAGGTCGTCAATGGCAAAATCATTGAGTCATACTGATTATAGGGCGTACGCCAGACACCGCCCATCTTGTTGAAATTGGGAAATAATTGGATAAAGCGCAGCAAATACCGTTTAAGTTCGACCACACTATGCCAAGGCTGAAAGGCAAACATGGTTGCCCACATCAACCAGAAATTAGTCGTAAAAAATTCACTGACAAACCAGTCTTCAATCCGCTTGGCTCCTAGCGAATCTTCAGAATGAATAAGTAACGAAAGCAAGTCCAAACGATCTTTTTCGGTTAGTCCAAAAGATGATACATCGACTTTTTCACCTTTTCTAAGCAAACGACACCGGGCGACACTGACGTATTTTCGACTGAATTCGACGATTTCATCGAAAACGCTGATGTAGGGGTTAGTTAGTGCAGGAATATCAGCAAACAAATTGTAAGTGCATACATAGTGTTCTTCTATCATCCGCCCGCCGCGAATAACATAACCGGATTCAGCTGATCCTGAACCATCCAAACTACCACCAAGTTGGCTAAGCTCTTCCAGAATGTGAATATTGGAGCCAGCCAAATTTCCGTCCCGAATCAGAAACGCAGCGCCAGCTAGGGAGGCGATACCGCTACCCACAAAATAGGCTTTGCGATTATTTGATGAATTGGCATTGGTATCTGCCGAATCGGTATCACTGGCGTTTTGCATACTTATATCCTGTTTTGTAGAACCTGAGTTTGATCAAGTTGTTTGATTTTCTATCTGTCTACAAGATCAAATATTGATTTACACCTTGCAAGCCGTCTATTAAAAATTGGTACTTGGTTAATAGTGGCTTGTTATTCTTAAGTTTGATTTAAAAGGTTAAGGGCAAAGTCGCCATTCTTGGCTTATAACTTTGAGTTATTAATGCGGAAGATGGGTTTTGAATATCCCGTCCAGCCTGGATTTTGCCTGACAAATTTTTATACACTTAATACAGGTGTTATTCGAATAAATTGAGCTTTGCCTTAATAGCATTGGTTACTAAGGCACTATTTTTTACAAATGCTAACGGCGTCCATGCCTTGCTAGCATTTGAGGTTTTTACTTGTCTTCTTTAATATCTTTTTTAATATCGCCTAAGCCTTTTTGAGTCTTGCCGAGATTTTTTTGCACATTTCCTTCAATTTCCATGCCTTTGTCGTCCAGGATCTTGCCGGTTTCCTCTTTGGCTTTGCCTTGCGCTTCACCGACGCGGCCTTCAATCTGATCTTGATTCATATTTTTGGGGATCGGCGGTTTTTGTTCTTCAGCTGAAACGCCAAACGAGCAAGCTGCCAGAGTGATTACTGCTGATAAACCAAGCAGTTTTAGGTCAATTGGTTTCATATGAATTTCCTGTAATAAAGTATGTGACTGGCACGATGGGCCGGTTGAACCAGCCCCCGCGCAAAGTGCTATTGATTTAGCGGTCTTTTTTAATGTCTTCTTTAATATCGCCGAATCCAGCTTGTATCTTGCCAACGTTTTTTTGCACATTGCCTTTCAGTTCAAGCTCATCGTTATCCAGAATAACGCCTGCGGCTTCTTTAACTTTTCCTTTAACTTCTTCAATCCGGCCTTTAACTTGATCTTTGTTCATGACTGCCTCCTGATAATTATTGAGTCATCGCTGATCAGTGATGACTAAAGCAAAGGACTTCAATTTTCATTGCTTCATGATTAAATTACATGATTCGGGAAAAGTTTTCAGTACGGTACCGTACAGTGTTATTAGAAAAAAACAGTTGCTCTGCTATGAAGCGATACCTTAAGCGCAAGATATTTGTTAGCAGATCGGGTGGCCTTATGTGCTGGCAAATTGAACATTGATTTTTAAGTAGCCAATGATGCTTATTTATCAATCCTTGCTGCTAAAAGGTCTGGCTTGATTGTTAAATATGCGATTGCCGCAACAGATCAGGCTGTGATGGTGCGGTTACAGGATAAGTGACTGGCGCAACAGCATGAAGGTGATGTGTTTGCTTTTTTAACCTTTTGCAAGCAAAAGCTATTATCGGCTTTAGATCGAGGAGCTAATCGGTTAATGCATCAAATAATGATGAACGTGGCTGGCATCCCAAGCTAATTTGATTAAGTCTCAGGGGTGTTGCGCCTTAGGTTTTAAAAACACTGACTAACTAATTTTCCAGCAACTTTTCAACCAAAGCCGAGTCAGTCAGTTAAAATAAGCATTTTTTGTTTTAGGCTAAAATGCGCATTCACTCGCTCCCCACACAACTCGTCAACCAAATCGCCGCCGGTGAGGTGGTGGAACGCCCATCTTCGGTGGTCAAAGAATTGGTGGAAAATTGTTTTGACGCCGGAGCCACGCAAATAAACGTGGATATCGAGCAGGGCGGGGCGCGTTTGATCAAAATACGCGATGACGGTTGCGGTATTGATAAAGAAGATTTGCCATTGGCATTATCCCGGCACGCAACCAGCAAAATCGCGTCATTAGACGATTTGGAACACGTAGCCAGCATGGGCTTTCGGGGTGAGGCTTTGGCGAGTATCAGCTCGGTAGCCAGACTGGCGCTAATTTCCAGAACGGCCGAAGATTCATGTGCATGGCGGGTGAGCGCTGATGGTTCTGAGCAGTTTTTAGACCCGCAACCCGATCCACATCCATTAGGCACCACCATTGAAGTGCGTGATCTGTTTTACAACACGCCGGCACGGCGCAAATTTTTAAAAACCGAAAAAACCGAATTTGCGCATATAGAAACCCTGATGCAACGCCTGGCGCTAAGTCGATTTGATATTGGTTTTAGCTTAAGCCATAACCAGCGTGAAGTATTTAATCTGCGCCCCGCCGCGTTGGAGGCTGATCAACTGGAGCGGGTGGCCGGTATCTGCGGTTCCGGTTTTGTAGAAAATGCGGTAGCCATTGATTTTGAATCATCAGGATTAACCTTGAAAGGTTGGGTGGGTTTGCCTACTTTTTCGCGCAGCCAGCAGGACATGCAGTTTTTTTATGTGAATGGCCGGTTAATTAAAGACAAACTGGTGGCGCATGCAGTTAAACAAGCCTATCAAGATGTGCTGTATCAAGGTCGGCATCCGGTGTTTGTGTTGTACTTAAGTCTTGATCCGGGTTTGGTGGACGTCAATGCTCATCCTGCTAAGTTGGAAGTGCGCTTTAGAGAAGGCCGGTTAGTGCATGATTTTCTGTTTTCGGCGCTGCACCGTTCTTTGGCGGATGTGCGGCCTGGAGCGTTAGTTGAATCAGTCAGACCAGATTTGCCTTTCCAAACGTTTACCCCGCAACCGGTAGAACGGCAAGCCGAGTCCATGCCTAAAATGTCATACTCCAGTGGTTCAAGATCGTCGCAGCAGACGGTTTTGCCAATGCAGGTGGAAGAGCAGTTGCAAACCTATCGCGCATGGGGTGCAAGCCAAGTGCCCGAACCAAAAACTTTTGGGGATACGCAATCAGTTAAATTACCGGACGCGACTGACTATCCATTAGGCCAAGCGATCGCGCATTTACACGCCATTTACATTTTGGCAGAAACCAAAACCGGCATTATTCTGGTTGACGCGCACGCCGCGCATGAGCGAGTCACCTACGAACGCCTAAAACAGCAATATCAACAAGGCAGTATTGCCGCACAGCCATTGCTCTTGCCGATTAAAATTAAAGTCAGTCAGAAAGAAGCGGATTTGGCTGAGCAGGAGCAGGCGTTTTTTCATAGCTTGGGATTTGAAATCAACCGCGCAGGACCGGAAACCATAGTGTTGCGCACCATTCCGGTATTGCTGCGTGATAACGATACCGAAACTCTGATTAGGGATGTGCTGGCGGATTTAATTGAGCATGGCAGCAGTTCCCGCATTCAAGAGCAAGCCAATGAAATTTTGGGCACCGTTGCCTGTCATGGCGCAGTGCGCGCGCATCGCCGCTTAACTATTCCTGAAATGAATGCCTTGCTGCGTGATATGGAACAAACCGAGCGGGCAGGGCAGTGCAATCACGGCAGACCGACTTGGATTGCCTTATCCAATCAAGATTTGGACAAATTCTTTTTGCGTGGTCAGTAATATGACGCTGCCCCCAGCAATTTTTTTAATGGGCCCAACCGCATCCGGCAAAACCGCTTTGGCTGTGCAGCTGGCGCAAGCGCTTAATGGTGAAATTATTAGCGTGGATTCTGCGTTAGTATTCAAAGGCATGGACATCGGTACCGCAAAACCCAGCATGGCAGAACGCGGCGGCATTCCCCATCATTTAATCGACATACTCGATCCGGCCGAATCATATTCTACCGGCCAATTTAGAAAACAAGCCTTGGCCTTAATGGCCGACATCACTGAACGCGGTAAAATGCCGATTTTAGTGGGCGGCACCATGTTGTACTTTAATGCGTTAAATAGTGGCTTGGCCGTGTTGCCGGAAGCTGATCCAAAGATTCGCGCGCGTTTGGATCAGGAATTAGCTGAGTTGGGTAAAGAAGTGTTGCATCAACGCTTGGCGGAAATCGATCCAGAATCGGCCGCCAGAATTCATCCCAATGATCCACAGCGTGTACAGCGGGCGTTGGAAGTTTATGAAATTAGTGGCAGACCATTAACTTCATTTTTTACGGCAGCGCAAAGTGAAGATATTCCCTATCAAAAACTCAAATTCATCATCGCACCGGCAGATCGCAAAATATTGCACGAAGTTATCGCCCGGCGTTTTAAAGCCATGTTGCAGCAAGGCTTAATCGAAGAAGTTAAGCAGCTTTATGATCGAGGCGATTTAAATGAGTCCATGCCAGCCATTAGAGCGGTTGGTTATCGGCAGGTGTGGGCGTATTTAAAAGGCGAAGATGATTTTGATACGATGACCGAAAAAGCTATTGCAGCAACTCGCCAGCTGGCTAAACGGCAGTTTACCTGGTTGCGCAAAGAAACCGATGCGATTGGTTTGGAGACGGGGCAGGATGGGCTGCTGACTTCAGCTTTGGCAAAAATAGCGGTGGCAGTTAAATAAGTTTTTTTGAATGTAAATCAGTTTTTAAAAATGAAATTTAAAGTTCATTCTGTTCAAAAGACCCCGCACATGACTGAAGTTGGGTTAATGAACGAAAACCAGCATTTAGGACATATCACTTCTGGCTTTAATTTCCATTCAAACCAGCCTTGCGCCCAATCTCCAGATTTAATCAAGATAATCTCTGATAAGCAGGACTTCGAGGGCTTCAGTAGATCGGATGCCCGTATCATTGGTGATAAAGTATTTACACCCGGCATTAAGCGCGGTAGCACAATGTAGTGCATCAATAAGCTTCATACCTGTTTCTGCCCGTAGTCGTGAAGCGGTATCAAAAACAGCATTATCATGGGAAAGTACTGTTAAAAAGTTTTCCCGCTTAAAAAATGCCTTGCCTCGGGCAATTTCAATTTCATCGCGGGTTCGGTACGGAAACACCATAAGTTCAGCCACCGCAACATCGCCTGTATAGCCAAATACGGTGTTGCGGTCACAAGCAATAATGACTTCCGAGACCACGCTTGCATAGGGTTCTGTTCTATCAAAAAAATAGATGAGAAAGTTAGCGTCAAAGTATATGCGTTGTCCTTGAATCTTGGTAAGCAGAGCCGCTATTTTTGCCATTCGTTATGGAGATTAGTAATCGTTTTGTCGACTTCTGCCGTAGTTTCTCCCCAAGCGCCAGAAAATAAGCCCGCATAAGAAAGTACGTCATCTTTTTTTGGATGCTGGTTTTGAGGCGTAAAAATAATCACACCATTCATGTATTCCACATCAAATTTACAATTCTCTGAAAGATGAGCCTGTTCAACTATGCTCGCAGGAATGGTCACTTGGTTTTTACTGCGCATTTTTGCTTCTGGCATAATGGTTTCCATCGAATCGAGTTAGAAAGTTAGAAATGGAAAAGATTTTCTTACTTATTATAGGCGTCCTTCGAAAGCTGTCAAAAGAAAACCGAATAGGGAATAGTGCATTGGTTGTTGTGCCCTTGATAGGAAGGCGCAAACAATCAAGTCGTTGCTGTATGGCTGTTTTTGGTTCCAGTACGGATTTTTTCCATTTTTAATATACAAGAAGCATTACTACTGCAATTTGCCAGTGATTTATTTGAAGTTGCAGCAGAACTGTTGATTGATGCCAGTTCTGCTGTGTTGGAACTAATTATTTTGCAGTTAACGCCGCCAACGAAGAACTCTGCCAAGCTGGCAATTGCTCAATATTACGATACCAGCGTTGAATTTCCGGATAGTTTTCGATAGGGTATTTAGCCATTTCGGTTAAGCCCAAGTATGATCCAACCGAAAAATCCGCCAAGGTTACACCATTGCCTACCAGCCATTCCTTACCTTTTAAATGCTGCTCTAGCACACTGGCAAAGCGATGAAAACGCTCACCAGCTTTGGCTATTTCTTCTAAGTTAGTTTCACCAAGGTTAAGCGCCGGTTTGATGATCCACTCAAAAATATACACGCCGCAAGCACTGCCAAAATGCGCTGCCTGCCAAAATTGCCAGCGCGTAATGTCGGCGCGAACCTTGATGTCTTCTGGGTAGAGGGAATTCGCTGGTACTTTGGCGCACAGGTATTGCATAATGGCATTAGACTCCCACAGCACAAAGTCATCATCCACCAGCGTTGGGATCATGTGATTGGGATTAAGATTTAAAAACTCGGTTTGCAGTTGTTCGCCTTTGCCTAAATCGACAACTTCCAGATCGCACGCCAGGCCTAGATGATGGACGGTTGCAATAGCGCGGCGTGAATTGGGTGAGATTGGAAAGTGATAGAGTTTCATATTGTTATCCGCCAGAGTAAATGTTGAAATAGTTACTTGCAAAAAGCAAGTGTGTTATATTTTACTTAGTAACTTGCAAAATGCAAGTGATTTATGAGTACGCCTTTAATATGACTGAACAAGATATTGCCTACCGTTCTTTATGTCCTTTATCCACTGCACTGGATTTAATCGGTGATAAATGGAGTTTATTGATTGTTAGGGACATGTGCTTAAGCAAAAATAAATACGGTGATTTTTTAAACTCACCCGAAGGCATTCCCAGCAATATCCTGGCTAGCAGGTTAAAACAGCTGGAAGCCAGCGGCATAATTGAAAAAATCCCATATCAACAAAAACCGATCCGATATGCCTATTTTTTGACAGGTAAAGGTGCTGATTTGTTGCCGGCATTGCAACAATTAGGCTTATGGGCTTATAAATACGTACCTGGGGCAATGGAGCCTCCGTCAGCGTTTATGGAAGCCAGGCCGGAAGATTTTGTGAAAGCTAAGGAGGGGAATGATCCAGGCTAATAGATACAGAGGTTGTTTTGAAGGTACGCCTATGAATTTATACAACTGTTAACGCTGGTAAAATGTTACCTCTTGTTTAAATTGATAGGCAGCTAAGCTATATTTTGTATAATCGAACGCTTTAAAGGATTAACCAGCAATGCACAAAACTTTTAAAACCATCGGCCTGATTGGCAAACCCAGTGACCCAAGCATTGCTGAAACGCTGTCTGTGTTGTATGGTTATTTAATTAAGCATCAATATCAGATTAAAGTGGCTATGGACAGCGCCAAATTTCTGCGTAGCGCTTCCATTGAGGTTTGTGCTGCGGATGAGCTGGGCAAGCATTGTGATTTGGTGATTGCTGTGGGTGGTGATGGCACATTTCTAGCGGCAGCCAGGGCAATCGTGGCTTATGATATTCCTTTAATTGGCGTAAACCTGGGGCGATTGGGTTTTTTGGTGGATATTTCGCCAAAAGACCTGCCGGATAAATTGCATGATATTTTGCAAGGTCGGTACACGGAAGAAAAGCGTTATTTGTTGCGCGCTAAAATCATCCGGGACGGTGCGGTAATTCATGAAGAAACTGCCGTTAATGAAGTGGCTATTCATCGTTGGGTAACGCCCAGCATGATAGAAATTATCACTAAAATCGATAATGTATTTTTAAACTCGCAGCGTTCAGATGGCTTGATCATTTCAACGCCAACGGGTTCAACGGCTTATTCATTATCCGCAGGTGGGCCCATTTTGTATCCATCGCTGAATGCCTTGGTGCTGGTGCCGCTTAACCCGCATACCTTGTCTAACCGGCCAATTGTTATCCACGATACCGCAGAAATTGAAATCAGTTTTTGCCAAACCAAACAAATCAATGCCTTGGTGACTTGTGATCATATTGAAATCCCCAAGGTGTTAATTAGCGATAAAATTGTGATCAAAAGGGAGCCGCAACCGATTAGAATTTTGCATCCTGAAGGCCATGATTTTTTCCAAATCCTGCGCAATAAACTAAACTGGAGCAGCAGTTACAGCTCGGAAAACCATGCTAGTTAATTTAAATATTATCGATTTAGCGGTTGTTAAAGCCTTGGATCTTGATCTGGCTAAAGGTATGTCAGTGTTAACTGGCGAAACCGGCGCCGGAAAATCCATCTTGTTAACCGCATTAGGCTTAGCTTTAGGCGACAGGGCGGATTCCGGTTATGTGCGGCCTGGCAGTCAACGAGCAGAAATCAATCTGGATTTTGATTTAAGCGATGCTCCGCAAGCCCAGCAATGGCTTAAAGAAAATGAGCTGGATGCCGATCAACAGTGCCTGATCCGGCGTATTATCAGTCAGGATGGCCGCTCCAAAGCCTATATCAACAACCGGCCCGTGACTTTGCAGTCTTTGCAGGAGCTGAGCGAAAAGCTGGTAGAAATCCACGGTCAACATGCCCATTTAACCTTGTTAAATGCCGATGAGCAGCGCCGGTTACTGGATGGTTTTGGCAAAACCCAAGCCGCGTTGGATGCGGTCAACGATTGCTACCGGCAATGGTTTAAAACCAACAAGGAGCTGCAACAGTTAATCAAGGCAGGCACCGATCAAACTGAGCGGGAAGAGTTACTACGTTATCAAATTGAAGAATTGCAACAACTGGATTTAGCTAATTTTAATTATGCGGCACTTTCTGAGGAGCATAGCAAGTTAGCAAATCTAGGTCAGATATTAGCTATTGGACAGGCGCAAGTTGATGTTTTGTATGAAAATGATCAATTATCCGTTAACCAGATATTAAGCCATAGCATTCACGAATTAACCCAAATAGTGCGTTTTGCGCCGGAGTTGCAGGAAGTTTGCAGCATGTTAACGGAAGCCCAAATTCAGACTGAAGAAGCCGCTCAGCAATTGCGCCGGTTTTTAGAATCGCAAGAAGCTGATCCATTACGCATGGCTGAGTTGGAAAATCAGATAGCCGTTATTCAACGCTTAAGCCGAAAACATCACATACAGCCGAATGAATTGCCGGAACTGCTGGTTAAGCTGGAGCAAGAGCTTGATAACATAACGCACAGTAGCGAGCACATTGAAACCTTAACCTTGCAAGTTGATAAGTTGCTTAAGCAATATCAGCAACTGGCGCAAAAGCTATCGGCGCAACGCAAAAAAAGCGCTGACAGCCTTCAACAGCAAATTTCCGCCATGATTAAAGAACTGGGCATGCCGCAAGGTGAGTTTTTGGTGCAGTTAACCCCTGCCGAATCCGATACGCCAAAACTGCATGGACTGGACAGCATCAGCTTTTTGGTGAGCGCCAACCCGGGCTTGCCACCTAAACCCATAGCCAAAGTGGCTTCTGGCGGTGAGTTATCCCGCATTAGCTTGGCTATCCAGGTGACCACCGCAAACGATAAAACCACCCCAACCATGATTTTTGATGAAGTCGATTCCGGTATAGGAGGCGGAATAGCAGAAATTGTCGGTCAAAAACTGCGTAGTTTAAGTAAAAACCGGCAAGTATTATGTGTAACACATTTACCCCAAGTGGCTGCACAAGCGCATCAGCATTTGTTTGTGTCTAAAAATAATCAATCAGATGTGACAGCATCCGGTGTCAGCTTGCTAAGCCAAGAACAACGCGTTGAAGAAATTGCCAGAATGCTCGGTGGTGTAAACATGACCGCCAACACGCTGGCCCACGCTAAAGAAATGTTACTTACAGGAACAGAAAAACTATGACTAGATTTCCAGCTGAATGGGAAAAACAATCTGCCGTACTAATCGCTTGGCCTCATAAAACCGGCGACTTTAGCAACCGTTTGGAGGCGGTTGAGCAATCTTACAGTGTAATTGCGGACACGATCAGTCAATATCAAAAATTATTAATTGTTTGTCGAGATGAGGCGCATCAACTTCATATCCAAGGGTTAGTTGAAAATCTTAAAAATATTGAATTTATCCATGCTGTGGTCAATGACATTTGGGTAAGAGATACTGTATTTTTAAGCGTGCAAAAACCGGATGGCAGTATTTGCCATAAAAACTTTAAGTTTAACGGCTGGGGCGAAAAATACCCGCATCAAAATGACAATGCGTTAAACCATAAGTTATTAAATTCCAAACCATTTGTCGGTGCCAGCCATAAAGACATCGAATTTATTTTGGAAGGTGGCAGTGTGGAAAGCGATGGTGTTGATACCATTTTGACTACTAAACAATGCTTATTAAACCCAAACAGAAACAATGGCTTAAGCCAAGAAGACATCGAACAGCAACTGTTGGAGCATTTAGGTGCAAAACGTATTTTGTGGCTGGATCAAGAAAATCTGACAGGTGATGACACCGATGCGCACATCGATACCCTGGCGCGCTTTTGCTCCGCCAACACCATTGCTTACACCAGTTGCGATAATGAAGAAGATCCGCATTACCGAGGCTTGAAGTTTATGGAGCAGCAACTGCAAGATTTGCGCACTAGCGACGGTGATCCTTATCACTTGGTGCCATTGCCATTGCCAAAACCCATTTACGATGAAGAAGGCCAGCAACTTCCGGCTAACTACTCTAATTTCCTGATTATTAACCATGCCGTCATGGTGCCAGTTTATGGTGATCCAAATGATGAGGTGGCGTTAAAACGCGTAGCCGAGTGCTTCCCAGATCGTGAGATTATTGCGACGCCCTGTCGGCCATTGGTGCATCAATATGGCAGTTTGCATTGTATGACCATGCAATTTCCTGAAGGTGTGGTTGCTGATAACGTTTAAATATCTGGTGGTCGGGCATGCGGAGTTGCCCGACTTAACCAACTCTATCAAGTCTAGGAGTTTAATATCATGGCGTTGGTTTTAAAAGACACTGAATATCACACATACAGTGATTATTTAAATTGGCCTGATGATGTTCGTTATGAACTTATCAATGGCGAAGCTTTTTTAATGTCACCAGCGCCGGATTTATCGCATCAAGATGTGGCTGGAGAAATTTATTTTCAAATCAGGTTGGCTTTACAAGGCAAATCCTGCCGTGCCTTCATGGCTCCAGTTGATGTGCGCTTACCAAAACAACAAGAAGCCGATGAGCGCATCGATACAGTCGTACAACCTGACGTGCTAGTCGTTTGCGATAGCAGTAAACTGGATAAGCGCGGCGTGCGCGGTGCGCCCGATTGGATTGTAGAAGTATTATCGCCTTCTACCGCAGGGCATGATCAAATCAAAAAACGTCAGCTTTACGAACAACACGGTGTTCGTGAATACTGGCTAGTACATGCGATTGATCGGGTATTGACTATTTATCGTTTGGAAAATAACGAATATGGCAAGCCGGATATAGTGCCGCTGGAAGGCGAAACGCCAGTCAGTATTTTGCCGGAAATTGTTATACGTTGGGATGAGCTGGTAACGCGATTGCCCAAGGATTATTGATTAGGTTTTATGTTTTTAGAAAACGACAGGCAAAAAAAATGCGACTAATTAGTCGCATTAAGAGAAGGATATAAAACTCTAGCTTTCCGAAGAAGAAATGTGCATCTCAAGAGTTGCAGTTATATTAACAACATAAACCCATCCTTGGAATGTGGCAGATTGTCACATGCGTCAGATTGTCGCACTCTCGGTTGCTCTGAGTTCTACTAAATTGCTTAAATTGGCAAAGTCTTGCAACGAGATGTTTTCCGCTCGTTGCACCGGATCGATGCCTAAACTAATAAAATCTTCTTCAGTAATCAGTTTTTTTAACGAATTACGCAAGGTCTTGCGCCGTTGTGAAAACGCTTGGGTGACCAATTGACCAAATTGTTTTAGGTCATTAATTTGTACGGGGGGTGTTTGATGCGGCACCAGCCTTATAATCGCTGACATTACTTGCGGTACGGGATCAAAGCTTTCTGGCGGCACATCAAACAAGGATTCAGTCTCGCAGTAATATTGCATCATCACACTCAGTCGGCCGTATTTTTTA